>ERZ772885.107-NODE-107-length-61907-cov-10.979047_pt1 | contig 61907 bp, 43 predicted proteins | sample MGYA00580580_ERZ772885 | MGnify/ENA primary metagenome ERZ772885 (study PRJEB29015, sample SAMEA2737673) | human gut metagenome | biome: human gut; feature: human-associated habitat; material: faeces | place: China | collected 2012 ...
ATCGGATTCGCAGACAAGTGAGTGGTATAGTTATTTCGAAAACGATGTACTAGGATGTTTCTGGTTACTGTTTCTGTGCGTCCATGTAGATAAATAGATGACAAACCCTTCCCCCATATGTTATAATACAAAATTAGCAAACCCATCAATTATAGTATATAAGAAAGAACTCAGGAGGGAATTCCTTAATGATAGACCAGAGCAAAATCAGAAATTTCTGTATTATTGCACACATAGACCACGGCAAATCCACTCTTGCCGACCGAATCATCGAAATGACCGGCACTCTGACAGAACGTGAAATGCAGTCACAGGTACTGGACAACATGGAACTTGAAAGAGAACGTGGAATCACCATTAAATCTCAGGCAGTACGAATCGTATACAAAGCCAAAGACGGCGAAGAATACATCTTCAACCTGATCGACACCCCCGGCCATGTAGACTTCAATTACGAAGTATCCCGAAGCCTTGCAGCCTGCGACGGTGCAATCCTGGTAGTAGATGCAGCTCAGGGAATCGAAGCCCAGACACTGGCAAATGTATATCTTGCCCTTGACCATGACCTGGATGTCCTTCCGGTCATCAACAAAATCGACCTGCCAAGTGCAGAACCGGATCGTGTGGTAAATGAAATCGAAGATGTCATCGGCCTTGAAGCCCATGACGCACCAAGGATTTCTGCCAAAACAGGACTTAATGTAGAAGAAGTCCTGGAACAGATCGTAACAAAGATCCCGGCACCTCATGGCGATGTAGATGCACCATTAAAAGCCCTGATCTTTGACTCCATTTATGATGCATACAAAGGCGTTATCGTATTCTGCCGTGTCATGGATGGCCGTGTGAAAAGAGGCACCCAGATCCATATGATGGCAACTGGCTTCACCACAGAAGTTGTGGAAGTCGGATACTTTGGTGCAGGTCAGTTTATTCCATGTGAGGAACTGACAGCAGGTATGGTAGGATACATCACTGCGAGTATTAAAAACCTTGGTGACACTCGTGTAGGTGATACAGTTACAGACAAAAACAGACCATGTGCAGAAGCACTTCCGGGTTATAAGAAAGTAAATCCTATGGTATACTGCGGATTATATCCGGCAGACGGTGCCAAATATGGTGATCTGAGAGATGCCCTTGAGAAGCTTCAGCTCAATGACGCCTCTCTGTTCTATGAACCGGAGACATCTGTAGCCCTTGGCTTTGGTTTCCGATGTGGTTTTCTGGGATTGCTCCATCTTGAGATCATTCAGGAGCGTCTGGAAAGAGAATACAACCTTGATCTTGTGACCACAGCTCCCGGTGTTATTTATAAAGTATACAAAACTAACGGCGAAGTTATCAATCTGACAAACCCAAGCAATCTGCCGGATCCATCAGAGATTGAATACATGGAAGAACCAATGGTAAATGCCGAGATCATGGTAACAACTGAATTTATCGGTGCAATTATGGATCTTTGCCAGGAACGAAGAGGGCAGTATCTGGGAATGGATTATATGGAAGAAACACGTGCGCTTCTGAAATATAAGCTGCCGTTAAATGAGATTATCTATGATTTCTTTGATGCCCTCAAATCCCGCTCCAGAGGCTATGCTTCTCTGGATTACGAACTCTGCGGATATGAGCGCAGCGAGCTTGTGAAACTGGATATTCTGGTAAACAAAGAAGAAGTGGATGCTCTTTCCTTTATCGTGCATGCAGATACAGCATATGAGAGAGGCCGTAAGATGTGCGAGAAATTAAAAGACGAGATTCCCCGCCAGCTTTTTGAGATTCCGATCCAGGCAGCTGTCGGAAGCAAGATTATTGCCAGAGAGACAGTCAGAGCCATGCGTAAGGATGTACTTGCCAAATGTTACGGCGGTGATATTTCCCGTAAGAAGAAACTTCTGGAGAAACAGAAGGAAGGTAAGAAACGTATGCGTCAGGTAGGCAATGTGGAGATTCCGCAGAAAGCATTTATGAGTGTATTGAAACTGGATGATAAATAAAGTATGAATGGTAACTATTCGGCAGCCTGCTGTCCACATAACTGTGAAGGTACTGAACAGTTATCTGCGAATAGTGCTCATCTCAACAGAAGGTTAAAATATTGAAGAAAATGATTAAGCGAAAAACAGTTATACTATGTATGTTATTGCTTGGAATTTCTGTCTCCGGATGTGGGAAAACCAGGGAGGTAGATGAAGCGTCCTCCAAAGTGATCCAGATCAGTGTTGCACCGGAAGAGACAAGTCCCACTCCGGCACCGGATCAGGTAGATTCCGCAGCAGTTACCACCAATGGTAATCTGACAATGGTAAATACGTATCTGGCAGAGCAGGATGCAGCAGGTATCTCATCTGCGGAAAGTTCAGACAGCCAAAGTGATGCCGACAGTACAGATAACAGTGTCGACTCAGCAGATAACAATGAGCAAGACAGCAGTACATCAGATACTGAGGAATAGAAAACAGGTCATAACAGGAGCAGATTACAATGGAGAGAAGGAATATCACAGATTCTCCCATGGAAATCTATATCCACATTCCATTTTGCAAAAAAAAATGTGATTACTGTGATTTCCTTTCCGGTCCGTCAGGTCCAAAGGAGCAGGCTGATTATGTAGATGCTCTGCTTGAAGAAATCAATGCAGCAGAAGAAGGAAAAGGAAGGAGTGTATCCTCTGTATTTATTGGAGGGGGCACTCCTTCTGTTTTGGATGAGAGATTCATAGGAGAAATTTTAAATCATATAAGACGAAAATTTCAGATTGCGGATCATGCTGAGATCACCATAGAAGTAAACCCGGGGACTGCAGACAGAAACAAACTGCAGGCATACAGAACATATGGAATCAACCGCCTGAGCATAGGTTTACAGTCGCCGGATGACAGAGAACTGAAGATCCTTGGAAGAATCCACAATTATGAGCAGTTTCTGGAGACTTACAGAAGTGCAAGAGAGGCAGGGTTCGACAATATCAATATTGATCTGATGAGTGCGATCCCGGATCAGACTTATGAAGGATGGATCCACAATCTTCGCACTGTTGCAGGACTGGATCCGGAACATATTTCCGCATACAGCCTGATCATTGAGGAGGGCACACCTTTTGCATCGCGGACGCTGAATTTGCCGGATGAAGATGCGGAGTACAATATGTATGAGGCAACAGCACAGATTCTGAGAGAATATGGCTTTGAGCAGTATGAGATTTCCAATTACGCAAAGAAAGGCAGAGAATGCAGGCATAACGTGGGCTATTGGATCCGACAGGATTATCTGGGGTTTGGCCTGGGAGCTTCCTCTCTTTATGGAAAGGAACGTTTTGCCAATACACAGGATATGAAAAAATATCTGGAAAACAGCAGAACTCCGGAAAAAATAAGAGAAAAAGAGCCGCCCCTCACCAGAGAGGATGAGATGGCGGAGTTCATGTTTCTGGGACTTCGTATGACCAGAGGAATCTCAAAAGCTGAGTTTGAGCGGCAGTTTGGAAGTGAAATAGATGCAATATACGGGGATGTTCTGAGAAAATATAAGTCAATGGGACTGCTTTTGGAAGAAAACGGAAGGATTTTTCTGAGCAGAGAGGGAATTCATGTAAGCAATTCCGTTATGGCGGATTTTTTGCCGTAAACGCCTTGACGAACAAATGTTCCTGTATTATACTGATGCCATGAGGATTGCGGGGCAGCGAAACTGCGCACAATCCATGAATATCATAACATACGAAAAAGGTGTAACTGTCAAGGTAAGAAACAGTTATTATTTATAAATGAGAAACAGGAGGCCCACAATGGCAGCAGATACAACGAAGAAGCACTTTATCAGGATCAGAGGTGCTAATGTTAATAATCTTAAGAATTTAAGTGTGGATATTCCCAGAGACAAGTTTGTGGTATTTACAGGACTGAGTGGCTCCGGTAAATCTTCACTGGCTTTTGATACCATCTATGCAGAGGGACAGCGCCGTTATATGGAATCTCTCTCTTCCTATGCAAGACAGTTCCTGGGTCAGATGGAGAAGCCGGATGTGGAGAGCATCGAAGGTCTGCCACCGGCCATTTCCATTGATCAGAAATCTACCAACCGCAATCCCCGTTCCACAGTAGGAACAGTGACAGAAATCTATGATTATTTCCGACTTCTGTATGCCAGAGTGGGAATCCCTCATTGTCCGAAGTGCGGAAGAGAGATTAAGAAGCAGACAGTTGACCAGATGGTAGACAGTATCATGTCTTTTCCGGAGAGAACGAAGATCCAGCTTCTGGCGCCTGTTGTGCGGGGGCGCAAGGGAACTCATGCAAAGCTTCTGGAGCAGGCAAAGAGAAGCGGATATGTACGTGTGCAGATTGACGGAAACCTGTATGAGCTTTCCGAGGAGATCAGTCTGGACAAGAATATCAAGCATAATATAGAGATTGTGGTAGACCGTCTGATCGTGAAGCCCGGGATTGAGAAAAGACTCTCAGATTCCATTGAGACAGTGCTGGATCTGGCAGAGGGCCTTCTGATGGTAGATACTATGGATGGAAATATTCACAATTTCAGCCAGAGTTTCTCCTGTCCTGACTGTGGTATCAGTGTAGATGAGATCGAACCGAGAAGCTTTTCTTTCAATAATCCTTTTGGTGCCTGCCCGGATTGTCTGGGACTTGGGTATAAAATGGAATTTGATATTGATCTGATGATCCCGGATAGATCTCTGAGTATCCTGGATGGTGCCATTGTGGTCACAGGATGGCAGTCCTGCACAAATGAGGGAAGCTTTTCCAGGGCAATCCTGGATGCTCTTGCCAGAGAATATGATTTCAGCCTGGCAACACCTTTTGAGGAGTATCCGGAGAAGATACAGGACATTCTGATCAACGGAACTAATGGACATTCTGTAAAGGTTTACTATAAAGGGCAGCGCGGAGAGGGCGTTTACGATGTGGCGTTTCCGGGGCTGATCCGAAATGTGGAGCAGCGTTACAGAGAGACAGGCTCTGATGCCATGAAGCAGGAGTATGAATCTTTCATGCGCATTACTCCATGTAAAACCTGTAAAGGTCAGAGACTGAAGAAGGAATCACTGGCTGTGACTGTGGCGGATAAGAATATTTATGAGGTCACCAATCTTTCCATAGAGAAGCTGAAAGCCTTTCTGGCGGATATGCAGCTCTCCGAGCAGCAGCAGCTTATCGGCAGACAGATTCTGAAGGAAATCAGGGCAAGGGTAAGTTTCCTGTCAGATGTAGGACTGGATTATCTTTCATTGGGACGTGCGACAGGAACTCTTTCCGGCGGCGAGGCGCAGAGAATCCGTCTGGCTACCCAGATTGGTTCCGGGCTGGTAGGAGTTGCCTATATTCTGGATGAACCGAGTATCGGACTTCACCAGAGGGATAATGACAGACTTCTTGGTTCTCTGATGAAACTGCGTGATCTTGGAAACAGCCTGATCGTTGTGGAGCATGATGAAGATACCATGCGTGCCGCAGACTGTATTGTAGATATAGGTCCCGGTGCAGGGGAACATGGCGGACAACTGGTTGCCATGGGAACTGCAGAGGATTTGATGAAGAATGAGGATTCCATCACAGGAGCTTATCTGAGCGGAAAATTAAAAATTCCGGTACCTTTGGAGAGACGGAAGCCAACCGGTTTTCTTACTGTCAAGGGGGCGGCAGAGAATAATCTCAAGAATATCGATGTGAAGATACCTCTTGGGATCATGACCTGTATCACAGGAGTTTCGGGCTCAGGTAAGAGCTCTCTGATCAATGAGATTCTTTATAAACGCCTGGCAAGAGATCTGAACCGGGCAAGAGTGATTCCGGGAAAACATAAGGATATTCTGGGAACAGACCAACTGGATAAGGTTATCAATATTGACCAGTCACCTATTGGCCGTACTCCACGTTCCAATCCTGCGACTTATACCGGGGTATTTGACCAGATCAGAGATCTTTTTGCAGCAACAGCAGATGCCAAGGCAAAAGGATATAAGAAAGGACGATTCAGTTTTAATGTAAAGGGCGGAAGATGTGAGGCATGCAGCGGTGACGGTATTATCAAAATTGAGATGCATTTCCTTCCGGACGTATATGTACCATGCGAGGTCTGCAAAGGTAAGAGATATAACAGAGAAACCCTGGAAGTAAAGTATAAGGATAAGAATATTTACGATGTGCTGAATATGACGGTGGAGGAAGCACTGACTTTTTTTGAGAATGTTCCTTCTATTAAAAGAAAGATACAGACTCTTTATGATGTAGGACTTTCCTATATCCGGCTGGGACAGCCGTCCACAGAGCTTTCCGGAGGAGAGGCACAGAGGATCAAGCTTGCCACAGAGCTGAGCAAGCGCAGCACAGGTAAGACTATCTACATTCTGGATGAGCCTACCACAGGTCTGCATTTTGCGGATGTGCATAAGCTGGTGGAGATTCTGAAACGATTATCGGAGGGCGGTAATACAGTAGTTGTGATCGAGCATAATCTGGATGTGATTAAGACCGCAGATTATATCATTGATATCGGACCGGAGGGTGGAGACAAAGGAGGTACCGTAGTTGCTCAGGGAACTCCTGAGGAGGTGGCACAGTCACCGGTTTCCTATACCGGAAAATATGTAAAGAAATATCTGAAATAATCTTGAAATCATATTGCAGGACTTTCTTTTTAAATGGAAGTTGTATATAATAGAAGAGATTATTTATAGCAATTCTCGTAAATAATATATTTTGATCCGGCTTATCAGGATGTGAAGCCCTGTTGGACTGTTTTGATCGCATTATTTTATGGAGTTGTTATAACTAAACCGGATAAGTCCCCGGTAGAGACTGTAAAAAGTAATGATCAGTTGAAGGGGATGAGGAGAACGTAAGAACAGAAAGGGGATTTCCATGCCGACAAGTGATATTGGAATTGACCTGGGAACCAGGAACAGTCTGGCTTATTCTACAGGAAAGGGGCTTGTGCTAAATGAGCCTTCGATCGTAGTTTATGATAAAAATACAGAGAAGATACGTGCGATCGGTGAAGAAGCCCGTCTGATGGAAGGGCGCATTACTTCAGATATGGAGATCATCCGTCCCATCAGACAGGGCGTGATCGTTGATTATACAGTTACAGAGAAGATGTTGAAATACTTTATATCCAGAGCAATAGGAAGAAGAGCTTTCCGCAAGCCCAGGATCAGTATCTGTGTTCCCAGTGGAATTACAGAGATTGAGAAAAAGGCAGTGGAGGAAGCAACCTATCAGGCTGGTGCCAGAGATGTCTATATGGTGGAGGAACCTATAGCTGCGGCAATCGGAGCCGGGGTGGATGTGACCAAGCCCTTTGGAAATCTGGTCGTAGACATTGGAGCCGGAACTTCGGATGTTGCGGTTATCTCTCTTGCGGGGGTTGTGGTTTCCGCTTCTGTGAAAGTTGCAGGGGACACTTTTAATCAGGCTATACTGAACTATGTGAGAAAGAATCATGGACTTTTTATCGGAGAAGATATGGCAGAGAAGATCAAAATTCAGATTGGTACGGCTATAGAGGAATCAAATCCGAGAACAATGGAAGTAAAGGGGAGAAATGTGATCACCGGTCTGCCGAAGACAGTGACACTTACCTCAGAAGAAATACGTGTGGCGTTAAAGGATGCTACAAGCCAGATTGTGGAGACTGTTCATGGAATTCTGGAAAAGACACCGCCGGAACTGGCTGCGGATATTGTAGACAGAGGAATCGTACTTACAGGCGGCGGTGCCCTTCTTCATGGGATGGATACACTGATCGAGCAGAGAACCGGAGTAAGTACACTGACTGTGCAGGATGCAATGAGCGTGGTCGCAGTGGGAACCGGTAAGTATGCAGAGGTAATGGCACGTTTTGACGGATAAAGCAGGAGGTACTGCACAGTGCAGTGCCTTTTTGCGTTGTCAGAGGCTCAAAGAAGCAGGAGGTGTGGAGAAAAGCACATGAGTGAAACTGTCACAGGATACATAGATCATGTTATTTTCAGAAATGAAGATAACGGATATACAGTTATGGTACTGAAAGGTACAAAAAAAGAGGAAGAGCTGACCTGCGTGGGAAGTTTCCCTGCGATCACACAGGGGGCATCTATTGAAGCAACCGGAGTATATATCCATCATCCGGTATATGGCAAACAGTTTCAGATCAGTTCTTTTACAGAGAAGATGCCGGAGGATACATATGGAATAGAACGTTATCTGGGTTCGGGCGCCATCAGGGGAATCGGTGCTGCACTGGCTGCCAGGATCGTGCGGAAGTTTGGAGATGACACACTCCGTATCGTAGAAGAAGAGCCGGAGCGGCTTGCAGAGGTAAAGGGGATCAGTGAGAAAAAAGCCCGGGAGATCGCTGCGCAGGTAAGTGAGAAGGCAGAGATGCGAAAAGTAATGATCTTTCTGCAGAAATATGGGATTTCCCTGAACCTGGGCGCAAAGATTTATCAGAAATATAAGGAATCTGTCTATACGATCCTTCAGGAGAATCCTTACAGACTTGCGGAAGATATTTCCGGTGTGGGATTTAAGATTGCTGATGAGATTGCTGCCAGAGTCGGTATTCACGCAGACTCAGATTACAGAATCCGCAGCGGAATGCTGTATACTCTTCTGCAGGCTTCGGGAGAAGGACATACTTATCTTCCGAGGGAACAGTTATTTACAAGATGTGCCAGACTTCTGGGAGTAGATGAATCCTATATGGAGAAACATCTTATGGATATGGTTATTGACAGGAAGCTGGTGCTGAAAGAAAAAAGCGGAGAAACTATCGTTTATCCGGCACAGTATTATTATCTGGAACTGAACACTGCCAGGATGCTTAATGAACTGAATATTGTGTGTCCTGAGGATAAAGAGCTTGTCAGGCACAGAATTGAGCTGATCGAGAAAGAGACAGGAACTGTTCTGGATGAAATGCAGAAGAAAGCAATCACTGAAGCAGCGGATCATGGACTCTTTATTCTTACAGGAGGCCCCGGTACAGGTAAAACGACAACGATCAATGCGATCATCCGCTTTTTTGAGGGAGAAGGTGCAGAGATTCGGCTGGCTGCACCTACCGGACGTGCTGCAAAGAGAATGACAGAGACTACCGGATATGAGGCGCAGACAATTCACCGTCTGCTGGAACTGAATGGAATGCCGGAAGAAGAGAGGGACGGGCATTCAGCTAAATTCGAGAGGAATGCACAGAATCCGCTGGAGGCAGATGTGATCATTATTGATGAAATGTCTATGGTGGATATCCATCTGATGCATTCTCTTCTTCTTGCAGTGGTAGCAGGAACCAGACTGATCCTTGTGGGGGATGAGAATCAGCTTCCGAGTGTAGGCCCGGGCAATGTGCTGAGAGATATTATCCGAAGCAGATGTTTCCATGTAGTGGAACTGACTAAGATATTCAGACAGGCATCAGAGAGTGATATTGTTGTAAATGCTCATAAGATAAATAAGGGAGAACAGGTTCAGATCAATAATAAGAGCAGAGATTTCTTTTTTCTGAAGAGATATGATGCAGATATCATTATAAGAGTAGTGATCGCGCTGATCCAGGAGAAACTGCCGCGCTATGTAGATGCCAAACCCTTTGAGATACAGGTACTGACACCTATGAGAAAGGGACTTCTGGGAGTAGAGCGGCTGAACCAGATCCTGCAGAGATACCTGAATCCGCCGGAAGACGGGAAATCCGAGAGGGCGGTTGGAGACCGGCTGTTCCGCACAGGGGACAAGGTCATGCAGATCAGAAATAATTATCAGATGGAATGGGAAATCCGGGGACGATATGGGGTTGTCATTGAGAAAGGCGTGGGAGTATTTAACGGAGACACCGGAATCCTCAGGGAAATCAATGAATTTGCTGAGACAGCAGAAGTGGAATTTGAGGATGGACGTTTTGCAATGTACTCGTTCAAACAGCTGGAGGAACTGGAACTTGCATATGCTATTACAATCCACAAGTCTCAGGGATCTGAGTATCCGGCAGTCATACTTCCATTGCTTTCCGGACCACAGATGCTTTTAAACAGGAACCTTCTTTATACCGCAGTTACCAGAGCAAGAAAATGTGTGACGGTTGTGGGAAAAGAGGAGACCTTTGCAGAGATGATACGCAATGAAAAACAGCAGAAGAGATACAGTGCACTGGATGAACGGATCAGAGAACTGAGTGAGACTACAGGGGATAATAATACAGATGGTGAAGAATGATATTGCAGACTGTGATCTGATGACTGAATAATAACAGAGAAAAAATTTATTCCGATAATATGAGAAAAACAGAAATACAGAGGATAGCAAAACAAAGAGTAAAATAGTGGAAGGAAATGGAAATGAAACGGTTTCTGAACATGGTTGCTGATATTTTTTACCCGAGATGCTGTCCGGTCTGTCAGAAAATACTGGCAGATCAGCGAAGGATGATCTGTCCGGAATGCGAGAAAGAACTTCGTCCGATTGGTCATCCCAGATGTTATAAATGTGGAAAACCCATAGAAACAGGGGAATACTGCAGAGACTGTCAGAAACACAGGCATATGTATGAACAGGGAAGAGGTATTTTTGTCTATGATGGCATAATGAGAAGATCTGTTACCAGATATAAGTACTATGGATGCAGAGAATACGGTGATTTTTACGCCAGAGCAATGTATCGATATGCACAGAAAGAATTGCGGGAATGGAAGCCGGATCTGATCGTGCCGGTTCCGGTACACAGGTCGAAGGAGCGGCAGAGAGGTTTTAATCAGGCTGCATATCTGGCGGAGAAACTCGGTCATTATACCGGGATTTCCACAGATGTCAATATTGTGCAGAAAGTTTTAAAGACAAAGTCGCAGAAAAAACTGAATGCTTTGCAGAGAAGAAAAAACCTGGAAAAAGCGTTCTGCGTGACCGGAGATGTCAGGGGAAAGAATATCCTGGTGATAGATGATGTGTATACAACAGGAAGTACGATCGATGCAATGGCCGGATGCCTGAAGAGAAAAGGTGCCGGAAATGTTTATTTTCTTACGGTTTGCATAGGCAGGAGATAAGAAAAAACACTTTTCATACATAATGATATATGTTACAATTAATCTGTATGATTATATGAATGATATCAGGTTGTTGCTGAGAACAGAGTGAACAGTAATAGCGGATTATAGCAAAAGGAAAAGCATACAGTAAGGAGTAATTTATGTTAAATGAAGAGAAGATAAAAATCATGAATAAACTTGCCATGTATGAACAGGGTGAAGGAAAGAAATATCTTCCGGTCAGCAGGTACTACCGTAGTGATTATATCGGACTTGCCATGATTAAGAATTTTTTCCTTGTTACGATTGGGTATTGCCTGATTCTGGCCGGTATCGCAGCATATTTTGCTGAATATCTGATAGATAATGTTCATAAGATGAACCTTGTTTCACTGGGCGTGGAAGTTATTCTGGGGTATGTGGCAGTGCTGGTACTGTTTTCTGTCCTGACATATATCCAATATACGGTGAAATACCATAAAGCAAAGAAAAGTGTGAAAAATTATTATGAAGAACTTACACAATTAAGTAAAATCTACGGTCGCGAAGATAAAAAATCTTCAGCCAGAGGAGTTACAGGAGGATATAAAAAATGACAGCATTACTCGAATTAAAACAGCGAATAAAGAATTTATACAGCCAGTATGAGATTTATATCCTGCCTGTCTTACGTTTCGTTCTGGCAATGGTTTATTTCATATGGATCAATACCAATATGGGATATATGAAGCAGATCGATAATATATTTATTGTTCTGATCCTTGCACTGATCTGTTCCATTCTTCCTTCAGGTGTAATGATTTTTGTAGGATTTGCCCTGATGGTCGCACATGGTTATGCACTGGGGATAGAAGTTGCAGGTTTTATGCTTGTGCTGATCCTGTTTATGGCAATTCTCTTCCTGAGATTCAGTTCAGACAATAATTTAGTACTTGTATTTACACCGCTTTCCTTTGGGTTCAGTGTTCCGACGCTTCTTCCTATCGGAAGCGGACTTTTGTGCAATGCGTTTTCTGCACTTCCTGCAGGCTGCGGAGTGATTATTTACTATTTTATCCGTTTTATACGTGTACAGCATAAACTTCTGGAAAACCCGGATGTTGCCATAGCTGACAAATTAAAACTTCTGACAGATGGAATCGTGCAGAACTGGGGAATGTGGATCACAGTGATTGCCTTTATCGCAGTGATTCTGCTGGTGAATCTGATACGTACCCGCTCTTTTGACTATGCATGGAGAATTGCCATTATTGCAGGTGGAGTTGTGTATGTTCTGATGATTATTGCAGGTGGATTTTATTTTAGACTGGATATTGATGTTGTTACGCTGATCATTTATACAGTGATCTCTGTGGTGATAGGATTACTTCTTGAATTCTTTGTATTTGGTGGTGACTATACCCGTACCGAGAGACTGGAATATGAGGATGATGAATATTATTATTATGTAAAAGCAGTGCCGAAAGCCTGTGTCACAACATCTGAAAGAAGTATAAAGAAGATTAACGGAAGTTCTGCAAAGGATGAAAGACCGGCACAGGATAACGTTGTTTCTTATGCGAATCCTATTTTTCATGGTGATGAGAAAGCAGTGACGACAGATGAGGCTGCAGCACCTGTAGAGAGAAAGAAAGATATTGACAGCGTGGATTTTGAGAAGAAACTGGAAGAATCATTAAAAAATCTGTAAAAAGCAGTTTCCGGTAACGATGAGACATACGAGCCAAAATTCCATTGCCGCAGGCAATCTGGAATGAATTTTGGCTACGTTACTGTGAACGGAGTGAACAGTAACACAAAATCCACTGAAAACATTTTCAACGATAAGATATATAAAAATGATAAGGAAAGGAGAGCCATATGCAGGATTTTTCAGGAAATTTGATAGAAACATTATCAAGACTGGCATTTCCTAAGATTGGGATTATAGATATCATACAGATTGCACTGATCGCTTTTTTTGTATATCAGTTCATGGTATGGATCAAATATACTCATGCATATACACTTCTGAAAGGAATACTGGTCGTTCTCCTCTTCATTCTGATCGCGTATATTTTCAGGATGAATACGATTCTGTGGATTTTTTCAAATCTGGCAAGTACACTGATCGTAGGTGTGATCGTTATTTTTCAGCCGGAGCTCAGAAAAGTTCTGGAACAGCTTGGACAAAAGCGGATCATGGCTTCACTGATACCTTTTGATGCAGGTAAAGAGGTGAAGGAAAGATTTACGGATAAAACCATCAGTGAGCTGGTCAAAGCATGTTTTGATATGGGAGAAGTTAAGACCGGAGCACTGATCGTAATTGAGCAGAATGAGCTGCTGACCGATTATATAAGAACAGGTATTAATCTGGATGCAATCCTTACCAGTCAGCTTCTGATCAATATATTTGAACATAACACACCACTTCATGACGGAGCTGTTATTGTAAGAGAGAACAGGATTGTGGCTGCAACATGCTATCTTCCACTGTCTGATAATATGGAACTGAGCAAACAGCTTGGAACGCGGCACAGGGCAGGTGTGGGGATCAGTGAGCAGACAGATTCTGTTACGATCATTGTATCAGAGGAAACCGGTCAGGTATCTGTAGCGCAGGGAGGAAAGCTGACCAGAAGTGTAAACAGTGCAAAACTCAGAGAAATCCTGGTCAGAGCGCAGAATAAGCAGGTTGTAGACAACAGCAAACTTCGCCATTTACTGAAAGGAAGAGTGAAGCATGAAGAAGCGAAAAATAACAGATAATATACCTCTGAAAATCATGTCTGTCGCAATAGCTGTTGTGCTATGGCTGATCGTTGTAAACATAGATAATCCGACAGGAACCAATTACTATACGCTCAATGATGTGGAACTGATCAACAAGGAATATGTGGAATCTTCAGATACCATCGGTAAGATGTGTATGCCGGAACAGAACCAGGATTCCATAAAAGTTGCGATCACTGCAACCAAGAAGATCAGAGACAAGATCAAAGTCACAGACATCTCTGCGGTAGCTGATCTTCAGCAGGCGGTAAGCCTGGATACAAATCCGGTTATGGTTCCTATTACCGTTACCTGTTCTGTACCGGGGGTATCTCCCAGTGATATCAAAGTTACTCCTCAGAATCTCAGTGTAAATCTTGATGAAAAAGAGACACAGGAGTTTGTGGTAAATGTCAGCAGAGGTGATACGAAACCGGGCAAAGATTATGAAGTAGGAAGTCTGACTGCCAGTCCGGAGAAAGTAAGGATTACAGGCCCGAAGACGCTGATCAATAAAATAGATAAGGTAAATGCTTCCATTGAACTGGATGGGAATACAGAGGATTTTACACAGGATGTAAACCTTACGATCATTGATAAGAATCAGGAGGTACTTACCGATTCTGAAATGAATTCATTGCGGATTGAGAATAATGCAAAAGTAACAGTGACTGCAAAATTATGGAAAATCCGTCAGGGAGTGCAGATATCTGCAGATTATGTAGGGACACCGGCTGAAGGATATCAGGTTGGGGCTGTGAGAACAGTGCCGGATACGATCAGTGTAGCAGGCAGTACAGAAGGTCTTGAAAGTCTTGCGGATAATAATAATGTGATCACTATACCGGAAGACAGTATTGATATTTCCGGTGAATCCGAAGATGTGGAGAAAAAAATCAGTCTTACGAATCTTCTGCCGGACAATGTGAAACTTACCAGTGACTCCAGTGAAGATGTATGGGTGACTGTAAGTATTCTTCCGGCCGGAAGCAGAGAGTTTGAATTTCCGACTAAGAATATAGAGGTTAAGAATAAACCGAAAGATCTGCAGGTAACATTTGAGACTGCGCAGATAGAAGTGAGAATCAAATCAGATAACAAAGATCTGGATGATCTGAATAATGACAAAGACATTAAGGCATCTATAGATCTGGATGGCAAAAAAGAAGGAAGTTATGAAGTCCCGGTTGAGATAGTCTTGCCGGATGGTTATGAGACAGTGGAAGATGTGACTACGGAAGTAGTGATTTCATCAGGGACTGCTGTTGATGACAGTAAGGAAAACAAGGAATAAAAGAATTCTCCACTTACAGAAGGGGTAGTAACAATATAAGAGGAACAGTGAAATGGTCAGTAAAAAAGTGACAGTTAAAAATCCCACAGGTCTTCATCTGAGACCTGCGGGGATTTTGTGCAATGAGGCAATGAAATACCAGTCACAGATAACATTTGTCTACGATGGGGGCATGGCAAATGCAAAGAGTGTACTGAGTGTACTTGGTGCATGCGTAAAATGCGGAAATGAGATAGAACTTACCTGTGAAGGTGTTGATGAACAGGAAGCCCTGGATCATCTTGTTGCTGCTATTGATAGCGGCCTTGGCGAGTAGAAAGCTGCTGTGCACAAACAGAGTGAACAGTAACCATAAAGTAACATGAATAAAAGAGGAGGAACTTATTGTGAAAAGAAGATTAGTTGCGGTTACATTGAGTCTTATTATGACAATGGCAACTGTCAGTGAAGCAGGTGCTGCTGCATTTACTTCACCTGATACAGCTCCGGCTGTTGCCACACAGACAGATGCAGAAGAAGTAAATGTTACAGAAGAAACTTCTGAAACAGAAGCAGACGCTTTTTCAGATGGAGATGATGGGACAGCAGTACCATCACAGGAACAGACAGACGACGCATTTACAGCGGGAACGGATACGGCTGCTGCATTGCCGGACGAGACGCCGTCAACAGCAGATGCTACGGATGCCGTTGGAGCCGCTGTAGTGAAAGCTGAGGACTGGGTAAGCACAGAGAATGGCTTTAAACTGCGCAAACCTGCAAAAAATCAGGATACAGCAAATACAGATGATCAGAAAGCAGCAACAGCAGCACTACCCGATGAGGAGATGCTGTCTGAGACTGACGGATTCTCAGGAGATCAGACAGAATCATCTGAAACAGCAGTGGCTGAAACAGATACAACAGCTGTGACAGCAGAGGTTACAGCAATGGAAACACCAGCAGCAACGGATACAGTGTCTGTAACAAATGAAGAATTTTATACAGTGGCAGACGGAATTGTAAAGATCAGCACAGAGTATAAAGGGGAAACCCATACAGGATATTATCTGTTTGATGAAGAGGGAATCCTTGTAACTGGACAGGCTGAGGTAAAAGAAAAATCTTCAGCTGATGAAGAACCGACATCAGATGCAGCTCAGTCAGCAGGAGAAGATGCCGCAGGGGAAGAAACAGAAGCCCAGGCAAATCAGTCCTATTTTACAACTGCAGATGAGGCTGTTGTTTATACCGGATGTGAAGGAGAAGCGATAACTCCATATACATCTACAGTAGGCCAGCAGGAGAAGAGTGTATGGAAATGGACAGGAACATATTTCCAGTACTACGATGAGAATGGTAATCTGGAGACAATTGCACAGCTTGAAGCGAAAGCAAAAGCAGCAGGTACATATACCGGATATTTCAAGATCAATGAGGATTATTACTGCCTTGATTCTGAAGGTAAGCCACAGACAGGAGAGATCACCCTCACAGTTAACGGCGAATCAAACCTGTATTATTTTGATCCTGCAAGCAGCGACATTCCCGGAAAAATGTTCCACAATGGATGGCTTCGTTCAGATACCACTAAGGGAGAGCGCTGGCTGTATTTTAAAAAGGGAAATATTCCGGCAGACATCGGTAAATATTATAAGCGTGGCGTAGTTGCCACAGCTATCCCGGAGAAAGGAACCGGAGATTACTTGCTGGATGCCAATGGATATGTTCTGAAATCAGTGATGAAGAAGGCTCAGAATGGTGCATATTACTGTACCGACAGTAACGGCCAGATTTATAGAAATAAACTTGTAAAATACGGCAATTTCAGATATTATTTTGGCTCAAACGGAAAGCGGGCAACCTGGACAAAGAGATGGGCAAAAGCAGGCGATCATTACTATTACTTTGGAAGTACTCCGGGTCGTGTTGTTGAGAAACATGGCTGGCAGAAACTTGTCAGCACCAGTGGCAAATTCCTTGGCTGGCTGTATTTTGATTCCAAGGGAAATCATTATACGGATAAGTGGACTTCCGCAGGTTATTATTTTAAACCATCAGGAAAGCTTGCAAGCGGTTTGACAGAAATCGATGGAAAGAAATATATATTTGAATCATCTACATCCGCAGAACACAAAGGTAAAGTATATAAGAGCACAATGGTGCGCTATAAAAAGAAATGGTATATCGCATCTTCTAAGGGAAGCCTGTATAAGAGCGGATGGAGAAAATACAGCGGCAATTACTATTATCTTAAAGAATGTGTGGTTCAGACAAATCAGTTTATGAAAAAGAATGGAGTAAACGGTTATCTGGATGCAAACGGTAAATATACAAGAGGATGGGTAATTGTAAGTAATGCTAAAAACCTGGTGAGATATATCGATCCGTCAGGAAACGGATTTGCAAGAAATAAGAGTATGAGAGTTAATGGAATTCTGTATTACTTTGACAGTAACGGATACCGTATCACTGATCTGACAAACAGATACAGAGGACCGTATTCTGTTCAGGTGGACAGAGTAAACGGAGTTATGACTGTTTATGCTGATTCAGCCAGAACAATTCCTGTTAAGACGATCAGGGTATCTGTAGGTTTAGCAGGAACACCAACTCCGACCGGTAACTTTACACTGAGCAGAAGCCTGAGGTGGCAGCCTCTTATGGGACCATCCTGGGGACAGTATGGAACTCATGTAGACGGTGCCGGACAGGGAGGAATCTTTGTTCATTCTGTAGCCTGCGGCCAGGCAAACTCATATAATCTTCCGGCAGTAGAGTACAATAAGCTTGGATCTCCCGCATCACATGGATGTATCAGAACCTGTGTGGCAGATGCGAAGTGGGTTTATGAGAACTGTAATGGCGCACCGATCAGTATTATTGATGGTAAATATAAAGCAGATGATGCAATGAAAGGACCTCTTGGAAAGAAAGCACTGACTCCGTTAAGAGGAGCTGCTAATTTTGATCCTACAGATCCGGCTGTCTGATCCGGATATTTCTGCCAGGATAAATAAACATAATTGCTTATAGAAACGAAATATGCAAAACGGCTGCACAGAGCAAGAAATGTGCAGCCGTTTTTGGGTATATATCAGGGATTATCTTGCGAAAATGTAATATAGTGTGTATAATATGTTAATAGTATTGTAATAAAATGGACGTTTATTAGAAGACAGGAGTAGAAAGATGAAAAGAGATTTTTTAAAAATCAGAAAAAGGCTTATTGTTGGTTGTCTGGCAGCTGCGATAGCTGTAGCGCAGCCTGTAAGCTCTGTTTTTGCAAATCCGCATTATGACAGACGTGATACAGTGGCTGAGGAGGAATTTATTTATTCTGCAAGAACTTCCGGTACAGAGTCATCAAGAAAAAAAGTGAACTCCAAAGCATGGAAAAAGATCAACGGTGTCTGCTATAACGGAAGTGGTGAAATCATTCCGGGTGCGATAACCAGAGGCATGGATGTCTCTGAATGGCAGGGCAATATTGACTGGAAACAGGTAAAGAGGTCTGATATAGATTTTGCGTTTGTCCGGATCTCCTATGGCCTGACTCACGAAGATTATACCTATGATGAGAATATGACAAATGCAGAACTTGCCGGAGTACCCACAGGCACCTATGTGTACAGTACAGCCTTATCGACAACTACCGCATTAAAGGAAGCACAGCTTGCCATCAGCAAAATGCAGGGTTACAAGGTTTCCTATCCGGTCGTATATGATCTGGAGTATGCAAAAGCAAGTAAGCTTTCTGCAAAAACAGTCTCAGAGATGGCACTGACCTTCTGCAATGAAGTGCGCAGGGCCGGATATTATCCAATGGTTTACTGCAATACCAACTGGTATGATAATTACATAGACTGGTCCTTATTATCAGGAGTGGATGTATGGATCGCAAGATATGGGGACACGATTCAGGCACCTGATAAGGAACGGTACAATTATACAATATGGCAGTCCACAGACGGTAACCGGGAAAGCGGACTGAACAGTACCAGCGGACTGGTAGCAGGAATCCCTGCAGGCAATGATGTTGATATGGATTTTGGCTATGTGGACTATACAAAGAAAATTACGCCGAGATGGAAATCTCTGGATTCCTATGTTCCGGCAATGAAACCCGATACAGGCAGCAACGATGGAAGCCAGGAACAGACAGGACTTCATCAGGAAAATGGAAAATACTATTATGTCAATGAAAATGGCGAACGTGTGTCAGATCAGTGGGTAACTGTAAATGGAAAGACCTATTATATCAGTTCTGATGGTTATGCTCTGATGGGAATGAAGAAAGTAGACGGGAAATGTTACTGGTTCCATACAAAATCCGGATATATGTTTAAAAACCGCCGCGTGACCAGATCTACCGGCGATATCTACTATTTTGGAAGCGACGGTGTACGCTGCGAGAATGGAATGTACAAAATCAGGGAAAAAAGTGGGGAACACACCTATTATTTCCAGAAAAACGGAAAAGCGTATAAGGGATGGCTGACACTGAATGGTAAAAAATACTATTTTTACAAAGGCAGTTCCGCACTTTCCGGTACGCGTGCCGAGAACATTACACTGACCAGTTCCAACAGGATTGTATCTGTGTTTGATGGAAATGGAGTGTGTACCAGACAATATAAAAAGCGGTAAAAAATATTGAAACATATAAAAAGATCCTGCAGCTGTGGCACTGATGGAAATTCTGCAACAGCTTCGGGATCTTTTTATGAAATTGCCGTAATTAAAGCGTATAGATCAGGATACCTGCAATGATGATCAGGTTTCCCATGATTTTTCCTTTCGTGATTTTTTCCTTCAGAATGAAATGAGAGAGAAGCAGGACAAACACATAGGCGGCAGTATCAATGACAGGACCATAGCGCATATCTACTTTTGTATAACACCATGTATTGAGGAGGAGGATCAGCATATATATGGTGTATGAGAGAATCACCCGGAAATTGAGATATTCCCTGATTCGGTTTTCGTATCTGATATTTGCGCTCTGTTTCAGAAGTATCTGTGAAACAGCGGAAAAAAATGTTCCGCTCAACATGATTAAAATAAATGTTCTATTCATATCTCTGCACCGTCCATACTCCAAATAAAACCACCAGAATACCTATGATATTCTGAATGGAAAGATTTTCATGAAAGATCAGCACTGCCCATATCTGCGACCACAGAAGATAAACACTTTTATTGGCATAGGCAGTAGACAAAGAGAATTTCTTGATGACCTGCTGCCAGGTGATGGCGTAGATTCCGCAGTTGGCTACCATCAGGAACAGGAACAGGTAAAGCAGAGGACTGCTGAGACCATGTTTATTATACTGAACAGATGCAGCTTTGGAAAAAACACTTGTCAGTGAAAACAGCAGGATATTCAGATGAAGTTGTATGTAGTCTTTGAGTTTTGACATAATACCTCCGGGCGATAATGGTATTTTACGGATTTCGTCCAATAGAGCGTGTCTGAAAAATCATTCCCGCAAATTGTGACGCACATCTTGCAGAAAGCCTTTTTCAGACACGCTCTAGCCTGAAAGCTGTCGGACAGTAACTATTTTACATAAAAAAGCAGGGAAGTCAAGGTTTGTGCAGCAGGAATCTTGAAAAGAAATGTTGAAAATGATATGATAAAAATGATTGCAAAAAGATGAAAAGAGAAAGGAAAAGCATATGAGCTTATATTCAGTGGTTGTTCCTGTATATAATTCTGAACATACACTGGGAGAACTATATACCCGTTTGGAGAAAGTATTCCGGGAAACTCTTAAAGAAGACTTTGAACTGATCCTGGTAGATGACGGATCAAAGGACAGATCTTATGAGATCATGACGGAACTCAGAGAAAAGGATCACAGGGTACGGATCATACAGATGGCCCGTAACTTCGGACAGCATCCGGCACTTCTGTGTGGATTTGCACATGTAAAAGGAGAGTTTGTGGTAACAATGGATGATGACCTTCAGCATCAGCCGGAGGAACTTCCGAAGATGGTCAGAACCATGCAGGAGAGACCGGATGTGGATGTTATCATTGCAAGCTATGAAGGAAGAAAGCATGGTCCGATACGCAAACTGGGAACGAAATTTTCTGTATGGGCAACTTCAAAGATGCTGGGAAAAGATCCGGATCTTCAGATCACCAGTTACAGGCTGATCCGCAGATTCCTTGTGGATGCCATGGTAAAAACAAATACATATCTTCCACAGATTGGAAACCTTCTGATCAGGAGTTCTAACCGTATTATTAATGTTCCGGTTCAGCATGCAGACAGAGCTTACGGAAAAAGCGGTTATTCCTTTAAGAGACTGCTGAAAGATCTGATTTATGATATCACGACACATACTGCATTTCCCCTTCTGCTGGTGAGAAATATCGGAATTGTCAGTTTCCTGATAAGTGTAGTTCTGTCGGTCTGTTATCTGGTAAGATATTTTACACTGGGCATATCTGTGCAGGGCTGGACTTCGCTGATGCTGGTTATGCTGGCGTTTTTTGGACTGATTTTGTTATCGATCGGAATTATGGGAATCTATTTAATGAACATTCTTAATGAGGCAAAAAAAATGCCCCATTATGTAATACGTCGGGAGGATACGGACGAATAATGAAGGAAATTGGCGGATATTTTCAGCTGGAAGAGATGCCGGGAGAGGAATATTATCCTGACCTGTACAGGGTCAATCTTGGAAGAACCGCACTGCTGTGGCTTTTGAAGAGCCGCAGGTGCAGGAAAATCCTATTACCGTATTTTCTGTGTGAATCAGTGGTGCATACCTGTCAGGAAAATCAGATAGAGACAGAATTTTATCATCTGAATGAGAAACTGGAAGTTCTGTATCCGAAAGAACAGCTTCCGGAAGGGGAATATCTTTATCTGGTTAATTACTATGGTCAGCTGTCTGATTCCCGGATATCAGAGTATAAAAAGATTTACGGAAACATCATAGTGGACCATACCCATGCATTTTTTCAGAAACCATTAAAAGGGATAGATACACTGTATTCCTGCAGAAAATTCTGGGGTGTCAGCGATGGCGCATATCTGTCAACAGATGCCAGCCTGACAGAAAATAAGACTGTCGATTATTCTGCAGAGCGTATGAAACATATTCTGGGGCGTTATGAGCATAATGCCGGAACCTACTACAAAGATATGCTGGAAAATGCGGCAAAATATGACGGGATGGAGCTTCGGCAGATGTCAAAGCTTACACAGAATCTTCTGAAAGCTGTGGATTATGACAGAGCAAAGAAAAAAAGGGAAGAAAACTACCGGATTCTCGGAGAACTGCTTCCATCGGAAAGTATATTTAATCAGACTGTGCCGGAGGGACCTTTTGCATATCCGTATTTCCACGCTGATGGAATGAAACTTCGCAGATATCTTGCCGAAAAGAAGATATTTGTGCCGACTTACTGGAAAAATATAATTGAGAACTCTGAGACAAAAAGTCTGGAATATACCTGGGCTGCCAATATTCTTCCGTTGCCCTGCGATCAGCGTTACAGCGTGGAGGATATGAAATATATGGCTTCGGTTGTCAGAGAATGTGAGGAACGGATATGAAACATAAAGTGTTGATTCTGGGAACGCTCGGAGAATTTACAGAGCTGGTAAAGAAAGCAAAAGAGAAAGGTTATGAGACTGTTGTGTGCGACGGATATGCAGATGGTATTGCCAGAACGTATGCAGATAAGGCTTATACCATTCCTGTAACAGATGTAGATGCTATTGCCCTGATGTGCAGGGAAGAAGGTGTGGACGGGATCATCACATCATTTTCAGATCTGCTCCTGGAGTGTATGGTTAAAATTGCAGATAAAGCAGGACTGCCCTGTTATCTGAAACCGGAACAGCTTTCCTGGTACAGGGATAAATCGGCATGCCGGGATGTTCTGGACAAGCTTGGACTGCCGGCACCGGGATTTCGGAAAATATCTGTGGAACTGCTGAAACAGGGATCAGAAGAAGAAATACAACAGAGTATTGCAAATCTGCAGTATCCTCTGATCAGTAAACCTCTGGATAAATATGGTTCAAGAGGAATCTTTATTATTCATCATTCAGATGAAGTCAGAAAAAAAGCCCTGCAGACAGCGGAATATACGGACTGTCAGGAAATTCTGGTTGAGGAATACAATGACGGTTATGAGTTTAACATGATGACATGGGTAATGGATGGGAAAGTCAATGTGATCAGTATTGCAGATCGTGAGAAAACGGAAATGGAAGAGGGAATGCTTCCGCTCAGCACACGAAATGTTTATCCATCCCGTTTCCTGGCGGAGGTCGAAAAAAGTGCCACAGATATTCTGCAGAATTATATCCGCTATACCGGACAGACGGAAGGTGCATTATCCATGCAGTTTTTCTGGAAACCTGGCAGGGGCATTCAGGTATGTGAGATTGCAGGACGTTTCTTTGGATATGAACATGAGCTGACAGATATGGTTTATGGATTTCAGACAGAGGAACTGCTGCTGGATTATCTTTATGAAAAAGACCGGATAAAGGAGATGTTTGACCGTCATGATATTTATCATCCGGTAAAATATGGGGCTGTACTGTATTTTCAGGGACGACAGCTTCAGATTGCAGATCAGACGGCAGCCTGTGAGCTTGCAAAAGAAAAATGCGTTGTAAAACCCTGGATTTTTTATAAAGAAGGCGAACGTGTGATAGAATATGGGCCGAATCCATATCTTGCATTGTATTATATAGAAACAGAAAACCGCAGGCAGCTGGAGCTGGAGACTGAGAAATTTTTCAGTGAGATGAGTATCCGGGATCCGGAGGGAAGAGAAGTTGCCTACAGAAATAAGATACCGGAATATGAGAAGGAAAAGAAAACAGATGATTGATTTTAACAGACCTGCTTTTACAGGCAGGGAATTTGATTACATACGTGATGCGGTACAGAGAGGAATGCTCTGTGGGGATGGAGAATATACGAAAAGATGTTCTCAGTGGATGATGGATAAATTTCATGTAAATCATGTAATGCTTACCACATCCTGTACCCATGCTCTGGAGATGGCAGCCCATCTTTGCGACATTAAGCCCGGTGATGAGGTGATCATGCCGTCCTATACATTTGTTTCAACCGCAGATGCCTTTGTATTAAAGGGAGCAAAGATTGTATTTGTTGATATCAGACCGGATACAATGAATATTGATGAGAAACTGATCGAGGCGGCAGTGACTGAGAAAACAAAAGTGATCGTCCCGGTCCACTATGCAGGGGTTGCCTGTGAGATGGATACCATTATGGAGATTGCAAAAAAATACAATCTGAAGGTTGTTGAAGACGCTGCGCAGGGAGTAGATGCCTGTTATAAGGGAAAAGCTCTTGGTACCATTGGAGATTTTGGGTGTTACAGTTTCCATGAGACAAAGAACTATACTATGGGAGAGGGCGGTGCAATCCTTTTTAACAGGGATGAATATCTGGAGAAGGCAGAGATCCTGAGAGAAAAGGGAACTGACAGAAGTAAGTTTTTCCGCGGACAGGTTGACAAGTACCGCTGGATAGATTATGGTTCTTCCTATCTTCCAAGTGAACTGAATGCAGCATATCTTTATGCACAGCTGGAAGCAAGAAATCAGATCTTTGCCAAAAGAATGGAGATATACAATTATTATCATAAAAATCTGGCTCATCTTGCACAGGAAGGTAAGATCGAACAGCCTTATGTGCCGGAGGAATGCAGCCACAATGCCCATATGTATTATATCAAGGTGCGTGATATACAGGTAAGAACCCGGCTGATTGCTTACCTTCGGGAAAAAGGAATCTGCAGCGTATTTCATTACGTGCCTCTTCATTCTGCACCTGCGGGACAGAAATTTGGAAGATTTTCAGGGGAAGATGTTTATACTACAAAGGAAAGTGAACGTCTGTTGAGACTGCCGATGTTTTATAATCTGGATATGGAGGATGTGAAGTATATCACAGATACCATAGCTTCTTTTGACGGATTCTGATAATCGTGTGCCGCAAGTCTGTTTCAGGAATCAACCTGTCGGCACACCGGACGAAAAACAGAGACATATAATATATTAAGAGGAAATATTATGAAAAAATGGAAACATTTATTAAAGGCTGTTATGACTGTGGGAGTCATTGCAATGACTGCTGTTCAGATCTGCGCTGCTGCGGAAGGAACTGCGCAGGCTGCTGTTTCAGATGTTACACCCGTATCCATTTCAACTAATGAGATTTCAGGCTGGCCTGCAGGTCCTGAGATCACATCTGAGACAGGGGTACTGATGGATGCAGACAGCGGAATTCTTCTGTACAGCAAGGGCGGAGATGAAATCCGTTATCCGGCAAGTATTACCAAAATCATGACACTGCTTCTGGCGGTGGAGAACTGTTCCCTGAAAGAAGATGTTGTCTTTACGGAAACAGGAACACGTGATATCAGTTGGGATTCCGGCAATATTGGAATGCAGGTGGGAGAAGTGATGAGCATGAGAGCATGCCTTTATGCACTTGTGATCCGCTCTGCAAACGAGGTCGCAGCCCAGATTGCAGAACATGTAGGCGGCACAGAGCAGCACTTTGTAGATATGATGAATGAACGTGCGGCACAGATCGGATGCACAAATACACATTTTGTAAATGCCAGTGGTCTTCCGGATCCTGACCACTATTCTACTGCACATGACATGGCGTTGATCATGCGGGAAGGTCTGAAGAATAAAAAATTCCGCAGGATCATCGGCGCTACAGATTATACGATCAAACCTACGAACATGAACAGTGAGTCAAGGGTACTGCATACGCATCATCCGATGCTTGCCCCGGAGAGCAGTTATCATTATGATGGCTGTATTGGCGGCAAGACAGGATATACCAGTGAGGCCGGAAACACTCTTGTGACAGCAGCAGAGAAGAATGGAACTACCTATATTACAGTGACAATGAAGGCGGCAGACCTTGCAGTTGCCAGTACGGATTCCACAGCACTGTTCAACTATGGTTATCAAAATTTCACAAAAGCACAGGTAAATGGTGGAGAAGTATCAGTTCCAAACGGAGTGACTGTGGATAACCTGACTGTTCAGGAGAATTCACAGAATGGAAATACAGTAGATGATTACTATTATAATGATTATCTTTTGGGAAGCGTTGAAGTTCCGGAAGCTACACCTACACCGGAACCTGCAGCGGATGCCCTTTCTGATACATCCGGAGGAAATACGGATCAGGCGGATCAAAATGAGAAATCAGATACTGTCGGAGAAGAAAAAACTTCTGCGGGGATGCCGGAACTGCGAAAAATACTTCTGATCATAGGAGCGGCAATGCTTCTTCTTATTATCATTCTGAGCATTGCACTTGCAAAAAAGGAAAAAAGATATTATGGCTAAGTCTGCATACCATGTGGATTTATGCGAACAGATATAACAGAAACACAGAGAAAGCTAAAGAAAAGAGGAAAATAAAATGGGAAAAATCAAAGTTACAGAATGTGGTGGAATTAAGGGATTAAAAGTGGTAGAACCTACAGTTTTCGGAGATGCCAGAGGATATTTCATGGAAACCTACAATTACAATGATTTCAAAGAAGCAGGAATTGATGTCGAATTTGTACAGGATAATCAGTCAAGCTCACATAAGGGTGTACTTCGCGGACTCCATTTCCAGATCAATTACCCACAGGATAAACTGGTACGTGTTGTAAATGGTGAGGTATTTGATGTGGCGGTAGATCTTCGTGAAGGCTCAGAAACATATGGAAAATGGTTTGGAGTCGTACTTTCTGCTGAAAACAAGAAACAGTTCTTCATTCCGAAAGGATTTGCACATGGTTTTCTTGTACTTTCCGAGCATGCGGAATTTGTTTACAAATGCTCTGATTTCTATCATCCAAATGATGAGGGCGGCCTGATCTGGAACGATCCGGATATCGGAGTTGAATGGCCGATTCCGGAAGGAATGGAATTAAGCTTTTCTGACAAAGATACCAAATGGGGAAGCTTTAAAGAGTACCGTAAATAGGAGAATGAGCGATTGAATACAATTTTTTCTTTACCGATGGATATTTATAAGAACAGACGGCTTGTTGCAAAGCTTGCAAAGAATGATTTCAAAACAAGATATGCAGGTTCTTATCTGGGAATTGTGTGGGCGTTTATCCAGCCTGTGATCACGATCCTGGTATACTGGTTTGTATTCTCTGTAGGTTTTCGTTCCGGAACAGGGGATCTGGGAGTTCCTTTTGTTCTTTATCTGGTAGCAGGTATTGTGCCATGGTTCTTTTTCCAGGATGCGCTGATAGGGGGGACAAATTCTCTGCTGGAATACAATTATCTGGTAAAAAAAGTCGTTTTTAATATCAGTGTGCTTCCGGTAGTCAAGATCATTTCTGCCATGTTTGTGCATGCATTCTTTGTGTTGTTTACGATCATCCTGTATGCAGCGTATGGGAAATTTCCTGATTTCTATTATCTGCAGATTATTTATTACAGTGTATGTGTGTTCATTCTGGTATTGGGCTTATCCTATGCCACAAGTGCAATCGTTATTTTTTTCAGAGATCTGACCCAGATCATCAACATTGTGCTTCAGGTAGGAGTCTGGCTGACTCCGATCATGTGGATCGTTGAGGCTTCACCTCTGATGGGACATCCTGTGATCATGAAGATCCTGAAACTGAATCCGATGTATTATATTGTTTCCGGATACAGAGATACATTCCTGATGAAAACCTGGTTCTGGGAACATGCAGGATGGACGGTCTATTTCTGGATATTTACAATTCTGTGTTTCCTGTTCGGAAGCTGGGTATTTAAACGTCTGCGCATTCATTTTGCAGATGTATTGTAACTAGTACAGCGAATATTAATATAGCAGAAACTTAATTTTCGCTGTACTGGTAAGCGTGAAATAAGTCAGAGGAAGATGAAAAACACAGGAACATAACAGAAAGGAAATCACGTGGAGAACAAGAAAGTAATTCAGGTGAAGGATCTCACCAAAATGTATAAATTATATGATAAGCCTTCGGACAGACTGAAAGAAGCGCTGGGGCTTACCAGAAAGAAACTTTATAAAGAGCATTATGCACTTCATGATGTAAATTTTGATATTTATGAAGGAGAATGCGTGGGAATTATCGGAACCAACGGTTCCGGTAAATCCACGATCTTAAAGATCATCACCGGTGTCCTGACTCCCACAGCAGGGGAAGTAAAGGTAGACGGACGAATTTCCGCGCTGCTGGAACTGGGAGCCGGATTTAACATGGAATATTCAGGTCTTGAGAATGTATACCTGAATGGAACCATGATCGGTTTTTCAAAAGAAGAGATTGACGCCAGACTGAATGATATTCTGGAATTTGCGGACATTGGAGACTTTATCCACCAGCCTGTAAAGACTTATTCCAGCGGTATGTTCGTGCGTCTGGCTTTTGCTGTTGCGATCAATATTGATCCGGAGATCCTGGTGGTAGATGAGGCGTTGTCTGTGGGCGACGTGTTCTTTCAGGCAAAATGTTATCACAAGTTTGAGGAATTTAAGAAACAGGGAAAGACGATCCTGTTTGTAAGTCATGATCTTGGAAGCGTTTCCAAGTATTGTGACAGAGTTATTCTTTTGAACAAAGGGGTAAAGATGGATGAAGGTTCACCAAAGCAGATGGTCGACCTGTACAAACAGCTTCTGGTAGGACAGAATCCTGTAAAACAGAATGAATCTGACAGTACAGAGCAGATTGTGGCAGAGGACAGTGAAGGACTGGGAGATTTTCAGGTAAATCCCAATATGCTGGAATATGGAAGTCGTATTGCTGAGATCACAGATTTCAGAGTCATTGATGATAAAGGAAGATGTTCCAATACTGTTGAAAAGGGAAGCTGCTTCAAAATTCGTATGAAAGTCCGGTTTAATGAAGAGATTCAGGAGCCGATCATGGCATACACATTTAAAAATATTCAGGGTACGGAAATCACAGGTACCAATACCATGTATGAAAATGCAAAGATAGAACACTCCGGAAAAGGGGATATATGTACTGTAACATTTACACAGAACATGAACCTTCAGGGCGGTGAGTATCTCCTGTCATTTGGATGTACAGGGTATAAAAACGGAGATTTTACGGTATTCCACAGACTTTATGACGCATGTAACATAACAGTTATTTCCAGTAAAAATACAGTTGGATTCTATGATATGGATTCAAAGGTGGAAGTACGGTGCGAAGAACAGGTCTGAGAAAGTTATGATGACAAATATCAGTGCGAAAAAATAATCAGCGCGAGGACTATATATGGAAGAAAAAATCGGGAAAGTAATTCTGGATACCACGTGCTATCCGGGAAAAGATCTATACAGTGATGGTGCGATAGAGGATGAAATGCTTGCAATTTCCAGAGATTTTGCACCGGAAGAATTTAACAGAGTGATCAGTGAGAGAAAGAGCTGGCCAATTCTTTATCATTTTTCTCATATCAGGGAGAATATTCTGAGCTGGATTCCCTTTACAGGAGAAGAGAAGGTTCTGGAGATTGGTTCCGGATGTGGTGCTGTGACAGGAGCTCTCTGTGAAAGGGCGAAGGAAGTTACCTGCATCGAGCTTTCTATGAAAAGAAGTAAGATCAATGCATACAGACATCAGGATCAGGATAATCTTAAGATCCTTGTGGGAAATTTTCAGGAGATCGAGAAAAACCTTACTGAGAAATACGACTATATCACTTTGATCGGTGTATTTGAGTATGGAGAATCCTATATCCGGAGTGAGAATCCCTATGTGGACTTTCTCAGGATCATATCAAAGCATCTGAAGCCGGATGGAAAGATCATTCTGGCCATTGAGAACAGACTGGGACTGAAATACTGGGCCGGATGTACAGAGGACCATTTTGGAACTTTATTCGAAGGAATCCAGGGATACCCCAAAACAAAAGGGGTTAAAACTTTTTCAAGAAAAGAATTTAATGGAATTTTGGAGAAAGCAGGAAACTTAAAAGCCGACTGGTATTATCCATATCCGGATTACAAATTTCCAATGACTATTCATTCAGACAGACATCTCCCTGCAAGCGGAGAGCTGCATATGAGGGACTACAATTTTGACAGACTCCGTCTGGACCTGTTTCAGGAATCTCAGGTGTATAATACACTTTTGAGCAATGATCTTTACCCGCAGTTTGCCAATTCCTTTCTTCTTGTGATCGGAAAAGAACAGCCACAGACAGCACCGGTTTATGTGAAGTTTTCCAATGAGAGAGATCAGAAGCTCTCCATTTATACGGAAATCAGTGAAGCAGCAGATGGGCAGCTGACTGTGAAGAAAGTACCGTCGCAGAAGAAAGCGGCAGCTCATGTACGGAATCTGGGAACTATCTGCGAAGAACTGACCGGAATGTATAAAGAAGAGGAAATTGAAGTAAACCGCTGCCGGATCAAAGGTGACTGTGCGCAGCTGGAATATCTGACAGGTATCACCCTGGAAGATAAGCTGGATCATCTTCTGGAAGAAGGCAGAACAGAGGAACTGGAGAAATTATTCTTCTCTTATATACAGAAAGTAAAGAATATTCATGAGAAGAAACCCTTTGAGAAAACACCGGAATTTGTAAGGGTATTTGGAAATGTAAACCTGCGTTCTGATCTGAAATGTACAGAAATATCCAATATTGATTTTGTTCCTGCAAATATTATCCTCTCTGAGAATAAAGTATCTGTGATTGACTATGAGTGGACCTTTACATTTCCTGTACCTTCACAGTTTCTGGTTTACAGGATGATCTTTTATTATCTGGAACTGAATGACAAACGGGGAATACTTAAAGAACGGGATTTCTATGAGAAAGCAGGAATCCTGCCTGAAGATATAGAAGTTTATGTGGAGATGGAACATAATTTCCAGCAGTATATTCTGGGTGAGCATACAGCAATGAGAAATATGTATGCCCAGATCTCTCCGGGCCGGGTGGAAGTAGAAGATTATTACAGAGAAAAGAAACAGGAATCTCTGGAAATGCTTCAGATTTTCTGGGATAACGGAAAGAGCTTTAATGAGGCTGATTCTGTGAGATATCTGTTCAGAAACGGGAAAATTCAGACGGAGTTTGAACTTCCGGAGAATACCACAATGCTTCGCCTTGACCCGGGCGAAATGTCCAAGGGACTTAAAATTGTAAAGCTGACATGGGAAGATGAAAGTCAGGTAAAGTTTCACACAGATGGCTGTGAAGTGTCCTCCGGAGAATTCTATTTCGGCGGTGACGATCCGCAGATCATAGTAGATTCTGTTCCTGAGAACAGAAAGTCCATAAAGATTGAAATGGAGATCCTGGACCGGCAAACCACAGAAAAGAAATTCTGGAAAGTATACGCAGAGCAGAAAAGGGCAATGGAGCAGATGAGTCAGGAGCTTGCGCAGAAGAAAGCTCTGGTCGATCAGGTGGAAGGCAGTAAGGCATGGAAAGTGTATCGTGCCATCAAAAGGGTTTAGTTATGGGAAATATACTTTGGAGTGTAGATAAAAAAATATACAGTGACAAAGAAGATCATACTCTGGCCATTACCGGATGGGCGATAACCAGAGATCAGTCAGAATGTGATTTCATTCTTTATGGCTCGGGAAAGGAACTCTCCGTTCCTGAACCTTCACGTTGTGAAAGAGCGGATGTTGCCAAAGATTTAAAAGAAACAAAAGATATAAAAGAAGTGGGAAATGTCGGATTCACAGTAAAGATACCGGAAATTATAAAACTTGCAGAAGAACATGAGAAACTGCAGCTTGCGCTGAGAGCAGGAGATGAAAAAGAAATCATCTGGGAAGCCACAGCTGCAGAAGTGAAGGACTTTTGTGAGGAAAGTCTTATTGAATATCATATTGATGAGGAACAGATCACACAGGAGAGTATCCTGACAGTCAGAGGCTGGGTTGTAAACCAGCTGGAGCCGGATGAGATATTTGTACAGGGTACAGATGGGAAGGTTCTGGAATGTACGATCACCAGACAAAGACGTCCGGACGTGGAAGAGGCAAAGGGGATTTCCGAAGAAGAGAAAAGAAATCTGGGATTCAGTATTACTGTCAATCTGGAGAATACAAACGATCAGAATATCTGCATCTGTTTCAGGGGAAAAGATGTACAGAAAATTTATACTGTAAATGTAAAAAAAATAAAACGGGAAAATACCGGACTGTATCAGCAGATGAAACTGCTGTCTCTGAAGAACAGGCAGAAGAATCAGGAATATATAAAGAAAAACGGTATTGGAAGATTTATCCGTTATGTGAGAAATTCCCAGCTTAAGGACGGAGATCAGGATTATGAAGACTGGCTGAAAGATCATGTCGCATTCCGAAAGGAATTAAAAAGACAGAGAAATGCTGTTTTTTCTTATTCACCGCTGATCAGTATTGTGATGGTGGTGACGGATACAGATGAACAAAGGTTAAAAAGTGTGATCGATGCTTATACAGAACAGACCTATGGTAACTGGCAGCTGTGTCTTGCAGATGCATGTGAGGGAGAGGAAACAGGAGAGTTTCTGCGGAAAAAATATAAAAAAGAGATTCGCCTTTCCTATAAGAAGGTTACGGAAAATAATGGCATTTCGGGAAATCTTAATGCATCTCTGAAACTTGCAATGGGAGAGTATGTTCTGTTTGCCGGTCAGGAGATCATACCTGAACCTGATGCACTTTTTCAGATGGTCAAAGCGATCACAGAGAAAAAAGCGGATATGATCTATACAGATGAAGATGAGATCAGCGCAGACGGAAAACATTATTCTGAGCCGGAATTCAAGCCGGATTTCAATCTGTTCAGATTAAGGGAAAATAATTATATCGGACAGTTCTGGGCAATCCGGAAGGAAATTCTGGAACAGGCCGGAAAGTTTGATCCGGAATATGATGGTGCACAGGATTATGATATGCTCTTAAGATGCAGTGAGCAGGCAGAGAATATTGTGCATATTCCAAAGATCCTCTGTCATTCCATGAAAGCAGAGAACCTGATCACAGAAGAACAGGAGAAGAAAAACTGGGAAGCAGGCAGAAAGGCACTGGAGGAGCATTACCGCAGGGCAGAGGTTTCTGCAACAGCGGAACTTGCAGACAAGAAGGGATGGTACAGAAGCCATCTGACTATTTCCGGCGAACCGATGATTTCTGTGATCATTCCAAGTAAAGATCACATTAATGATCTGGAACTGTGTATTTCATCCATAGAAGAGAAGACAACATGGAAGAATTACGAGATCATTATTGTTGAGAACAACAGTGTGGAAAAAGAAACCTTTGTATACTATGAGACACTGAAAAACAGATACCCAAATGTAAGGATCCTTACATGGAAAAAAGAATTCAATTATTCTGCGATCAATAATTTTGCAGTAAGAGAGGCACGGGGAGAGTATCTGCTGTTTCTTAACAATGATGTGGAGATTATTACAGAGAGCTGGCTTGAAGAAATGCTTCAGCTTTGTCAGCAAAAAGACGTGGGAATGGCCGGTGCGAAACTGTATTATCCGGATGATACCATTCAGCATGCAGGAGTGGTAGTTGGTCTTGGTGGAGTTGCTGCCCATGTATTATGTAAACTTCCCCGGGATGCGGAAGGATATATGGGACGTCTGCGCTGTGTGCAGGAGATAAGTGCAGTCACTGCCGCCTGCATGATGGTAAAGACTTCTGTTTTTAAAGCAGTTGGAGGATTTGACGAGGAGCTGAAGGTTGCATTTAATGATATTGACCTCTGTATGAAAGTGAGAAAATATGGAGTGAAAATTGTATTCACACCGTATGCAGAACTGTATCATTATGAATCCAAATCCAGAGGAATGGAAGATACACCGGAGAAACAGCTGCGTTTTTCCAGAGAAGTAAACTGTTTCCGGAGAAAATGGGAAAGAGAGCTCCTGAAAGGAGATCCTTATTATAATCCCAATCTGACATTAAACAACACAGACTGTTCTCTGAGAAAACAGGAGAAGAACGGAGATTAACATGCCTAAGGAAATATTTGAAGTAGTAAGAGAAAGATTTCATTTATCAGACAGGACACAGTATATTGTGCAGGGACACTGGCCGAAAGATGCGGTGATGGAGGCATATCTGGATCAGCACAAACTGAAGGTGTCTGTGAAAGAAAATGAAAATGTAAGTGCACTGGAACGTTTTAAAGATCCGGAGAAAATGCAGGGAATACAGATTACGGCAACTGTTCAGATACCGGAAAATCTGGAGGGGTATCATAAGCTTGTGATCTATGAGAAGTTTCCGGATAAAAAACATGTCTGGTTTTCCATCACTGCCGGTGAACTGGATAAAAAAAGAGATAAACCGCAGGTATATTTTGAAGAAGAGAGTGCAGAACAGGGAACTGTACGGATCAGAGGGTGGGCCATTGCACCCAAGCCTGTGACTGTCCGTATCTTTGATGCGGATAAAAAGCCGGTTGCCGCTGAAATCCAGAGAACAGACAGGGTGGATGTCAACCAGCTGTTTGAAGAAGCACAGGATCCGGGAAAGACAGGATTCTTCTCTGAGATCACCAACGTTTCGGGAAAATGCCTGTATGTAGTGTTTTATGCAGGCGAGAAGAAAACTGTACATGTGGTTCCTCTGAGAAAAGCTGATATTCTGGCAAAGAAATTAGACAAATATGTAGAAAAAGGAATCCGCTACTGGAAATCTCAGGGTGCGGCGGCTCTTGCTGAGAAGGTAGTGACAAAGGTTAAAAATGTGCGTCAGGGACCGCCATCCTATCAGAAATGGATCAGACATCATCTGCCGGACAGGAACGAACTGGAGAAACAGAAGAAAACATCCTTTGGATACAGACCCAAGCTTTCTTTTGTAGTACCGCTGTATAAGACACCGGAGAAATATCTCAGAAGACTGACAGAATCATTTCAGGAACAGACTTATTCAAACTGGGAACTTTGTTTCTCTGACGGAAGCGGCGCACAGTCACCGCTGACGGAATTGTTAAAAGAACTGACAGCGAAGGATAACAGAATTAAATACGTTTCTCATGAGGAGCCGCTTCAGATTTCAGAGAATACCAACAGTGCCATTGAAATTGCAACAGGTGATTTCATTGCCTTTGCAGACCATGATGATGAGCTGACGCCGAATGCATTATTTGAATGTGTGAAAGCAATAAATGAGAAACCGCAGACACTGGTGATCTACACAGATGAAGATAAGATGTCTATGGATGGACATAAATTCTTTCAGCCGCATTTTAAACCGGACTATAATCCGGATTTGCTGTGTACGGTCAATTATATCTGCCATCTGTTTGTGGTATCACGAAAAGTAATTGAAAAAGTTGGCGGGCTGCGAAGTGAGTTTGACGGTGCACAGGATTATGATTTTGTGTTACGCTGTGTGGAAGCAGTAAAGGATGAAGAAATCTGTCATATTCCCAAAATCCTGTATCACTGGCGTTGCCATGAGGACTCCACAGCAGAGAATCCCGAGAGCAAGCTTTATGCCTTTGAAGCCGGAAGACGTGCAGTACAGGCTCACTATGAGAGAACAGGAATCCACGCAGAGGTTTTTAAGGGTGAATATCTGGGGCTGTACAGAACGAAGTTTATCAGAGATCATGATCCGCTGATTTCTATTATTATTCCGAATAAAGACCATATTGATGATCTGAAGAGATGTATGGAATCCATTGAACAGAAATCTACGTACAAAAATTATGAGTACATTATTGTAGAGAATAACAGTACAGATTCTGCTACTTTTGAATATTACAAAAAACTGGAGGCAGAGAATCCGAAGGTTCGCATGGTATACTGGGACGGAGTCTTTAACTATTCTGCCATTAATAACTATGGTGCATCTTTTGCAAAGGGTGAGTATCTGCTTCTGCTTAACAATGATACAGAGATCATTAATCCGGACTGTCTGGAAGAACTCCTGGGTTATTGCATGCGTAAAGATGTAGGCGCAGTGGGTGCAAGACTTTATTATGAGGATGATACGATCCAGCATGCAGGTGTTGTGATCGGTTTTGGCGGAATTGCAGGACACTGTTTTGTCCAGCAGAAGAGAGGTACCACCGGATATTGTCACAGAATTATCTGTGCACAGGATTACAGTGCGGTTACAGCTGCCTGCATGATGGTGAAGAAATCTGCATTTGATGCAGTGGGAGGACTTTCAGAGGAACTGGCTGTTGCATTTAATGATATTGATTTCTGCATGAAGCTGAGAAAGGCGGGATATCTGATCGTGTATAATCCATATGCGGAATTATACCATTATGAATCCAAATCCAGAGGTCTTGAGGATACTCCGGAAAAAGTGGCACGATTTAACAAAGAAATTGCCACCTTTGAGAAAAAATGGCCGGAGATCCTGAAGAACGGAGATCCTTATTATAACCCCAATCTCACTCTGAAGAGCCAGGACTTTTCTCTGAAAAGAATCTGAAGATGAAATTGCTATAAAATGAATGTGAAAGAAGATATGTTAAAGAAAAAGAAAGAGATCAATGAAAAAACAGAAATTTTCATTTTTGTATTTCTGGCGTTTATCCTGCTGACAACCTGGGCGATGACACAGCCTTTTAATTCAGGGCCGGATGAACAGATGAGATATTATGTTGCAGATTACATTTATAAACACCATGGAGCTCTTCCGGGGGGAGATGATCCGGCTGTCAGGAATAAAGTGTGGGGAATTTCCTATGCATATTATCCGGTTGTATCTTATATGGTGTCTGCATTATTTATGAGAATATCCCGGCTTTTTGCAGATCCGGGATACTCCATGTTCAAAATTGCACGTATGGCAGATGTACTGTTTGTCACAGGTGCAGTGTATTTTGTTGTAAAAGCTTCGGGCAAACTGTTTCCGAAAGAAAAATATTCCAGAGAAGTTAGATGGCTGTTTGCAGCACTGGCAGGATTTATGCCGCAGGCAATCTTTATGGGAACTTATGTGAATACAGACTCACTGGCACTGCTGGCAGCAGCCATGATCTTGTATGCATGGGTCTCTTATCTGAGAGAAGACTGGACATGGAAAAACTGTATACTCCTTGCAGTGGGAATGGCCGTATGTGCATTGTCTTATTATAATGCATACGGTTGGATACTCTGCAGTTTTTTCTTCTTCTGTTTTACGGTATTACTCTGCAGAGAAGAAGCTTTTTCACAGAGAGTTCGTTTCCTTTTCAGCAGAGGAGCAGTGATCGCAGCAGTTACTTTAGTTCTCTGCGGCTGGTGGTTCATCCGTAACGCAGTTTTGTATAACGGAGATTTCCTGGGAAGGAAATCCTGTGCGGAATGTGCGGAAAAATATGCTCAGAAGGATTACAGACCTTCACTGTATCCGACGCCTGCAAAGCTGGGATGGAACTGGAAAGATATTATCCTTTATCAGGATCCGGGCTGGTATCATAACTGGATTCTGACAGTGTGTGTAAGTTTCATCGGTACTTTTGGACAGATGGAAATTTATATGCCATATACGGTCAGCAAACTGTATATGCTGTTCTTTGCTGTTGGGATCATCAGTGTATTTTTTGTAAAAGAGACATTTGATCTGAGAAAAAAAATGTATGTTGCACAGCGGAAAGCAGTTGGAAATGACAGATGGAAGATTAAAACAAAGGTGATATCCCGAGAGTGGAATAAAGAAGGTATTTTCCATTTGATGATGGTATTTCTGATTATGATTCCGGTATTTCTGTTTCTGTATTATGTTTATTACAGTGATAATCAGCCACAGGGAAGATATCTTATGCCTGCATTATATCCTCTGATGTACTTTGTTACGCTGGGCTGGAATAATATTCTGACAAAAACAGTGAAAAATGAAAAGGTGCGGAGTCTGATATACAGAGTACTGACTGTACTGCTGGTGATTTCGCCATTTGCCTGCTGGGCATTTTTAATCTTGCCTTAAAAGAAATAAAGGGACTGCCGCATGAAAAGCTTTTGCGGAAGTCCCTTAAATTTATCTATTTTATCTATCAAAGAAATGGTTACTGTCTGGTATTCAGAAGCAGGCTTCAGGATTTGATCACTTTGATCATCAGGAACAGGAAAAACAGCAGGAATGCTGCCCCGATCGCCCCGATGATATAATAAGGAGCAGTTGTATGGGAAGCAGAATATGCCTGTGCTGCCTCCATATTCTTCTGACCGGTTACTGCGGCATCATTTGTCTGCTGCTCTGCGTCTTCCAGAATCGCAGTTCCTACAGGAGTTCCTCCAAAGTAATACTGGCGTGTGATCTGTCCGTCAGAAGAAGTATCTTCTGTGGTCAGATTATCTTCTGTGGCACCGTTTGGTGCAATGACTGTACCACCGGAAAGACGGTTAAAATCATTGTCTGCGATGGTAAGGGGTGCAAAATTGTCAAAACCATAATTGAGAAGCGCGATCGCTTCATTATCGGTAACACCGGATGCGCCATTTAATACAATGCATACCAGCTTCATGTTATTTTTGGAAGCTTCACATACCAGGGTACTTCCGGAAGCTTCTGTGTACCCTTCCTTACCGCCGATACAGGGTTTATAATAACCGTCGCTGGTGCTGTTTATCATGGTAAAATTGTTTGTGAGTACACGTTCACCGCCGGAAACATTTGTTGCCGGAAGTGTATAGGAAGTAGTTGCTGCAATGGTGCGGAAAGTGTCATTTGCCATAGCTGCTTCCATGATCAGAGCCATATCATGGGCGGTGATATGCTGGTTCTCATCAGGAAGACCGGTAGGATTGGTAAAGACAGTATTGGTGCAGCCAAGCTCCTGTGCCCGGGTATTCATTGTCTGTACAAAAGCATCCACAGAACCTCCCACATGTTCAGCTACCTGCAGTGCGATATCATTGGCAGAGGCAACCATGATGGCATATAAACATTGTTCCATGGTGAAAACCTCATCTAACTGTGAGGAAATATTGGCTCCTCCGTCAGTAACACCGGAAACACCGGTTGCAGTCATGGTTACCTGTTCATCCAGACTGCTGTTCTCAAGAGCAACCAGGCAGGTCATGATCTTGACTGCGCTTGCAGGGTAAAGAGGCTGATCTGCATTTTTGGAATACAGGACTGTGTTAGTGGAAGTTTCCATTACAATTGCTGCGGCAGACGAAATATCGGAAGCCTGGGGCCATCCGTCGATACCGTTGGTGACTACGACAGACGGATCTGCTGTCTGTGCGGCGGCGTCTGTATTCTGGGCTGTTTCTTCAGCAGCAGATACCGGAAACTGTGAAAACATGGTGACAGCACCAAGTCCCAGAGCCAGCAGGGCTGCAGTGATTCTTTTTTTCTTTATCATCATGGTATATAATACTCCTGTGCATAAGAATGTTGAAAAGTAACTGTTCATTGTATGTGAACAGTTACATAAAAACGATAACATAAAAACAATAACAGTATAACACATTTCTCTCCTTTCTTGCAAAAAATATCATACAATGTTAAAATAAAAAATCATAGTAAAAATCGAGGTTATCATATGAGTAAAAAACCATCTGCAGGAGGAAAAATCCAGTGGACGAAAATGTTCAGGAAGCTTTCCCCCTATACGATCCGGAAAGGGTTCCGCTACATGAAGCATTATGGACCAAAGGAATTCTGGATCAGGCTGCATGAACGTTTTGAACCGGAAGAAGTACCATATGGTCCATGGTACCGGGCTTACATTCCGACGGAGGAAACACTGGAAACACAGAGGAAACAGAAATTTGATTATTCACCGCTGATCAGCATTGCAGTTCCGGCTTATCAGACACCTGTAGAATTTTTGAGACAGATGATAGAATCACTGATCGTTCAGACTTATTCAAACTGGGAGCTGTGTATCGTAAATGCAAGTCCTGACAATGAGGAGATGCAGAAAGTACTGGCAGAATATTCAGCCGGAGATTCCCGGGTAAGATTCTGCAATCTCAAAGAGAACCTTGGCATTGCAGAGAACACAAACCGCGCGTTTGCAATGGCAAAAGGTGAATTTGTGGGGCTTCTTGACCATGATGACCTGCTGGCACCCAATGCATTATATGAGATCGTGAAAATACTGCAGGATCATCCGCAGGCAGATGCGCTTTATACAGACGAGGATAAGGTTACAACAGAACTGGACGAGCATTTTCAGCCACATCTGAAACCGGATTTTAATCTGGATCTCCTGCGTTCCAATAATTATATCTGCCACTTTTTTGTAGTGCGAAAGAGTATTGTAGAAAAGACCGGAGGTTTCCGAAAAGAATTCGACGGAGCTCAGGATTACGATTTTATATTCCGCTGTACGGAGAATGCCGGAGAGGTTTTGCATGTTCCGGAAATCCTGTATCACTGGAGAACACACAAAGCCTCCACTGCAGATAATCCTGCCAGTAAAATGTACGCATTTGAAGCCGGCAAGAGAGCAATAGAAGCTCATCTTGAGAGAACAGGTACAAAAGGCGAGGTAAGCCATACACAGGATCTGGGCTTTTACCGGGTGAAATATCCGGTGCAGGGAAAACCTCTGGTGTCTGTTATCATACCAAACAAAGACGAGAAAGAGACTCTTCAGACCTGTCTGGAAATGCTGGAGAAGAATACCGGTTATCAGAATTTTGAAATCATAATCGTGGAGAATAACAGTACCACTGATGAGATTTTCCGATATTATAAAGAGCTTTCCGGAAACCGAAAGATCCATCTTTTGAGATGGGGAAAAGAATTTAATTATTCTGCCATCAATAACTTTGCTGCGGCGCATGCAAAGGGAGAATATCTGCTTTTCCTGAATAATGATGTAAAATCCATCAATCCGGACTGGCTGGAAGAAATGCTTGGAGTGTGTCAGCGTCCGGAAGTGGGCGGTGTCGGAGCAAAGCTCATTTATCCGGATAATACGATCCAGCATGCAGGATGTGTGATCGGAATGGGCGGTATTGCGGGGCATATGTTCGTAGATATGCCTGCGGACCGTACCGGCTATCTGCATAAGGCATCCCTTCTTCAGGATATGAGTGCAGTGACTGCCGCCTGTCTGTTGATGAAGAAAGAGGTTTTTGAGCAGGCAGGAGGATTTACAGAAGAACTGGCTGTGGCATTTAATGATGTGGATCTTTGCCTGAAAGTAAGAAAAAACGGCTATCTGATCGTATATGATCCCTATGCGAAGCTTTATCATATGGAATCAAAGACCAGAGGAGCTGAGGACAGCAAGGAGAAAGTGCGCCGTTTTCAGACGGAGATTGAATATATGCGATGTCACTGGATAGACATTCTCAAAAACGGAGATCCCTGTTATAACAAAAACCTGTCTCTTACCAAATGGAATTATTCTCTGAAGCCAATCCCGGGAATGGAGACAGAAGCAGGACAGAAAAAAGAGAAGACAGGGAGGAAATCATGCAGGAAGTATCAGTGATCATTCCGAATTTTAATGGGATGGCTTATCTGGATGGCGTACTTGCAGGTCTGGAGTGTCAGACTGTAAGCAATTTTGATGTAATTCTTGTGGATAATGGATCCAATGACGGAAGCTGTGCTTTTGTTGCTGCAAGGTATCCATGGGTCCATCTGATCGAACTGCCGGAGAATTTCGGATTCTGTAAAGCGGTCAATGAAGGGATCAGAGCATCACGCTCACCTTATGTACTGCTTTTAAACAATGATATTGAAGTAACGGAGAATTTTATAGAAGAAATGCTGTCAGCCATCAAAAGGCATCCCAAAGCTTTCTCCTGTGCTGCCAGAATGATTCAGTTTCATGACAGGGACAGGCTGGATGATGCAGGAAACTATTACTGCGCGCTTGGATGGGCTTATGCAAGAGGTAAGGGGAAAGATATCCATACCTATGAAAAGGAAGAGAAGATTTTTGCTTCCTGCGCAGGAGCTGCTATTTACAGAAAGAAGATCTTTGATGAACTGGGATATTTTGACGAAGAACATTTTGCATATCTGGAGGACATGGACGTGGGATACCGGGCCAGGATCTACGGATATGAAAACTGGTATGCACCTGATGCCATGGTATACCATGTGGGAAGCGGTACCAGCGGATCCAGATATAATCAGTTCAAGATCCGGTATTCTTCCAGAAATAATATTTATCTGATATACAAAAATATGCCGGTGTTACAGATTATTATCAATCTTCCGTTTCTTGTTGCAGGATTTGGAATCAAAATTCTGTTTTTTACGCTGAAAGGATTCGGAAGAGAGTATATTGCGGGAATTAAGAATGGATTCCAGATCAGTAAAAAAAATCATAAAATACCTTTTAAATTTCAAAATCTGTCAAACTATTTTAGGATTCAAGTTGAATTGTGGGTGAATATCTTCAGGCGTTTGTGCGGATGATAAGAAAGAAAGATAAATTTTTATTGCTTTTATAAAACAACTATTATAATATAGAAACGATAAAAAAATGAGGTGACAAAAGATTGCTAAAGGACAATGAAAAGAATTTCAGTCGTCTCCATATGATCATTGATGCAATTGTACTGGTACTGTCATATTTTCTGGCATGGCTGATCCGTTTTGTTGGTCCTATGGCAGCAACAGCAGTCAGAACCAGAAGCTTTCAGCAGTATATGCTGATGCTGGTTTTTATTGTACCGGTTTATCTGTTGTTGTATCAGGCTTTCACATTGTATACTCCCATGCGGATGCAGGGGCGTCGGCTTGTATTGGCTAATATTGTAAAGGCCAACTCGCTTGGGCTCCTTATTCTGATGTTTACATTTTACATGATAGATGAGAGCGATTTTTCCCGTTCTACTTATATTATGTTTTATGTAATTAATATTGTGCTTCAGTGGTGTGCCCGAATGTTGATTTTCGCTCTTCTGAGAAATATGAGAGAGAAGGGACTGAATCAGAAACAGATGATCTGTGTGGGATACAGCCGCGCAGCAGAGGAATACATTGACAGAGTTCTTGCCAATCCTCAGTGGGGATATGTGATCCGCGGAATACTGGATGACAATGTTCCGGCAGGAACAGAGTACAAGGGAATCAAAGTTCTTGGAAGGATTGCCAATCTGAATATAATACTTCCGGAGAACCGGCTGGATGAAATAGCGATCACTCTGGGCTTAAGTGAATATTACCGCCTGGAAGAGATTGTAGCACTGTGTGAAAAATCCGGAGTACACACCAAGTTTATCCCGGATTATAATAAGATCATTCCGACAAAACCATACACAGAAGATATACTGGGACTTCCGGTTATCAATATCCGTTATGTACCGTTGAACAATACATTCAATGCACTGGTCAAGCGGGCGATGGACATTGCAGGATCTATTGTTGGAATCATAGTAACCTCACCGCTGATGCTGTTAATGTGTGCTATCATTAAGCTGACATCACCGGGACCACTGATCTATAAACAGGAGAGGGTTGGACTTCATAACCAGACTTTTCGGATGTACAAGTTCCGTTCCATGGAAGTACAGCCGGAATCGGAAGAGAAGAAGGCATGGACAGTAAAGAATGACCCAAGAGTAACACCCATCGGAAAGTTTATGCGTCACACCAGTATTGATGAACTGCCACAGCTTTTCAACATACTGAAGGGTAACATGAGTCTTGTGGGACCACGACCGGAGCGGCCGTTTTTTGTAGAGAAATTCAGAGAAGAAATCCCGAGATATATGGTGAAACATCAGGTTCGCCCGGGACTTACCGGCTGGGCTCAGGTGAATGGTTACCGCGGAGACACATCCATAAGAAAAAGAATCGAATATGACCTTTATTACATTGAAAACTGGAGCATAGGGCTGGATATCAAGATTATATTCCTTACATTTTTCAAGGGATTTATAAACAAAAATGCATATTAAGATAAGGGGAAAAAGTCATGGCTAAACCAGGAAAAAAGAAAAAAGTACTGTTTGTGCTTGAGATCATTGTACTGCTGCTGTTTATTGGCGGGCTGTATGTGTATGGACAGATTTCTTCCAGGCTGGATAAGATTGAGCAGCCGGAACTGAAAAAGGAAAAAATAGTCGTAAACCAGGAAGCACCAAAGATGACAGGATACAAGACCTATGTGCTGTTTGGTATTGATACCAGAGGGGAAGGCTCCCAGTATTCTGCACAGAACAGTGATACCATGATCATTGTGAGTGTAAACAACGATACAAAAGAAGTGCGTATGGTTTCCGTATACAGAGATACACTTCTCAATGTTGGAGATGATACCTATACGAAGGCAAATGCAGCCTATGCGCTGGGTGGTCCGGAACAGGCGATCACTATGTTAAATACAAACCTGGATCTGGATATTTCCGATTATGCGACGGCCGATTTTTCTGCACTTGTAGAAGTGGTAGATGATCTTGGCGGTCTTGATATTCCGTTATCTTATGCGGAAATTGAACATATGAATAACTATTGCGTGGAAACATCCAAGCTGACAGGGAAAGATTACACTCCAATCGAGAAACCGGAGCCAAAGCCGGAAGATGAGGAAGCCATTGTAGGAACTTATCATCTGAACGGTGTACAGGCGACATCCTATTGCCGTATCCGTTATACTGCAAGTCTGGATATGGGACGTACAGAGCGTCAGAGACGAGTACTTGGAATGCTCTTTGATAAGGCGAAGATAGCAGGTCTTTCTTCTATCTTTAAGATTATGGATGATGTATTCCCGATGGTTACAACATCTCTTTCAAAGCAGGATATTCTGGGACTTATTCCGACTCTGATCGGATATAAATTTACAGACAGTACGGGATTCCCGCAGAAGTTTAAATTCTCCAATATCAAGGGAAGTATTATTGTTCCTACTGATCTTGAGAACAATGTAGTTGAACTTCACAAGTTCCTGTATGATGATCAGGATTATACTCCGTCTTCTGAGGTAGTGGCCCGCAGTAATAAGATACTTGAGATCGTCGGCGGAGAAGGTAAGCTGGATGATGCAGCCAAGACTACGACACAGGACACTGATACCACAAATGCAAATGACACTTTTGTATGGTCCGGCGATAATACCTCCGGCAGTACGGATAACAGCGGCGATTATGATTATGACAATGATTATGATAACGGTGGTTATGATGGCGGTTATGATAATGGCGGCGGAGATAATGGCGGCGGTGGCGATTATGATAACAGTGGTGATGACGGCAGTTATGATAATGGCGGCGATGACACCGGCAGTGACACTGGTGGTGGAGACTACGACGGCGGCGATGACACCGGTGGTGGAGACTACGACGGCGGCGATGACACCGGTGGAGATGAGACCGGCGGCGATGACACCGGTGGAGATGAGACAGGCGGCGACGATGGATTCAGCGATGATTCAGCAGCAGATTCCGGAGCAAGTTCTGAAGAACAGTAACAGGGAACTGCTATAAAAATATAAATAATAGAAAAGAGGACCATCTGTTGGAAAGGATGGTCCTCTTTTCAGATAAGGAGTGTTGAGGATGACGCATAAGGAAAAATATAATGACACTGCGACAGTTGATGTAATCATTCCTGCCTATCGTCCCGGCAGAGAATTTGGAGAACTGCTGCACAGACTGGAAGAACAGGAATATCGTCCCCGCAGGATTCTGGTTATGAATACGGGAGAGCAGTACTGGAACAGAGAATGGGAGAAATGTCCGATCCTTGAGGTTCATCACCTGGAACAGAAGGATTTTGATCATGGCGGAACCAGAAGAAGGGCAGCAGAACTTTCGAATGCAGATATTATGATCTTTATGACACAGGATGCTCTCCCTGCTGACAGAAAAGTAATTGGAAATCTTGTCTGTGCTGTCAGTGAAAATCCGGGTGCAGGAGCAGCCTATGCAAGACAATTACCCAGGGCAGACTGTCGCTTTCTGGAACGTTATACCCGTTCTTTTAACTATCCGGAGCAGTCCTCGGTAAAGTCGCTGGCTGATATTGATAAGTACGGGATCAAGACCTATTTCTGTTCTAATGTGTGTGCGGCCTATGATAAAGGGATTTATCTGAAAACAGGCGGTTTTACAGAGCGGGCGATTTTCAATGAAGATATGATCTGTGCCGGAACAATGATTCAGAAAGGCTATTCAGTTGTCTATGCGGCAGATGCGAGAGTGTATCATTCCCATAATTATTCCGGAAGACAGCAGTTTCACAGAAACTTCGATCTGGGAGTATCCCAGGCAGAGCATCCGGAGATTTTTGAAGGAGTACCTTCTGAGGGAGAGGGAATCCGTCTGGTAAAAAGAAGCCTGGGCTATCTGATAAGAACGGGACACTTCTGGCTGATTCCTCAGCTGATCTGGCAGAGCGGAATGAAATATGCAGGATATTTTCTGGGGAAAAGATACAGAAAACTTCCCCGGAAAGTTGTTCTTGCATGTACCATGAGTCCATATTACTGGAACAGAAAATAAAGGTAAGCGGATAACCTTAAGACACGCCAATTTACGATAATTGTCACATTTTGAACACAATTAATTGATATACTGATTCCAGAGTTCAGGAGAAGAATTGCTGTAACTGTGCAGAAATAAAACAGTTACAGATCATTGTTTATTTCGGGGAGTGCTCCGATAAACAGTAATACAGGAACAGAAGGGAGCAGATTACATGAATGATGAAAGAAACCTGGGTGAAAAAACAGATGATTCCGGTCAGCAGCCCAGATATGAACATTATCAGTTCCATGAAGAACAGGGAACTGTTTTGAAACCATCCGGTCCCTCTGGACACAGAAGAAATCAGAATTCTTTTCAGAAAAAAGCAGGGACGACAATCGCACTGGCTGTGATCTTTGGCCTGGTGGCGGCAGTTGTATTTCAGGCGGCAAATTTTGCAGCAGACAGATTCCTGAATACAGGTAAGTCTTCGGTGCAGATTAAAACTACAGACAGTGTGGATCTTCAGGAAACGGCATCAGATGACAGCACTGCCGATAAGGTGCTGTCTGACTCTGAGAATGGAACAGTAGCAGCAGTGGCTCAGGCTTCCATGCCTTCTGTAGTTGCGATCACTACTGTCAGTGTTCAGGAAATACCAAGCTTTTTCGGATATAGTTCCCGCCAATATAAGAGTGCGTCAACAGGTTCAGGGATTATCGTTGGAGATAATGATGATGAGCTTCTGATCGCAACGAATAATCACGTGGTGGATGGAGCTACAACTCTGAGTGTCTGCTTTATCGGGGATGATGTGGCAAATGCAGAGACAGAGACTGTGAATGCGGGAGATAATGGAGATCTGAATGTAGAGGATGCGGTCAGTGCCAAGATTAAGGGTACAGATGCTGATAATGATCTGGCAGTAGTTGCGGTGAAGAAATCGGATATCCCTGAGGACACTTTAAATCAGATCAAGATTGCTCAGATAGGAAGTTCGGATGATCTGGCAGTAGGGCAGCAGGTAGTTGCGATCGGTAATGCGCTTGGATATGGTCAGTCTGTAACATCAGGCTGGATAAGTGCATTGAACCGGACGATTTCTACAGATGACGGAACGAACAGTACAGGGCTGATCCAGACGGATGCGGCGATCAATCCGGGTAACAGTGGTGGTGCACTTTTGAATATGAAAGGCGAGCTGATCGGCATCAATTCTGCAAAATACGCAGACAGTGCTGTAGAAGGTATGGGATATGCCATTCCTATTTCCAAGGCAAAGCCTATTCTGGAAGAACTGATGAATCGTGAGACCAGGGAGAAAGTAGACAGCAGCAAAAAAGGATATCTGGGAGTAAGTCTTGCCAGTCTGACCACAGAGGCAATTGAGATGTATAATATGCCCACAGGCGCTTTTGTAAGAAATGTGGAGAATGATTCCCCGGCACAGGAGGCAGGTATCTGTAAAGGCGACATCATCGTAAAATTCGACGGACAGAAAGTCAGTGATGGTGATGATCTGCTGGATAAACTGCAGTATTATAAATCGGGAGAGAAGATTGAGGCAGTTATTGCAAGAGCCACTAATGGGGAATATGAAGAAAATACTATAGAGCTGACTCTCGGCACCAGACCGGACAATGAATAAAACAAAAGACATCGCCCATGCGGCGGTGTCTTTTATATATTATCAGTGAACAGTAACGATTCTTTTTGTGTTTATAAAACTTTCATTTTGTTATAAGGGAATTGTATGATATAATTCAGTTAAATAAGCGTAATGATCCAGCAGCCTGCTATCCTGCAGGAGCACTGTACTGTTACGAATAAGAGGATATAGAAAGGAGTCATTATGAGCGAGAACTATAATGATGATGAAATAATAGACAGCAGCGAAGATACAGAGAAAAAGAGAAACAAATCCGAAAAATTCTGTTTTCTCTGCCGCAGACCTGAGAGCAAGGCCGGTCCGATGATCGAACTTCCCAATAACATACATGTCTGCACAGATTGTATGCAGAAGAGCTTTAATTCTATGAATCAGCAGTTTAATGAGGGTAAGTTCAATTATTCTGACCTGTTGAATATGCCGAATGTGAGTATGATCGATCTGGGCAGCTTCCAGAATCCGGTGCAGCAGCCAAAGAAAGAAAAAAAGAAAAAGAAACAGGAAAAACCGGTTCTGGATCTGAAAAATATTCCTGCTCCCCATAAGATCAAAGAAACCCTTGACCAGTATGTGATCGGTCAGGAGAAAGCCAAGAAAGTAATGTCTGTAGCGGTTTACAATCACTATAAACGTGTGGCAACAGATACAATGGATGAGATTGAAATTGAGAAATCTAATATGCTGATGATCGGACCAACCGGATGCGGTAAAACCTATCTGGTTAAAACCCTGGCGAAACTTCTGGATGTGCCGCTTGCAATTGCAGATGCCACTTCTCTTACAGAAGCCGGTTATATTGGCGATGATATAGAGAGCGTTGTTTCCAAACTTCTGGCAGCGGCAGATAATGATGTGGAGCGTGCCGAGCATGGTATTATTTTCATTGATGAGATTGACAAGATTGCCAAGAAGAAGAACACCAACCAGAGAGATGTCAGTGGTGAGGCAGTGCAGCAGGGAATGCTGAAGCTTCTTGAGGGAAGTGAGGTGGAAGTTCCTGTAGGTGCAAACAGCAAAAACGCAATGGTACCGCTTGTAACTGTTAATACACGTAATATTCTGTTTATCTGTGGCGGTGCTTTTCCTGATCTGGAGAATATCATTAAAGAAAGGCTGAATAAGCAGGCATCTATCGGTTTTTATGCAGACCTGAAGGATAAATATGATAATGATCCTCATCTGCTTCAGAAAGTAACAGTGGAGGATATCCGCAGTTTTGGAATGATTCCGGAATTTATCGGACGACTTCCGATCATCTTTACTCTGGACGGATTGAATGAGGATATGCTTGTGAAGATCCTGCAGGAGCCGAAGAATGCGATTCTTAAACAGTATCAGAAACTTCTTGCACTGGATGAAGTGAAACTGGAATTTGAAGACGGGGCGCTTCATGCAATTGCTGCGAAAGCACTGGAGAGAGATACAGGTGCCAGGGCACTTCGCGCGATACTGGAAGAGTATATGCTGGATATCATGTATGAGATTCCGAAAGATGACAGCATAGGAGAGGTTGTGATCACAAGAGAATACATAGAAGGAAACGGTGGTCCGAAGATCCTTCTTCGCGGACAGGAGCCGATCCTGCTGGAGGGTAGTCATTAATTAAAATAGTTTTGTTCTTGCATTATGAGGACAATAATGGAAGGGAGTAAATATTATGGGAACAGATTTTTTTGATGGATTAGTTAAGACATTTTCAAAAACAACGAAGGAACTGGGAAAGACAACAAGAGAATTAGGTGCCCGCGCAGAGCAGACGATCGAGGCGCAGAAGATAAGAAGTAAAATCACAGGAGAAGAGCGCATTATTGAGAAAATCAAAGTTGATATCGGTGATATTGTTTACAGACGACATTCTCAGGGTGATGGAATTGATAGTGAGTTAAGTGCTTTATGTCAGGAGATTGATCAGCATTATCTGAAAATCAGGGAGTATAAGGATAATGCGGCGAACCTGAAAGGAGAGAAAATCTGCCCGTCCTGCGAGCGGGAGGTAGATATTAATGTAAGTTTCTGTCCGTATTGCGGAACGCCATGCCCGACTCCGGAACCGGCGAAGAATGTGGAAAATGACACTGTATCTTCAGATGAAGATGAAGATGGGAGTAATGAGCCGGAAGAAACACCGGCAGAAGAATTACAGCCGGAAGAACCAGAGACAGAGAAAACAGCAGAAACAGAACCAGCACAGGAACAGCCGGTGGAAGAAACACCAGTGGAAAAAGAAACAATGGAAGAGAAGTAAGTAACTGCAGGGTAAATTATTTTTACAGATTTACCAGATAATTACAGTATAATTAAAAATATGTTGCAAATTGATATGGAATATGATAATTTTATATCGTATCAAAAGGTATGAAAATCACGAACAGGAGAGGGAAAGATGAAAAACAGAAAATTAAATCAGTTATTAGTCGCAGGAATGATCAGTGCAGCTATGATGACTTCCGGTATCAGTGTTCAGGCTGCTGATTTTAGTGATGATACATCAACAGTAGAAGAACAGTCTGTTGGCTCAGCAGAAGAGGAAGCTCCGGAGGTAGAGGACGGATCTGAATTTCAGTCTGATGCTGCTGAAGCATCATCAGCAGTAGCAGTCAGTTCAGCGAACTTCCCGGATGCGAAGTTCCGCCAGTATATTTTGGACAATATTGATACAGACAAGGATAAGATGCTTTCAGCGGCAGAGATCAAAGCAGCCAAGACGATCGATGTTTCAGGACTTGGAATTTCCAACCTGAAAGGTATTGAACGTTTTACCTATGCGACAGATCTGTTTGCGGCAAATAACAAACTTACTTCTGTAAATATTACAAAGAATACAAAAGTTGCATATCTGAATCTGAGTAATAACAGTCTTGCAGGAACTCTGGATCTCAGCAAATGCACAAATCTTCGTGTAGTGAAGTATGGAAGCAATAAACTGACAAAGGTAGTAATGCCTTCCAAGAAATATCTGAAGAACTTGGATTTCGTAGATGCAAGCTCCAATAAATTTACCACACAGGCAAATGCAGGACTGAACATCGGAGATACTGATTATGTAAAGAGTCTTTCAGAAGTCAATGCCTCCAATAATGCCATCACTTCATTTAACTGTGCCGGATTTCAGGGAATCCTTGATCTTAGAAATAATAAGATCACAAATCTGAAACTGGAAAACAGCAAGGAAGGGTCTCAGGTAGTTTCCTTATACCTTGACGGAAACTCACTGAGTAAGACACCTTCTATTGACTTTACACCGGAATGGATTGCCGTACCTCAGCAGTTCAGCTGTGATGCAGGAGTTTCATCCAAGGTCAAAATGCTGAAGGCAACTGCATCTATCACATCTGCAACATGGGATCAGATCGTGGTAAACGTTGGTTCCAGTACAGATGATGCTTCTTACAAACTGGAGAAGAAAACAGGCAACGGTGCATATGAAACTGTTAAAACATGGGATAATGGTGATCTGGCTGACGCAGAGTTTGGAGAAGATTACACAGATAATGTGATTTCTACAGGAACAGCCTACACATACAGAGTTACAGCAACTGTACAGGTAAAAGATGCCAATAAGAATCTCAGATCCTGGTCAAATTCCGCAGAAGTGAAAGCTACAGCAACAGGTACAAAGCCGGCAATCTCTGTGAAGTCCACCAAAAAAGGTGTGGCAACCGTAAGCTGGAAGGCTGTTGCAGGTGCAGACGGATATGATGTTTACTGTGGATCATCCAGGAAATCCCAGAAGGGTACGGTTGTAAAAGGAACTACAAAGCTGACCGCAAATAAGACAAAACTGACAAGTGGTAAAACTTATTATTTCAGAGCACGCGCATATAAGATGGTAGGATCTGCCAAGGTATATACAGGTTACAGCGCAGTGAAGAGCGTGAAAGTCAAATAATACAAAAATAATTGAGAACAGTATAAAATCAAGCCGGCGATGTGAGAGCAGATATCTTTTACAGAGCCGGCTCTTTGATTATGGCAATTCCGTAAAATACTGTGGACAGTCCGGTATTGCTATAGATGAATTGTTATAGATGGGAGGAATGTCATGTGAAATATATCAGAAAGAGTTTCTTTTTATTTTGGTTGATAGCGGTAATGCTGTTTGGAACAGTATCGGCATCCGCAGCATCTGCAAAACCGGAAACACCGGTATTGTCCGGAACAGCAGCCGGAAACAGAGTGACTCTGAACTGGAATAAAGTAAAGAAGGCCTCCGGCTATCAGATTTTTCTGTATTATAAAGCCTACGGGAAATACAAATGCGTGGGAAGGATCAAGAACAGGAACATTACCAGTTTTACACTGACAGGTTCTGAAGATAAGCTCTACACTTATAAGATACGTTCTTATCTGAAACAGGGAAACAAAACTCTGTACAGCCCATCATCGAAAGCACTGGAGATAAAAACAGCTCCCGGAAAACCTGTGATCACCCGGATAAGAGTGAGAGAAGAAAGCGGAACCCTGATCAAATGGAAAAAATCAAAACTGCAGAAGGATATCAGATATTCCGGTCAGAATCCGAGGACAGAGGATATAAAAGAATCAATATAGTTTCCGGCAATACAACATTCAGTTATACAGATACAGGTACTGTTTCAGGAAAGACTTATTATTACAGAATACGGGCATATGTACGAAATCAGGGAAACGTTGTATATTCTGAACTGAGTGATCCGTCAGAGGCGGTAATGCGAAAGACTATTATGATCGGAGATTCCAGAACAGATATGATGAAAGATGTTGTGGAGAACGATAACATCACATGGATATGTGAGGTTGGAATGGGGTATAAATGGCTTAGAGATACTGCCCTGAAGACCTTGCAGGAGCAGATGAAAGGAAATGAAGATATTTTTGTCTGGCTTGGTGTTAATGATGTATACAATATTTCAAATTATATCAGTCTGCTGAATGAGGAGATTCCAAAATGGAAAGCGCAGGGAGCGGATGTCTATATTGTGGCAGTGGGACAGGTAACCAAAGATCCTTATGTAACAAATGAGGAAATCGAAGATTTCAATGCCAGAATGAAAAAAGAAGTTGCCGGTGCGAAATATGCAGATCTTTATTCTTATCTGAAAAAGCAGGGATATAAAACAACAGACGGAACTCATTACGATAATGAAACCACATGGAAGATTTACCGTTATCTGATGTCTTTTGTATCATAAGAACAGAAAAAAAGGAAACTGTATCAGTTTCCTTTTTTGAGTAAAAAAATAATGCAGAAGATGGGACTTGAACCCACACGATATTGCTACCACAGGCACCTGAAGCCTGCGCGTCTGCCAATTCCGCCACTTCTGCATTTCTTATTTATCAATCGCTCTCTCGCGACTGCTCATTTATAATAACCGATGTATGGATAAAAGTCAATAGCTTTTTTGAAATTTTTTTAATTTTTTTTACAGTATCCTCAAAACGCACAATTTGTTACGTAGAAGTGTAAGCTTCTTCTGATAAACTGCGGAGCAGTTATCCGGTGTAGAGTTGCACAGAGAAGAGGATGATTTAAATTTTATAGAGGTATTTGGATGTGAGAAAGCAGTGAATGCATGTGATTGGATCTGCCTGAAATTACAAAAAAGTTTTTAATATCAACTTAATTATTTTTAGTACCTTATAAGGTTGAAAAAAGCACTTTGCTGTGATACAATCTTGAAGATTTAGGAAAAAATAAGTGATAGACACAATATAAAGATAAGAAAGGGAGATTGTATGAAAGCATTTCTGATATTAGAAGATGGCCATGTGTTCAAAGGTACAAGCATTGGTTCAACGAGAGACGTTATCAGCGAAATCGTCTTTAATACTTCCATGACCGGTTATCTGGAAGTAATGACCGACCCTTCCTATGCAGGACAGGCAGTATGTATGACTTATCCCCTCATTGGGAATTACGGAATTTGTTATGATGACCAGGAGTCATCAAAGCCATGGGTGGACGGCTTTATTGTCCGCGAATTATCCCGTGTCCCAAGTAATTTCAGAAGCGTGGACACGATTCAGCATTTCTTAACAAAGCATGATATTCCAGGTATTGCCGGAATTGATACCAGAGCCTTAACGAAAATCCTTCGTGAGAAAGGTACCATGAACGGTATGATCACCGTCAATGAAAATTATGATTTAGATACAATTATCCCCCAGTTAAAAGCATATACAACAGGTAAGGTAGTAGAGAAGGTAACATGCCGCGAGAAAGAGATTTTAAAAGGCGACGGTCCGAAAGTAGCACTTCTTGACCTGGGAGCAAAGAGAAACATTGCACGTTCCCTGAATGAAAGAGGATGTGAGGTTACAATTTATCCGGCACTGACACCTGCGGAAGAGATTCTGGAGGCAAATCCGGATGGCATTATGTTAAGTAACGGCCCTGGAGATCCAAAGGAATGTACTTCTATTATAAAGGAAATAAAAAAATTATATGATTCTGAAGTTCCGATCTTCGCAATCTGTCTTGGACATCAGCTTATGGCTCTTGCAACAGGTGGAGATACTCATAAGATGAAATACGGACACAGAGGCGGAAATCATCCGGTCAAAGACCTTGCAACAGGACGTGTTTACATTTCTTCCCAGAACCATGGCTATGTAGTAGATGCTGAGGGACTTGAAGAGAAAAACATTGCAAAACCTGCATTCGTTAACGTCAATGACGGCACAAACGAAGGTATGGCATACGAAGGAAAGAATATCTTTACTGTACAGTTCCATCCTGAAGCATGCCCGGGACCGCAGGATTCCAGTTACCTGTTTGACAGATTTATGGATATGATGGGAGGAAATAAATAATGCCAAGAAATAAAGACATTAAAAAAGTACTTGTAATTGGTTCCGGCCCGATTATCATCGGCCAGGCAGCAGAGTTTGACTATGCAGGAACACAGGCATGCCGTTCCCTGAAAGAAGAAGGCATTGAGGTTGTTCTTCTTAACTCCAACCCTGCAACCATCATGACAGATAAAGATATCGCTGACAGAGTTTATATCGAGCCTCTGACAGTAGAAGTAGTAGAACAGCTTATCCTGAAAGAGAAACCGGACAGCGTCCTTCCTACACTGGGCGGCCAGGCGGGATTAAACCTTGCCATGGAGCTGGATGAGAAAGGTTTCCTCAAAGAACACAATATAAGACTGATCGGTACAACTGCCCAGACAATCAAGAAAGCGGAGGACCGTCAGGAATTTAAAGATACCATGGAGAAGATCGGTGAGCCGATCGCAGCATCCAAGGTTGTTACAACAGTAGAAGATGGTCTTGCATTTACAAACATCATTGGTTATCCGGTAGTTCTCCGTCCTGCTTACACACTCGGTGGAAGCGGCGGCGGTATCGCTCATAATGAATATGAACTTCGTGAAATCCTGGAGAATGGTCTTCGTCTTTCACGTGTAGGTGAAGTTCTGGTAGAGCGCTGCATCGCAGGATGGAAAGAGATTGAATATGAAGTAATGCGTGACAGCGCAGGAAACTGCATCACAGTCTGCAACATGGAGAACATTGATCCGGTTGGTGTCCACACAGGTGACTCTATCGTAGTTGCTCCATCTCAGACACTGGGAGATAAAGAATATCAGATGCTCCGTACTTCAGCCCTGAACATCATCACAGAACTTGGAATCACAGGTGGATGTAACGTTCAGTACGCTCTGAAACCGGACAGCTTTGAATACTGTGTAATCGAGGTAAACCCGCGTGTAAGCCGTTCCTCTGCACTTGCAAGTAAGGCAACAGGTTACCCGATCGCAAAGGTTGCAGCAAAGATTGCCCTGGGTTACACACTGGATGAGATCCCGAATGCGATCACAGGAAAAACATATGCAAGTTTCGAGCCAATGCTTGACTACTGCGTAGTTAAGATTCCGAGACTTCCATTTGATAAATTTATTACTGCAAAGAGAACCCTTACTACTCAGATGAAAGCTACCGGTGAGGTTATGAGCATCTGCCATAACTTTGAAGGCGCTCTGATGAAAGCAATTCGTTCTCTGGAACAGCATGTAGACAGCCTTATGTCCTACGATTTTACACAGCTTACAGATGAAGAACTTCTGGCAGAACTGGAAATCGTAGATGACCGCAGAATCTGGAAAATCGCAGAAGCAATCCGCCGCGGTATGCCGCAGTCCATGCTTCATGACATTACCAAGATTGATATCTGGTTCATTGATAAGCTGGCAATCCTTGTTGGAATGGAAAATGCACTTAAAACCAGAAAGCTTACAAAAGAGCTTCTTCTGGAAGCAAAGCGCATGGAATTTCCGGATTATATCATTGCTCGTCTGACAGGTAAAACAGAAGAAGAAATCAAAGCTCTTCGTGAAGAATACCAGATCAAAGCAGCATACAAGATGGTTGATACCTGTGCTGCAGAGTTTGCGGCAGCAACACCATATTACTATTCTGTATACGGCGATGAAGGCACAGAGAATGAAGCAGTAGCAACACCGGATAAAAAGAAAATCCTGGTACTTGGTTCCGGTCCGATCCGTATCGGCCAGGGTATTGAGTTCGACTTCTGTTCCGTACACTGTACATGGGCATTTGCAAAAGAAGGCTATGAGACCATCATCATCAACAACAACCCGGAAACAGTAAGTACAGACTTTGATATTGCAGATAAACTGTATTTCGAGCCTCTGACACCGGAAGATGTTGAGAATGTAGTAAATATCGAGAAACCGGACGGAGCAGTTGTACAGTTCGGTGGTCAGACAGCTATCAAATTAACAGAAGCACTGACAAAGATGGGCGTTAAGATTCTCGGAACATCTGCGGAGAACGTAGATGCAGCAGAGGACCGTGAGCTCTTTGATGAGATTCTTGAAAAATGCGAGATCCCGAGACCAAAGGGACAGACAGTATTTACTGCTGAGGAAGCTAAGAAAGCAGCAAATGAGCTGGGTTATCCTGTTCTGGTTCGTCCTTCCTATGTACTTGGTGGTCAGGGCATGAGAATCGCTGTAAGCGATGAGGACGTAGAAGAGTATATCGGTGTGATCAACCAGATTGCACAGGAGCACCCGATCCTTGTTGATAAATACCTGATGGGTAAGGAAATCGAAGTAGATGCTGTATGCGATGGCGAGGATATCCTGATTCCTGGTATCATGGAACATATCGAGCGTGCCGGAATCCACTCCGGTGACAGTATCTCCGTATACCCGGCCAAGACCATCAGCGAGAAAGCAAAAGAGACAATTGCAGAATACACCAGACGTCTTGCAAGAGCACTGCATGTTATCGGTATGATCAACATCCAGTTCATTGTTCTTGGAGATGATGTATATGTGATCGAGGTTAATCCTCGTTCCAGCCGTACTGTACCGTACATCAGCAAGGTAACAGGAATTCCGATCGTTCCTCTTGCAACGAAGGTAATCCTTGGATACAAGCTGAAAGACATGGGCTATGAACCGGGACTTCAGCCGGAAGCAAAACACTATGCGATCAAGATGCCTGTCTTCTCATTTGAGAAGATCCGCGGTGCTGATATCAGTCTTGGACCGGAAATGAAGTCAACAGGTGAGTGCCTTGGTATTGCTGAGACATTCAATGAAGCGCTTTACAAAGCATTTATCGGAGCAGGTATCCGTCTTCCGAAACATAAAAACATGATCATCACTGTTAAAGACGAAGACAAACAGGATATCATCCCGATCGCAAGAAGATTCGAAGCACTTGGATACAGAATCTATGCTACACTGGGAACTGCAAAAGTCCTCAAAGAAAACGGAATCAAAGTTATCCGTACAAATAAGCTGGAGCAGCCTGCACCGAACCTTATGGATCTTATCCTTGGTCATAAGATCGACGTTGTCATCGATACTCCACCACAGGGTGTAGAGCATCAGAAAGATGGTTTCGTCATCAGACGTAACGCCATCGAGACAGGTGTCAATGTCCTTACTTCTCTGGATACAGCAGAAGCACTGGCAACCAGCCTTGAGAATACAGACCTGAACAATTTATCTCTTATTGATATTGCTACGATTGCAAGAAGATAAAGAACTGATAAATAATATGAAATGATGAAAAGCAGCCGTAATTTTCTCTGTCGGAGAAAAGGCGGCTGTTTTTATCTTATAGAATCAGCAGGAAAAATACAGATTACAGTTGTATCAGTGGCATGGTGTGTAATATAATCATATGAGTATTTACAGTGAGTCAGATAGATATATGTGGGTCTTTTGCATTACTTATTATCTGGCAGAAACCTGTCTGATCCGGTTGAAAATCGTTGTAAATAAGAATAACAACAAAAAAGAAAACAGGAAGGGAAAGATTATGGATTTTATTGAACTGTTAAAGGTCATTTTCCTTGGGATCGTAGAGGGAATCACAGAATGGCTCCCGATCAGCAGTACCGGACATATGATCCTGGTGGATGAGTTCCTGAAACTGAATGTGACAGAGGATTTTAAGAATCTGTTTTTCGTAGTGATTCAGCTTGGCGCGATCCTCGCGGTTGTAGTTCTCTACTGGAACAAATTGTGGCCGTTTTATATCAGACCAATTTCAAAGAAACAGCAGGCAGTGCTTAACAGGCATGGTGCAGTATCCAGAGGAATTCTTACTTTTGTGGAGAAGTTCTGTGATAAAGAGAAATGGGTACTCTGGTTTAAAATTATAGTAGCCTGTATACCGACGATTGTTATCGCGCTTCCGTTTAATGATGTCATTGAAGAGAAATTTAATAACTATGTAGTAGTTGCCATTGCACTGATTGTATATGGTATCCTCTTCATTGTCATTGAGAATTATAACAAGAGAAGAAGACCAACCTGTACAAATCTGGAAAATCTGTCATTTAAGACTGCATTCATCATCGGTCTGTTCCAGGTACTCTCCGTAGTTCCGGGTACATCCCGTTCAGGTTCCACCATTATCGGAGGTATTCTTGCAGGAACCTCCCGTACAGTAGCAGCAGAATTTACCTTTTTCCTGGGAATCCCGGTCATGTTCGGAGCCAGTCTTCTGAAAATCCTGAAATTCGGTTTTTCTTTCACAGGAACAGAGGTGATGATCCTGATCGTGGGAATGGTAGTGGCATTTGTAGTTTCCATTATCGCGATCAAGTTCCTGATGGGATACATAAAGAAACATGACTTTAAGGCATTCGGATGGTACAGAATCGCACTTGGTATTCTGGTGCTTGGATACTTTATCGGAAAAACACTTCTTGGTTGTAAATAATGTATAAGAAAAGCCCTGCTGTATAAGCGGCATGTACGTCATAAGCGTATATCCCGGACAGCAGGGCTTTTTATTATGTTACAGGTTTCTTATATGCAGATCATTTCGCCGGTATAAGAGGTATCATAACCTGTCAGATGATGAATCTCAGTTTTGAAATCTTCAGACTGTACAATTTCCACAAGAGCAGAGAACCCCGGCTTTCTCACAGATTCCGCAGGAATTGCCAGATACATCTGCATATCAGTCACAGGGACGAAATCAAGTCCCGGAAAGTAACGTGCGATCATTTCTTCTCCAAAAGCAACATTCGCTCTGTGCTCAAAAACAGCAGATGCAGATGACATATCAGAGACAGCTTCATTTCTGTATCCGCTGATTTTTTCAGAAGAGATTCCCTGTTCTTTTAACAGACGGTCCAGATAAACCCTGCGGGCACTTCCCTTTTCACGATTCATAAAAACAACTTTCGGATCCGTCAGGTCCTCCACAGAAGAAATCTTTTCAGGATTTCCGGCTGGTACATAGAAGCCGACAGAGTATTTATATAAAGAAAGAAGTATCAGCGGGATTCCGGGAACCAGGTGACGGATATCATCTATATCCAGACTGGTAGCAGCGATATGTGCCTTTTCGAAATACAGGGAATAAAGTCCGTTATAGTCATTCATATGAGACTGCAGGACAGGAAGGCCATCAGGATGAGCGGACATTTTGCCGAGAAGAAGCTCCAGGGCGGCAGAAGTCTGGCCGCCTAAAATGATACCACTGGAATGAAGCAGATAATCTCTCTTCAACAGAGAGCTCTCAGGTTCAAAATTAACAGAAGTGTATGGAATATCCTGCCCGCTTTCGGAATTGCCGGAACTGCTTCTGTTAAGATACTGTGTCAACTGCTCTTCGCTGACCCTGAGTTGTTTTCCGATTTTGGAAGATTCCAGCTCACCGCGCTTGATAAGTTCATAGACCGTTGTCTTTTTGATCTTCAGACGGTCTGCGACCTCCTGAGCTGTGTAAAGTTTATTCATCAATACCTACCATGACATTAGTAGCCTTGATCACTGCATAAGCATCAGAACCTACTTTCAGGTTTAATTCTTCAACTGCTGCACAGGAGATGGTTGCTGTGATAATGTTTCCACCGCCGATATCAATAGAAACGATGGAGTTTACAGCTCCGTTATTGATACTTACTACTTTCCCTTTTAACTGATTGCGTGCACTTAATTTCATATTTAAATCCTCTTTTCATTATTTATTACAAAATTCCTGAACGACAGCCGTGTATTCATTATGTCTATATGCTGAATGGATGGATATCAGACAGATCGGAACATATGAGCAAGTAGGAGATTAGACAGGAGTATGAACGTGTTCCATAGCTGAGAAGCAGCTGCCTTTTGTATTTATTATTGGTAGTATTTAAATATCATAGCATGTTGGAAGGAAAATAACAAGGAGTGTTTCGTTGGAGAAAAAATGAAAAGTAAAAAAATTTGTGTGAACTAATAAAAATTGTACAAACAATGCAGGTTCAAATTGACATAGCAAATGAAATTAAGTATAATGAATGAAACTGAATAAAACATAACAAAACACAACAAAATACAATAAGAATGGAAGGCGTGAAATGAAAAAAAGAGTTTTTGCAGCACTTATGGCTGGTGTTATGGGAACTATGATGTTTGGAACTACTTTCGTATCTGCTGAAGCAGAGACACCGGAACTGAAAGGTGAGGTTTACGCATTTATTGCAGCCAGCCTGAATAACGCCATGGAAGAGATTCAGAAGAATTTTAATGAAACTTATCCGGATGTTGAGATTCTTTACAATGCAGACAGTTCAGGAACTTTGCAGACTCAGATTGAGGAAGGCGCCCGCTGCGATATTTTCTTCTCAGCTGCTACGAAGCAGATGGATGCACTGGTTGACGAGGGGATTGCTGACAAGGATTCTGTAGTGAATCTTCTTGAGAATAAAGTTGTTCTCATTAAACCAAAGGGGGGAGAGACCAAGGTAACCGGATTTGAGAACATTCCAGATGCTGCAAACCTTGCCCTTGCCGGAGAGGATGTTCCGGTTGGACAGTATTCCCGCGAGATTTTTGATAATCTTGGAATTACAGATGAAGTAAACAAGATGGAGATCAACGAAGGCAAGAACGTGACTGAAGTACTTGCGGCTGTAAGTGAGGGAAGCAACGAGGTTGGTATCGTTTATGCCACTGACGCAGCTTCTGTAGCAGATTTCGTTGATATTATCGCAGAGGCACCGGCTGGAAGCCTTGAGACACCTGTACTTTATCCGGTAGGACTTGTAGAAGACCAGGAAGCAAGCGATGATGACAAGGCAGCTGCAGCAGCATTCCTTGAGTATCTTCAGTCTGATGAGGCTCTTGAAGTATTTGAGAAATACGGATTTGCAGCTTATGTAACAGATGAGAATGCTGATGATGCCCAGGCTGACGATGCCGCTGAAGAGACAGAAGAGGCAGCTGAGGATACAGCAGAATAATATGGGAGAATTTCTCAGTGAAATAAACTGGACCCCGTTATGGATTTCCATGAAAACAGGTGTGGTGGCAACCATAATCGCCTTTTTCCTGGGTGTATTCTGCGCAAGGAAGATCATGAAATTAAAACCAGGGGCCAGGGCTATT
>ERZ772885.109-NODE-109-length-61824-cov-14.166605_pt1 | contig 61824 bp, 53 predicted proteins | sample MGYA00580580_ERZ772885 | MGnify/ENA primary metagenome ERZ772885 (study PRJEB29015, sample SAMEA2737673) | human gut metagenome | biome: human gut; feature: human-associated habitat; material: faeces | place: China | collected 2012 ...
GGAAAGCTCTATTTGCAAGTTTGTATGGTTCTGAAACATGCATGACTTTTTCTACCGCTGGATCAACTTCAATGGATTCTGGATCTACTTTTGTGGTATCGCCAATAATTCCAATAACTGATTGTGTTGCCCCATTTACAACATTCACTCTTAATCCTAATTTTTCTACTGACTCTGATACTTTTTCTACATCTTCTTTAGATGCTGTTGATTTCATTACAATAATCATTTTTCTTTTCCCCTTTTTTCTTATTCCTTGATATAAATAAAAAAGCTCTCATCCCTAAAGGACGAGAGCTATCGCTTCGTGATACCACCTTTGTTCATTAGTATATTACTATACTAATCTCATTGAGTACAATCATACTCTTCCACGTTAACGGGTGTAACCGGAGATGCCTACTTAAAAACTGTTCAACACTCTACTCCAAGACGAATTCAACAAAAACATTTATTTTCCTTTTCACCAACCAGGAAATCTCTACGCTAAAGGTTAATGCCTACTCTTTCTTTTCACAGTATTTATATCAAATGTAAACTTATTGTATACAAATTCATTTTCACTGTCAACTCTTTGTATTTAATTTATTTAAAAAATAATAAATTATTTTTCTCCTAACATAATCACAATCGTATCTCCTTCTTCAACATACTCTCCCTTTCGAGGAAGTTGATCAATAACAATACTTCCTTTTCCTTCAAATTGAAAACGCAAAGAAATGTTTTGAACTTCTTTTCTTTGTTTACCAATATAATTTTCAACTTTAATAGTCTTTTTATCCATCACTGAAAATGTTTTTTGTCTTTGTGATTTTACTTTCTTCACATTTAAAGCCGGTAAAATATCTAAAAACATCTTTCTTGCAATCGGTGCTACCGTTGTTCCCCCATATTGAATACAGTTTTTAGGATTGTCCATCGCAATATATAAAACAATTTGTGGATCATCTATTGGCGCAATGCCGACAAAAGAAAGAATATAGCCTCCTCCAACATAACTTCCATTAACAGCTTTTTGAGCTGTTCCTGTTTTTCCCCCAATTCGGTAACCATCAATATAAGCATTTCTTCCTCCACCATCAGTAACAACACTTTCTAAAGCATCTCTTACTTTCTTGGATGTTTCTTCTTTAATGACTTGTCTTTTTACTTTTCTTTTTGCTTGATAAATAATTTCATTATTATTGTTGCGCACTTCTTTTAAAATATGAGGTTGTAAAAGATAACCCCCATTGACACAAGCAGAAATTGCAGTCACGAGTTGTAAAGGTGTCACAGAAATACCTTGTCCAAAGGCAACCGTTGCTTGTTCAAGTTCATGGAAATTTTTATAGTCAAACATGATTCCACAGGATTCCCCTGGTAAATCGACTCCTGTTTTTTGTGTTAAACCAAAATTTTTTACATAATTATAAATTCTTTTTTTTCCAAGACGACGCCCAATTTCAACAAAGCCGGGATTGGATGAATTTTGGAGTACTTCACGAAAGGTTTGTAAACCATGTCCTCCTTTTTTCCATGATTTAATGCGAGCTCCTGAAACATATTCATACCCTTGATCAAAATACGTATCTTTATCCATATCAAAGAGATTTTCATTAAGTGCACTAGAAAAAGTAATAATTTTAAAAGTGGAACCTGGTTCATAGGTTTTCCAAATAGGAATGTTTTGATTATAAATGGAAGAATCTTCATTTTTATAATCATTAGGATTGAAATCAGGTTTACTAGACATTCCTAGAATTTCTCCATTTTGAGGATTCATTGCCAAAGCCCAAATACCATCAGGATGGTAAGTATCATAGGCATTGTTGAGTTCTCTTTCAATAACATCCTGAACTTTTTTATCGATTGTAAGGGCTAAATTCATTCCTGAAAGACTTGCACTGTAATGGCTTGGATACATTTTTAAATTATGGCTTTTTGCATCCATATAATAATCAATCGAACCATTTTTTCCTTTTAAATAGCGATCATATTCTAACTCTAATCCAAGTAATCCTTGATTATCAATACCAACAAAACCTAAACAATGACTCAAATACTGATTTAAAGGATAATAGCGTTTGGTATCTTTGATTAAATAGACTCCTGATAAATTTAAACGTTGAATGCGTAATGCTTTTTCATCATCTAATTGTCTTCCTTCAGGGGATATTCTTTGAATCGATACCTTTTTATTTAATTTTTCTTCTAAAGACTTGGCATCTACTTGAAGAATTTTAGATAAAGAAATTGCGGTTGTGGCTTTATCTTGAATTTGACTAGGTACGACAACTAATGATGCTGTCGTTAAATCTGTTGCAAGTATATTTCCACTACAATCATAGATTTTTCCACGATTAGCTTGTACAGGAAATGATCTTTGCCAAGATTCTAAGGCTTTATCATAAATCGTTTTACGATCGATGATTTGTATATATCCTACTTTAAAAATAAGAGCTAGACTTAACAAAACAATAAAGAGTTTAACCATTTTTATTTTTTTAATCGTTTGTTCAAATAACATAGTCTCACCTTTATAAAATATGAAAAAAAGGGCATTTTATGCCCTTAGGATAAGGTGATCGATAAACTATCACCTTTATGAATCACTTGATTGGCTTCGATACTTTGTGAAGTAACATGCCCACTTGTTCCTTCAATTACTAATTGAATTTCTGCCAAGGAAGCATAGGTTTGTACCTCTTTTTTAGACCAACCCGTTAAATCAGGAAGCGTAATATCTGTCCCTTCTGTTTTAATAAAGACTTTATCCCCACTTGTCACTTTACTTCTTGCTAGTGGATATTGTTCAATGACACTACCACCATTACCAATAACTTGTACATTTAATGATTTTGATTCAAGTTTTGATTTTACATAATTGACAGATTGATTTGTATAGGAATCTAAAGTATAACTTTCATCAATTGTTTTTTCATCTGTTGCATTATATTGATTAACTACTTGTAAAGCACTTGTCATTGTTTGTTTGACTATATTTGGCATATATTGGGCATAAGAATCCCCTGATTTGAAGGTAATAAACATCACAACTTGAGGATCTTCATAAGGCGCAAGTCCAACAAAAGAATGCATATAGACCGAAGTACTATACCCTCCGTTTTCAACAACTTGCCCTGTCCCCGTTTTACCAATCATACGAACACCATTATCTAATCGATAATTTTTACCTGTTCCTTGTTGATCTTCGATAACACCTAACATTAAATCTCTTACTTCTTTGACCGTATTTTCTGAAAAGATTTGTTTAGAATATTGTGTTGTTGCTTGGTACGTTACTTTATTAATATCAGGATCAACGACTTTTTCAACAACATGAGGTTGAACAGTTTTTCCTCCATTACCAAAAACACTATAGGCTTTTAATAGTTGATAAGGGGTTACTGTAGATCCTTGTCCAAATCCAGTAGTAAGGTATTCCAGTTTTCCTGCACTATTACGCGTATACGCATTAATAGAAGAAGAACATGTAAGTCCATCCATGGTATCTCCTTGGAAGAAACCTAAATCATTGAGTTTTTCAGTTAACACTTCTTTAGTAACATATCCTTTATCTAATAAATTACAAATAGCTACGTTACTTGAATGATAAAGACCTTGATCATAGGTAATTGAACCCCATCCTTCACCACCATTATGATCTTTAATCGTTGCAACAAGTTTATTTCCATAATAAACATTATACATACCTGAATTATAGTAAGCATTATGATCATATTTACCTTCTTCAATCGAATCTGCATAAATAAAAGGTTTGAAAACAGAACCACATTCAATCGTTCCTTCTAAAAAGTAATTATTGAATGTCGAAATATTTCTTTCATTAGGATTAAATGAAGGATAAGTTGACATTGCTAGTATTCTTCCTGTTTTAATTTCCATAACACCCGCTGTAACCACTTGTGCCCCACTTTCATTGTAAGCACTTGACATCAAATAATCGAGATCTCTTTGTAAACCACTATCAATCGTTAAATAAATATCTTGTCCATTCGTTGGGTCTTTTTCTCTTAACGTTCCATCTACTAAAGCATAGCCATTGGCGTCTGTTTGATATACCTTGTATCCATTTTTTCCTTTAAGTGTTTTATCATAAGAAAGTTCAAGTCCCATTTCACCAACCATCTTTTTAATACTTTGATCTTCATAGCTTTTTGCATAACCAACAATATAACTACAAAAATCACCTAATGGATAGTAACGTGAATTTGATTCACTGAATTCAATTCCTGGTAAATTCAAATCTTCGATTTGTTTTTTGATCGAAGCCGAAAGATTATTTCCTTGACTTCCTAATTCTACTTGGTATCTTCCTGCATCTTTGGCACTTTGAAGTTTTGTCGTAAGTTCATTTTCATCCATTCCTAAAATAGGAGCCAATTTACTTGCTGTTTTACTAATATTTTTAACATAAGCAAGTTTTTTCCCATACCCTGTACGACTTGAAGATAAAACGAGAATAATTTTATATTTTTTTACATTGACCGCCACTTTTTCTTGATCACTGGTATAAATTTGTCCTCTTTGAGCATATTCAACAACTTCTTTTTTACTTCTATTTCTCGCAAATTCAGCAATATTTTCACCACTGATCAAATGTTTTCCTGTCGCACCTAAAAATACAATATTAACAACAAGAGTAAAAATAATAATAGCAAAGACAACAGCTGTTACCTTTGCGCTTTTTGATTTCTTCATTATTCTTGAACTCCTGCTGTTGAAGCAGTTGCATCATTTTGATAAGTATATCCTTTAGATGTAGTTACTTCGGCAACTCTATTAAATGAAACAAGTTCTTGTTTTTGCATTTGTAAGCTATCAATATCTGATTCAACTGTATTGATTTCATTTTGTAACTTTTGAATTGTGCGGTTATAAGAAGATTCAACAGACTTAACCATAATAATTCCAAAGACAAAAATAACTGTTGTGATAATTAAAAATGTTTGTGCAAATGATTCAAAACCTGTTTTTCTTCTTTTTTTCATACTCTAACCCTCTCTATTACTCTTAATTTAGCGGAATGAGAACGATGGTTCTCATTTAATTCTTCTTCTGTTGCGATAATTGGTTTTTTATTGATGAGTTTAAATTTTGGTTGCATTTCTTCAGGAATAACAGGTAATCCTTTAGGTACATCCTTTAATTTAGAAACCTCATTAAAAGTATATTTACATATTTTATCTTCCAAACTATGGAAGGTAATAACAGCAATACGCCCATTTATATTTAATAAATCTAAAGCATCTTTTAAAGCAATGTCAAAGACATTTAATTCGTCATTGACAGCAATTCTTAATGCTTGAAAAGTTCTTTTAGCGGGATGCCCGCCTTTTCTTCTAGCATAAGCAGGAATCGCACTTTTAACGATTTCTACCAATTGGAAAGTTGTATCAATCGGTTGAATTTCACGTTCTTTTTCAATTCTTCTAGCAATTTGTTTCGCAAATTTTTCATCGGCATACTTATATAATATTTCTACAAGTTGTTCGTAACTATAATGATTGACAATTTCATGGGCATCTAAAGAAGATGATTGATCCATACGCATATCTAATCTGGCATCATAGTTATAACTAAAGCCACGCTCTGCATTATCAAATTGTGGTGAAGAAACCCCTAAGTCAAAAAGAATCCCATCAACATGTTCTACACCACGTTGATTAAGTTCTGCTTTAATATTTTTAAAATTTGATTGAATAATGGTAAATTGATTTCCAATAGTTTCTAATCTTTGTCTTGCTGCTTGAATCGCATTTTCATCTTGATCAAAACAATACAAATGTCCAGTTGTCAGTTGTTTTAAAATCAAGCTTGAGTGTCCTGCTCCACCAAGTGTACAATCGACATAAATACCATCGGATTTCACATTCAAACCTTCTACTGCTTCATTTAATAAAACTGTCACATGGTTGAACATACTTTCCCTCCTATAAACTAAAGTCATCTAATGATTCTAAAATATCATCATAACCATCCTGATTATCGTTATAATATTGATCCCATTTTTCTTGTGACCAGATTTCACCATGATTTCCAGCACCAATAATGACACATTCTTTTTCAAGTCCAGCAAGTGTACGTAGGTTTGTGGGTATATTAATTCTTCCTAACTTATCAAATTCACACTCACTGGCACTAGAAATGGTAAAACGGATGGCTTTACGCACTTCTTTTTTGTTTGAAGGAAGTGCTAAAAGCTTTTGGCAAAAAGGTTCCCATTCTTCTTTGGTATAAAAAGCAAGGCATCCATCAAATCCACGAGCAACAAAAATAGAGCCTTGACATTGATTTCTAATCTTTGATGGAATTGTAAGACGTCCTTTGGCATCAATAGAGTGCCTAAACTCACCCATGAACATATTTTTCACCCACTTTTTAACACTTTTATATCCTTTTTTACCACTTTATACCACTATTATATACTCTTTATATCTATTATTCAATAAACGAACGTGAATAAATCATGGGAAATGTTCACAAAATGTGGATAAAGGCATAAAAAAAAAAAGAGGACCTTCGTCCTCTAAAAACAAAAAAATCACCTAAACGGTGATCTTCTTATAAAACTTTTTTACCTTTGTAAGTTCCACAATGTTTACAAACTCTATGAGACATTTTGTATTCTCCACATTCTGGACATACAACTAAAGTTGGTGCAGATAATTTATCATGTGTTCTTCTTTTATTTCTTCTTGTACTAGAAACTCTTCTAAATGGTACAGCCATCTTTATATCCTCCTATTGTTTAAAATAATCTTTCAATTTTGCTAACCTTGGATCAATGTATTCCTCATCTCGATCTTCTTGACCGTCGAGTATTTTCCAACCTTTACCTGATTCCTTGATGTTAGCGTCATCTTTTACGACCCTCATTGGCACTTCTAACATAATGTTTGAAAATACAACTGGTGTGAAATCAACCACATCTTTTTTTGCTTCATGAACGTCTTCAAGCGGATCAGGTTTTTCAAAAGAAAATACTTCCGTCGAATCGATATCAAATGGATAATCAACATCTTCCAACGTTAACGCACATGGAAGAATCATTGTTCCTTTAATATTTAAATCAACATATAATCGTTTATCTCTTGTATCAAGATTCCCGGTACCTGAAACGATGACATCTTTAAGACCATTAATATGGGCATACTTTTCAAACATTTCACTAGGAAAAGTTATTTCTTCTTCAAAATCAAATGTTCCTTTGTGTTTAATAATCCACTGTAAGCTATACTTCATATTAATCACCTTTCCATAACCGCAAAACCTATTATATAGAAACTCACAACATAAGTCAATCTAAAAAAGGCTTAAAATCACAATTTTCGCTCTTTTGTGAAGTTCTTTAACATTATAACAAAATCCAAATCTAAATCAACAATTAAATCATTTTTTCTACATCATTTAAGATATCTTTATTTTTCATAATCTTTACTAATTTATCTATTTTTCTTTGATCTAATGTTTGATTTGTCATCTTAGCAACTGTTTGAATAAACGAACGCATATCTTCTTCATTATTTAAATCTTTCTTTTGCAGATCATTTGCAAGTTTAAAAATATCTTCCTTTTTAACATTTGTCTTTTTAGAAACACGCTCTACGAGTAAATCTTTATCTTTCATAATATCACCACTGTATATTATGAAAGATAATTGAAAACGTTAAAAAAAGAGATTAATCTCTTTTTCTACAAATAATATGAATTGGTGTTCCTTCAAAACCAAACGCTTCTCTTAAACGGTTTTCTAAATAACGTTTATAACTGAAGTGTAAGTATTGAGGATCATTTGCGAATAAGACAAATGTTGGTGGACAAATCGCTACTTGGTTGGCATAGAAGATTTTTAATCTTCCTCCATTAAATGTTGTAGTTGGATTCATTAATTGAGCATCCACTAAAACATCATTTAATACACTTGTTTGTACACGTTTACGTGAGTTTTCATATGATTCTTGAATCAATGGGAAAATTTGATTCACTCTTTGTCCTGTTTTTGCGGATGTAAAAACAATACGTGCATAATCAAGATATTTAAATTGTTCATGAATTTCTTTTTCTTTCTTTTGCATTGTTTTTTCATCTTTATCAACCAGATCCCATTTATTATAAACAATGATAACCCCTTTACCTGCTTCATGAGCATAACCGGCAACATGTTTATCTTGTTCCCTAATTCCTGTTTCACCATCAATAACAACAAGAATGACATCACTTTTTTCAATGGATGTTAAAGCTCTTAAAATTGAATATTTTTCAATATTTTCATAGATTTTTCCTTTTTTTCTCATTCCTGCAGTATCAACTACACGATATTTTTGTCCATCTTTAACAAATGGTGTATCGATAGCATCACGTGTTGTTCCTTCTATATTTGAAACAATAACACGTTCTTCTCCTAAAATCGCATTAGTAAGAGATGATTTTCCAACATTTGGTCGACCAATAATTGAAAAACTAATTTCATCATCATTTGTTTCTTCTTCTTGTAAATCAAGTTGAGAAATAACTTCATCTAATAAATCCCCAATTCCAATCCCATGAGAACCAGATACTGGAATAGGATCTCCTACACCTAAGGTATAGAATTCATAAATATAATCTTTAAATTGATTGTCATCAATTTTATTAACCGCTAAAATAATTGGTTTTCTTGATTTTTGTAAGATACGTGCAACGTATTCATCTTCTTTAGTAATACCTTCTCGACCATTAACAACAAAGATAATGATATCTGCTTCTTCAATGGCAATTTCTGCTTGCATCTTAATTTGTGTTGTAAAAGAGGCATTTTCTAATTCAATACCACCTGTATCAATAATATTAAACTCTTTCGTAAGCCATGATGCTTTGGCGTAAATACGATCACGTGTTACCCCAGCAACATCTTCGACAATAGAAATTCTTTCTCCGACAATTCGGTTAAAAATTGTTGATTTACCGACATTGGCACGACCAACAATAGCAACAACCCCTGCCATATTATTCCTCCTTTGCTTTTTGTATTAAAGTTAAAACTTGTTCAACAACTTCTTCTAAAGTAAGAGATGATGTATCTAATTCGATGGCATCCTCTGCTTTTTTAAGTGGTGAGATCTCACGATGTGTATCTTGATAATCTCTTTCTTCAATTTCTTTTTTGATTGTTTCTAAATCAGCATCAAGACCTCTTTCTAAATTTTCTAAATAACGTCTTTTTGCACGTGTTTCCACACTTGCAATTTGATAAATTTTTAAATCTGCATTTGGTAAAACAACCGTTCCAATATCACGTCCATCAAGAATGACATTTCCCACTTTAGCCATTTTTCTTTGTTCATCTACTAAAAAGCTACGTACCGCTTGATATTTAGAAACACAGCTTGCCCCAAGTGAAACTTGGTCTTGTCTAATTTGATTACTTACATCTTCATCATTTAAATAAACTTTATTATCTGATGTTAGACGTATTTGAATATGTTCGATTGCTTGTTCAACCGCTTTTTCATCATTTAAATCAATTTTTTGAGTTAAACAATAATAAGCCACGCAACGATACATAGCACCCGTATCAATATAAATGAAATTTTCTTTTTTCGCAACCATTTTTGCAATCGTGCTTTTTCCAGCAGCACTTGGTCCATCAATAGCAACTGATATATTTTTTTTCATACATTTCTCTCCCTTTAAAAAAACTAAGGCTTACCTTAGTTTAAAAGAAACTTTGATAAACAATCATTCCAAGTAAAGCAATAAAAATAACAACTAATAAAACAATAATAACATTCATTACTTTAACGACTTTACTTTCCTTTGGTTCATCAACTTCTTCATCTTCTTGTTCTTCAACGATTTTTTCTTCGTCAGATTCTTCTTCAACAACTTTTTCTTCAACAGGTTCTTCTTCAATAATTTCTTCTTCCACTGTTTCTTGATTTAAAACAGCTTCTGCTTTTTTAGCATCTTCTTCAGGTGACATTGAAGCAAGTTTTTCCATTAAAGACATCTTTTCTTTTGGCTTTTCTTCTTCAATTTCTTCTTTTTCTTGATTAATAAACATACCTCTTGAAAATTCTTCTGTGGCAAAGTCTTCTACTGAATCAATTTTAATCGTTCTTTTTTCAGGTTCTCTTATTTTATTTAAGATATCCATACGTGTGTTGTACTCATCTTGTTTTCCAACACTTTCTTTAGCACTTTTTAAAGCTCTATCGAGTTCCTTTGAACTTTCTTCACGCATTTGTTCAAAAGTTTTTGCTTCTGTTAAAGTATCTTCTAAATTTACTTTTTTTTCATCTTTTTTATCTTTTTTCATAAAAGATAAAAAATCATCTTCTTCCTCTACTTGTGATTTTTCTTGTCTATTTTCTTTTGAAATAGCTACTTCATCTTTTAAACCATCTCTTAACTCTTGATATTTTTTTACTCTTGAATACGTCATTTTCCCACCGTCCCATGCCATTATAACATAATAATGATTATAAAAAAAGAAGCCCTTTTTAGGCCTCTTGTAGATATTTACTTTTAAATCTTTTTTCTACCGGTCTTACAAGATAATAAACGACTCCTGTAATGATTCCTTTAATGAAATTAAAAGGAAAATAGATAATAAAGATTGCTTGTCCATAAGGGGACATAAATGATAAAAAACTTGGTATTGAAATATTGGAACCATATTGTTGATTAAAAGCTTGGATATCAACAGCAAATGGTAGATTTGTATACCATGTTGGCTTTTGCATTAGATATGTTGGTGTTACAAAAAAATAATTAATAACAAACATAATAAAAGCAAATATCAGCATCGTTAAGACCATATCCAACAAATAATTCTTTCTGCTTTTTTCCGGATCAAATTTACGTGCAAGTAATGAATACGTTACACAAATTGAAAGTGAGGCAATAAGTGCCGCAATTTGTCCAATCGCAATTGGTCCAACTGGTCCTTTAAATAAAATTGAAACAAAAAACTTACAAATACAAACAAATAAAGCTGGAACAAATCCTAAAGTTGAAATAGCCACCAATACGACAATTTCTGATAAATCCAAATTCAACCAAGGTGCAAAGGGATAAGGAATCTCAATCAAATTCAAAATCATCCCAAGCGCTGCTAACATAGCCGCTAAAACCATTTTTTGTGTCTTAGTACTTTCCATAATAATTCTCCTTTAAAATAAAAAATATCATGAAAATACTAATCTCCATGACTAAAAACATTATTTAAAAAAATGTCTTTCTTCCATCTAGACTCTACTATCGGTAAAGGAATTACACCTTTTCAGCTTGCGCTCGCGGACTATCACCGCCGGTCGGGAATTTCACCCTGCCCTGAAGACTTTCTTTTCGTTTATTATTTTAACACTTCAACAAAAGAAGTCAAATCATATGATTTGATTTCTTTAGTCATAAGGTTTATATTCAACTGTTTTCTTTTTAAAATCAATAAACAATTGAAAAGCATGACGATTTTCATCCTCATCCCAAATTTCAACAAACTCTGGTGTTACTTCAATAAGAATTTCACTCTCTACATGCGAATAAGCATTATAGCTTTGCCATAAATATTCTTTATATTTCTTTTCAAAAACTCTTCCTGGTTCATCTACCACAAGTCCTTTATTAACAGCTGTTCCTTCAACTTGTGTTCCATTAAAACACATTGCAACACGATTATTTTTAAATAATTGTTGTGTCTTTCTAAAATTTTTATCTGTTTTAAAATAGATTTTATCATTATAAAAAAGACAGCTTACATTTCGAACCATAGGATAATTATCCTCGCAACTCGCAAGTGCCATAATTTTCCAATCTCCCATTTTTTGTTTCATGATTTCTTTAGCTTCTAAAAATTCCATCCTATTTCCTCCTATATAATTCCTTGATATCCTAAAATAAATAAAATCATTGTTACTAAAATAATACCTACGACAAAGATATATCCTTTATAAACACTTCCTTGTCGATCAGATTTTTCCACTAAATGTGTTCTTCTTAATATTTGAACCACTGGTTTATATAAGAAAAAAACAATGGCAGCATTCATCGTTGCTTTAATTAAATTAAAAGGTAAGATTCCTGGAAGCAACATAGGTACAATAGCGCTTCTTGGCATTCCATAATAAATCGGTGTAATAATATAATTCCAAATAAGCATAGAAATTGTTGTACAGATAACGCCTAAGACAAGTCCTAAAACTGCTCCTTTTTGATTATGGACTTTTTTATACATAAAAGCTGCCATGCAAGCAAATGAACAAGTTGAAACCATGTTCATTAAGACATCTAAGAAATTACCTCCCTTTAACATAATTTCAAAAATCGAACAAATAAAACTCATTAAAAAAGATGTCATAGGACCATAAATAAATCCCCCAATAACAATTAAAATATCTTTGGGATCATATCTTAAAAAAGATACTGCTGGAACAATGGGAAATGAAATCAAAACATTGACAATCATTGCCATAGCACAAAGCATCCCTACTGTTGTTATTTTCTTTGTACTCATTTTTATATACCTCCTTTAAACAAAGAAAACGCACCTAAAATAATCTTCTAGGTACGTTTTTGTATATAAAAAGTAATACAAAAAACACTTCTTTCATCCAGACTTTAACTGTTGCTACTGGAATTTCACCAGTTCGGCCATTGTTGGCTCGCGGAGTTTACCGCCAGTAGAGAATTTCACTCTGCCCTGAAGTATTATTTTATTGCATCTCTATTATATAACTCTTTTAATCTTTTTTAAAGGTCTAACAACCCATAATGTTTTAAAGCATAGGTGATACCATCATCATCGACATCTTTTGTCACAAAATCAGCAATGCTTTTTAACTCATCACCGGCATTACCCATAGCTATAGCAAGAGACACATGTTGTAACATTTGTTTGTCGTTTCCCCCATCACCAAAAGCCATCGTATCTTTTAAATCAAGACCATAATATTCTAAGAATTGATCGATTCCTAATTGTTTTGTTCCACCTATTGGTGAAATATCACAAAAAGTCGGATGCCATCTTGCTGAAATACAATGAGGCATATGACTTAATATTTCTTTTTCTTCTTTTTCATCAACAAAACACATGATTTGATAAATGGATTTATCAATGACATGACTACAATCTCCTGCAGGATGATCATCATTATGAGTAATGTCATGAATGGCATCTACACGCTTATCGCGGTAATTGAAATATTTTGTGTTTTCTTCGGTAAAACCACAAGGAACTTGATGGTCTTCTAAATAATCAAGCAGAGCTTGTAAATCTTCTTTTTTAATGGTATTTGAATAAATGATTTGATCATTTGTATAACAATATTGTCCATTTAAAGTAATGTAACCATCAAAAGGAAAATCATTTAACACATCTAAGCCATCTTTTCCTCTTCCTGTCGCAATAAAAAGTTTAATGCCTTTTTCTTTTAATTTATATAAAGCATCAAAGGTTGATTGGGGAATTTGATGATTTTTAAAACTTACAAGTGTTCCATCGATATCAAAAAAAATTGCTTTTACCATATTATTTACCTATATCCTTCATTTTTTCTAAACGTTTTAAATAACATTCAATACGTTGGAGTTCTTTACCAAGAACTCTTTGTCCTGAATAATAGTATTCTACTGAACTTTCTAAATCTTCTAATTCGATATTTTTTATTAAATAATTGATTGTTCCAAGATTACCATCTAATAAATGAACCTGAGGAAGTAATTTATGGAAACTATCTTTAAAATAATTAAAATGTGTGCACCCTAAAACAAGTGAACCATATTCTTCAAAATCAAAACATGAAAGAGCTTCTTTTAAATAAGCTAAAACATCTTCACTTTCAAATTCTAGTCTTTCTGCAAAGCGAACAAGCTTTGGTAAAGCCACTAAATCAACTAAATGATCTTTATCTACTCTTTCTACAAGATCCAACATCTTTTTTCCTTTAACAGTAATCGGTGTCGCACAAACTAAAACCTTTTGATTTCCATAAAGATCGACTGCTTTTTTAACCGCCGGTTCCATTCCAATAATAGGAATATGATATTTCTTTCTCATGATTGAAACAGCGGCACTGGTAGCGGTATTACAAGCAATAACAATTGCTTTACAATCACGTTCAATCATAAATTTAATGATTTCATCTACATAACCTATAATTTCTTCTTTTGTTTTTTCCCCATAAGGAACATGTTTTTCATCTGCATAATAAATAAATTGTTCATGAGGCAATAAATGCATTGCTTCATATAAAACAGATAAACCACCTATTCCTGAATCAAAAATACCTATTTTCATATAATTCCTCTTTCAAACATTCTACAGTTATTATAAAAAAAGATATTGCGTTAAGCAATATCTATTTTTCTTGAAGTGTGACTTCAATTGTTTTTTCACTACCACTACGATTAACCACAACTTTTACTGTATCTCCTGCTTTATGAGAATAAAGCGCTGTTAAGAATGATTTATACGTTGTAATATCTTTACCGTCTAATTTAACAATGACATCACCTTGTTGAATACCTGCTTTATTTGCTGCTCCATCACTTGTTACTTTAACAACATAGATTCCTTCATCAACTGAAACTTTAACACCATATCTTTGAAGTTCATAAGATGAATAATCATTTAATGAAACACCTGAAATACCAATAACTGGATGAGATACTTTACCATTTGAACGAATTTGTTCTGCGACCGTAATAACATCATTAATTGGAATCGCAAATCCCATACCTTCAACACTTTCATCTGAGAATTTCATATTCGTAATACCAACAAGTTCACCCTTCATATTAACAAGAGCACCCCCGCTGTTACCTGGGTTGATGGCAGCATCTGTTTGGATAACGTTCATATCCCAATCATCTACATTATCATCATTTAAATCAACAGAAACAGTACGGTCTGTTGCTGAAACAATTCCTTGAGTGACTGTTCCTGAATATTGAATACCTAAAGGTGAACCAATCGCTAAAACCGTTTCTCCTTTATCTAATAAATCAGAATCTCCTAAATCAATGACACTGACATCAAAGCTTGGTTGACATCTTAAAATAGCGACATCACTGTATTCATCACTACCAACAACTTCAGCATCAACGTATTCACCATTTGAAAACACAACCTGTACTTTATTGGCACCATCAATAACATGATGGTTAGTTATAATGTAAGTATATTTACCAGTTTGATCATAAACGACTCCACTACCACTTCCTGATTGGCTTTCACTTGATGAACTACTATCGTTGAAACCAAAAATATTATTGGAAGTATTTTGATAAACAACAACTCCTACAACGCTATCGCTGACTTTATCGACCACGCTTGTTGTATCCGTTTTTACATCATAGTTTACTTTTTTAACTGTTCCTTTATTTGATACAGATGTTGTTGTATCATCTGAAGAAGTGATGATGTTATAGAATACATAACCATTCATCGCAAAAGAACATACGATAGCAACAACGAGTAAAATCTTTATGATTTTCTTCCACTTCTTTTCTTTTGGTTTATCTTCATCAACTAATATAAAATTATTGTTATTATCTTCATTCATATTACTTTCCTCCTTTGATGTTACCATCATAAAAAACAATTATGTCTAAATTATATCGTCATTGTGGGAAACTTTGGGATTGATTGGAAGTTTGACAATAAATGTTGAACCAATGCCCGCGCTACTTTCTACATCAATCGTTCCTTGATTTAATTCTACGATTTTTTTGACAATACTTAAACCTAATCCTGTAGAAATTTTAGAACTTCTTGATTTATCTACTTGATAGAACCGATCATAAATATAATTTAATTTATTTTTAGGAATACCAATTCCTTCATCTTGGACACTTAATATAAACGTATCGTCTTCTTTTTTTGTTTTAATCGTAATAATCCCTTCATTTGAGTATTTGATTGCATTTGAAATAAAATTACTTAAAATCGTTTTTACTGTTGAATAATCTAAAATAAGTGGTTCTTTTATTTGATTATGATAAATCAATGAAAGATGTTTTTCTTTTGCAAGTGGTTCAAATAAATCCATACTTTCTTTAACGACCGCTTTAACATCTAATTCTTGATAATCTAATGAAACTTTTGTTTGATCTAAACGAGAAAGTTCCAAAATATCATTAATGATATTTTGCATACGATAACTTTCTTTTAAAAGTATATCCATAAATTCGTTAAATATCTCTGGTGATTCCATCCCATCTCTTTTTAGGATTTCTACACTGCCAATAATGGCAGACATGGGTGTTTTAAGTTCATGAGAGACATCAGAAAGGAATTGTTTTTGCATATCTTCAATTTCTTTCATTTTAGAAACATCGGTAAATAAAACAATCGTTCCATCAAAAATCAATTTTTCATGATCTGAAAAGACTGGTGAAGATTCTACTTGATAATATCTCGATTGAATTTTTACCACAGTTGAAAGAGGTCTTTCAAAGACATAACACTGTTCTACCAAATCTAACATTTCTCCTACAAAAATATCTTTATAATAACGTCCTTTTAAATGAGGAATTTCAAATCCTTTACGAAAGCTTTGATTAGTAAAAGCAATCTTTCCTTCTTTATTAACAAAAAGCATTGGAAGATTCATCGAACGAATCAACTGACTTAAGATTTTTTCATGATATTTATTTTCTATTTCAACTTCTTTTAATTCATTATCTCTTTCTCTTTGCATAAAACGTCCCATGCGTTGATAATGTTTTTCTAGTTGATAGGCATTCACTACATAAATCAAAATAAGGCCCAGCATAATTAAAATACTATAAGCTTTGTTAAAATAGGTAAGCAACAAGGCAATAAGTCCTAAAACTAAAACTTTAATAGAATTATTCGTCATCTTTTTTCACCAACTTATATCCAACTCCTCTTACCGATTTAAAAGACACTTGGCTTTCTTTAAGTTTTCCTTTAAGTTTAAAAACATGAACATCAACAATGCGGGTATCCCCGTCATATTGAAACCCCCAAATAGATTGAAGCAAAGTTTCTCTTGAAACAGCTTCACGAGGATGTTCTAAAAACATTTTTAAAAGATCATATTCTACTTTTGTTAAAACAATCTTTTGATCTTGAATCATTACTTCACGATTCGTTGTATTCATTAAAACATCACCAAATTTAATTTCATCTAAGAAATGTTTATGATGTCTTCTTAAATGAGCTTCGATGCGGGCAATTAAAACTGCGGATTGAAAAGGTTTTGTTAGATAATCATCTGCACCTGCTTCTAATCCTTTAATAATATCTTCTTGTTCACTACGAGCTGTTAAAAGAATCAGTGGTTTGACATAATCATTACTTCTTACTTCTTTAATAATGGAAACACCATTTTGATAAGGAAGCATCCAATCTACAAGAACTAAATCATAGTCATTTTTTAGAATTGTTTGAACAGCCTCTTTTCCATCAAAAAGGCTATTAACTTGATAGCCTTTTTTAGAAAGTTCATAGGCTAGAATTTTATTGATTGATTGATCATCTTCAATTAAAAGTATTTTATTCATTATTCCCATCATATCTTTCAATTATTCTTTGTACAACTGGGTGTCTTACTACGTCCATCGCTGATAAATGAATAAAAGAAATACCTTTGACCCCTTCTAAAATATCTAAAGCACGTACAAGACCTGATGTTGTATTTCTTGGTAAATCAATTTGTGAAATATCTCCTGTCACAATCATCTTTGAACGGAACCCTAAACGTGTTAAAAACATTTTCATTTGATTATCAGTTGTATTTTGTGCTTCATCTAAAATAACATAAGCATCTTCTAGTGTACGTCCTCGCATATAGGCAAGTGGCGCAATTTCAATCACACCTTTTTCAATCAATTTCTCCGTTTGTTCAACCCCTAACATATCGTGTAAAGCATCGTAAAGTGGACGTAAATAGGGATCGACCTTTTCTTTTAAATCTCCTGGCAAAAAGCCAAGACTTTCACCTGCTTCTACAGCTGGTCGCGTAAGAATGATTTTTTTTACTTCATTATTTTTTAAAGCAGCTACCGCAAAAACAACCGCTAAATACGTTTTTCCAGTTCCCGCAGGTCCAATACCAAAAACGACATCATTATTTTTTAGAGCATAGTAATAACTTTTTTGTCCTAGTGTTTTTGGATAAATTAGTTTTCCATTATAGGTTCTCGCAATTTTTATATGATAAAGTTCTGAGAGTTGATCTAATTTATCTTTTTCTACCAATTTTTGAGCATAGACCACATCACGTCTAGAAATAGAGACCCCTGAAACAATCAGTTTTAATAAAGAAAAAATAACTTTTTTCGTTTTTTCAAGATTTTCTTTTTCTCCAACAAGTGTCATTTCATCCCCTCTTAAAGAGATTTCTACTTGAAAATGATCTTCTAAAACTTCTAGATTTTCATCTTTTACTCCTGATAAATTAACAAGTTGTTCAATATTATAGGCTTCTAATTTAACGACTTCTTTCATGTTTCCTCCCTAATCGCAATATTTTCAATAAAGACATATTGCATTTTTAAAACATATTTCTCATCTATTATACCATAAGATAAGACTTTTTCTTTGTCAATTTTTACATCTTTTGGTAATTGACTTCTTATTTCAAATAAAAGATAAGCAAAATTCTCTTTTTGTTTTTTGGGAATAGAAACTTCTAGAGTTTGATACGTATAAGCTTCAATGCTTCCAAGTGTAGGAATAATTTTGATTTTTTTGTTGGTATCTTCTATTTGATGAGAAATAAGAATATCCCCTTTTTTGACATATTGATTGATTTTAACAAGGACATTGCCTTGTTGGACATCAATTTTAGAAATAACCCCATCTTTTTTAGCAATATAATCTTGATACTTTAAAACTGTTTCTTGATTATGACTGGCTGGAGTGTATTCAACATGTAAAATACTACCCTTTTGATAGATATTTAAATAATCAAGATGGTTTTTATGTTTTTGTTTAAAAGTATCATAGAGTTGGTTGATTTGTTTATAGGAAAGTTTTGGATGAAGAAAAGATATCTCATGACTGAGTTCTTGATTTAGTTGTTGGTTTAATGTGGGCAAGGTTCCTTTGACTTCAATATGATAAAGATATTGTGGTAAAAAAAAGAGTGTACAAGCAAAACTTATAGTAAAAAGGATTTGGGGAAAATGAAAAATACATAATAGATAATGAAAGATACCGATACTTTTTTGTATTGGAAGATGCAGTTTATAGGTAAGATGTCTTTGATAGATAGGAACATAAAAGCTGTAATGGGTGGAATCGATTTGTTTAAGTTGAAAAAGGGTGAGTTGATATTTTTTTATTGTTTTTAAAAAAGTTAGAATGTTATCAGTTTCTAGAAGGATATAATCGTAGCCTAAATTCATAAAATGTTGATACTTTCAAACTCACCATAAAGCATCACTTCATCTTGACTATAGTAATGAATTTCAATGTTTTTTCCTTTAATAGAGATTATTTGTTGATCGATTTTACATTCAAATAAAGTAGGTTCTAAAGTAATAATTAATTGATAATGTTTAATAAGAATTCTCTTTTTTTGAAGACAAATCATAATATCACCTATTTAAACGTATGATATTTTTAAATGAATATGAAAAAAAGCCAACATTGTTGACTTATTTTTGATTTTTTCTTTTAAGTAATTCATTTCGATAAATAACCAAATCTTTATAGATTTCATTTAAGGTAGAAAAAACCCATTCTACTCTTTCTTTAGGAATATGATGTGTGTATATTGAATCCAATTCTTGATGAAATTGTTCATGAACTTTTAAAGCTTCACGTCCTTGATCAGTCAATCTTAAATAATAAATACGATGATCTTGAGCTGATTTTTCTTTAATTAAAAAACCTTTTTCAATAATCTTTTTAACTGCTGTTGTTAATGTCCCAAGAGTTATATTTAAATGATTAGCAACTGCTGACATCGACGGACTTGTTTCTTTATCAACCGCTTCTAAAACATGCATTTCAGACATTGAAAGCTGTTTAAAAGGTCCTTGTTTTAAATACAATTCTTGAATATCCATGGCAATATTAAAAACATCTACTACCGTTTCAACCGTATCGACTCTTTTTGTCATGTCTTTCACCTATTATCCTTCGTATTTTTTAATATATTGATAACCAATACCACCAATACCCATATGTGCACCAACCACTGCAGGTAATTCTCTTACAAGTATTTCACATTCACCAATTTGTTCAATCAATTTTTGTTTCATTTCTAAAGCAAGATCTTCACATAAAACATGTTCAATAGCAAAAACAAAATCTTTATTATTGACTTTACAATCATTGACCATATGATCAATAATCTTTAAGTTTGCCTTCTTTGCTGTTCTTACTTTACCAAAAGTATCAATTTTACCACCTAAATCATAATTTAATTTCATGATAGGTACAATTTTTAAAAGCCCCGCAAGAGTGGCAACAGCCGGAGTAATACGACCACCCTTTTTTAAATGTTCTAAGTTAGGAACCATGATAATCGTTGCAGAATCTTCCACAAGCTTTTCTAAAATTTCTTTAATCTCTTCTGGTGATTTTCCTTCACCAGCAAGTTTTGCGGCAACTTCTACAAGATATTTTTGATTACTTGCGGTACCTTTTGTATCTACTAAAGTTACAGGCATTTCTAACATATCACAAGCCAACTTCATCCCATTCATTGTAGAAGATAGACCTGTCGCAATTGGTAAACCAATAATATGACTGTACCCTTGTTCTTTGATTTTTTGAACCGCTTCTTGCAATGAACCTGTTGATGGTTGAGAAGTCATCACCATAATATCGTCTTTTTCCATACGTTTAAAAACATCTTCGCTATGAATTTCTAAATCATCTAAATAACTTTTCCCTTCCATAGTGATTGTAAGTGGAGCAATAAATATCCCTTGATCTTCTTTTGAACCTACTGGGATTTGACATCCACTATCCGCTAATATAGCAATTTTTTCCATACTCTCCACCTCTTCCTCATATAATATAACAAATTATAGCTTATTTTTAAAGTTTTATGTTATGATAAAAGCCAAGAAGGTGAAAAAATGAAATCGATTAAAGAAATAACAGAGCATACACTTGTCATAAAAAAATCTGAATTTATTTGTACGCTCATCCCTTTAAATGATGAAAATAAAATCAATGAAACCATTGGTTTTTATAAAGAAAAGTATAAAGATGCCACTCATAATTGTATCGCCTACCTTGTAGGAACCAAAGAAAGAGCCAATGATGATGGGGAACCCTCAGGAACTGCAGGACTTCCTATGCTTAATGTTTTGAAAAAACAAGAGCTTTCCAATATCATTGCTATCGTAACAAGATATTTTGGTGGAATTAAACTTGGTGCAGGGGGATTGACCCGTGCCTATAGCCAAGCTGTTGCTGAAGCTTTAAAAGAAGCGAATATTGTTGAAAAACATTTAATTGATGTTTACGATGTTTCTCTTGATTATAGCTTTACCAAGAAATTTGAACATTTGCTTAAAGTGAATGCGATTGATTGTATTAATAAAGAATATAGTGACCAAGTAACTTATCGTCTTTATATTGATGATCTTTCTTTCTTTGATACAATTCAAGAATTGACAAGCAATCGTTACACAAAAGAATTTATAAAAAAAGAATATGTACCTGTAAAATAATACGCATCAAAAATGCGTATTTTTTCATAATTAAAAAGCTATGGAACTTCCATAGCTTATTATCTTTCAATCCATTTCATCATGACATCTTTTCCATGATGGGCTAAACCTATATAAATCACTTTTCCTTTTAAATTATAGTCATATTTTCTATCTTTGATTTGTTGAATAGCTTCATTTGATAATTTATCCAATGCTTTTTCAAAATCTTTTTTATCTTCTTTGAAATACTTAAATTCAATAACAAACGATGTTTTCTTTTCATCCTTGGCTTGAATGATGATGTCACATCTTCCTTTACCCTCTTCTCTATTAGAAATAACTTTATAGTTATTTGATAAACAGATACACATTCCTAACATCATCATATGATAACTGTTTTCATCATTTAAATCATGATAGCTTGGTAACATCAAGATGTTTTGATAGCTGTCAAAAAACTCATCTCTATCTTCTTGAAGTAAATTATATACAACATCATTTAGTTGACCAGTTTGTAGTGCTAAATAGTACTCTGTCAAATTAATAAATTCTTTTCTTATTTCTTTATTAGGTATTTCTACACGATATTGATCATTTAAAGCATCAATTGATTTTGTAACCGTGAGATATCCAGCACTTACAAACATCCCCCATAAGTTAGGTGTATTTGCCACTTCATAAAAGCTTGTTTGAAGGACAACTCTTGTTTCTAGATAGTTATTCTTTATAAGTTTTTCATATTGTTTTTTAAAGTCGTAGTCTGCTTTTTCTATAGCTTGTTTAAGCATTGTATTAGCACTCGTATTGACCCAATAAGGAACAAGTACTTTTCTTCTTGCATAATTTAAAATAGACCATGGATTATAGATTTCTTTATCTCCCATTTTATAGCCATCATACATTTCTTTGACTTCTTCATCTAATTCTAAATCATAATATTCTAACAGTTCTTTGGTTTCTTCTATACTGAATCCAAAATATTCACTATAATCATTATCAATTACTGTATACACATCTAAATTATTTAAATCACTGAAGATATTTTCTTTAGCCACTCTTTGAATTCCTGCAAGCATTGCATATTTTAAGCTGGTTGATGTTTTAAGAGAATTATGAAGCAATCCTGCAAGTCCTCCTCTTACTTCATCATAGAACCCTCCTGTATGTGCTTCTACAAATGGTGTATCATATTCATCTATGAATACCATAACTTCTTTTCCATAATAATCTTCCATTCTTTCCATCAAGAATGAAATTGCATCATCTATTCCCTTAAGATTATTCTTGTTATTATCAGCTAATACTTCATAAAGTCTTTCATAATTTGTTTTCTTAAATCCCTTAAGATTTTCAAATACAAAATCATATTTATCCCATTGATTTTGTATTTGTGTTCTTATCGTTGAAACAACTGTTTCTTTATCTCTTTTGGCATCCGCAAAAGAGATAAAGATTGTTGGATATTGATTGATTTCAGCCGCATAAGGTGTTTCCATGATTTTTGTACCATTAAAAATTTTTTTAGAGTCTTTGGTAATATCAAAGAATTCTGCCATCATTGACATATTGACGGTTTTTCCAAATCTTCTAGGACGAGTAATCAATGTTACATCTGTCCCCCTATCTAAGAACTCTTTGATCATCAAGGTCTTATCTACAAAATAATAATTTCCTTCTACAAGTCTTGAAAAGCTTTTTGTTCCTATTGGTATTTTCTTCATTTCCATCACCCTTTCGTTATTATTATAAACGATTCTATCGTTATTGACCACTTGTTATTTTAGATAAAATATCTTAAACAAAAAAAGAAAAGTACGTTTTTCGTACGTATCTTTCCTTTATTTTTTAGATAATGTTTCAATAAATTCATTTAAATGATTCAACCATTGATTATTCTTTTGAATCGTAATTGTCACTTGATTATCAAGTGATTTAAATGCTGGTTTAGTAAAGAGTTGATTGGCAAGAAGAAAGAGTTTATCACCAGAAATTATTTCAAAAGCATTTGATGAAAAGATAATTTCTAGTTTTTTACCATGGTCTTTAATATCTTCAATAATTGAATAATGAGAAAGAATTTCAAGTTTTCTTTTTTCAATTAAAGCTTGGATAGCTTCTGGTAAGTTTCCATAATAATCATCAAATTCCGCTTTTAAACTATTAAGCTCACTCATTGTTTTTGCTTCATCTAAACGTTGATAGAGTTCTAATTTTTCATAATCACTTTCAACATAATCATCTGGAATATAACCATCAACATTAACATTTAAGTTTTTGATATTTTCTTCTGTTTTTTCTTCTTTATGCATTCTTACATTAATCGCATCTTGTAAGATCTTCATATACATTTCAAAACCAATATCATCAATAAAGCCAGCTTGTCTACCACCTAAGATATCTCCTGAACCACGAATTGATAAATCACGCATTGCAATTTTATAACCACTACCTAGTTCAGTAAATTCTTTAATAGCTTTTAGACGTTTTAAAGCATCATCTTGAATAGCTTTATCTTTTTTATAAAGAAGATAAGCGTAAGCACCTCTTTCACTTCGTCCAACACGTCCTCTAATTTGGTAGAGTTGTGCTAAGCCAAATTTATCCGCATCTTCAACAATCATTGTATTCGCATTAGGAATATCAATTCCTGTTTCAATAATTGTTGTACAAATTAAGACATTAAATTCTTTATTCATGAAACGAAGCATCACATCTTCAAGTTCATTTTTATCCATTTGTCCATGTCCAATAGCGACTTTGGCATTAGGAACTGTTGAAGCAATTTTATAAGCGACATTAGCAATTCGGTCAGTATGATTATAAAGATAGAAGACTTGTCCATCTCTAGCAAGTTCTCGTTCAATGACTTGTTTAATCAGCGTATCGTTTTTTTCAACGACATAGGTTTGGACTGGTAATCTGTTTTTTGGTGGTGTATCGATTTTTGATAAACCACGAATACCCATTAAAGACATTTGTAAAGTACGAGGAATTGGTGTTGCTGAAAGCGAAAGAACATCAATAGTTTCACGATATTCTTTGATTTTTTCTTTTTGTTTAACACCAAAACGTTGTTCTTCATCGATTACAAGTAAGCCTAAATCACTAAACTGTACGTCTTTTGATAATATACGATGAGTTCCAATCAATAAATCAATCTTTCCTTCTTTGACTTCTTTTAAAATACGTTTTTTTTCTTTAGGTGAAGTAAAACGATTGAGTAAAGCAATTTCCACTGGGAAATTTTTAAAACGTTCGGTTGCTGTTTTAAAATGTTGCATTGATAAAATTGTTGTTGGACAAAGGAAGGCGACTTGTTTATGATCGAGAATAGCTTTAAAAGCCCCTCGTAAAGCTACTTCTGTTTTTCCAAAACCAACATCGCCACATAAAAGACGATCCATTGGTTGAGGTTTTTCCATATCCATTTTAATTTCATCAACACTACGTTGTTGATCTTTTGTAAGTTCATAACCAAATTGATTTTCAAAATCGATTTGGAGTTCATTATCCTTAGAAAAAGAAAAACCTGGCGACGACATACGCGCAGCATAAAGTTCAATTAATTGATCAGCAATATCATCAATTTTATTTTTCGCACGTTGTTTGGCCTTAGCCCATTTACTGCTGCCTAAAGCATGGATCATTGGGACTTTTCCATCTGAACTTGCATATTTACGAATCATTTTAAATTGTTCCACTGGGATATAAAGTGTATCATCTCCAGCATAAGCCACATAAAGATAATCTTTATGATAGCTTTTGACATCAAGCGTCTTGATTCCTAAATATTGCCCAATTCCATAACTATCATGAACCACATAATCACCCACATTTAATTCTTGGAAATTACGTAATGTTTTCGCATCTTTAAATCGAAAGTATTTTGCTTTAGAAACATTAACTTCGCCAAAAAGTTCATGTGCCGTTAAAATAACCGTTTTTTCTTCCATTAGTTCAATCCCTGTCGAAAGATTTCCTACATAAAGATTGATTCCTGGATAAATCACTTCATCAATTCCCACAAGCGTATATTTCATTTCATGACGATCAAAGAGTTCAATCATGAGTTGTAATTGATGTTTATTCTCTAAGGAAATAAGAATTTGACTGTTTTTTAAATAGTCATTGATTTGTTGGATAACACGTTTTTCATCATCACGATTAAACATGACATCATGACTGACAAAGACTTGATCATCTTTACTAGTACTAAAGGTATTGATGCATTGATAATCATCTTGAACAATATGATCAAAATCTTGATAGAGTTGGTTATCTTTAAGGAAACGTCCACTTTGACTGAGTTCTTGATAATAATAGAAGTTTTCAGAAAGATAGTTTTTGATTTGAAAATCAATATCTTCTTTTTGACAAAGAATTGTCACCGAATCTTTTAAATAGTCTTTAATACTTGTAACACTTTTAAAAAGATGATAATAAGCATATTGACTACTGTCCGTGGCGTGTGCTTTTAAGTTTTCAATATCAATCATGATTTTTTCTTCAAAATCATCTTTAAATAAATCATCCATTTTTTGATATTGTTCTTCAAAAGAATCTTTGATTTTGGTAATAACGGAACCGACTTCTTGATCTAAATATAAAAGATCAGTTGCTGGAATGATTTCAATTTCATTAACTTTTTCAATTGTTCTTTGTGTTTTTTCATCAAAAAATTTTAAATAATCAATTTCATCATCAAAGAAGTCAATACGAATTGGATGATCATATTGCATTGAAAAAACATCAATAACACCCCCACGTTTAGAAAAATAAAACGGTTGATCAACACGCGCTGTGTGCATATAACCTGCTTGAATTAAAAATCTTTGCAAGTCATAAACATCGATACGATCTCCAACTTTTAAAGTCATACAGTTCTTTTTAAAAACGTCTTTGCTTGGAACATAACGCATAACACTATGACCATGGCTAATTAATAAATGGGGTTTTTCTTTTGAAAGTTCATACATCGTTGAAAGTCTTTGCCCTAAAAGTTCACCTGAAGCGGCAAGACTTTCAATACGATAAGATTCATCAACTGGAAAATAAAGGACATCATCAATCATTTGCGATACTTGTTTATAAAGTAAATTTGCTTCATATTGATTAGATTTAATAATCAACATATCTTTCTTTAAAGTCAAAAATGCGCTAGCAATAAGCAGCGCTTCGGCGTTTTGTGAGTTAACGACGATATTTTGTTTATTGAGTAAAGCTTGAAAAGCTTTGTTATCTTTTAATAAATTAAGTATTTTTTTCATAAGTGCCTCTAATTAAAACGATTCATAGCGTGATTGAAACCATGTTCTAAATAATCAATGATCGCATCACTGGCGTTTTCTACACCTTGTTCAATAGCTTCTTGTTCTTCACTTGTAAAACGTGATAAAACATAATCGACCACTTTGATATATTTACTGCGATCAATTCCCACACGAATACGATTAAAATTTTGACTTCCAGTATGCAAGATAATGTTTTTAATACCATTATGTCCTCCGGCACTTCCACTTTGTCTTAAGCGAAGCTTTCCTACAGGCATATCTAAATCATCATAAACAACTAAAATATCTTCTTGGCTGATTTTAAAGAAATCCATCACTTGTCTAACTGATTCTCCCGAAAGGTTCATATAGGTTTGTGGTTTTAATAAAAGTACATCTTCTCCTTTATATTTACCCTTTCCATAAAGTCCTTTAAATTTATTTTGACTGATTTCAATATTTAATTTTTCACTTAAACGATCTAATACCATAAATCCTGTATTATGTCTTGTTCTTTCATATTCTTTGCCAGGATTTCCAAGTCCTATAATTAATTTCATTTTTTACCTCTTTAATCCAAAAATTTTCATTGAAATAGGTGCTAAATATGTGCATGATTCATGATCATTATAAATCACTTCATATTCATCCATATCATTTATTTCAAAATCATAATACGATGGATTAAAATATGCAACAATCTCTTTATATTTTCCTTTATTTTGTTTCACACTATAACGTAAAATACGATAATCAAAATGATTTGTAGTAACATTTTCCTTAACTTCTTGTATTGTTTCATATCTAAATCCACTATTTTCTTTTCTAAGTTGAATGGTTTGTTTAAGAATTTCAATATCATCTTGATTTTCATCCACTAAAGACCAATTCACCGCATTAATAGAATCAAGCGTATTGTACGTATTTCCTAAACCGCCTTTACTACGATAAAATTCTTGTCCACAATGAATAAAAGGAATTCCTTGTGATAAAACAAGTGCTACATTAAGCATCAATTGTCTTTTTTTACGTGTTTCAAGGGGTTCATCTCCATTACTGATCGCAAACTTATCAAAAGTAGTCGCATTATCATGACATTCAACATAATTAATACTTTGATCAACATAGCTATAGCGATTGGTGTTTTTCATACATTCGCCACCAATTTCACAGTTATACATATTTCCCGCAAAGTAACCTTTATCTTTTAAAGTGGAATCACTGCTTCCCCCTTTTAAAGTTTCACGATAATAGTCATTAAAGAAACCGATATTCAACATTTTTTGATGATTATCTTGCATTCCTTTTTCTTGATCAGACATGGCTGTAGGCATATTCCATCCTTCTCCATAGACAATAAAACTATCATCAATTTTAGAAGCTTGATTATACACCTGATTTAACGTTTCTATATCAATGATTCCCATTAAATCAAAACGGAAACCATCGACACCATAAAGTTTTTGCCAACGAAGACACATATCTTTAATATAACGTCTTGTCATTTGATGCCTTGATTCTAAATCATTTCCACACCAAGAGCCATTAGACATTTCCCCATATTGATTTTTTCTAAAATAGTACCCTGGAACGGTTCTTTCAAACGCACTTGTAAAGTAATCATACATATGATTATAAACCACATCCATGACAACCCTTAAACCTTTTTGATGCAAGGATGACACCATATGACGACATTCTTTCACACGGGAATAACCATCTTGTGGATTTAAAGCATAGCTTCCTTCAGGTACATTGTATTGAATCGGATCATAACCCCAGTTATACATCACGGTTGGATGAAGTTCATCAACGGTCGCAAAATCATACATTGGCATGATTTGAACATGAGTAATTCCTAAATCGACTAAATAATCAAAACCTGCTTTATTCCCTTTTGGTGTTTTTAAATTTTCTTCAACCAAAGACATAAAAGTCCCTGGGTGAGATGCTTTGATTGAAGAAGACATTGTAAAATCTCGGACACTTAATTCATAAATAATCGCATCCGTTTTTCTTTTCATATGAGGAAGTTTTTCTAAGTAAAGGGATTCATTGATTTGATCAACATCAATAACGATATTACTTTTACTATTCGCATTTGAAGCATAAGCATAAGGGTCTAATGTTTCATGGAAGCTTTTATGATGACGAATCAAATAATTATATTCTTGATTTTCTAAATCTCCTTTGATTGTTGTTTCAAAGACTCCTCTTTCTTTTCTTTCCATGGTATAAGCAAGATCACCCACTTTGACCATCACTTCTAAAGCTGTGGGTGCCCAGACTTTAAAGATTGTTTGGTTTTTTTGATAAAGAGGACCAAGTACCCCATCATAATAGAAAAGTTCGTCAAAATCATCGAGTTCAGATAAGCGAACATATTGTAAAATGGCACTTAAACCATAATTATCGACCATTTCATAATGATGATTTAAATCAATATGAACATCTTTAAAATAATATTTTACACAAATATCATCTTCACATGTTTCGCAAACACTTAGTTCAATAAGTGTTTCTTTTGTTAAATCTCTTAAATAAAATTTGGGTGAAATACCCCCATAATATTTTTTAGAAAGTTTAACTTCTATTTTATTTAACTCTATTAAATTTGCGAGCATTCGCACTTTGCCTTGTTCCATTTTTAATCACCTAATCGTATTATACGCAAAATTATTCTTTTATTCAAACATCTTCTCTTTTTGCTTTGAGGTTCAAATTTTTATGTTATAATAGCCTCGGTGATGAAAATGAAAGTAGGTTTAGTATTAGAAGGTGGCGCTATGCGTGGTTTATATACGGCAGGTGTCATTGATACATTTTTAAAAGAAAAGATTGAGGTTGATAAAATTATCGGTGTTTCTGCAGGTGCTTTGTTTGGGATGAATTATAAATCTAAACAACAAGGTCGTGTCTTAAGATATAACAAAGCTTATGTAGGTAATAAAAATTATATGGGTGTTTATTCTTTTTTAAAGACAGGAAATGTGATGAATGAAGAATTTTGTTTTGAAAGACTTATTGATGATCTTGATCCAATCGATTATAAAACTTATCAAGAGTCAAAAGTTGATTTCTATGCCGTTGTGACAAACTTACAAACAGGAAAAGCTGAATATAAATTATTAGATACTTTAGATAATTATGATGAAATCGAATATTTAAGAGCATCCGGTTCGATGCCTTTTGTTTCTCATACGATTCAAATCAATGGTAATGATTATTTGGATGGTGGATGTAGTGATAGTATTCCTATTGAAAAGATGTTAGAAATGGATGTTGATAAAATTATCGTGGTTTTAACACGTCCCCTTCATTATCGTAAAAAGCCCTCTAATAAGCATCTTAATAAGCTTTTCTATCGTCATTATCCTCATTTTGTCGAGACTTTAAATAATCGTTATTTAAATTATAATCATTCTCTTGATTTAATTGCAAAATTAGAAAAAGAAAAAAAAATCTTTGTCTTAAGACCAAGTCAACTTATTCCTATTGGACGTCTTGAAAAAGATAAAGAAGTCATCCAACAAATGTATGATTTAGGCGTAAATGATTGTAAGAATCAATTAAAAAACTTAAAAAAATACTTAAGAGGCTAAAATTTAGCCTCTTATTAGTTGATATTTCATTAAAAGACATTCTCTGATTTTCTTTCTGTTTTCCTTTTTTAAGTCATTGACTTTTGACACACCATCACCATCTTTCATCAACTCTTGTTGAAAGTAATCATAACACATTTCTAAAAAAAATAGAACGATCTTTCAATCATTCTATTTTCGACCATAATAAATATCTCGATCAACTGCTTTATTCATAGACGCTACAACAGTTGTACATACGGCATCACCGGTAATATTAACAGCTGTTCTTGTCATATCCAAGATACGGTCAATTCCCATAATTAAAGCAATTCCTTCAACTGGTAAACCAACCGAATTAAAGACCATGGTAAGCGTAATTAAACCAACACTTGGCACTCCTGCAGTTCCAATGGAAGCAAGAGTAGCTGTCCCAATGACCGTTGCATAATCCATCATTGATAAATGAATACCAAAAGCTTGTGCTGTAAAGACAACAGCCACACCTTGCATGATGGATGTTCCATCCATATTGATGGTAGCTCCTAATGGAATCGTAAAAGAAGATATCTTTTTAGAAACCCCCATTTTTTCAGCAAGTGTGTCAATATTCATTGGAATTGTCGCATTGGATGTCGATGTTGAAAAAGCAAATGCCATAACTGGGAAAAAGTTTTTAATAAAGATAATCGGATTTAAACCTGAGAAAATCTTTAACATCGACATATAAACCCCAAAACATTGAACTCCTAATGCAAGTAGAACACATGCCATATATTTTAATAATGGAATAAAAACATCAAAACCTATTTCTGCGAAAGTTTTAGAAATCAAACAGAACACCCCAATTGGTGCAAGTTTCATAACTGCCATTGTCATTTCCATCATAATATCATTAAATTGACTAAAGAAGTTTTTAACGATATCTGCACGATCTGACATATTTGCAAGAATAACTCCTAAAATAAGTGCAAATAAAATAATTTGAAGCATTGTTCCATTGGCGAGTGATTCAAAAATATTCGTTGGAATAATATTTAAAAGTGTTTCTGTCACACTTGTTGCTTGGGTTGATTCAGTCACCTGAGAGGTTACTTTGATAGCTGACATATCTAAACCTATTCCTGGATTAATCAAATTAGCCACACACAAGGCTACTACAACAGCTAAAGCTGTGGTACATAAATAAAACAACATGGTTTTTAAACCTACAGCTCCTAGTTTTTTAGTATCTCCTACTGCCATACTTCCACAAACAATAGAACAGAAAACAAGTGGCACAACAAGCATACGCATTAAACGAATGAAACCTTGACCAATAACATAAAAAGCCCCACCGACAATAAATTCATCCACAACTTTATTGCTTGGAATACAATAATTAATGATGATTCCTGTGATTGCCCCTAAAATCAAGGCAATAAAAATCATCGTTGTTAAACCTAACTTCTTTTTATTTTTCATTGAGGAGTCCCCTTTCTTCCATATATTCTTTTAAAGACTCCTTCCAGTCAGGAAAATCATAAACAGGTGTCATTGTCATAATAAAATTATCCAAGACAGAAAACGCAGGTCTTTCTCTTGAAAAATCAGACATATGTGTCACAACAGGTTTCATTTCTACTTGTTTTCCTGTAAGTCTTAGTATTTCACTTGCAAATTCAAAGCGGCTACAAACTCCTTTATTCGTTGCATGATAAGTTCCATATTCATTTGTTTGAATCAAATGAAGAATAAAACGAGCAAGTTCTTTAGCACTGGTTGGTGAACCAAATTGATCACCTGCAATACTTAGATTTTCTCCTTGATCTACTTTTTCTAATAATTGATTAATAAAGTTATTTCCTAAACCATAAACCCATGTACTACGTATAATAAAATGTTTATACGTAAATTCTTTAACATAACGTTCTCCTGCCAGCTTACTTTTTCCATAAGCTGTTTTAGGATGCGTTTCATCAAATTCGGTATACGGTTTTTGGCTTTTCCCATCAAAAACATCATCTGTTGAAATATGTACAAGTTTTGCTTCTACTTTTCGTGCCACAATTGATAAATTTCTTGCTCCTAAAGCATTCGTTTTAAAAGCTTTTGCTAAATCCTTTTCACATTCTTGTAAATCCGTAAGCCCCGCACAGTTAATAATAACATCAGGTCGATTCATTTCTCCAAAACGTAAGACCTCATCTGTGTCAGTAATATCTAAATCATCTATATCAGTATCAAGAATTTTATATTCTAGCTTATCGATAACTTCATTAATTGCGCGACCAATTTGTCCTTTAGCTCCACAAATCCATATTTTTTGCATAATTGTCCCCCTTTTTTATCTTAAACATTATAGCGAGTACCTTTTTTAATGTCAAACCTCAATCTTTTTCTTGTTTTATTGAATAGGACTTGTTATAATAAAAAAGCGCTAAGCCCGAATGGCGAAATTGGTAGACGCAGCAGACTCAAAATCTGCCGGTGTAACAGCTGTACCGGTTCGAGTCCGGTTTCGGGCACCAAACTTGCGGGTGTAGTTCAATGGTAGAACTTCAGCCTTCCAAGCTGACTACGTGGGTTCGATTCCCATCACCCGCTCCAAGTGTTTATAAAAGGTCGTAATGACCTTTTTTTATTTTATTTATCCTATGCTATAATATCTAATAAAGGAGGCGTTTTATGAAATATATAACATTGAAGCTTTGCCTTTAAGAATAAAAAACGCTCTTAACGATAAATCAAAAAACACTATCAAAGAATTAAATCGTTGGTTTAAAGGAAGATGTATTCCATCTTGGCGAAAAGATTTAAAAAGACTCTTAGATAATCTTCATATCGAATCTACTGATAAATTATTAGATAAGGCTTATGGTTTATCTCTTTCTGATCAATATTGGTTTAAGGAAGAAAGTGATTCAATCGAATGGAAAGACATTCATTTTTTTGATCATGATTTTGAATACATGGGATTTATAACAGCCTCTTTTTCAAGTTCAACTCAAGAAAGCAGTTATAATCAACAATCCCTTATTTCTCCTAACAACACCACAGATGGAATGTTGCAGAAAACTTGGATTATTGAAAATAGGAAAAGATATTTAATAAAAGGCACATATACTCCTAGTAGACAAGAACCTCTAAATGAATGGCTTGCTTCCACCATATGTAACCGTTTAGGATTTGATCATTGTCATTATGAATTATCCTTTTATAATAAGACACTTGTCTCTAAATGTGAGAATTTTATAAAAGATAATGAAGAAATCATTCATGCATGCAATCTTTTTGAATCCGTAAAAAAAGATAACAATCCCTATGATTTTGAACATTATATTCATATTTTAGAAAAACTAGATATAAAAAATGTAAGAAATGAATTAGAAAATATGTTTATTCTTGATTATTTAATTATGAATGAAGATCGCCATTTACGTAATTTTGGTGCTATTTTTAATGTTGAAACATTGAAATATGAAAAATTAGCACCTATTTTTGATACAGATCAATCTATGCAATGTAGTAAAATTACTTCTAAAATGAATTTCTATGATGGTTATGGGAAATTCTTTTATAATACTAATAAAAAGTTTTCTGATTATTTAAATTATATAAGTAATCTTTCTAGATTTGATTTAAGTTTATTAGGAAATATTGTTGAAGAATATAAAAATCTTTTATATAAATATCGAGAAACGATGGATATGTCTGAAACAAGAATTGAAAAATTAGTAAATGGTTTAGATTACAGAATAAATCATTTAAAAGAAATCATTGGATAGTTTCTTAACGAAACTATCTTTTTTATGTTATTGTTGTTATAATAATTTTTGTTTTTAAATTGAAATAAATGGTGTTTAACAATTTTTTATAAAACTTCTTGTTATAAAGATATTATATACTACTCTAGAAAGGATGAATTTTATGAAGAAAATATTTACACTCTTTTTGTCTTTAGTAATGCTTTTTTCTTTTTCTGGTTGTAGTCAAAAGCAAACGGAAAAGACAATACAAAATATTACACTTTCTCTTAATGTAGAAGATCAAAATGAAACAAATGATGTGGATGTTTATGTGGATTCTAAAAAAATCGATACGATTGAAAATAATAGTCAAGGAACTTATCAATTAGAATTAGCACAAGGAACCCATCAGCTTAAAGCAAAGCAAGAAGATAAAGAAGCAACGAAGTCATTTCAGGTAACCAATACAAATTATTACGCTTATCAAATTGATATCAGTGATGCCATTACTTTCTCTAAATCAACGGCTTCTTTAGAAAATATTCCTGAATATAACGGTCAACCCTATGTAGAACTTGATGATAGCCAACCTACTTTTTCTAAAGAAGATTATCAAACAGATACCTATATTAAGCTTAGTGATTTAGACCATCTTGGGCGTACAGGTAGATCGATTGCTTGTCTTGGACAAGAAACAATGCCAAGTAGTAAAAGAGAATCCATTGGGATGATCAAACCTTCTGGTTGGAAAACACAAAGATATGATGATTTGATTTCTACCAAATATCTTTATAATCGTTGTCATCAAATTGCCTTTATGTTATCAGGATTAAATGCAGAGGAAAAAAATTTAATGACGGGAACACGTTATTTCAATGTAACAGGGATGCTTCCTTTTGAAGAAAAAGTGAGTGATTATATTAAAAACACCAACCACCATGTTCTCTATGAAGCCATTCCTATTTATCAGGATGATGAACTTGTTGCACGTGGGCTTGTTTTACAAGCCGCTTCAATAGAAGATGAAGAAATTCGTTTTAGAGTTTATATTTATAATGTTCAACCAGGAATTACGATTGATTATCAAACAGGTGATTCAAGAAAAGCTACTGAAGGTGAATGTACTTATGGGATAAGCGAAGAAAAAGATCCATTTGATTATCATCAAAGTGATACTAATGAAAAAGAATATGTTTTAAATATAAAAAATAAAAAATATCATGATCCTCATTGTTCAAGTGTTTCTAGAATGAGTGATTCTAATAAAGAAGTTGTTACTTCTACAGCTAAACAATTAAATGAACAAGGTTATAGTCCTTGTGGTATTTGTCAAAAATAAAAAACAGCTTATGCTGTTTTTTTATATATGATCAATAATTTCATCGAGGTCAATGCCTAGATTAAATCCTAATGAAAAATAATCATCAATAGCGTTTTGATAATCGGTACTTGAATAAGACGAAGATACAGAAACAATTGCTTGATAGATTTTTAAAATCAAGTCTTCTATAGAGGATGAATTGGGTATTTCTGTATGATTTTTGATCGTATCGATTCTAAGTTCATAGCCAATCGACATCAACATTTTTAAGCCTTCCATATAATGGCCTAGCAGTTCTTCATGATTGATAGCTTCTTCCTTTTCCCAAAAAAGATAACAACGGGAATCAAGTGATACTTCTCCTAAATCATGTAAGAAAGAGAGCGTTTTTTGTTTGAGTCTTTCTACATTTAGAATTTCATTTTTACCTACTTGTAGCTCCTTGTTAACATATACTTGATACATTTTACTTAATTCATTCATAAAATCACTCCTTCATGTCTTTATTATACCACTTTATATGAACTGCATATGAAAAAAAGAGCTAGTGCTCTTTAATCAAATTGTTTTTTAAAATCATTCCATTTATCTTCTGTGTAGCCTTTAATATTTTCTAAACCTTGTTCAACATCATCCACTGCTCCATCATAATCACCATCACCATTTCCATAATAGTGCATCATAAGAGTTTTCATGCTTTTTCCTAGTTCTAAAACTTGTTTTTGTTCCTCTGTCAATTTTTTATCGGTATTTTCTTCAATGTATTGTAGACGTGATGCTGCTTCATAGATTTTTTTGGCTTCTTCTTGATTATCTTGAGTAACTCCACCTTTAATTTTATCGTAACCTTCTTGAATTGTTTTTGTGAGTTCTTGAATATCATCACCTTTTATATTACTTACATAGGTTGTATCTTTCTTGATATTTTGATCAATATCATTAAAATCATCTTTGACATCATCCCAAGCAATTTCAATATCTCCTTTAAAGTTATTTGCTGTTTTGTCAACTTGTCGACATCCTGTTAGCGTAAAGGCAAAGATCATCAGAAATAGATATATGATTATTTTTTTCATTTAATTAACCTCTTTTCGTTATTAGTATGTACGATTTATAAGGGATTATACTTTTATTTAGAAGAGGTTTTAGGTAAAATAGTAACAAAAGAGGGATGAATAATGACAAATAAAGAAAGATTTATTGAAATTTATAAAACATATATTAAAAGACCTGGAAGTGAAAAACTTTTAGAGTATTTATTATCGCCCCATTCTGATTTTTTTGAAGCGCCTGCCAGTGCAAGATTTCATGGAAATTATGATGGTGGTTTATTGGATCATAGTTTAAATGTTTATGATTGTTTAAAAGATTACTTACAAAGAGAGCGTGTAAAAAGTACTTATGGTATGAATTATAGTGAAGAAACAATTGCAATTGTTTCTTTATTACATGATTTATGTAAAATCAATTGTTATAAAAAAGGAACACGCAATGTCAAAAAAGATGGTCAATGGATTCAAGTACCGAACTATGAATTTGATGATCAAATGCCTTATGGACATGGTGAAAAAAGTGTCTATATGATTAGTGGTTATATGCGTCTTACACGTGAAGAAGCTTTTGCGATTCGTTATCATATGGGCTTTGCTTCAGTAGAAGATGCAAGAAATGTTGGAAAAGCTTTTGAAATGTTTCCTTTAGCTTTTGCTTTATCTACGGCAGATATGGAAGCAACTTATTTTATTGAGGGGAAAAAAGATGAATAATGAATTTTTAACAAGAATGCAGAATTTATTAAAGGATGATTATGAGGCTTTTATTGCTTCTTTAAAACAAGAAGAGGTCAAAGGTTTTTATTTAAATCCTTTAAAACAAGATGTTTTAAAACATTTAGATACGAAATATATCCAAAAACATCCTTATATTAAAGATGGTTATTATTTTGATTATAAAAACTACCCACTAGGTAAAAGCCCTTATTTTATGTGTGGGCTTTACTATATTCAAGAACCAAGTGCCATGGCTGTTGCTTCTTGTATAGATATTCAAAAAGATGATTATGTTTTAGATATGTGTGGGGCTCCTGGTGGGAAGACATGTTATGTGGCAAGCCGTTTATCAAATGAAGGGTTAATGATTGCCAATGATATATCTAAATTAAGAGCAACAATTCTATCAAGCAATATTGAACGTTTTGGTTTACAAAATACCATTGTCACAAATGTGGATCCTTTAAAAATGAAATTTAAAAGTTTTTTTGACAAGATCATTTTAGATGCTCCTTGTTCAGGGGAAGGAATGTTTCGAAAAGATCAAGAAGCAATTAATACATGGTCGATGCAAAAGGTCAATGAATGTGCCTATATTCAAAGAAATTTAATCAATAAAGCTTATAAGATGTTGAAAAAAGAGGGAATCCTCATTTATTCAACATGTACGTATTCTTTAGAAGAAAATGAAAAACAAGTGGAATACATGATTAATGAATTAGGGATGAAACTTATTCCAATTGAAAAACAAGATGGAATGTCTGATGGTTTTGTCGATGGTACAATTCGTATGTATCCTTTTAAAAATAAAGGTGAAGGACAATTTATTGCTTTGCTTCAAAAAACAACTGAAACAGAAAATTCTAAAGAAAAAATCTTAAAACCAAACTTAAATAAAGAACAAATGATGCTTGTAAAGAAGTTTTATGATGAAAATCTAAACATCCCAGTTCCTTTATATCTTTACCAATCGAATAATCATGTATACGCTATTCAAAATCATTTTCCTGATTTATCTTTAAAAGTTTTAAGAAATGGCCTTTATTTAGGTGAATGTAAAAAAGGAAGATTTGAACCAAGCCTTTCCTTAGCTCTCACTTTAAATAAAGAAGATGTTAAAAGATCTTATGATTATCCTTGTAATAGCCAAGAAATCAAAGATTATCTCTCAGGTCTTACTTTAAAAGGTGATGGTGAAAAAGGCTATGGTGTCATCTTTGTCGATGGTTATCCGCTCTCTTTCTATAAAGAAAGCAACAATCAAGTAAAAAATCTCTATCCTAAAGGATTAAGACGATGAAACGTTATATAGAAATTGAAAAACTGGTCTATCAAGAAATTGAAAAAAACTGTTTTGGAAATAAGAAAAGAAATGGTTATCGCCATCTCTTTGGGGTAAGTCAACTTTGTCTTTTATACAGTACCCATTTTCAACTTGATCAAGGACTTTGTGCTATCATGGGATTATTACATGATTATTCTGTTTATAAAAATAATACTTCCTTTAATCATGCTGTTTTATCAAGTGAACTTGCTGAAAAATTATTAAAAGAAACATTATTATTTGATGAAAAGGAAATAGAAATAATTGTTGAAGCCATCAAAAATCATTCAACTAAAAATAAAAGACATGATAGGTATAGCGAACTTTTAAAAATGTGTGATGTGGTAGATTCTTATCTTCATGAACCAGAAATGATATTAGATCATGACAGAAAATATTATTTAGAAAAATGGAGAAAACTTGATGAATAAAAAGGTTTCCATTTGTAGAAATCATTATTATTTTGGTCATTCTTGCCTCTATTGCGATTTCTTATACTTTAGGTTATATTGAAGATTCAAAAAATTCTAAAGATCATTTAATGGCAAGACATATTTTAAAAGCCGTTCAAGTGATGGGAACAAAATATTATCATCTTGGTGATTACTACCAAGATAAAGCTAATGAAAGTGTTTCAAATGTCGTAAGTGCCCAAATAGAGACGATGAACATGTCCAAAGAATAAAAGAATTTTATCATAAAGTTGTTTCAGAAAATGAAGATTATATACCTTTTAAAGCCATCTCTACAATTGAAAAAGGAAAGATTTTGGTTATTCGTTATAAAAATCTTGAACGTGGCCTTGTTTATGAATGAATCAAGGAAAATCATCAAAAAAAATGATCCTATTGGTAACGAACAGTGGCAATCGATGTCATCAAAGATATAGAATTATATGATCAACGTATTTATTGGAATGGATATCATCCTGAAGACATGCCTTATCTTAATGATCAATATAAACTTACATTATAATCTTCTAAAAGTTCATAGGTTCATTAGAACCCATGGACTTTTTTCTGTAAACGAACAAATAATATGCGGAAGTTTATCAATTTATTTTGATATTCTTCCGCACATTGTAAGTAAAAAGCACTTTATTATAAAAAGTGCTTTCCTAAATAAAATATTGAATAATAAGATCTGCAATCTTATCATTATGTATAATATAACTACTATGATCTTCACCATCTAAAATCACAAATTTACTGTTTTCAATATGATGAGAAATACGTTCAATATGATCCAATTTAATTAAATCATCACTTCCCGCTAAAAGAAGTGTTTTTGCTTTTACTTGATGGAGTTGTTTATTAGAAATATGTGGTTCTTTTAACATTAATTTAATTAATGGATTCTTTGTTTTTTGATACTGATTTTTCATATCTTGATAAACTTCATCAATCACCCCATTAGGCTTGACATTGACTCCCGCTAGAATAAGATTTTCAATCAGTTCTGGTTCATCGCTTGATGCAAGTAAACCAATAATGGCACCATCACTACTGCCCATCAAAGTAACCTTTTTTAAATCAAGTTGTTTAATAAAGTTTTTAATATCATTTGCCATATCTTGATAATGATATTCTTTGACTTTTTCACTTTGTCCATGGCCTCTTGAATCAAGGGTATAAACGGTATAGTATTTTTTTAATTTTTCAACCGCTTCATCAAAAATAAAGTGATTTTCTTCATTTCCGTGTAAAAGAATGAGAGGGTTCCCCTCTCCATGTTTTTCATAATATAAACGAATGTTATTTACATTGATAAACATTATTTTAAAACTCCATCCATACAAGTTTGAATACGACTTTGAACAAGTGCAGCAATTTCATTGGTTTTTAAATCTTTGTATTCTTCATATTCAATAGGTTTTAAATAATGAATTTGTGCTGTAACGGGTTTGATTGTATTGTTGTCAAAGACTTGATAACAATCGATCATTGCGACTGGAACAATTGGACAATGTGTTTTCAACGCAATTTTAAAGGTTCCACCTTTAAATTCTCCCATTGTATTTCCTTTTTTAGAACGTGTTCCTTCAGAGAAGATGACATAGTTTGTTCCTTCAATGATTTCTTTAGAAACTTCTTTCACCATTTTTGCTCCATCACGAATACTTGTACGATCCAATGAATAGTAATCTAAAGTTTTAACAACATCTTTAATTAAGATCATTGAAGCTAATTCTTTTTTTAAGACAAATTTTGTAGTATTTTTATCTGTTTTAAAAAGTGCAACAATATCAAATAAACCTTGATGGTTAGGAGCAATAAGATAACCATTTTCTTTTGGTAGGTTTTCTAAACCATAACATTTTAAATCAACACGTGCTTTTTTAACGATTTCATCAGCAACATTATGTATAAATTGATAACCTTCATCAATTGTTGGATATTTTTCTTTATTTTGATATTGTTTTAATTTATAGAACCACCAATAAGGTAGTTTAAAGATACATCTTAAGACAACTAAAATAATTCTTTTCATATGATCATCCTTTTTTATAAATTTGTAAAACAAAGGTTTCTAATTGTGTTTCTTTTTCTATATGAAAATCATATTCTTCAAAACTTGGAAAATACGTTTCTCCTGTATGTTTTCCTGGTATTCTTGAAATAATGAGTTCATCAACATAAGGCAAAGCTTGTTTATAAATAGAAGCTCCTCCAGAGATATAAAGATCTTCATTTTTATCCTTATATTCTTGAATCACTTCAATTAAATCATTTCTAACTTCAACACGTTCATCATCCATACCACTTTTAGTAACAACAATTGTTTTTCTATTTGGAAGTGGTCTTCCGATAGCAAGATAAGTTGTTTTTCCCATAAGAATTGTTTGATTAAGTGTTGTTTTTTTGAAATGTTGGAGATCTTCTTTATTATGCCAAGGCATCCCATTTTTTGAATCTTTTTTTCCTATTAATAAATCATCATCTGTCGCTACAATTATTGAAATCATTAAACGCTCACCTTTCCCACAAGTTTTCCATGAGATTGATAGTTTTCAATCTTAATATCATCAATCGTAAAATCAAAGATTGATTTTACTTCAGGATTTAAAACAAGTTGACATTTAGGATAAGGTGTTCTTGAGATTTGTTCCTTAACAACCTCAAAATGATCTTTATAAATATGGGCATCTCCAATCGTATGTACAAATTCTTTAGGTTTGTATCCACACACTTGTGCAAGCATTGAAGTAAATAAAGCATAAGATGCTATATTAAATGGAACACCTAAAAATGTATCCGCACTTCTTTGATAAAGTTGACAACTTAAGTATTTTTTATCACTACTTACATAGAATTGTAAGAAGGCATGACATGGTGGAAGTGCCATTTCATCAACTTCTGCTGGATTCCATGCACAAATAATATGTCTTCTTGAAAATGGATTATTTTTTAATGAATCTACAAGTTTAGCAACTTGATCGACTCCTTCATTATTAAAATTACGCCATTGTCTACCATAAACAGGACCTAATTCTCCATATTTGACTACAAAAGGATCATCAGCAGGTAATTCTTTAATTTTTGCGACAAATTCTTCTAAAGTTTCCCCATGAAAATCTTCACTCTTTTTAAAGGTTTCATAAGGCCATTCATTCCAAATCTTTACATTACGATCAACTAGATATTTAATGTTTGTATCCCCTTTAATAAACCATAAAAGTTCTTCTGCAATGGGTCTTAAAAACATTTTCTTTGTCGTAAGTAAAGGAAAACCATCGGTAAGATCATAACGTGTTTGATATCCAAAAACACTTCTTGTTCCTGTTCCTGTACGATCATCACGATCTTGTCCGTTTTCTAATATATATTGACACATATCTAAATATTGTTTCATTTTTATCTTTCACCTCTTGTCTCATTATATAGAAAAATAAATAAAAAGTCATCAACCATGATGACTTTTATCAAGATCTCATTATTAGTGTTTATTATAATCATCAATAATAGATATCATTTCTCTAGCATTTTCTCCTAATGTTTCATAAAGTTTCTTATTTCCTATAACATAAAATTCCTCTTTTGCTCTTGTTGCGGCAACATTAATAATATTTGGTTTTGATACAGCCCAACTTGCTGCACCTTTGCTTTTGAAATCTGCCCCCATTACAAAATAAACAATTTTTGCTTCCTTTCCTTGAAAAGTATGCACAGTCCCTACATTTGTTGTTTTTTTATTTTTATCATATTTTGTAAACTCAATACCATCAAAGCTTTTTAGCTCTTTAGCTAATTTACTTGCAACATTTTTAAAAGGTGAAATAACAAAGATATCCTCTTTTAATTCTGGATTTTTTTCTATTTTTTCTTTAATTAATTTCTTTAAAAGTTCTGCTTCTTCCTTGACATATTTATTATTTGCCATTCCTTCAACATGATACCACTGAGCTTTTCCATTTGCATTGTCTTTTCCTTGAACCATTAACCCATTGTAAGATATGTTATTTGAGATTGTAAACATCGGATCATCTGATCTTCGATGTACCCAAAGAGGAATACCAATCCAGTGGTCTTGATCCTTATAATAACCATATGGGCTTACTTCATCTAAAAGAGTTTGAGTGGAAGCATCTGGAGATATATATTTATCACCTACTTTATATTCGTTTTTTATAATACTCAAAATTCCTGATTCTAAAGTTAGAACTGGCTGTATTTGTTCAGGATCACCAACTGCCATAATTTTTTTACTTCTAAAAATAGCGCCTACACTGGCTTGAGGCAAGGCTTGTCCTGCTTCATCAATAAAGAGATTACTAATTGAATTTTCTGGCATATAATAAAACATACTTCCAAAACTAGCGAATGTTGTACTTATTACGGGTATAGCGAAATTAATCCATTGCCAAGCATTAACTATAAGGTCTTTATTTGAAGCGTATTCTTCTCGATTTTTCCAAATAATTTGTGCCGACTTAATGCTTTTTCTATTTTCATATAAAAATTGTTTTCTAACCTTTAATGCACTAATAAATAATTTTGTTTGTAATATTCTGAATTTTTTATCAAACCATGGATTACTCTTTTGTAATTCATCATTACTCACATCAAAATCTAATTCTTGAATATCTTTTTGGTTTATTTTTTCATTTAAAGAATTCATTTTCATTTCTAATAAACTGATTTTATGATTATATTCTTTTTCTTTAGAATTTATTTTTTGTTTAAGTTTTTCAATCTCACTATTTGAAGAATCATACTTTTCTTGGCATTTATTTTTTTCTTTTTCATTATTACTATTTTCTTGATTAGCATTTGATAATTTATTTAAGCAATCATTTCTTTTGTTGTTAAATATTTCAATTTCTTCTATATATTTTTTTGCTTCTATTGTTTGAAACATTTTTTTCAGCCACAAAAATGCTGGTTTCTTTATTTGTAACAACTCATATTCTTTATTGTAATTTGCTAATTGATTATTTAGATATGTAATTTTTTCCAAATATAGTTTTTTATTTTCTACAAATTTAATAAGATCCGATTTATATGTATCACATTTAACATTCAATTCATCGATTACATTTGAAAGTTTTGATACTTCTATTTGTTTTTCTTCTTTTAAAGAATCAATGTTACCTTTAATATCTATTATTTTCTTTAAATCCTCATAATAATCTTGCCTTTTCTTTTTTTCATCCATTAATTCTTGATACATCTTTTTAAAATCATTGTATACCGATTTTTCTTCTTGATAATCACTATCAAATACATCACTAATTTGTTTAAGAGTATTCATTATTTTTAACACATTACTAGAGGCTCCACCTTCTAATGAAAAAGTTCCCCATAGTTCCTCTTTAATACTCTTTTTATCATCCAATTGATCAGAATTAGCGATGTCAGTAAAATAATCCGCTTCCTTAATTTCTTCTAAAAAATCAGAGTATATACTATCTATTTTTGGTAGTTCTTTTACAATATTTTGTACAGCTGAGTTGTTTGAACTAGCAACAACAATATTACCTTTTGTAATTTCATAAGGTAGTATCCCTATTTTATATTTTTCATTGTATTGTTGTTCATTTTGTATTTTCTTATTTTTAAGGTTGCATATTTGATGAGCTTGTTCAACAACGTAATGAGCAAATATATCTTTTAATAAAGTTGTTTTTCCTGTTCCTGGAGGGCCATTTACTGTACGTACCTCTGCACTACTATTAATTGCAATATTTGTTGCAACTTCTTGCATAAAAGAAAGTGCATAATCTGGATTTGAAGGAAAACGACCATTTGGGTATTTCTTAGGCATAAGAATTGTTTCAAATAACTCTGGTTGAAAATTTTCACTACCTGTTTGACTTTCTAAATTTATTTTTTCTTTATCATTACCGAAAAGATAAAGATCTAATTTATCCGAATTTATTTTTTTAGCTTTTTCTAAATCTTTAATAAAAAACGAATGTAAATTAGCTTCTTCATATTCCACATTTTTAATAAATTTATAACATAAACTTCTTTTTTCATCTCCATATTTTTCTATAAGATAGTTTATTGTATCATTAAAATATTGGCATTCTTCTCCTAATTTACTATTTAATTCTTTTAAAAAATGAGATTCTTCTTCACTTATTTTTTTTGGAAATTCATTATGTTCTCTTATATATCCACTTGTAGTATAAAAGAAGTTTTTATCTATGAGTTTCAATTCATAATCAAAATAAAGAATAATGGAAAACTTTTGTGTTTTTAATACTTCTTCGTCACTAGCTTTTTTTCCGTATTTTTTTCTTAAAATATCAGCAACTTCTTCAAATGGAAAAATACCAAAAAATAATGCTATCCCATATTTTTTCTTTTCAATTTTAACATTATAATCACTACATGAGTTTTTCATAAAATCTAAAAAATGATGTTTCCAATCAATATTTTTAAAATTACATTCATGAATATTTTTTTCTTTTAAATTAATATTCCCCTCTGATAACTGTTCTACTTTTATCCAAGCATTTAGAATATCTTCCTTTTTGCTCATCGTATATTCTCCTCTATCTTCTATTTGTAAAATCTCTTTTGTTTCTTAAAAAGAATATTTTTTAATAACAAAGACGTCTTTTATTATTATATCTATTTTTTTATTCTTTGTCCGCATTAATTACTGAACGGGAACTTTTCACAACTGAATGAACATTTTTTGGACTAACATAAAAATTTGAAAGATTCATTTCACTTTATCTTCTTTCAAATTTTCCTCACGATTGATAACCCTAATATTACTTAGTGTTTGACAATTGCCACATCACCTCACAGTAGGATTTCATTGCCTAGATATATGTCCAAAAAAGAACTTATAGATTAAACTAAATACATTGGTTTTCTATACTTTTTATTAATTTTAAATATTTAAATGATAATCATTTATAGGATTTTTTTCTGTCATTATTTCTTTTTGTTTGAAATATGTAACATGTGTGTAAATTTGTGTTGTTGAAATTGAGCTATGCCCTAAAATACTTTGTATATATCTAATATCAACTCCTTTTTCTAATAATGTTGTAGCAAAAGTGTGTCTAAACATGTGTGGTGTTACATGAGTTTGTAAAGATAATTCTTTCTCTAACTTATTTAATAATATTCTCACGGTCTGTTCGGACAAGGGTTGATCAAACTTATTCAAAAAAAGATATTCACAATCTATATTTTCTCTATAAAGCTGTATATAAGTTTTACAAAGTTCAATAACATCTGTATTTCCTACATACAAAATTCTTTCTTTTGATCCTTTACCAACTATTTTTAATGATTTTTCTTGTAAATTAATATCTTTTAATTTTATATTGCATAATTCAGATATTCTTACTCCTGTTGAAAATAATAAACATATAATAGTAATATTTCTAAAAGATATTTTCTTTTGAAAATTTGTTTTTGAATTGTCTACCTCATCTAGCAAATACTGAATTATTTTACTAATATACTCTTTATGTATTGTTTTAGGCAACACTTTTGGTTCTTTTATTTTTGTCCTTATTTTTTGAAATGGTGAATATTCTACTATTTCTATATATTCTAAGTAAGAATAAAACGCTTTAACACTTGCTATCTTTCTTTTTATGGTTTTACATTTAGTATATTTTTTATTTAAAAAGTGAATATAATCCTTTATTGTTTTTGTATCTTCTGTTGAACCATCTATAAAATCAATATATTGTTTTAAATCAATTTTATATGCCCTTAGCGTTTTATCACTTAATCTTTTTCGCAATAAACAGTCTTCATAATAAGTTTCTAAATATTTTTCCAATTCTTCTTTTTTCATATTTGTTTCTCCCTTCAATATAATTAAGATTATATTGAAGGAAAATACACAAAATAAAGATATTTTTATAATTTAAAAATTTGGTGTGTCAAACTTCTTTATAAATTAATAATAGATAGGAATTGAAAATTTAGCGTTTTGTAACTCAGTTAGATGATCCTTATTGCTAAAAAATTTTTCAAGACCATGTTCATTTTTAAATAATTGTACACTTTCATATGTTTTATTTTCATCGTTTTCTTTTAAAATCAAATGAATTTTTTTGTTTCTTCAGAGTTTTCAAATTCTTATTCATCCTTTCCATTTTTTACTTCTATTATATATGTCCTACTTTCTTTATAAACATATTCCAAATTTCCATTTCATTTTTAGATACCTCTTCTAATACAGATTTTGATAGAAAGCATCATTGTAATTTTGATTTTTATAATTCTTATTATGAGTTTAAATCCATGTTTTGGCAATTTAAAAGGTCACTTCATATTATCTTTTATATTTCATTATCTAATGATATCACTGTTACTTTTTATAAAAATCTTCTCAATTCTAGTAATGATAATTGGATATTATCAATAGAAGGAGGAGAAAAAAGTGAATAAAGAATTAAGTATAATTGTTTCATTTGATAATAAATATCCTTTGATGAACAATTTTATTGAACATCTACTAAAAGTAACATTTGAAATTGATCACGAAATTATACTAGTATCAGATGGATGTAATGATTTTCAAACACTTTCTTATATTGAACAAAGAGAAAAAGAAGTTGATAATCTATTTTTATATAAACTTAAAGAAAAAAAAGGATACAGCATTGCAAATAATGTCGGTGTAAAAAAAAGCAAAGGAAAGTATTTATTGTTTATAAATACAGATGTTTTTCCTCAACGTGGTAGCATAGAATTACTATTAAATTGTTTAAAAAAGCATCATGAAATAGGTGCAGTACAAGGATTGTTGTTATATCCACAAAATATGAGAGTGCAAAGTACAGGTCATGTGTTTAGTGACTATATGAATCATCATCTTTATAATGGACGACATTCAACAGAAATTTGTGTGAAAACATCTGCAAAAAGACAAGCTCTAACAACTGCATTTTGCATGATACCAAAAGAAATATTTACATCAATAGGACCATTTAATGAATTTTATTATAATGCATATGATGGGATGGAATTAACTTTAAATATTAATCTTAATGGATATAAATGTTATTATTTAGCAGAGGCAATTGCATTTCATTCCACTGGTGGAACAAGAAAATTTGTTGAATATAATAATGAGTATCAAAGTAAATATTTCTATAGTCATTTAGGTTTAAAAGTTAAAAATGATTTAGTTCATTATTTAAAAGAACAGATAAATTCTATACCAATCAAAAATAATTATTTTGTAATTAATTGTAGTTTTGCAAATCAATGGCATACAATTTTAAAACTATTAAATATTCCATATTCAAACTTTTGTGATATAGACGATAAAAATACTAATTGTATTGATCTATACCATAACTTAACATACTTATTTTTAACAGATTCCACACCTTTACTTTTCATAGTAGATCATTTTAATCATTTATCTCAAAATATGAATTGGTTTCAAATCAGAAACAATCCAGATGATATAATTATAGATTATCATGGAAATTGTATAAGACCTTACTATTGGTTTATAAAATGAAAAATATATTGTTTTTGATGAAATCTATGCAAGGTGGAGGAGCTGAAAAGGTTTTACTAAACATTTTAAAAAATATGGATTATCAAAAATATAATATTTCATTAGTTTTAGTATTTAATGAAGGAATATATTTAAATGACATACCAAAGAATGTGAAAGTGTCATATATTTTTGAAAAAGAAACATATGAAAATAATCAAATGATTATTAATCAATCAAAATCTGTTTATTTAAATAATATTAAAGAAGATTACGATATAGAAATTGCTTTTTTAGAAGGAATATGTACAAAAATTATAGGTAACAGTACCCAAAATTCAAAAAAAATAGCTTGGGTACATGTTGATTTGCTAAATTGTCATTATACATCTTCTATGTATAATTCTATTAAAGAGGAAGAGGATACTTATCATCAGTTTGATGAAATTGTTTTTGTTTCAAAATATGTAAAAGAAAGTTTCTATAAATTATTCCCATCTCTTAATACAAAAGGAAGAGTTTTATATAATCCTATCGATATTGATCAAATAAAAAAATTATCAAAAGCATTTAATGTTGACTATGATAAGACAACATTCATTACAATCGGAAGATTAACTAATCAAAAAGGATTTGATAGACTTATAAATGCAGTTTCAAAGTTATCTAATGAAAATTTTAATTTCCAAATTATTATTTTAGGAAAGGGCCCCAAATATAATGAGTTAAAAGAACAAATACATAATTTAAAATTAGAAAACTATATTTTTTTAAAGGGATTTGAACCAAATCCTTATCCATATTTACTTGCATCTAATGCTTTTATAAGTTCATCTCGTTCAGAGGGACTCGCATTAGTTCTTTGCGAAGCACTTATACTAAACAAACAAATTATTGCAACTAATTGTTCTGGAGTAAATGAAGCGTTAGATTATGGTAAATATGGACATATTATTGAAAATTCTGAATTAGGAATTTATATTGGTATAAAAGATTTTCTTATTAATGGTTCAAACTATACTATTTCAGAAAAGGCATTTTCAAAATTCTCTTTAAAAAAATCAATAGAGAAGATATGTGATTTAATTGATAATATAAGTTTACCAAAATCGGGGATCTAAATAATAGGTCTCCTTTTTTAATGCTTCTTTTTCTTTTGCCCATGAAATATAATTAATAGATTCAATATTATCAATATTATGTTTATTAATAGTTTTATAGGAGTCTCCTAAATTTGAAATTAATTTTGTATTTTCATACAATAGTTTTAATGCTTTTTTTGGATCTTTTTTTATTAATAAGATGGCAAATATTTGATTGTATAAAAATTTATCTCTGTTATTCATACAATAATCTAAGTTATATAGAGCTATATTAATTTTATCATATAGTGAATTTAAAGAGTTTTCTGAAATACAGTTATCTTTATGAATGTATGTAAGATAACATGCAAATCTTTTTAAAATAGCTTTATAACATTCACTTTTAAAATTATTATCAAATAGATTTTTTAATTTTTTATCAAATTTTCTAAAATCAACATTCAAATCATTTATACTCTTTTGAACTTCTATATCAATTTTACAAATTAATATTCTACGATAATGCGCATTTTTATCAGTATTGAACCAACTTAATGATTTTTTCATATATTTATAACTTTTATTACTATCATGAAATGTAATTCCTCGTGCATAATCCATATAATATGTTGCTTTTTCTGAATCTAGATTATTAATATTATTTTCTTTTAAAACTTCTACACCTTTTTTTATTAATTTATCTGCATTGTTATAATTATCAATTAATAAATTTGCAGCCATATTTCTATTCAAACAAGTATATAATGCCCTTTTTAATCGCTTTTTACTTTTTAAACTTTTTGTAACGTTCAAACCGTTTTCAATATCTAATTCTAAAATACTAGCATCTGTAAAATATTGTTTTCCTATTTTTAATTGCCAAAATAGTTCATTTAATATACTTGCTTTGACTTCTAATTTAAGCAATAAATTATTATCTGAATGCTTTTCTATAGATTTTAATTTTTCTAAAACTAAATCATTATTGTTGCAACAATGATTCACACAATCTGTATATAAATACAATATATTACAGTCTTCTTCTGTTTTTTTTCTTTTACCAATGATTTTATTATATAATATTTCACCAATTTCATATGCAAAATAATATTTCGTCTGATCAATATATTTATAAAATACTTTTATTAGTTCTTTTTTATAAAAAGTATATTTTGTTTTATCAGATAAAATAATTAAATTTAAAATATGGTAGTCGTCCAATGAAATATCATCTGTATAATTCTCATAAACAAATTGATAAAATCTTGAATTATTTTTATTATAAATATTTTTTCCTCTTGTTTTTAAATATAATTTTTTTACATAGTCATGGTATGGATATATGATACCATTTTCAAGAAAAATAAAATGGTATTTTTCTAGAAAGGACAAATCTTTTTTTATCTTTTGTTCATTCTCTTGCATTGATTTTTTAAAATATTGAAGTACATACTTTCTTTTTATACCGTTTTGAAATTGGTATATAATATCCAATAAATAGAAGAATCTATTCATTTCATTTATAGAATTTGATGTAATAAAAGGCTCATTCCGTATAATTAAATTTTTGATATTTTCTTTACTACTTGCAATTTGAATGTGATATATATATTCTTTTAAAAATAAAGGATTTTTAAGAAAATCATAAGCAATAAAATAATTTTTAATTTCTTCATAATTTTCTATATTATTTTGCATAGATATATAAATATCTGTTTCTTGTAATCCTGTTAATTCAAATAAATTAGGAAGATGTAAATATGAATTTTGTAATTTGTCATTATCAAATCTTCCCTCAGTTGCAGATAATACTATAATATTTTTATTATGATCTTTATCATATTCTAATAATTTATAAAAAAATTTAGCTTCATCTGATGATAAGTATTGCACATTGTCAAATATAAAAAGTAAAGGATAAAAGTTCTTTTCTTCTTGTGCACCATTATCAACAATTTTATTCATAAAATTTAAAATCGTCTTCTCAGCAATTCTTGAATCATAACAACCATCTATTAAATCTAAAAAGACTTCATTATATTTTTTTGAAGATAGTTCTCTTTGTATGTTCTTTTTAAATTCTTCTTGTTTCATATTATTAATTTGAAACGATAAATTTCCTAATGAAATATAAACTGCAAATTTACACAATAAAGTATAGTTATAATTATTATTTATTCCTGAAAGCGTATTTTCTTTAAAATCAATAACGATAATATCATGTTTTAAGTAATTTTGTTCAAAAATATTCTTTATTAAAGTTGATTTTCCTATTCCCGTTTTTCCATAAATTGTGATTATTTGTTGAGAATTAATTTTTTCATGTAATAAAATCATATTATTTATATCTTGACTAAAAGATAGTTGTTCAGGATATGATAATTGAATTAACTTTTCATCACTAATAGCAATACGTTTTGAATTAACATTATATTGTTCATTATCTATATTAAATGTATATGTTATCGATCCTTTAAAAGGTTTATGTGCTAAAATTAAAAAGCTTAATTTATTAATACCAGGTAGTATAGAAAATTGATTAGGATCTGTATAATTATCATTGTCCTCTAAAAAACAAAAAGAACTATTTCCTTTTACAATCTTTCCAGATGTTCTATACGTGCTATAAATAAATATATGCAAAACATATTTGTTACCAACTCGAAAATATGTTGTAGGACTAAATGAAATAGCTTTGTTATAAATTTGATCAAAAGATATATACTCTATGTTAATTATCTTTTTTTCTTTTATTTTCTTATTAATAGGTTCATCAAATATTTCTTGATATATTTCAGGATTTGAAATCAACCAATTTTCTAATTGATTTTTTAAAATATAAGTAACTTCAATATTTTTAATGTGTGTACCTAAATAACTACGCTTCAGTAAAGATACTGGTATACTGCCATTAGAAATGAAAATAATAAGTTCTACATTACCATCAATTAATCCTGATAATATAGTAGGATCAATGTCTTTTTTTCTAAGTGAATTAGATTTTTGCTTGTATTTTGCTTCTGCCCAGCGATCTAAATAAGTAGGTATTTCTCCATCTTCATATTCTTTTAAATGAATATCTCTATTATTGTCACGGGTTCTTTGAGTAAGAACCCATTCATATTCAGTATAATTTCTTTGGACATAGTGAAGCGCTAATTTTTCAAATCTTTTTGTTGCTTCATCCATACCAAATTTATCTACTAATATTCCCCAATTAATTTTCATTTTTTCTTCCTCAACTATATATAATATCCAATTATCTATGCTTAATATTATCATTTTTATGTATTAATAACAAATTTTCTTTTGTATTGCACGTTCAATTGCATAGACTATTTAATTAAATGTTATATTTAAATCATTTTTTAAATAATTATATACAAATTTAGAAAAGTAATTAAACTCATAAGGATTTAAACAAATCGCATACGCCATATTCATATGAACAATATTATTTAATTCATTTTTTATCTCTTTTCCTAATTTATTTTTAGAACAATTTTCTCTTGCAAATATAAGTTTTTCAAAATTAGTCATAGAATCAATGTTAATTCCTAATTTATATTCATTATCTAAAACATCATAATCAATTTTTAAATCATCTTTTATAGCAGATAATATATCATTTTCTGTTTTATTTACCTTTTCTAAGCTTTCAATTATTTCACTTTTTTCTTTTCTATGTAATATTTGTGATAAATAGCCATATACTTCCTTATGATATCGACTTGCTTTATTAATTTCATAATATAGACGTAAATTTATAGCAACTAAATAGTTAATTTCATGCGGTAATTCTTTTAATCTTTCCTTGATAAAGTTTGTCATAGAATCAAAATTATCCTTTTTTATAGGCTTAATTATTGTTTCATTGTAAGTTTCAATATAATCAATTTTACCTGTTTGATTATAATATAATTTTTCCAATGTACCTAATCTGTCATATCTTTTTTCTTTTGACTTTTCAAAATGATAAATTGCATATTTAGCAAAAATATGATCATGTGAAAGAACCAACATCGTTGTATTTTCTCCTTTACACTTATATAACATATCAAAAATAACTTTTCTCCTATATTCATCATAAGAACTTGCTGGATCATCTATAATCAAAAAATCATCTTCTTTATGACTTATTAAAAAAATAATTAATCCAATTAGATTTCTTTCACCATAAGATAAATTATTCACTCTATCTTTTTGCATATCAGTATTTTTACTATTTTTTGCCCTAATAATAAATTCTGCATTTTTTTGATCATCATTAATATTTGTTTCAAAAAACTCATAAGGTATTCCTAATATATTTAAATAATCATTAATTCTTTCTCTATTTTTCTTTAATAACTTATCTGTTTCAGATTTTATTTTCCCTAGTTTTTTTCTAATATTAGAATACTTATTATTAAAATTATCCATTTCATTTGCTATTTCAGGATAAAGTATTCGCATTTCTTTCGTGACTGTTATTTTTTCTAACTTATCTAAAAATATATTTGTTTTCGAAGCAACATTTATATATTGTGTTAAGATTTCAAACTGTGGTAATAAATCATAATACATTCTTATTTGTTTATTAAATTTATCGACTTCTTTTTTCTTCATCCAGTTTGGCTCTTTAATATTCAATAAATTAAAGATTGCATTTTGAGCATTTATTTTTTCAAATGATTTTGCATCAATAATTGTAATTTTATCAATTATTGACTTTCTATAATCTGATAACTTTTTATTACAAAATGGGCACTTTCCATTTTTATATGAATCTGTATTTTTACCATCACTAAACCATTTAACTTGTTTATTTGAATAATTTTTACTTTTTAAATAATTCAATTTGTTTTCATCTAGATTCTTTGTAATCTTCTTTATTATACAACCATTTCTATAATCATTAGATCGTGTATAACTTATTTTCAAATAATTTATCAATGTATCTATTTTTCCTTTTATATTAAATATATTTTCTCTTTGCATTAGTAATGACTCTATATATTTATTATATTCCTCTTTTAAAGCATTTAATTCGCCATTATTTCCTATCATTATATGATAAATATCCGTCCCATCTTGTTTTTCAATTAAAACCCTTTTCATATAATCAAGATCAAACATTTCATATTCATTAAAAGTAATACTCCCTTGATTTACCTCAACAAAAGGAATATTTTCTGTGTTATACGGTATATTATCTTCTGAACTTTTTTTAGTAAGTGCCTTTGCAATACTACTTTTACCACATCCACTTATTCCAAATAAAAAATTAATTTTAGAATCTTCTATTTCATAATCAAGATTTCTTATATTATTATAATTAGATATAGTTATTTGCATTTTATCCCCTTCTCTCATCTAATATTTTTTATCATATCCATTACATTTTTGTACAAAAAAAACCAGATATTATTTATTATACACCTTGAATTATCTATTTTCAGTTTTCGTGCACGAGCGGTCACTTTTCGTGCATGAACGGCATAGATTTATTTTTAGTTACACCTTTTTTAATATTCTATTGTTATACAAAACCCAATTTCTATGAATAATAATATTATCGATTTTCTTATGAAAACAATGCTTTACAGTACAACTTGTGAATAGCTTTTCTGAATAGTTTTAGGTTGTATGATAGAGAGCCCAAATAACCACATGAACTGTTGATGAGTTATTTCTCGTATTTCAGATTTATCTCTGGATCATTTAAATTTACCATTTTCGAATCTTTTATAAAGTCCATCATCTTTCCAAATACCATGACTCCTACTGCAAAATAGGACAAGTTTGAAATTCTATGGAAAAACAACTGAAAAAATCTAGCTATTTTCGCATATTTGTATAGCCAATAGCTATATAGATATGTTCAGTTTTTGAAATATCACCAATCATAGAAGGAATTTCAAAAGAAGCTCAATACTTTGATAGAGTGTATCTGAAGCAAATTCAATTTTAATGCTGACATTGATAATGATAATTTTTTCATTATTATGTGCTGGATTTTCAACTGAGACAAAAGACACTTCATTCTTATAATTGCTTTCATTTATCTGATCACATAAAATACTTCTGATTTTTTGTTAATACCTAAAATAAGTCGCTGATTTTATATTGTTTTTTTACAGAAATCTTTGACAAATAAACCACTTTCCTTACATTCTTAATTTATATTTTTCTTTTTCGATAAGTTACTATATCGTCATATAGTCTCTCTTCCTTTACGTATAGTTTTTAGAAAATATAGGGTAACCAAATAATTTAGGGGTCTCAACTTTGGGGGTCTACTTTAGAGGACAGCTTTAGGGGGATAGACTTCTAATAATTTTCACTAAAAAACAACAGCTAGGATTCTGACTGTTGTTTCTTTTTATAGTTCGTTTATCATTGATATTGTCTAGATACTATGAAAGGAACTATATGAACAATGATATCATGAATTTTTTAAACATTGAAGATAAAGACATAATTATCTCTAAGATTTGAATTGATGGAAATACTAAGATAATTTATTTAGAAAAGACTCTCAAAGTCGAATATTGCCCTGCCTGTTCTTCTAGAATGCATTCTAAAGGAAAATACATTAGAAAAATAAATCACCCTATTCTACAGGATGGCTTTCAACTAAAACTTATCGTAGCTCAAAGGAAATGGAGATGCACCAATACTCAATGCAATCTTTACTTCAATGATCAATTTAACTTTATTAGTAAGTATAAACAATCTTCCAATATTACTCCTTATATGATTCTTAACGAAATGAAGAATATACATATCACTACTGCAGATGTCGCTAAAAGATATAATATTTCTGATACTGCCGTACATTATATATTTCTTCAATATTTGGATGTTAAACGACTCCCTCTACCAGAAATAGTTTCTGTTGATGAAGTCTTTTTAGATATAGATTTCAAACATCGTTATGCTCTAGTCATTATGGATTTCAATACCCTAGAAATAGTTGATATTCTTCCTAATCGATGGGAAGAAACAACCAATGCCTACTTTCTATCAATTTCTTTAGAAGAACGAATGAATGTAAAATATCTTATTTGTGATATGTACAATCCCTATATCAACTACACAAAACGTTATTTTCCTAACAGTATTGCAGTTGTTGACAGTTTTCACATTGTTGCATGGCTTACCAGAAAAATCAGATATTACATCAATAATGTAAAAAAAAGTTCCAAGCTAGAGATTATAAATTATATGAAGAAGCCTGCAGAAGAAATAACAGACCTATGGATTCTAAAAATATACCTGTTTCAAAAGAGGTTTATTTACTTAACAACTTCAAATGGCTAATATTGGAAAATGTAGACAACATAGATTACCAACATGAATTGAGATACAACCACAAACTAAAGGCTTATCTGAATACTTATGATTACGAAAAAATGTTTTTCCAACTAGATGATAAGTTTATGGATATAAGACGCTTAAAAGAAAAATATATTGAATTCAACAAGACCAAGGAAAAAGATTTAAATAAAATAGAAATTCTTTTAAATGACCTAATTGATCTTTATGATCGTTCATCATTATCTATGTTTAAAGAATTTTCAGAAATACTCAAAAAACATAAACAAGAAGTTATCAATTCATTGATTTATATTACGGATAGTAAAGGAAATGAAAGAAGATTATCTAATGGCCCTATGGAAGGTTATAACAGAACTCCTAAAGACTTTAAAAGAAATTCTAGGGGATTGAGCAACTTTGAATATGCAAGAAGCAGATTGATCTGGTCCAATAGAAAAAATGAACCTGTTTTATCCATTCCAAAATCAAAACAGGAAGTTTACAAATTTAAAAAATAAAATAGATAAGTATCTAGACAAAAAAGGGAGCAATCATATCATCACGATTGTTCCCTATTAGTTATTTTATTTGTTTACTTATAGGTCAGGCCCTTAAAGTGCCCCCTAACTTTTAACAGACTTTTTTCAAGCCCCCTAAAGTTATCCCCTAAATAATTTGGCTTTTCCCCCCCCTAAATTATTTGGTTACCCAATACGTCGGATATTTATTTGATATAACTTTAATGATACTCATATCTATTTTTTTTATAATATATTCTATTTTTCTTTTTGTATCATCGCCCATTTCACATTCTTTATAAGAACCTATTAAAAATGATCTATATCCACATAAATACTGAAGTAAACTATAATACGTATTAATCGTTCTAAGCTTGTTATTATAAAATCCTAATTTGTGTAATTCATCAAAGAAATTTTTTTCATAAATATCACTTTTATTAACATACCAAACAACCTGACTTATATCGTGATATTTCTTTCTAGACAAACGAATGTTGTCATATGAAATAACAAACCCGTTTAAAGATATTTGATAATCACAACATTTTAATTTTGAACAATTCATTTGGAACTTATTTTGTCTTAATATGTAGTTTATTTTTTTTAGAAACCATTTCTTTTTTTTAAATTCAAAATTACTCGAAGAAAACAATAAATCGTCTGCATATCTTGTATACTTTATCCCAAGTTCCTGACAATATTTTAATATTCTTTGATCAGTCCTTCTAAAAATTAAATTTGAGATCATTGGTGAGCTAACTGCACCTTGCACAAGATAATCATTATATGAAATTATATTCCAAATTATTTTAATGATTCCTTCGTTATTCTTATCTTTAAAAGTTTCCATTTCATACATAAAATTTTCAAAATGTTCATATTTTATTGATTCAAAAAAATCCTTTATATCAATTCTAAGAAAATAGTTTGATCCAACATGTTCTTTCATATATGAAAAATAGTTTTCACCTTCAACAAACCCTTTTGCAACAACTGGTATTGGGTAATGAGAGAAAAAATTATTAATTAAATTTTGTTGATATCTTTTAATTTTAGAATTTGATTTTAAACAATAAATTTTTCTATATCCCTTTTTCTTAGGTATTTCAATCTTTTCATATTCATTTTTCTTATTTGAAAGAACTGTTAATATTTCAAAATTACTGTCACCTATTATTTTCAAACAAAATATTTCTTTTGCATTCATATTTTTTCTCCAATTGAAGTAAGGTGAGTACTATCTATATACCTGCGAAGCCCGAAATGTTCACGGACAACGAGTATGGTAAATTAATAGCCAATTAGTTATTAAAAAAATCCTTGGTTGTATACTCACAAGGTAACAAATAATAAATTATTTGTAAATTACTACTCACCTTACATTCATCATATCATATAATTTTGTTACAAGGGTACTTAATTCGTAAAAATCATCTTTAAATATCATTTTGAAATTTCCATTATCATTTTTAATAAAGTGATAAAATTGTTGAATACTTTTACAGTCTGTTTTTCTTTCAATATAGTAACATATAAATTTACTTATCCACCCTTCTGTTTTACCAATTTTTTTTATATTTTTTGCTGTATTATTATCTTTTTCATAATCTTTCAAATTTATTAATAAATCGCTTTTCCCATTAGTAACCATCCTTAATAAATTGATTTTATCAATCTCTGTTAAATCTTTATATTCGTCTATTATATCGTTATATGTTTTATTAAAATTATCACGTATAAAATCGATATAAATATCCTTTGTTTGATTATTAATCAATACTCCTTCTATTGTTGTATCAAGTATAAAATAATTATATTCTAACATATACTCTTTTAAAATATATTTAAAAAGGCAGTAATTGTCATCGTTACAACTATAAAAAGGAGCTGCATAATGTATTTTTAGTTTGTTTGCCATTTGATTTAACCTAATTCTAATAAGTCTTAAATCAAATTTATTATTTTTTGAATTGAAAAATTTTACTACTTCTCTATTTCTATTTACTTGACCATTTGTTATGATCAATGTCAGTTTATTTTTATTTTTTTCATATTTTAATACTTTATCTAAATCAAATAGATATAAGCATGGTACCCATGTATGAATATGACCTGGATCAATATTTTTAAATATTTTTTCATCAGTCATTGCTTTTAAAACATCAATTTTTTCTAAAATAGGAAATATTAATTGTAAATATTCATTTCCGAAAAGTTCTAACTCACTCTCTCCCTCCACAAATAAAATTCCTTTTGAAAAATAAGAACTAATATGATCATTAAGAATTCTATATTTTTCAGATGAGGAGGACTCTGCAATCGAACGCATTTTTTTTATTTTTGTGTAATTTTTATCAATCATCACATTATACAAATAAATATTGTCTATCATAGTTGTTGATGTTGCTGTTTTAACAAGTTGAGGAGAATGTGTTGAGACTAAAATGTATAAATTTATTGCATGTTTACAAATAATATTAGCTAACCTTTTAATATACGTTGGATGCAAACTGATTTCAGGTTCATCGAGCATTATAATAGGTTTTTTCATTTTTATATTTGATATTTCATCTAAAATACTAAAAAAAACACTTAAATAGTTAATAGTAGTTTCACCATCAGAATAATATGTTAAATCTTTTCTATTCTTAGTCAATTTGTTACCTGAAAAATAAAGATACTGTAAATTTTTTGTAAATGATTTTGTTGTAAAATTATTTATATAGATTTTTTCATTTTCTAGAATTTTCATTGTTTTATTTATCTTGTTTGAAATACTTGTGTTCATGTCAACTACATTTTTCAGTTCCTTTATAAGTGAATTTTTTTCGTCATTTGATATTTTATTCAAATCTGCAAACATATCCCATACCGTATCCCAATTATAATAATCTATAATGTGTGAATTTAAATTAAACAAAGGAAATAGCGATTTAATTAATGATCTTGTTCTATAGTCAACATTCCATTCAATTTTTTTATTCTTAATTTGACTTAATTCTATTCTTAAAATTCCATTATTATATTCTTCTAAAGAGATAATATCATTTAAATAATCATCAAAGTCAAATGTTTTTAAAGATATTCTAGCACGTTTAATTATGTCCCTTAAATCATAAATTAATGTTATAGATACACTATTGCTAAAATAATTATTCTTATCAAAGATCTCTTGTGAAATATTATTTTGTGTTAAATTTAAATAAAAATAACTAATCGCATCAATAATTGTTGACTTGCCCGTACCATTACTACCTATTAGAAATGAAATACTTGATAAATCAATATTGCATTCTTTTATACATTTATAATTTTTTATTATTACTCTAACATTTCTCATAACTCTATCCTACGCTTCATTAAAACCGCTTTCATTATACCATAAAAATATAGGATGTAGCTCCTATGTGCTACACCCTATAGTATTTATTTCTTTTCAACAATATTATCAATATCCTTGAAGATAGAGTGTGTTGGTACAACACCTCTTACTCTTGATAATGGATAAATGTTACTATGTCTTCCTATAACAGTTCCTGGATTTAATACACTATTACATCCTACTTCTACATAGTCTCCTAACATAGCACCCATTTTCTTTAATCCTGTTTCAATATTTTCATGATTAAAACGATCTTTTACAACAACGAGTGTTTTATCGCTTTTAACATTACTTGTAATAGATCCTGCTCCCATATGAGATTTATATCCTAAGATAGAATCCCCTACATAATTATAATGTGGAACTTGAACACTATCAAAGATAATGACATTCTTTAATTCTACCGAATTACCAATAACACAATCTTCTCCAACTAAAGCACTTCCTCTTATAAAAGCACAATGTCTTACTTCTGTTCTTGCTCCTATAATACAAGGTGCTCCTAGATAAGCACTATCAAAAACTTTAGCATTTTTATGAACCCATACATGTTCACTTATTTCATTATAATCATCACCGAGTGATGATCCTAATTCAATAATAAAGTCTTTTATTCCTTTTAATGCTTCCCAAGGATATTCATATTGTTGTAAATATGAACTTGCTTGAGTATGATTTAAATCATATAAATCTGTTATTTTATACATATTAACATCCCCTTAAATCATTTATCTTTTTCAACTAATGTATGAATATAATCATTTACTTGATCATGTAAGTCTTCTCGATCTAAAGCAAAATCAATAGTTGCTTTGATAAATCCAAATTTATCTCCCACATCATATCTCTTTCCTTCGAAATCATAAGCATACACTGCTTGTCTATCTAACAATCTTTTAATAGCGTCTGTTAATTGGATTTCTCCCCCTGCTCCTTTTCCTTGTGTTTCTAATAATTCAAAGATTTCTGGAGTCAGTACAT
>ERZ772885.112-NODE-112-length-59149-cov-15.841118_pt1 | contig 59149 bp, 64 predicted proteins | sample MGYA00580580_ERZ772885 | MGnify/ENA primary metagenome ERZ772885 (study PRJEB29015, sample SAMEA2737673) | human gut metagenome | biome: human gut; feature: human-associated habitat; material: faeces | place: China | collected 2012 ...
GCTTTAAAGGAGTGCAACAAGTAAGAGATGCTTTCAATTATGGAAGTCAAGCAATAACAGCACCCGTAGAAGTCTTAAAACAAATCTTTGCAAATCCAAGTATTGAAAAAGCAGTAAATGATTTCAATAGTGATTGGTATGAAGTTTATGGAGAAGGTAAAGGTATTTGTGATTTATAAAATTTGATTTAAAATCTGAAAAAATAATGAAGTGTTATTTTTAAAAGAGTATTGTCAAGTGAAAAAGAAAGTGCTATCCCGTTTTTGACAGTTAAGCGTGAAAACCGTTGATATCAGTGGATTTCACGCTTTTTTAAATGTTGTATGGGATGGTTAATTTGAAATTTTTTTAATTTTTTTGTTAAGTTCTTTAGGTTGGTAATACTCCTTATCTAATTCTAATCCAAATGTTTCGTTTAAAGCATCACATATCTTACTGCTGGTATATGTTGCCTGATAATAAAGATCATGATTGTTTACTACATTCATATTCTTTAGATTTTCAATGATTTCTCCTGTTGTGAAATGTCTTTACTTGAAACAGCACAAATGGCAACAAAGGCAAGTGCTATTGCCGTGACAAGATTTGGCGCTGTTGATTCAATTCCAAGATATGAAGAAGTATTTGATTAAATTCAAATGCTTTTTATTTACTTTGAAAAAAAATAATGTTATAATACATTTAACAATTAAGTTAAATGCTAAATGTAAAGGGTGATGAATATGGCAATGCAAGATACGCTTCATGCTTTGGCGGATCCAACAAGAAGAGAAATACTTAATTTGCTTAAACAATCAAGAATGTCTGCAGGTGATATTGTTAAAAATTTTTCTGTATCAGGAGCGGCAATCTCAAGACATCTTTCTGTTTTAAAAGAAGCAGGCTTGATTCGTGATGAGCGAGAGGGAAAATTTATTTATTATGAGCTTAATACAACGGTATTAGAAGAAATTATGTTATGGATGAGTGAGTTAAAAGGAGAATGATTAAGATGAAACGAAATAAAAATAAAGTAATATTATCCTCCATTGTTGTTTTACTTCCAATGGTTATTGGTTTGCTTATATGGAATCAATTACCAAAAGATGTTGCTACACATTTTAGTTTTAATGGACAACCTGATGGTTATTCATCAAAAGAATTTGCAGTATTTGTCTTACCATTAATTATATTTGTGATGCATATTTTTTGTATCTTTGCTTTAAATGCTGATCCTAAATCTAAAAACATTAATAACAAGATGTATTCAATTATTTTGTGGATTTGCCCTTTGGTTTCAGTATTTATTTGTAATTGTATTTATGGGTATACATTAGGTTTTATTAAAAATATTGGCTTTATTACAGGGTTATTATTAGGAACGTTGTATATTGCTTTAGGTAATTATCTTCCAACTGTAAAGCCTAATTATACAGTTGGAATACGTGTTCCTTGGACTTTAAACGATCAAGATAATTGGTATCATACTCATCGCTTTAGTGGTAAATGTATGGTATTAGGTGGGGTCCTACTTATTATGCTGTTACCTTTTATGGATATGTTTATGCTTTTTACTTTAGCTCTTGTACCAGGAATCTTACCAATTATTTATTCCTATTTATATCATCGAAAGAAAGCTAGATAATATAAAAAATGTATTTGAACTTGAAAGGGTTTGGATACATTTTTTTAATAATTGACAAAACTAATATGATTAGTTAAACTAATAACGTAATTAGTTAGGAGAAACACTATGAGTAATATTAGTCGAGAACGAATTATTGAAACAGCAGCAAATTTATCAAATAAAGCAGGGTTAGAGAATTTATCATTAAAGATGATTGCTGAAGAGCTAAAGATAAAATCCCCTTCTCTCTATAATCATGTTTCTAGCCTTGATGATATAAAAAAACAATTAATGCTCTATGGCTGGAAACAAATTGAAACATTAACGATAGAAGCAGCTGTTGGAGTGACAGGATACGAGGCATTAAAAAATATGTGTTATGTATTTTATAATTATGCAATTAATAATAAAGGAATCTTTACAGCGATGCTTTGGTATAACAAATATGAAAGTATTGAAAAAGAAAATGCAACCAGAAAATTATTTGAAATGATTTTTAAAGTGATGAAAACAGTAAATATAAGTGATGAAAATATCAATCATATCATAAGAACGCTGCGTAGTTTTTTAGAAGGATTTTCTTTGCTTGTAAATAACAATGCTTTTGGTAATCCAGTATCTATTAAAGAAAGTTTTGATTTATCATTAGAAATTATAATAAATGGAATTAAAACATTAGAAGGGACTGAATAATATGAATCAGTATATAAATTTGACATTAGAAAATATTGAAAAAGAACATATTTGTTGCGCTATAGGAGATAAAAAACATCAAGCAGGTGTCACACACAAAAAAGAATGGATTAAAAATAAAATAAAAGATGGACATGTATTTAGAAAATTGGATGCTAGAGGTAAAGTGTTTGTTGAATACGAGTCTATAGAAACAGCATGGGTGCCTATTAGTGGAAGTAATTATGAATATATTTATTGTTTATGGGTGGCAGGAAGTTTTAAAGGAAAAGGAATAGCTAATGAATTATTGGAATATGTGATTAACGATTCTAAAGAAAAAGCTAAAAGTGGGGTATGTACACTTGTTTCTAAAAAGAAGAAGCCTTTTCTTGGAGAAAAGAAATTCTTTGAACATTATGGCTTTAAAGTAGTTGATACAATTGGTGAATATGAATTAATGGCACTTCAATTTGATAATCATGAAATACCACGTTTTAATGAACAGGCAAGAACTATGAAAATAGAGCAACAAGATTTTACAGTTTATTATAGTTATGAATGTCCTTATGTTGAATATGGAGTTAAAGAATTATCAAATTATGCTAAAGAAAATAATTTGATAATTAATTTTATTAAAATAGATACATTAGAAAAGGCTAAAAATGTTCCTTGTATCTTTAATAATTGGGCTAATTTTTATAAAGGTGAATTTATATCGAATACAATATTAAATGCGAAATCATTTGAAAAACTAATGACAAAGATAAAAGAGGAATAAGAAAATGAATTTATTTGATATGAATGAAAATACAAGACAACTCCCACTAGCAAGTCGTATGAGACCAGAGAAACTCGATGAAATAGTTGGCCAACTTCATATCATAGGGAAAGATAAATTGCTTTATCGTGCAATAAAGGCTGATCGTTTAGGTTCTATTATTTTATATGGACCACCAGGGGTAGGGAAAACAACGATTGCTCGAGTGATTGCTAATACAACAAAAGCATACTTTTATAAATTGAATGCAACTAATGCAGGGATCAAGGATTTAGAAAAAATCATTGAAGAAGCTAAATTTAATCAAAATGCTTATCAAAAAGGAACAATTTTATTTATTGATGAAATTCATCGCTTTAATAAAACGCAACAAGATTATTTGCTTCCTTTTGTTGAAGATGGAATTGTTATATTAATAGGAGCTACAACAGAAAATCCTTATTTTGAAGTCAATAATGCTTTACTTTCAAGATGTCGTATCTTTGAATTAAAACCTTTAGAAAAAGATGATTTAATAACATTAATTGATCGTACATTAAAAGATCAAGAAAAAGGTTTAGGTAAAGAAAAGATTATAATTGATGAAAATGCTAAAAGCTTCCTTGCAGATCAAGCAGGAGGAGATGCCAGAAGTGTTCTAAACGCCTTAGAACTTGCTTATCTTACAACTGAAAGAAACAAAGAAGGGATAATTTCAATTACTTTAGAAGTAGCTGAACAATGTATTCAAAAAAAGGCCATAAGATATGATAAAAATGGTGATAATCATTATGATACTATTTCTGCCTTTATTGAATCGATGAAACATACCGATCCTGATGCAACACTTTATTATCTAGCAAGAATGTTGATTGCTGGAGAAGATGTCAAATATATTGCAAGAAGAATATGTGTATGTGCAAGTGAAGATATTGGTCTTGCTAATTCACAAGCTCTAGTTGTGGCTACAAATGCCTTTTTGGCAGTAGAAAGAATAGGAATGCCCGAAGCGGCTAAGATCTTAGCTCATGCAGCACTTTATGTTTGTTGTTCTCCTAAATCAGATACGGTATCTCGAGGAATCACACAGGCAATGGCAGATGCTAAGCAAACAACCAATGTACCTATCCCTCCTTTTTTACAAGATGCAAGTTATAAAAATGCCCAAAAGCTTGGTAGAGGTGTTGGTCTAGATAATATTCATGCTTTTAAAAATCATTATTCGGGTAAAAAATGTATGCCAAAAGAATTATCAAATAGGCATTATTTTCAATTGACACAAATGGGAAATGAAAAGAGTATTCAAAAGTTTTTAGATTATTTACGTGAAAATAGAAATAATTAAATGAAAAAAGTAAAGATGATTGGCGATCTTTACTTTTTAAATACTTTCTTTGAAGTTTCTACCAATAGGTAGAATAGTAGAATTTTTTAAAATGAGTTCTTTAGCTTTTATTTCTTGAATATAGTTTTTATTTACGACAAATGATTTATGAATTTGAATAAAGTCAGAAGAATTGATTTCTTTTATAAATAAAGATAAATTTTTTCTTTCAATAAAATCACCATTATCATGATGAATTACAAGTTTATGATTCATGGATTCTACATACATAATTTGAGCAAGTCTTAATTCAAAAGACATTTGTTTATTTTTATAATGATATGTTTTAAATCTAGTAAATATTTGTTGATGAATAGTTTTTGATTTAGAGTGAAGATTGTTTTCTAAATCATCTTTTTCAAAATATAAATGAATCCCTAATGTTAAACATTCATTAAGTAAATGAAAGTCATTAGGACCAATAATATAAATTAAAGTTTCTGGATATCTATTGATTTGATGAATTTTATCTAAATCATTGAGGGTATTTATTTCAATAAAGTAGATATCATCATAAGATGCAGGATTGAATTTTTCTAGATAAAAATCTTTTGAGGTAAAGTGTTTTTTGATGATTTCAAAATAACACCCTTGTATATTACAAGCAATAGAAATCATTTTTTACCTCCATGTATTTTTTCTAAATAATAAGATAAAGCTTCTTGTTTATCTAATTGATCTAGAATATGATATTTATCTTTAAAGATAATGCCTTTACTTTTTAAAAATTCAATTGCATCGATAACTTCTTTTCTTTTTCTAGTAACGATTGGTTGAAAAGAAAAAGAAGAACCATCTTTCATCAATACTTTAAAAATAACATTATAACCATTGGTTCCATAAAAAAGCATTGGAACTGCTTCATAACTGACTTGGATAGATATAATCTTATCTAGTTTTATTTTCATTTGATATTCCATATTTCTAGTAAAAATTGTTTTAAAAAATGCTTGTGATTTATCGATTACATTATTATAAAAAGTGTATTTAAGATAATATTCATCCACTTCCCAAATATTATTACAAAATGCCATACTAGGAAGAAAAATAAAGATAATCAAAAAAATAAGCATAAATTCACAAATATTCATTCCTGAAAATGGACTATAAATGATTAAAAAAACAGCCCAAAAAATAATGATGAATGAATAAATGAAACTTAATTTATAATGGGGTTTCCCTACTTTGTACTTCATACTATCCCTCCTTTAACTGTATTGTATCATAAGTAGATTTATTTAAGATGTTGTTGGTGTCATTTCTAGGTTGTTTGTGCCACCTATCTTGTAAGTAAGTATTGAAAGTTTATGATGAAGTTAGGAGGTGGGAAAGATGAAAGTTTTTTCATTAGCTACGTTAACATTAAAAAGGAATAAAAAACAATATATGATTTATGGACTCACACTTATTTTTGCAATTGTCATTCATTTGATCTTTTCAGAATTTATCAACAATCCCTATTTAATAGAAGCAGATAGGGCTAGAGGAATAGATGATCCTCTTGGAGCGGATATACCATTATCAATGGGATTACCCTTTTTAATTATTTTATTTTGTTGGTTTATGATTATTTATGCCAGTCAATATAATTTCAATAAAAAACATCAAGAATTTGGAATTTTATTTACTTGTGGATTTAACTTGTTAGATTTTATCAAATATACATTGATTCAAATGGGAATCGTCTTTATCTTTGTTTTACCGATTTCATTTATTTTAGGTGTTCTTAGCTTATTTTTCATTCATTCAAAGATATATCCTTATCTACAAATCAATTATTCAATTTATACCATTATGCCAAGTACCTTTTTTACAACGATTTCAGCTTTATGTGTATTAGTTGTTATTGTGATCATCTTTTTAATAGGGCAACTTCATAAAAGTGATATTTATACTTTAATGAATGATGAAAATAAAGTACAAGCTATTCATTTTGTAAGTTTTAAAAAAATGATGATGTATTTACTTATTTATTTGATAGGATTTTGTTCAATTATAACGGTTGAAGGAAATTTAATAAATTATATTCCGCCAACAGCTTTAGGTGTTGTGGGAATGTATGGATTATATAAGTATTTATTACCACAAATCTTTTTAAAGAATAAAAAGAATTTAAAAGGAAAACAAATATATATTTGTTTATCACATGTGGGATTGATGATTAAATCAACAGCTTCGTTAATTGGCTTACTTACATTACTGATAGCAGTTTTATTACCTGTTTTAGCATCACAAAATATTGAAAGTAATGAATTTGTGACAGGAATGATCAGTTATTTGTTTATTGTAGCGATGGTAATTATTTCTATTTTATATAAGATGAATATGGAAAAGAAAAATAAAATGAAAGAATTTTCTATTTTAAATAAAGTAGGTTATGTTTATAGTGATTTAAAGAAGATGCTTTTGAAAGAAAATATCCTTTATTTTATTTGTGTTTTAGTAATTCCATTACCTTATTTAATCTTTATGGCGAGAGAGTTTATTTTAATGAATTCAACAATGTTATTTTTCTATAGTGGGTTATTTATCTATTATGTAGTAACATTATTCATTTGTCTTTTATTAAATTATTGTGTAGGAAAAGTACAACTAGGAGGACAATAATATGGAAACAGTTTTACAAGCAAAAAATATGACAAAAATTTATGGACTTGGAAGTAAACAACCATTTACAGCTTTAGAAAATATTGATTTAGAAATTAAAGCGGGTGAATTTATTGTTGTTATGGGAGCTTCGGGTTCTGGTAAATCAACTTTAGTGAATAATATTTCAACGATAGATATGCCTACTAAAGGGAACTTGTATATTTTAAATCAAGAAGTGAAACAAATGTCAGAAAATCAACTAGGAAAATTTAGATATCAATATTTAGGTTTTGTTTTTCAAAATTATAATTTATTAAATTCTTTAACAGTTTATGAAAATATTATGATTCCTTTAAAACTCATTGGCGAAGATAAAAAAGTTATTGATGAAAAAGTCCATCAAATTACAAAAGAATTAGATATTGAATCACTACTCAATAAATATCCTCATGAATGTTCTGGTGGACAACAACAAAGAGTCGCTATTGCTAGAGCTTTAATAGGAAATCCTAAAATTATCATTGCTGATGAACCAACAGGGAATTTAGATAGTCAAAATTCACATGAAATATTATCTATCTTTAAAAAGATGAATGAAAATCATATCACGATTATTATGGTCAGTCATGATCCTTTGATTGCTTCTTATTCTTCAAGATTACTTTATTTAAAAGATGGTAAAATCGAAAAGGAATTATTTAAAGGCGATAAAACACAACAAGAGTATTTTAAAGAAATTGTAAGCATTAATTCAAAGGAAATGCAAAAGATGTTGGATTAAAATATAAAAGAACTTCAATCGGCATGTAATTTAAATAAATAGAAAAACATATGGAGACAGATATTATGGATAATATTGCGGAAATTGTAAAAATAGGAGTTATTGTATGTCTTGGTATGGTTTTAATGATTATGACACTTTTGATGGCAAATGGAAATTCATTTGTAACAAAAAGGATGAAAAAGAAATATACAAATGAATCTGTTATAGATTATTGTAAGAGTAATTGTTTTGGACAAATTATTTTTGCTCTAGGTCTTATTTTAGAGGGAATCTTTTCAAAAGGAATATTTTATTATTTAGGAGTTGGATGTTTATTTTTTGGAGCGGTACTTATGGTAGCTGCTTTTAAGAAATTAGTAAAAAAATAGAAGAGAGCTATTTCAAACTTGCTTGTCCAATTTGGATAAACAAGTTTTTTTATAAAAATCTTGATTTCAATGAAAGTTCAGGTGTAAGCTTTGAGATGGAAAAATAAAGGATGAGGAAAAAGGTATGAATGTAAATGAAATAAGAGAAAAAAGTAGAAGTGTGATAGGACCTTATTGTAAATCATGTATGACGTGTAATGGAAAAGCTTGCTCTAATAAAATACCTGGACCAGGGGCTAAAGGTACAGGGACAGTAGCTATTAAAAACTATGATGCTTGGCAAAAGCTAGAAGTGAAAATGGATAGCATTGCATCTAATAATGAAATAGATACTTCTTTTGAATTGTTTGGAAAAATATTTAAGTATCCTGTTTTTGCAGGACCAGTAGGAGCTGTTAGTCAACATTATAGTGATCTATATAATGATAATAGTTTTAATGAAGTGTACGTAAATGCTTGTGCAAAAAGTGGAATTGCGGCTTTTACTGGAGATGGTTTAAATGAAGAAATCATGATTCAAGCGACACGAGTGATTAAAGAAAATGAAGGTGTTGGTGTCCCAACGATTAAACCTTGGGATAAAGAAACATGTTTTGAAAAATTAGAACTAGCGAATGAATCCAATGCTTTTGCGATTGCGATGGATATTGATGCAGCAGGGCTTCCTTTTTTACAAGGAAGAATACCACCAGCTGGAAGAAAAAGTGAAGAAGAATTAAAAGAAATTATTGATTATGCCAAAGCTCCTTTTATTGTTAAAGGAATTATGTCAGTTGAAGGAGCACAAAAAGCCATCAATGCAGGTGCCCAAGGAATTGTTGTTTCAAATCATGGAGGAAGAGTTTTAGATGGAACTCCTGCAACAGCTGCTGTTTTAGAAGAAATTGCAGACAAATTCAAAGGACAAGTAAAAATCTTTGTTGATGGAGGAATCCGTAGTGGTTTAGATGTTTTTAAGGCTTTAGCTTTAGGAGCGGATGCAGTTATTATTGCACGACCATTTGTCAACATGATTTACGGTGCTGGAAAAGAAGGTGTTGAAGCTTATGTTCAACAACTCGGACAAGAATTAGAAAATGTTATGATGATGACGGGTGTTTCTTCTTTAAAAGAAGTTTCTAAAAAGAATATTTATAAATAGAGTTCTTTGTGAAAAACAAAGATGCTCTTTTTTATTATAATAATAATTGTTGTTTATGAATTATTATCGTGATAATATATAGATATGAATTATTATCATAATAATAAGGAAATGAGGAAGAAAAAATATGTACAAAAGTTTAGAACCTTATGCAAAGCTTGTTGATTTTTTAAGTGCTGCACTAGGAGATAATTGCGAAGTAGCTTTACATGATTTAACATCAAAAGATCAAGAGATCGTAGCTATTTCAAATAATCCAATTTCAGGAAGAGAAGTTGGTGCGAAGTTGTCAAATTTATCATTACATTATTTAGAAGAAAAACAATATTTAGATCATGATTATGTTATGAACTATAAAACAGTAGGAAATGATGGTAAATTAATGAGAGCTGCGACTTATTTTATTAAAGAAGAAGGTCGTGAAATGCCTGTTGGTATGTTATGTATTAATGTCAATATTTCTGATTTAGAATATTTAACATCAACAATTAAAAAAATCTTAGGAATTAAAGAAGAAAAAGATATTGAATTTAAAATGGATAACCCAGTTGAAATCTTATCATCACCATTAGATGAAATGATTGATATGTATATTAAAGAATGTTTAGAAAAAATGGGATTCCCAAGTTATTTCTTAGCGGAAAGATTAAATGTTGATGAAAAAATAAAAGTTGTAAAATATTTACAAGAAAAAGGGACATTTAAGGTAAAAGGTGCTATTGTTTTAGTGGCAGAAAAACTTGCAGTATCGGAACCAACAGTGTATCGTTACTTAAAGAAAAATGTATAAAGGAGAAATTAAATGAGTGAAATTGTTTATGTAAGTGGACATAAAAATCCAGATACAGATAGTATTTGTTCAGCAATTGCATATAGTTATTTATTAAATGCGACAAATAAATATAATGCAGTTCCTGTACGTTTAGGGGAAGTCAATCGTGAAACAGAATATGTTTTAAAACGTTTTGGAGTAGAACATCCAGTTTTATTAAAAACTGTAAAACAAAAAGTAGAAGATTTAAATTATGATAAAGTGACTGTTTTTTCTAAAGATTTAACTTTAAAAACAGCATGGTTTTTATTAAAACAACAAAATTTAAAATCTGCACCTATTTTAGATGAACATGGTCAATTATTAGGTCTTTTATCTACTTCTAATATTATTGAAGGATATATGGATCAATGGGATAGTGAAGTATTAAAGAAAGCTAAAACTCCAGTTGAAAATGTTATTGATACATTAGAAGCAAATGTTATTTATTTAAATGAAGCTTTAAAAGTAATTAATGGAGATATTCACATTGCAGCAATGTCAGGAAATGAAGCTAAAAAACGTATTCATGAAAATGATGTTGTGATTGTAGGTGGAGATAGAAGTGATGATTTAGAAGAACTTATTTCAGTTAAGCCATCATTAATCATTTTAACTGGTTCTTTAACTTCAAATGAACACGTTGTAAATAAATGTAAGGAACAAGGAATTTCAATTGTTTCAACACCATTTAACACATATCAAACATCTCAACAAATTGTTCAAGCAGTTCCAGTTGAATATGTGATGATTAAAGGAGATATTAAAACATTCTCAACAGATGATACTTTAGATTACATGAAAGAAGTTATGTCTGAAACAAGATATCGTGGATATCCGGTTATCGATTTAAATAATCGTTGTGTAGGAAGTATCTCACGTTTTGCTTTATTAAAAGGATTAAGAAAAAAAGTTGTTTTAGTAGATCACAATGAAAGAGGTCAATCTATTCCTGGTATCGAAGAAGCTGATATCTTAGAAATCGTCGATCACCACAGAGTGGCTGATATTCAAACAGTTGGACCATTATTATTTAGAGGAGAACCTTTAGGTTCAACAGCAACAATTGTGACTAGAATGTTTGAAGAACAAGATGTTGAAATGCCAAGCCATATTGCTGGATTATTATTAGGTGCGGTTGTTTCCGATACATTATTATTCAAATCACCAACATGTACACCAGTAGATACAAAAATTGCGAAAAAATTAGCTGAAATTGCTGGTGTGGATATTCAAGAATTTGCAATGGAAATGTTTAAAGCGGGAACTTCTTTAGTAGGTAAAACTGTAGATGAAATTTTTAATCAAGACTTCAAAAAATTCAGCTTTGATAACTTACAAGTTGGGGTTGCACAAGTAAACTCAATGGATATCGAAGGATTCTTACCATACAAAAAAGATATGTTAGACTATATGAATAAATTTGCGGAAGATAATAACTTAGAATTTACGTTATTATTACTTACAGATATTATCAACGCTAACAGTGAAATCTTTGTTGGTGGACCACGTCCAGAATTAGTAGAAAAAGCATTTAATGTTCAATTAACAGATCGTCAAGGAACATTAGAAGGTGTTATTTCTCGTAAAAAACAAGTCGTTCCAGCAATTACAGCTGTTATGAGTGAGTAAGATGAGATTAGATAAATTTTTAAAAGTATCAAGAATTATTAAAAGACGTACTTTATCAAAAGAAATTTCACAAAGTGAACGTGTTAAAGTCAATGGTAAAGTAGCTAAACCTTCAACAAAGTTAAAGGTTGGCGATATTATTGAAATTGAATTTGGTAGAACAATTCTTACAGTAAAAGTAAATCTTTTAAAAGAACATGTTTTAAAAGATGAAAGTACGATGCTTTATGAAATTGTTGATGAAAAAAGAAAAGAAACAAATGAACTTTAAAAAAGATAGATTATTTTCTATCTTTTTTTTCATTTTTTGAAGAAAAAATGAAGAAGAGTGACGAATATACTTATAGGAGGAAAAGAGAATGAATGAAGAAATTAATATACCATTTTATAATGATCTATTATTCAAGTATTTCGTCTACAACAATGAAGATCAAGATTGTATGTATTTATTAAAAACCATCATTGAAACTGTAACACCAATAAGATGTAAAGAACTTCATGTGGTGAATTCTGAATTAATACCAAGTCGTTATGGAGAGAAAAAATCAATTTTAGATGTAAGAGTACAAACAGAAGAAGGAGAGTTTATCAACATTGAAGTTCAATCACAAGGAATCTTTGAAAGCTTGCATAAAAGATTTCAATTCTATGTCTTTAAAAACATTGCTTCACAAATAGAAAGTGGAGATGATTATCGAAAACTGCAACCTGTTTATCAAATTGTTTTATTTAATGATGAAGATCAAGAACATCATGAATTGATAAGAGAATACGCTTCATTAGATAAAAAATATCATGATGATAAAGGAAGTCTATATCATGTCTATTATATATTTTTAAAGGAAATTGATCGAATCATTGAGGAAAAAGGGAAAGACAATTTAGATGATTTAGAAGAGTTAAGTTATCTGATTGAAAAAGGAAGTAAGTGTGATAGAATAAACCTAACAAAGGTGGGGCGAATCATGAAAAATAAATATGATAAGTTTATGGAAGATATGAATCTAAGAGAAGAAGCTTGGGCCTATGAAAAAGCAGAGTTTGATAAGAAAGCACATTATTATGATGGAGAAATAAAAGGATTGGTTCGTGGAAGGGTTGAAGGAAAGGCAGAAGGAAAGGCAGAACAAGTCGTAAAATTTTATCAAAAGAAATATCCAAATGAGGATGAAAGATGGTTAGAAAATCTTACCGAAAAACAATATGATGAAATCTTTGATAAGTTGTTAAATGATGAAAGTATAGACGAAATAAAACATAGAATAGATGAGATGAAAAAAGTTGTTAGTTTCTTTATGAAAATATAAGAAAATGAACACAAAAATGATTAAAAGAGAGTGTGTTAAATATTCTCTTTTTTCATATACTTTAGGGGAGGAAGATATATGGATAATCAAATACATTTTGAACAAACACCTTATCATCATGTTTATTTAAAGGATCGTAAAACATTGGAACTTACAGGTATTAAAAAAATAGAAAGTTTTGATTCATTAGAATTTCTAATTGAAACATCATTAGGTTACTTAAATATTAAAGGAACAGATTTAGCGTTGGTACGCTTTGATCAAGAAAAAAAGGAAGTAAGTATTAAAGGAAATATTGATGGTCTTTCTTATTTATCTAATAAAAAGATGACAAAAGGAAAAGATACAATGTTGAATAAACTCTTGAAATAATGGATTTAGTTACACAAATACAGGGAATAGGCTATTCATTTGTCTACGGGATTGTCTTTACCTTTATGTATCATCTTATTTATAGTAATCTCGTCAAGATTAAGTTCAAGTATCTACGTTACTTTCTGCAGATTTGTTGTGGGATTTTATTTGCTGGTATCTATTTTACGGGTCTATTTTTTATAAATGAAGGTGTTTTGCGTTTTTATTTTTTAGTAGCTTTATTATTTGGTTTAATTATTTATCAAAATTATATGCACCAACAAATGATGATTGTCATTTATTATATAAACAAAGCAATAGATTATGTATTTTTTCCTATCCGCTTTGTTTTTTTGAGGTTTAATGCTATAATGAGGTCTATAAAGAAGAGGGTGAAAAGATGTCAAAAAAAAGATTAAGAAAAACATATAAACCAACAGCTTATATCTTAATTGGATGCTTTTTAATGTACATCTTATTATCACAAGCAATGGCCGCTTTTTCTCGTCAAGATGATATAAAAAAACTCGAAAATGAAGTAGCTGCGGTCAAAAAAGAGAAAAAAGAACTTGAAAACGAAGTTGAACTTTTAAATGATGATGATTATGTAACACGATATGCACGAGAAAATTACGTTTTTACAAGAGATGGTGAACAAGTTGTCATCTTACCGGATATAGATCAAGAAAAATAAGCGAATTGCTTATTTTTTTATTAGGAGAAGTTGTATGATTATAAAAGAAAAAATAGAAATGAAATCTTTGAAAAGAGAAAGAGATATTATTATTTATGTACCCGATGATTATCTAACATCTAAAAAAAGATATCCTGTTTTATTTATTAATGATGGACAAAATGCTTTCTTTGATGAAGAAGCTTATATTGGTAAAAGTTGGGGATTTCTTGAAAGTATAAAAAAATTACAAATTGATGTTATTTTAGTGGCAATTTATTGTAACTTTGAACCTTTGAAAAGAGAAGATGAATATGGACCATGGATCATGTCACAAGAACTGTCACAAGAATTTCAATCAAATCGTTTAGTAGGTGGAGAAGGAAAAGCTTATGTTCATTTTCTAACGACTGAATTAAAACCATACATAGATCAAAGATTTCCTACAAAAATAGATGATTATGGAATTGTCGGAAGCTCCATGGGAGCACTTATTTCGTTTTATGCCTTTTTAAGATATCCAACGATTATTAAAAAGTGCGCTATACTTTCAAGCGCTTTTTGGATTTATGAACAAGAATTCGTAAATTTATTGAAAGTCACAGCAATAAGTCATAATATGTTGTATATGGATGTCGGTGGACAAGAAGATGATGAAAGATATGTTTCAAGTAATGAACATATTAAAAAATGTGTAGAGGGGAAATTGAAGGATTTTCAATATCGTTATTTTCCTGAAGGAAAACACAGTGAATATCATTGGTCTCAAAGAGTACCGATCTTTTTAAAAATGTTTTATGGAGGAAAGTAATATGTATCGTATCATGTTTTCGGATTTAGATGAAACTTTATTAGTAAATCATCATGTACCAAAAGTGAATCAAGAAGCTATTTTCAAAGCAAGAGAAAAGGGATTAAAGTTTGTTCCTTGTACAGGAAGAGCTTTTAATATGATTCCTGAGATTTTAAAGGAAATTGGAACCTATGATCAAGAGGGAGAATATTCTCTATGCTTTAATGGTGGATTGATTGTAGAAAATAAAAATAATAAAATACTACATTTTAAAGGACTTGAATTTGATATAGCTAAAAAAATATTTGAAAATGCTAGAAATTTAGATGTATGTGTACTTGTTTTTACATTGGATTGTTGTTATATCTTCCATGCAGATGAAAATGAAATTGAAAGAAAAATAGCTCAAAAAGCAAAGTTTGAAGTAATTGAAGATTATAATTTAGATTTTTTAAAGGATGAAAAGATTGCGAAGATTCTTTATGAAAAAAGAGATATGGACTTTTTAAAGAGTTTAGAAACAAAATTACCACAAAGTATAAAAGAAACATGTAGTGTAGCTTTTTCAAGTGGTCGTTATATGGAAATGAATACCAAGGGTGTTGATAAAGGCTATGGAATGCGTTGGCTTGTAAATTATCTAGGCTATGATATGGATGAAACCATTGGTATTGGTGATAATTATAATGATGTTGAAATGATTAAAACTGCAAAGCTTGGTTGTGCTGTGGCTTGTGCAAATGATGATATTAAAGAACTCGCTCAATATGTTACTGAAAAAGATTATGATGAAGGGGCAGTAAGTGAAGTTATTGAAAAATTTATTTTAGGAGAAAATCATGAATAGATTTAAAACGATTGTAGAAATTGAATCACAAAAAGAATATTATCAAAAATTACATAAAATCATTGATCAAGAATATCAAACAAAAACCATTTATCCACCAAAACAACAGATTTTTAGAGCATTAAATCTTTGTGATTTTGATGATGTCAAAGTTGTGATTTTAGGACAAGATCCTTATCATGAACCTCATCAAGCTAATGGACTTGCTTTTTCTGTTACCAAAGATGTGCGTATTCCGCCAAGTCTTGTCAATATTTATAAAGAGATTCATGATGATTTAGGATTGCCTATTCCAAATCATGGTGATTTGACATATTGGGCAAAACAAGGTGTTTTATTACTTAACAATGTTTTAACGGTAGAAAAAGGAAAAGCAAATTCACATAAAGGACTTGGTTGGGAAACCTTTACTTTAAATGTCGTGCATTATTTAAATGAAAGAGAAAAACCACTGGTCTTTATTCTTTGGGGAAAGAATGCGATTGAAAAGAAAAAATACATTGATTCAAGACATCTTGTTTTAACAAGCGTTCATCCTTCTCCTTTATCGGCTTATCGTGGTTTCTTTGGTTCACGTCCTTTTTCTAAAACAAATGAGTTTTTAATTAAAAATGGGATGACACCAATTGATTGGAGTATCCCTAATGTTTAAGACAATTAAAGAAGCTTTATCTTTTATTGAATCACAAAGAGTAAAACGTTCTTTTGAAGACTTTCAAAAGATTGTAGATCGCTATCATTTTAATGTGAATTTAAAAAATGTGATTCATGTTGCAGGAACAAATGGAAAAGGATCGACTGTAACTTTTATTAAAGACTTATTAATGACACAAGGTTATCATGTAGGAACTTTTACCTCACCTTATATTATTAAACATAATGAAAGAATAGCGGTTGATGGAAAACCAATCAGTGATTTAGATTTATTAAGACTTATTAATCAACTTTATCCAATCATAGAAAAAGAACATCTTTCAATGTTTGAAATAGATACCCTTATTATGCTTTCTTATTTCAATGAACTTGATTTAGATTATCATGTTATTGAATGTGGAATAGGTGGACTTAATGATAAAACGAATGTAATTCAAAGCAAGATTGCGGTAATCACAAATATTGGCTATGATCATCAATTTATGTTAGGAAATACCCTTTTAGACATAGCTTGTCATAAAGCAGGAATTATCAAAGAAAGAGTTCCTTTATTTACAACAGAGAAAAATCAAGAGATTTTAACTTATTTTCAAAAAGTGTGTAAAGAAAAACAAAGTACTTTTTATCATGTAGAAATTCCGGATAGTCATCACTATCCTTATCCTATTTCTTTTAAAGAAAATGATTATCTTCTTTACTTACCATCTTATCAAGTGGATAATCTTTTACTTGCTTTACATGTTGTTTCTTCTTTAATAGAGTTAAAAAGAGGAAATATTGAAAGCGTTATTGAGCATTTTATATGGCCTTGTCGTTTTGAACGATTTGGTTCTCTTTATTTAGATGGCGCACATAATATTAATGGTATTATGGCTCTGATTCAAACAATTAAGGAAAGAAATTTAGAAGATGTAGGGATCGTTTTTAGTTCTTTAATAGATAAAGATGGAACGAAAATGTTGGAGTTATTAAAGAATTATGATGTAATGCTTGCTGATTTTGAAGATGAAAGAAGTCAAGGAGGACATCTTCCTTATCAAGAAGCAATTTCAATAATGAAAGAAAAACATAAAAATGTTGTTGTGACAGGATCACTTCATTTTGTTTCAACAGTTCGTCAATATGTAATAAGTGCGTAAGCACTTATTTTACTTTATGTTGATAATCTAAAGGTTCGCCAAATTCGGCCCAAAGTAAGTAGACAAGAAGCAACATAATTGTTTGTCCCGTTTCAGTTACAATAATAAAATGATCCCTTCCTGCTTGTTGAATGGTTCCAGTATAGATTTTATCATTCCATGCTTTAGAACCTGTATAACTAAAATAAAAAGTTCCTTTTTTACCAACATTAACTCTTAAAATATTTTCGACATAAGTTTGTTCAGCAGGTTGAGCAGGTGGTGTGGGTGTTTCTTGTCGAGTTGGCATTTCTTCCTCTTTAACTAGATAAGGATTTAAGTCATCAAAATAATCCATAGAAGCCTCCTATAAATCACAATTATCTTTTAAACCTAGATTGTAAAAACAATGTTTTTTATATCTTCCTGAAAATCTTCCAAAGAAGGTTTCAGGACACTCAACATTGGTTCCAGGATTTTTAAACCATAAGGCGTTCGTGGCAGGTTCATTTCGATAGCCATTGATACAACGTAAGGCAATGGCTTTTTCACTTTGGTTAACGGGTTCATTAAAAAGGGGTTGTCCTACGCCAGCAAATTGATTTGTTTGATAAATTACTTCACTTAACGTTCTTACGTTTCTAAAAATATCACAATTTGCGACAACACGATTGACAACGACATTTCCTACAAGTAACATCCCTTCTTCGCCCTCCCCTAAAGCTTCAGATTTTATCAATCTCGCTAAAAGTTCGACTTCTTTTTCGGTATATGCAATTCTAGCCATGTTTTCACCTCAAAATAATTTATGATAATTCTTTCAATTTATGCTTAAAAAGGAGTACAATTAAATTAGCCTAAAAATTTAGTCTATATTTATGAAAATCTTTAATAATTCCGTGAATTATATAGGAATTTATGATAAGATAATTATATAGATTAAAGCGCTTACATTTTTGTATAGGAGGAGTTAAAAATGGGAAAAGAAATTGTCGCTATGATTTTAGCTGGAGGGCGTGGAACACGTTTAAAAGAACTAACAGCAAAAGTCGCAAAACCGGCAGTTCACTTTGGGGGAAAATATAGAATTATTGACTTCCCTCTTAGTAACTGTGCAAATTCAGGAATTGATATTGTAGGTGTACTTACACAATATGAATCTGTATTACTTGGAACTTATGTAGGAGCAGGTACAAAATGGGGATTGGATGGAGCAAACTCACTTGCTGCAATCTTACCTGCACGTGAAAGAGATGAAGTTGGAGCTACATGGTATGCTGGTACTGCCGATGCCATCTATCAAAACTTAGATTTCTTAGATCGCTATGACCCAGAATATGTGTTAATTTTATCAGGAGACCATATTTATAAAATGGAATATGATCAAATGTTAGAAGCACATAAACAACGTGGTGCAGATGCTACTATTGCAGTATTAAATGTATCACTTAAAGAAGCAAGTCGTTTTGGTATTATGAATGCTCATGATGATGGAACTATCTATGAATTCGAAGAAAAACCAGAACATCCAAAATCAACTTTAGCATCAATGGGTATTTATATCTTTACTTACAAACAATTACGTAAATACTTAGTTGCTGATGCAAAAGATAAAGATAGTAAACATGACTTTGGTATGAATATCATCCCAGCAATGTTGAATGATAATAAAAAACTTTATGCTTGGGAATTTGATGGATATTGGAAAGATGTTGGTACTGTAGATAGTTTATGGGAAGCAAACATGGACTTACTTAAAGACAAAGATTTAGATTTATATAATATCAAAAAAGATTGGAAAATCTATACTGAAGACACTTTAGGAAAACCTCAAATTATCGGTGAAAAGGCTGATGTTAAAAATTCTCTTGTAACTCAAGGGTGTATGGTAAATGGAACAGTAGAAGGGTCTGTTTTATTTAATAATGTCAATGTTGGTGAAGGAGCAAAAGTTGTTGACTCTGTATTAATGCCAGGTGTTCTTGTGGAAGAAGGAGCAGAAATATATAAAGCCATTATTGATGAAAATGTAGTTGTTAAAGCTGGTACTGTCATTAATTCAGAAGCTAAAGAAGTTGAATTAGTGAGCGATAATAGTAGATAGAGGGGGAAGTAAAGATGGCAAAAGTTATTGGTTTAGTAAACTTACATTCAGATATAGAATTTGCAGGATTGACAGAAAGAAGACCAGTGGCCTCTGTAAGCTTCCTTGGTCGTTATGGAATTATTGACTTTGTTTTATCAAATATGTCAAATTCAAAAATTGATGCAGTAGGGGTTATGATTCAACAAAAACCTCGTTCATTATTTAAACATTTAGGAAATGGTAATTCATGGAACTTCAACCAAAAAGCTGGGGGTGTTTCATTACTTTATAATGAAAAATATGCCAACGATCCTAAATACAATCATGATATCAACAACTTAGTTGAAAATATTCATTTCTTAGAAACAAGTAATTCAGACTATGTAGTAATTGCTCCAGCGCATATTATTACAACAATGGATTACAATGATGTTATTACAGCTCATGAAAAATCAGGAGCATCTATTACAATGGTTTATCGTAAAGCAAAAGATGCTGATGTTGCTTGGGTTGGTTGTGATGTTTTAGACATCGATAAAGATGGTTTATTAACTGGTAAAACAATTAATAAAGGAACAAGAAAAAGACAAAATATTTCATTAGAAACTTATGTCATTAATACAAAAGAGTTATTAGAAATCATGAAAAAAGCACATAAGATTTCTGCATTCTATGATTTAAAAGATATTTTAGGATATTTATGTGATGAAAAACAAATTCACACTTATGAATACAAAGGATATGCACGTTGTTTAGATTCTACAGCTGCTTATTTCAAATATTCACTAGAAATGTTGGATATCGATATTTCTTCACGTGTCTTTAAATCAAATTGGCCAATTTATACAAATACAAATGATACACCACCAACTAAATACTTAGAAAACGCAAAAGTGAAAAAATCATTCGTTGCTAATGGTACAGTTATTGATGGTACAATTGAAAATAGTATTATTGGTCGTGAAGTTATTATTGGAAAAGGTGCAGTTATCAAAAATTGTGTCATTTTCTCAGGGTCTAAGATTGCGCCAAATGCAGTATTAGAAAACGTTATTATTGATAAACGTGCAAAAGTTGAAAAAAAATTAGAATTAAAAGGAACAGAAAATAATCCACTTTACATTAAAGAAGGAGATCGTGTTTAATGAGAGTTATGTATGTTGCCAGTGAAGCTACTCCTTTTATTAAATCCGGTGGCTTAGCTGACGTTATTGGTTCATTACCAAAGGAAACAGCAAAGAAAGATGTTGAAAGTATTGTTGTTATTCCTAAATACCAAGATATGAAATTTGTTGATCAAATTGAATATGTAACAAATTTTGATATCTATATGGGATGGCGTAAACGTTATTGTGGTATTTTCAAAGCTGAAGTTGATGGTGTTACTTTCTACTTCATTGATAATGAACAATATTTTGGTAGACCTGGTTTATATGGATATGATGATGATTATGAAAGATTTGCTTTCTTTGATTTTGCAGTCTTAGAATTAATTAGTCATTTAAATATTAAACCTGATGTTTTACAATTAAATGATTGGCAAACAGCAATGATTGCGATGCTTTATAAGGAAAGATATTGTTATTATGATTATTATCAAAATATTAAACTTGTATTCACAATTCACAATATTTTATTCCAAGGTAAAGCTGATCCACATATTTTAGAAGAGTTTTTCGCGCTTGATAGCTATCTTTATTATAACGGTAACTGTCGTAATGATGGATGTTTAAATATGATGAAAGCGGCAATTTTCTATAGTGATGTTATTACGACAGTTTCCCCTACTTATGCAAGGGAAATATTGACAGATCAATATGGTGAAGGTTTACAATCGATTCTTGAAATGAGAAAACATGATCTTTATGGTATTTTAAATGGTGTTGATTATGATGTGATCAATCCAAGTAAAGATCAAACAATTGTGAAAAAATATTCACCACGTTCTGTAAAAACAGGTAAATTAGAAAATAAACTTGCTTTACAAAGACAAGTTGGATTACCTGAAGATTCTGAAGTTGCTTTAATCGGTATTGTTACAAGACTTACAGAACAAAAAGGACTTGATTTGATTATTAATCAATTTGAAGCAATGTGTCAAAGACGAGTTCAAATTATTATCTTAGGATCAGGAGATCGTATGTATGAAGATGCTTTAAAAGGTGTTGCTTGGGAACACAAAGATAAAGTTTCTTTCCAATGTAAATATGACTTTGTTTTATCAAATCGTATTTATGCTGGATGCGACATGTTCTTAATGCCTTCACTGTTTGAACCATGTGGTTTATCACAAATGATGTCATTAAAATATGGAACAATTCCTATTGTAAGAGAAACAGGTGGTTTAGCTGACAGTGTTCAACCATATAATGAATTTGAAGGAACAGGAACAGGATTTAGTTTCTATAACTACAATGCTCATGAAATGATGGATACGATAGATTATGCATTGCATACATTCTATGATTGCCCAGAAGCATGGGATGCCATGGTTCAAAGAGCAATGGCAGAAAAACTTGATTGGGATGCTAGTGCAGAACAATATATTCGTTTATTTGCTTCGTTGCTTTAAGATAAAAAGTGTCGGTAAAACCGATGCTTTTTTCTTGGATGAAAATCAATAATAAGCTATGATACATGTAAAATATAAGGAGGCATTTATGAAAAAAATAAAAGGGGATTTACGTTAGTTGAAATTATTGTTGTACTTGTCATACTTGCTATCCTTGCAGCCGTAGCTGTTCCAACAGCGCTTGGTTATGTAGATGAAAAGAAGCGAGAGAACTAGCAAAGTTAAGAGAATCGTTAATTGCAGCACAGGTGACATTTGTAAAATCAGCGGCTTTTGGTGAAATTGGGAAGGATGTCACCAATGAAACAGGTAGTACGAATTACTACCTTACTGATAATCAAAGTAAAAGTATTCAAAAATACTTAGATACAAAGCCTTATGTTTTGATTTATGGAATTGGTGCACCGAGTTATTAAGGTGGAACCTCTCAAGAGGCAAGTAATGTTTACTGTATAATTTATCAAAAAGATAATAATAGTAAACCATGGTACTACGATGGAAAAAAATGGTCACATCGATATTTGTGGAATAAAGATGGTGCAAAACCTGGTGAAGATGTAACACGTGCTATGTATACTATAGATGGATATAACAGAATGAGAAATGTAAAAGATAGCAAGAATGAAGATGCTCGTGTTGCAATGCGTTATGGTTATGTTTATGGTAACCTTTGTCAAAATGGTGGAAGTTATTCAGAAATATGGAATGTTATTAAAAAACTTAGTGAATAAGTCAGCTTATAAAGGCTGATTTTTTCTTTTGGAACAAATTGGGCTTGGACTGGTGTTGTCAAAGGAGAAAAACTTGTGTAAAATGTTAAAAAGAGGTGATGACATGAAAAACATAATAAAAGTAATGATGGTATTTATTTGTGTTGTTTCATTAGTTGCTTGTGGGAAAAAGGATGAAACGGTTTCTACAAATAAAGATGGTACGTTATATGAAGCAGGGGTAGGTGTTTCGTTTTATTATCCTAATGATTTTCAATTATCCGAAACAGATAAAAGTGATGGAGTAATACGCTTTGTAAAGGAAAATCAAGTTTTGTTTTATAAAGTTGAAAAGAACGAGTATGATAATGATACAACTCAACTTTCAGAACTTTATAAAGGAGAATTAGAATCTTCAGGTGTTTCTTCTTTAGAAGTGAAGACACCGGCTTTAGAAAGTGGCTTAAAATGTTATGAGTATAAAGGAAATTATGTGGAAAATGGTTTGAAGTTTATTCATTTAGTGTATTTTGATGAGCAAAATACCTATATTTATGGATATGAAGCGAACAGTAAAGATTTTAAAAAGAATTATAAGAGAATGATTGTTTATTTAGAATCTTTTACGAAAACATCAGGATTGTAAAATTGTTATTTTGTGATAGAATGAAGTCAATAAAAATAAATTATAGGTAAGAGAAGTATATAGAGGATATTTTTTAGAGAGGACATGAGGGTGGAAATTGTCTAAATGAATTTATAGAAATGCACTTACTTGAGGCTTTTGAAAAGAAAGAACGTTGATTGCGTTAAGATCGTCATAAAGCATCATCTATCTGGTGGAAGAACACGTTAGTGTCTAGATAGTGAATGCTTTTTTTGTTAGAAGGAGGAGCTTATGAAATTATTTAATACACTAACAAATAAAAAAGAAGAGTTTAAACCTTTAAAAGAAGGTGAAGTAAGTATTTATGTATGTGGACCAACAGTATATAACTATGTTCATATTGGAAATACAAGACCAATGATTGTTTTTGATGTTTTAAGAAGAACGTTTGAATATCAAGGAAATAAAGTAATATTTGTTTCTAACTTTACTGATGTTGATGATAAAATCATTAAAGCCGCAAAACAAGAAGGGATCAGTGAAAAAGAATTAACAGATAAATATATCAAAGCTTATGAAGATGTAAGAAGAGATTTGAACTTAGAATTTCCTACTTATGCACCACGTGTTACAGAAACAATGGATCAAATTATTGCATTTATTGAAAAACTTGTAGAAAAAGGATATGCCTATGAAGTTGAGGGAGATGTTTATTTTAGGGTTTCTAAAGTAAAAGAATACGGTGAACTTTCAGGAATTAAAATTGAAGATCTTGTAGCTGGGGCAAGTGAACGTGTAGAAGATAAGGGTGTTAAAGAAGAATCTACAGATTTCGCCTTATGGAAAAAGACTGATGAAGGTATTCAATTTGATAGTCCTTGGTCAAAAGGTAGACCAGGATGGCATACAGAATGTGTTGTTATGATCAATGATATTTTTGAAAATGGTAGGATTGATATTCATGGTGGAGGACAAGATTTAAAATTTCCACATCATGAAAATGAAATTGCACAATCAAGAGCGCTTAACGGTCATCCAATTGCGGATACATGGATGCATAATCAAATGATTAATATTAATAATGAAAAGATGTCTAAATCTTTAGGTAATGTTATTTGGGCTAAAGATTTAATTAAAGAACTTGGTTGTAATGTGTATAAATGGTTTATGTTATCAAGTCATTATCGTAATCCTTTAAATATGACGAATGAAATTATTGAAGGAGTTAAAAAAGAAGTCGCTAAAGTAGAAAATGTTTTAAAACAAACTTCTCTTTATTTACAAGTTAATCATCTAAAAGAAAGTGATTATAATAAGGAAACAGTAGATCGTATGGTGAACGCTTTATCTGATGATTTAAACACTTCTTTAGCATTAACTGAAATCTTAAATCAAGTTAAAGTATTAAATCAAGTAATGCGTGTTAAAGAAAAAGATGCAACTGTTATTTCAAAAGAATATCAAACTTTATTAAAAATGTGTGATGTGATTGGTTTTGTTTTCAAACCAAAACAATTAGATGATGAAGAATTAGCTACTTATAAAAAATGGTTAGATGCAAAAGTTGAAAAAGACTTTGGAAAAGCAGATCAATATCGTGATATTTTAATTAAGAAAGGAATTATTTAATGAATCCAGACTTTATAAATCCGCTTGTTCTTGCTTATTTAGGTGATAGTGTTTTAGAACTTTTGGTAAGAGAGTATCTTATTAACAATGATCTACAAAAAGTAAATGAGCTCTATCAAAAAGCAACACACTATGTAAGTAGTAAAGCTCATGAAGATTTTATCTTGTATATTTTAGAACAAAACTTTCTAACAGAAAAAGAAGTTGGTATTTTTAAAAGGGGAAGAAATACAAAAACCAATAAAAGAGATTCGAAAGAACATCGTTATTCAACAGGATTTGAATGTCTAATTGGTTATTTATATTTAAATAATCAACAAGAGAGAATCTACGAAATCTTTGATGAGTTTAAAAAACGTGTGAATGAACTCGAAAATGAAGAAATTTGACACAAATTTGAGACAAAAAATGGAGAAAAATATGAAACAATATATATATGGAAAAAATCCTATCATGGAAGCATTAAAGGGTGCGAGTGTTTATAAGATTTATATGTTGAATGGGCATAAAGATCAAAAGATTTTTGACTTATGTAAACGAAATCAAATTCCTTTAGAGTTTGTGGATAAAAAAGAATTTGATAAAAAAGTTGGAAAAGTTGTTCATCAAGGGGTAATGGCTTATATTGAAAATTATCGTTATTACTCAATAGATGAAATCTTAAATTCTATTCAACCAGAGAAACAACCATTATTATTAATGCTTGATGGTTTAGAAGATCCACACAATTTAGGTGCAATATTAAGAACATGTGATGCTATTGGTGTTGATGGTGTCATTATTGGAAAAAATCGAAGCGTAGGTTTAAATGCAACGGTTGCTAAAGTATCTACAGGGGCGATTCATCATGTCAAAGTGGCACAAGTCACAAATCTTACAAGGACTTTAGAAGATTTAAAGAAAAAGTCATTCTGGATCGTAGGTTGTGAACTTGAAAACAGCCAAGATTATCGTAGTGTGGATTACAATATGCCAACTGTTTTAGTCATTGGTTCAGAAGGTTTTGGTATGTCACGTCTTGTTAAGAAAAGTTGTGATATCAATGTTGTTTTACCAATGGAAGGACATGTTAATTCCTTGAATGCTTCAGTGGCAGCATCTGTTCTTCTCTATCAAGTATATAATTCAAGACACCCTTTATAAAAAGAAAGGGGATAAACTATGATAGCGTACAATGAACAAGAATTAATTTATTTATATCATTTGGGTTCAATGAGGGCCTATGAAATATTATTAAGTGAATATCGAAAATTTATTTATGCTTATGCAAATCGCTATGATAGTGGTATTGAATATTCAGAAGATTCGCTTCAAGAAATGATGATTTCACTTTCTCACGCTTTTGAAGCTTATCGCATTGACAAAAATACTTCTATGCGTACTTACTTTTTCTATGTAATTAAATCCTCATTAAGTACAAAAAAAAGAATGGTTTATCGGAAAATTCGTTATCTTGATGATAAAAAGAAAATTTCTTTAGATCAAAATATCTATGGAACAAGTATAAAAGTAGAAAACGTCATTGCAGATACCAAAAAAACGTATCGACCAGAATGCCAATTAGAAATTCAAAATCGAGAGCAAATATCTTTAGATATTTTAGAAAAGAAAGCCTCGCCTTTAGAAAAAGAGGTTGTTTATTATTTACAACTAGGCTATAAGTTTAAAGAAATAGCAGAAATACTTGGTGTCGATATTAAATGTATTTATAATGCGCATTATCGCTTGCGAAAAAAAGTACGTTGTAAATAAGATTGACTATGAATTTCTTTTATGCTAAATTATAGTAGCATAGAAATGAGTTGATATTATGAAGGAAAAAGTCATTTTAGTGTGTAGTGAATGTTTATCAAGAAACTATACAATGACAAAAAATAAAAGATTAAATGTAAACAGATTAGAATTAAATAAATATTGTAAACGATGTGGTAAACATACTTTACATAAAGAAACGAAATAAGGAGGTTGACTCGTGTTTGGTAAAAAAGCTGAGACAGAAGTAGTTGAAGAAGTAGAACATGAATTACGTTTTAAAGAATGGTTTAATTTAAAAGGTATTCGTGAAGAAATTAAAAAAGTTCATTGGTTAACAAAAAAAGAATTATTTAATAATTCAGTAGTTGTATTAGTATTTACTTTTGTAATGGGATTATTCTTCTTCGGAGGAGATGCCGTTATTGCATTTATTTTAAAAGCATTGGGGATGGATTAGATTATGGCAGGAATGAATGATGAAGGTAGACAATGGTATGTCGTTTGTACATACAATGGTCATGAAAATAAAGTAAAAGAAAACTTAGAAAAACGTATTGAATCAATGGGATTACAAGATTGTTTATATAATATTATTATCCCAGAACATGTTGAAACAATTATTAAAGATGGTAAAAAAATTAATAAAGTAACAAATATGTTCCCAGGATATGTTCTTGTAGAAATGGTTATGACTGATGAAGCGTGGTACGTTGTACGTAATACATCAGGAGTATCTGGATTTATTGGTTCTTCAGGTGGTGGAGCAAAACCTTTCCCGCTTCAAAAACATGAATTAGATCCTATTTTAAAGAAAATGGGTATTTCTACATCAGCTGTTGAAATTGATTATGCTGTTGGTGATGAAGTTAATGTTATTTCAGGACCTTTTGCTGGTAAAAGTGGAACAGTTGAATCAATTGATTTTGAAAAAGAAAATGCAAAAGTTCTTATTGATTTTTTAGGTAATCAAACACCTATGGAAATTGAATTAGTTGCATTAGAAAAAGCATTCTAGGACAAATGTTTTATACATTTGTCTTTTTGTTAGGAGGAAGAAAATGACTAAATTATTTTTCTTTGATATTGATGGAACATTAATTGAATGTAATAAAGGTCTTTATGAAATATCAAAAACAAATAGACAATCGTTTGATGTCTTAAAAGAAAAAGGACATGATGTCTTTTTGGCAACGGGAAGATGTAAATGTTTTATAACAGATGGAGTTATGAATTATCCGTTTAGTGGCTATGTCACATGTAATGGGGGTTATGTAGAATATAAAGGAAAAGCTCTTTATAAAGCAATTGTTCCAGCAAAAGCAATTGAAGAAACTATTAAATTATCAAAAGAACATCATTTTAGTTTTTATTTTGAAAGCAATGATTTTATTTATGTTTTAGATCGAAATGAACCAAGACATGTTGAATTTGCGAAAAATTGGGGAATGAAAGATGAAACAATCATTGATGATTTTGATCCACAAGAAATAGAAGCTTATATTGGTATGATTGTTATCAATTCTAAAGAGGATATTCCGGTTTTAGTAGAAACGTTATCACCTTATTTTGATATTCAAAGACATCAAACAGGTTATTCTTTTGATTTGACTTTAAAAGGTGTTTCAAAAGCGGTAGGAATTAAAAAACTTGTAGAAGCTTTAAATAAAGATATGCAAGATACAATTGCTTTTGGTGATGGAAGAAATGACTTAGAAATGTTAGAAGAGGTAAATACCGGTGTTGCTATGGGAAATGCAGTTCCAGAAGCAAAAGCAGTAGCAAATGAAGTATGCCAAGATGTTATCAATGATGGAATTACACTATGGTTGAAGGAACACGACTTTATTTAAAGTGTTCTTTTTTTGTTATAATGGATGCGGTGATGATATGAAAGAAAAAATTTGTAACGAAAGACATTGTGGAAATGGCTGGTGTTGGAAAAACTATAGTTTCTTGTTATTTTAATGAAGACTATGTTAAAGATTTTGAAGAAATTGATAATGGTTTTGATATCTATGCAGCTCACTCTTTCTTAGATGAAAAAGGAAGAAGAATACTCATTGGTTGGATGTTACTTCCTGATGTCGATTATACGATTCCAACAGTAGAAAATACTATTTTTGAATTGCACATTTCAAAAATCCAAGATCAATTTTCTTTAAAACTAAGAAGTGATTTTACTTTAGAAAACGAAAATAGTCTTTTAATGAAAGTAGGATATGGACGTAAACAAAGACATTTAAAAGTTGATCATTTAGATTATATAGTGATTTTTAGTGAATGGAGTTTTTTAGAGTGTGATCAAGAAGTTGAACTTTATTATTTAGACTCTTTTAAAATAACGTGTGAAAAGTAGGCTTAACAAAAGTCTGCTTTTTATATAACAGATTTTTGGTGTATTCTTAACAATAAAAGAGTAAAATGTTTTTAGGAGGTGAGACTATGTTGTTGTTTGGACATAGGGGCTATAGTGATCAATATCCTGAAAATACAATGTTGGCTTTTGAAAAGGCTATTGAAAATGGTTTTGATGGAATTGAAACAGATGTTCATAAAACAAAAGATGGCGTTCTTGTTTTATGTCATGATGAAAAAATAAATCGAACTAGTAATGGAAAAGGTTATATCAAAGATATGACTTATGATGAACTTTGTACTTATAATTTTGGAACAAAGGAAAATCCTCAAAGAATTCCTGCATTGAAAGATCTCTTGGAATTATGTAAAGGCAAAAAAATAAAAATTAATTTAGAAATTAAAACAAATAAGATCCAATATTCAGGAATAGAATTAGAAAGCTATCAAATGATTAAAGAGATGGGAATGTTAGATCAAGTATTGTTTTCGAGTTTTTCTATTGAATCTCTTTATAAATTAAGAGCGATTGATTCATCTTTATATTTAGGATATCTTTTTGAAGATGATTATGAAAAGAATAAACAATTATGTTTAACACAAAAATTACATGTCCATGTACGAGAAGATTATTTAGATGAAGATGAAATTGCACTTTATTTAAAACATGGATTAGATATTAATACATGGGGTGTAACAAATCGATTTCGTTATGGTTATTTTAAGGAAAAAGGTGTAAATATTGTCATAGCAAACAAAAATTTCAAGAAGCTAAAAATGTAATCGCTTACGTTGTTTTTTTACCCATCAAACGTGCGATAATACTTGTTTTTTGCATGTTTTTCATGTAAGATGTTGGTGTACAAATGAAAAATTTCACAATAAATATGGAGGAAATAAAATGGCAGAAAAAAAACCTGTACAACAAGCTGTCCCAACTGAAGCAGAAACTGATGCTCATGTTGATGACCTTGTAAACAAAGCTTTAAAAGCTTTAGAAGAATTTGAAGATTTTACACAAGAACAAGTAGACTACATCGTTGCTAAATGTTCTGTAGCTGGGTTAGACCATCATGGTATTTTAGCTGAAGCTGCAGTTAACGAAACAGGACGTGGAGTATTTGAAGATAAAGCTGTTAAAAACTTATTTGCATGTGAATATGTTACTAACAATTTACGTCATTTAAAAACAGTAGGAATCATCAATGAAGATCCATTAACTGGAATCACTGAAATTGCTGAACCAGTAGGTGTTGTTTGTGGTATCGTTCCAACAACTAACCCAACTTCAACAGTAATTTTCAAATCATTAATCGCTTTAAAAACAAGAAACCCAATCATTTTCTCGTTCCACCCAAGCGCTCATGAAAGTTCAAAACAAGCTGCAATCGTTATTAGAGATGCTGCTATCGCTGCTGGTGCACCAGAAAACTGTATTCAATGGTTATCTATTAAATCTATGTATGCAACTAATGCATTAATGAATCACCCAGGTGTTGCAACTATTTTAGCAACTGGTGGTAACGCAATGGTTAAAGCTGCATATTCATGTGGTAAACCTGCTTTAGGTGTAGGTGCTGGTAACGTACCTGCATATGTTGAAAAAACATGTGTATTACCAAGAGCTGTAAATGATATCGTATTATCAAAATCTTTCGACAATGGTATGATTTGTGCTTCTGAACAAGCTGCAATCGTAGACCAAGAAATCTACAGTGATTTCATGAAAGAAATTAAAAGATTCCATGTTTACTTTGTAAACAAAGAAGAAAAAGCTAAACTTGAAAAATTCATGTTTGGTGCAGAAGCTTATTCAGACAATGTTGCTCAAGCTAAATTAAATCCTAATGTTGTAGGTAAACCTGCTGAATGGATTGCTGAACAAGCTGGATTCAAAGTTCCTGCTGAAACACAAATTATCTGTGCAGAATGTAAAGAAGTAGGACCAAATGAACCATTAACTAGAGAAAAATTATCTCCAGTATTAGCTATCTTAAAAGCTAAAAGCACTGATGATGGTATCGCTAAAGCAGCTGCAATGGTTGAATTTAACGGTTTAGGTCACTCTGCTGCAATTCATACAGAAGATCATGAAATTTCTAAAAAATTCGGACATGCGTGTAAAGCAATCCGTATCATTGAAAACGCTCCATCAACATTCGGTGGTATTGGATCAGTATATAATGCATTCATTCCATCGTTAACATTAGGTTGTGGTTCTTACGGACATAACTCAGTATCTAACAACGTAAGTGCTGTTAACTTAATCAATATTAAGAGAATAGGGAGACGTAATAACAATATGCAATGGGTTAAACTTCCTCCAAAAGTATACTTTGAAAAGAATTCAATTAGATACTTAAGAGATATGAAACATATGGAAAAAGCCATGATCGTTACTGATAGAAGTATGGTAAATCTTGGTTATGTTGAAAAAATCGAAGACGTTATTAGAAGAAGACGTAATCATGTAGATATCGAATTATTCTTTGATGTTGAACCAGATCCAAGTATTGATACTGTAAGAGAAGGGGTAGAATTAATGAGAAAATTCGAACCTGATTGTATCATCGCTTTAGGTGGGGGATCATCAATGGATGCTGCTAAAGTTATGTGGTTAATGTATGAAAACCCAGAAGTTAACTTTGATGATATCAAACAAAAATTCATGGATATCAGAAAACGTGCTTTCAAATTCCCTGAATTAGGTAAAAAAGCAAAAATGATCTGTATCCCAACTACATCAGGAACTGGATCAGAAGTTACTCCTTTCGCAGTTATCACTGATAAGAAAGAAAACAAAAAATATCCATTAACTGACTATGCTTTAACTCCAACTATCGCTATCGTTGACCCTGAATTCGTAATGTCATTACCAGGAGCAATCGCTGCTGATACAGGTATCGATGTATTAACTCATGCAGTTGAAGCTTATGTTTCAATCTTAGCATCTGACTTTACTGATGGATGGGCTAAACAAGCTGTTAAATTAGTATTTGAATACTTAGAAGAATCAGTTAAGAAAGGTACTCCAATTGCAAGAGAAAAAATGCATAACGCTGCAACTATCGCAGGTATGGCATTCGCTAATGCGTTCTTAGGAATGAACCACTCATTAGCTCATAAAATTGGTGGGGAATGGCATATTCCACATGGTAGAACAAATGGTATCTTATTACCACACGTAATTAGATATAACGGAACTATTCCAACTAAATTAAATATCTGGCCAAAAATTGAAAACTATAAAGCTGATGTTAAATTCATGGAATTAGCTCAATTAATTGGATTAAATCCTAAGACTCCAGCTGAAGGTGTTGAAATGTTCGCTGATGCTTGTGAAGAATTATGTCACAAAGTAGGTGTTGTATCTAACGTAGAATCTCAAGGTATCTCAAGAGAAGCTTGGGAAGAATCAGTTCATAGAATTGCTATGAATGCTTACGAAGATCAATGTACACCAGCTAACCCTAGAATGCCTATGGTTAAAGATATGGAAGATATCTTACGTAAAATTTACGATTACAAAAACAAATTTGATAAATAATGATAAAGGTAGGCACGTCCTACCTTTTCTTTTATGTTAAGATAAAGTTCATAATTAATTCATATAGAATTGTTATATTAATCATGTCAGATGAAGACAATATAATAAACAAGTATAAGTGACCCCTCTCCCAAAAATTCACTTATACGCAAAGGAGGAACGCGTGTTCCTTTTTTTGTTTAAAAATGATAAATTAATTATTGCAATAAATATTTAATATTGATAAAATAAGAAAGGGCAATACAGTGTCTTCCATAGGAAGGCACTTTTTATTTTTATAGATACTAGAGGAGGATAGAAAATGGCTAAATACATATTTGTAACTGGTGGAGTTGTTTCAGGTCTTGGTAAAGGTTTAACAGCTGCATCTTTAGGAAGAATTTTAAAACAAAGAGGACAAAAAGTCTTCATGCAAAAATTAGATCCATATATTAACGTTGATCCAGGAACAATGTCACCTTATCAACATGGGGAAGTCTTTGTAACTGCAGATGGGGCAGAAACAGACTTAGATTTAGGACACTATGAAAGATTTATTGATGAACAATTAAATAGAAACTCATCAATTACAACAGGTAGAATTTATAGTAACGTTATTTCAAAAGAAAGACGTGGAGATTATTTAGGAGCTACTGTACAAGTTGTTCCTCATATTACAAATGAAATTAAAGAAAGAATTTATGCAGCTGCACGTAGTTCTAAAGCAGATATCGTTATTACTGAAATTGGTGGAACTACAGGAGATATCGAAAGTTTACCTTTCATCGAAGCTATTCGCCAAGTAAGATTAGATTTAGGGTATGAAAATACCGTTTATATTCATACAACTTTACTTCCATACATTGGGGCAAGTCATGAAGTAAAAACAAAACCAACACAACATAGTGTTAAAGAATTAAGAGGTTTAGGTATTCAACCAGACTTTATTGTTTGCCGTAGTGAACATCATATTGAAAAAGAATTAAAAGATAAGATTTCTTTATTTTGTAATGTACCAACACAAAATGTTATTTCAAACTATGATGTAGAAAATTTATATGAATTACCACGCATGTTGCTAGATCAAAAAATGGATGATTTAGTATTACAACATCTTCAAATCAATGCACCGGCAGCGCATATGGATGAATGGGATGCTTTAGTTAACCGTGTTAAAAACTTAAACCAAGAATTAAATATTGCGTTAGTTGGAAAATATGTTCAATTGCCTGATGCATATTTATCAGTTAACGAAGCTTTAAGACATGCAGGATATTATGTGAACAGTGTTGTTAATATTGATTTTATTAATTCAGAAGAATTAAATAAAGAAAATGTAGCAGAAAGATTAAAATATGCCGATGGTATCATCGTTCCAGGTGGATTTGGTGATCGTGGTATTGCTGGTATGATTGATGCTATTGAATATGCACGTACAAATAATGTACCACTTTTAGGTATTTGTTTAGGTATGCAATTAATTACCATTGAATATGCTAGAAATGTATGTGGTATTAAAGATGCTAACTCATTAGAATTTGATGAATTATGTAAGAATCCAGTGATCAATTTAATGTCTGACCAATCTTTAGAAGATATGGGAGGTACACAAAGATTAGGTGATTATGAATGTCAATTAAATCCAGGAACACAAGCAGCACGTCTTTATGGAAAAGAATTAATTAAAGAAAGACATCGTCATAGATATGAATTTAATAATAACTATAAAGATGTTTTAGTTGAAAATGGTTTAAAAGTTGCGGGATTTAACCCGGAAAGAAATCTTGTAGAAATTGTTGAAATTGAAGATCATCCTTACTATGTAGGATGTCAATTCCATCCAGAATTTACTTCAAGACCGAACCGTGCACAACCTTTATTCCAAGGTTTAATTTCAGCGGCACATGATCGTAAATATAATAAATAATAAAAAGAAAGCAATATCGAAAGATATTGCTTTTTATACAAAAAAGGAGATTGTTTTTACAATCTCCACTTTTTTATTTCTTAGGTAATTTAAATGAACTCTTTAATGAAACGATTCTATTAAATACAAAATGATCCTCTGTAGAATCTTTTGTATCAATACAGAAATAACCATTTCTTACAAATTGGAACGAATCACCACGTTTGTATTTTTCAATAGCTGGTTCAACATAACAATCATCAATAACAGTTAATGAATTAGGATTTAAGTTTAAAGATCCATCTTCATTATAAACACCTTTTTCTTCATCAACTAAGTTTTCATATAAACGTGCTGTTACTTTCTTACAATGATGAACAGGAACCCAATGAATTGTACCTTTTACTTTTCTACCAGTAAATCCTGTACCGTTTTTAGTAATAGGATCATAAGTACAATGAACAACAGTTACTTTTCCATTTTCATCTTTTTCAAAATCAACACATTTAACGAAATAAGCATTCATTAAACGAACTTCATTTCCTGGGAACAATCTAAAATATTTTTTAGGTGGTTCTTCCATAAAGTCATCACGATCAATCCATAATTCTCTTTCAAATGGAACTTTTTCATAACCTAAATCAGGATTTTCCATGTTGACCATCGCATCTAAATATTCAACTTGTCCTTCAGGATAGTTATCAATAACTAATTTAATAGGATCTAAAACAGCCATCACACGAGGTGCTTTTGGTTTTAAATCATTACGAATACAATATTCTAACATCGCATAATCATTTGAAGAATTACTTTTTGTAACACCAACTAATTCCATAAAAGATTTAATTGATTCAGGTGTAAATCCTCTACGTCTTAAAGCGGCAATTGTGACTAATCGAGGATCATCCCAGCCATCAACAATACCTTCATCAACTAAACGTTTAATATAACGTTTTCCTGTAATAACATTTGTTAAATAAAGTTTGGCGAATTCAATTTGTTTTGGTGGATGTTCATAACCAATTTCTTGAACGACCCAATCGTATAAAGGACGATGATCTTCAAATTCAAGAGTACATATTGAATGAGTAATTCCTTCAATAGCATCTTCAATTGGATGAGCAAAGTCATACATTGGATAAATACACCATTTATCTCCTGTGTTATGATGTGTCATTCTGGCGACACGATAAATAATAGGATCACGCATATTGATATTTGATGAAGCCATATCAATTTTAGCTCTTAATACTTTTGAACCATCTTCAAATTCACCATTTTTCATTCTTTCGAATAAATCTAAGTTTTCTTCGATTGAACGATTACGATATGGAGAATCTTTACCAGGTTCTGTTAAAGTACCACGGTATTCTCTAATTTGTTCAGGACTTAAATCACAAACATAAGCTTTTCCTTTCTTGATTAAAAGAACAGCTGCTTCATACATTTGATCAAAATAGTTCGATGCAAATTTGATATCACCATCATATTTAGCTCCTAACCATTCTACGTCTGAAACAATACTTTCTACGAATTCTGTTTTTTCTTTCATTGGATTTGTATCATCGAAACGTAAATTGAATGTTCCATTATATTTTTTAGCTAATCCATAATTTAATAAGATTGATTTAGCATGCCCAATGTGTAAATAACCATTTGGTTCAGGAGGGAAACGTGTCGCAATTTTTGCATATTTTCCTTCCTCTAAATCTTGATCTATAATTTTTTCAATAAAATTTTTACTTACTACTTCTTCTTTATCCATAGGAAGTCCTCCCATAATTTTTATATGTTTTAGTTTACCATATTTTCCTTGATTATAAAACATCCAATACTTCATAAATTAGAAAATATGTGCTAGAATGTTTGCGGAAGGTGATAACATGTTTAGAATAGGACAATCAATTGATATTCATCAATTAGTAGAAGGAAGAGATTTATATATTGGCGGTGTAAAAATTGATCATGATAAAGGGTTGTTAGGACATAGTGATGCAGATGTCTTATTACACGCTATTATTGAAAGTATTATTGGGGCGTTAGGTCTTGGTGATATTGGAAAACATTTTCCTGATACAGATCCTCAATATAAAGGAATTTCTTCAATGGTTTTATTGGAACATTGTTATCAACTGATGAACCAAGAAGGTTATGAGATCAATAACCTTGATAGTATTATTATGTGTGAGGCACCTAAGATGGCACCTCATATTCAAAAAATGAGAGAAAATGTTGCAAGTAAATTACATTGTGATGTCAGTCAAATCAATATCAAAGCAACGCGTGGAGAAAAGCTAGGGTTTGTTGGAAGACAAGAAGGTATGGTAGCTCAAGCGGTTGTTTTATTAAGAAAAAAAGGAGTATAGAAATGGCAAAAGTAAGAACAAGATTTGCACCAAGTCCAACAGGATATATGCATATCGGTAACTTAAGAACAGCGTTATATGAATATTTAATCGCTAAACATGATCATGGAGATTTTATTTTAAGAATTGAAGATACTGATCAAGAAAGAGAAGTTGAAGGTGCTGTTGATATGATCTATAAAGTTATGGATCAAACAGGATTAGGTTATGATGAAGGACCTAATAAGCCAGGAAATGTGGGACCTTATGTTCAATCTGAAAGATTAGCTATTTATAAAGAATATGCTGATAAATTAGTTGAATTAGGGGGAGCTCATTATTGTTTCTGTGATGAAGAAACAATCAATAAAGCAAAAGAAGAATCTGATAATGAAGAATTAGGATACATTGATCCATGTAAACATCTTTCTTTAGAAGAAGCAAAACAAAGAATCGCTAATGGCGAAAAATATGTAGTAAGACAAACAATTCCAAGTACAGGAATTACTTCTTTTGAAGATGAAGTTTATGGACATATTGAAGTAGAAAACGCGGGACTTGCTGAAGGTGTTTTATTAAAAAGTGATGGTTATCCAACATATAACTTCGCAAATATCGTAGACGATCATTTAATGAACATCACTCATGTTGTAAGAGGAAATGAATATTTATCTTCAACACCTAAATATAATTTAATCTACCAAGCATTTGGATGGGATGTACCATCATATATCCATTGTCCACCTGTTATGAAAGATGAAAAACATAAATTATCAAAACGTAATGGGGATGCATCTTATCAAGATTTAATTAATAAAGGTTTCTTAAATGAAGCAATCTTAAATTACATTGCTTTACTTGGATGGTCACCTGAAGGTGAACAAGAAATCTTCTCATTAGATGAATTAATTGAAGTATTTGATGTAAAACGTATTTCTAAGTCTGGGGCTATTTTTGATATAAATAAATTAAAATGGATCAATAGCCAATATATTAAAAAATTAGATACAAAACAATTAACAAAATTATGTTTGCCATTTTTACAAGAAGCTTATGATTTAAGCGATAAAAGTGAAGAATGGATTGAAAAATTAGTAGAAGTGCATAGAGATCATATTTCTTGTGGTGAAGAAATTGTTGAACAAGTTAAACTATTCTTTGAAGATGAAATTCATTTAGAAGAAGAAGCAGTTGAATTTATGAAAGATGAAGCTATTCCAAATACATTAGCTGTATTTAAATCTAAGGTTGAAGAATTAGCTGAAGAAAATTTTAAACAGGATCAAATCTTTGCTTGTATTAAAGCAACTCAAAAAGAAGCAAAAGCAAGAGGAAAAATGTTATATATGCCTTTACGTATTGCGACAACTGGTATTATGCATGGTCCAGATTTAGCAGCTTCTATGGAATTATTAGGAAAAGATAAAGTATTAAAACGATTAGGATAAGCAAATTTCTTATCCTTTTTTGTATTTTTTTACCTGATAAGCGTTTGCTATTGCTTTTTTTTTAATGAAGGAATAAGATATTTTACAAAAGTATGGTACTTTTCACAAAAATGTCACAATTAGATGATATAATGATAGGGAAAGGAGTGAGATAATGACACAAATAATGAAAAAGAAAATCATCAGTGTTGTTTTAGGTTTTTTTGTTGTTGCCAGCACTCTTTTTACAATTCTTGCTTTAAATATCACACCAGTGACATTGAAAAGAGATATATTTGAATATGAATATGGATCTGTTATCTCGAACAATCCCGCGGATTATGTCAATGCCAATGAAAGTGTTATTAATGAAGTAAAACTTAATTTCTCTAATTTAAAAAATGAAATTGGTTTGTATAAAGTATCAGCAACTTATGCAGGTGTTGAACTTCCATTTTATATTAAAATAAAAGATACTACAAAACCGGTTTTTACGTTGAAACAAGTTGTTTTTAATATCAATGTCAATGAAAAGATTGCAGCATTGAATTTAATTGATAAAGTAGAAGACCAATCAGATACGATAGCTTATTTCTTACAAGAAGATGGAAGTAAAACAGAAACACTACAATTTAATAAAAAAGGTTCTTATATTGTTGATATTGTTGTAGAGGATGTTGTAGGAAACCAAGCATCGAAATTACGCGCAAAAATTGTGGTTGGACATTTAGGAAATCATCCGACTTTAGAAGGAATTAATGATGTTGAGGTTGTTCAAGGAATGCGCTTTGATATCATGGAAGGTGTCAGTGCCAGTGATGGTAATGGAAATGATATTACGCATCAAATTAAGATTTTAAAGAACACGGTGAATACCGATGAAGTTGGTACATATGAAGTGATTTATTCTATTACAAATAGTCAAGGAAATAATATTCAAAGAACTAGAAAAGTTGAAGTTATAAAAAATGAAAGTGAGAAGAAATCGTGATAATTACTATAGGAATGTTATTAATATGCATTGGAATTTATGTTGTAATCAATTTTATTGATCAAAGTGATGATAAAAGTAGTTTAGCTATTAAATATGGAGCATTTTATCCAGCAAAGATTGAATATAAACAAGAATATTGGCGTTTTTTAACTGCAAATTTTGTACATGTTGATTTTATTCATCTTTTTATGAATTGTTATGCACTGTATTATTTAGGCGGTACTTTTTTTGAAAGACTTTTAGGGCCATTTCCTTATATTTATTTAATTCTGGTTTCGGGAATTGCTTCTTATACTGTGACCTATCTTTACAGTAAAAAAGATGTACGTTATCAAAATACAATTACTTTAGGAGCAAGTGGTATTTTCTATGGCTTTTTAGGGTCGATTGTAACACTTGGTGTGGTTTTTAAAGGACCTTATCTTATGATTTTAAAAAACTTTATGGCTGTTATAGCAATTAATGTTGTCTTTACTCTTATAGATAAAAGTGTATCTAAAACAGGACATTTAGGAGGCTTCATTGGTGGTGTTTTAGCGATGCTTGTCCTCATTGGAAGTGGCGTATGCGGCTATTAATTGATGGTGATGCTTGCCCAAATCGAAAAGAGGTTATTGAACTTGCTTTACATTATGAAATAGAAACATTTTTATTTATTGATTTTGCTCATGATATTGAAGATGAACGTATTTGCATTGTAAGATGTGAAGTAGGGAAAGATAGTGTGGATCAAATGATTTTATCTTACATACAAGCAGGTGATTTGTTGATTAGTCAAGATTATGGATTAGCAAGTCTTGCTTTATTAAAAGAAGCTCTTGTATTACATGTTTCAGGTAAAAGAATTAGTGAAGATAATATCAATAACTTATTGATGTCTCGTTATTTAGGACATATTTCAAGAAAACAAAATAAACATGTTAAAGGACCAAAAAAAAGAAATCAAAAAACGTCACATTATTTTTTAAGAGAACTCGAAAAAATATTTATAGAATATAAAAATGGGATTAGTCAAGAAGACTAATCCATTCTTTTTATTTTCCAGAATCTCCATAGTTTTTTAGAACACGTGCACTTGGATCATCCACATCACAGTTTTCCCATCCTTTATTTGGCATCCAGAAATCTTTGATCCATTTTCCTTGTTGTGGAAAGAATGATTCAAAAATATCTCGGTACATTAATGATTCTTTTGTAAATGGTGTACAGTATGAATATTTTTCTTTTGCCTTTAAAACATCTTCATCACTGTATTTTTCATCGGCTAAATCTTTTAGGTAATCAACCATTGAATGACCTACGGCATCTGAGAAGGCGGCTTTTTCTCTAAAGAGAATATCGTGTGGTAAATAATCTGTTTCTTCAAAAGCATGACGTAATAAGTATTTACCTTTATTGTAAACATTCATTTTTTTTGCAGGGTCAATAGACATAGAATAATCAACAAAGTCTACATCTGCAAAAGGAACGCGTCCTTCTAAAGCGTGAGCAGAGATACAACGATCTGCTCTTAAAACATCATACATATAAAGTTCTTTAATTCTTTTGCTTGCTTCTTCTTGAAATGCTTTTGGATTTGGTGCAAAGTCTGTATATTTATATCCGAAAAGTTCATCAGAAACTTCGCCGGTCATGATAACTTTAATATCTGTATTTTGATGAATATATTTACATAAAATATACATAGCCATACTTGCACGAATGGTTGTGATATCAAATGTTTCAAGATGGTAAATAACTTCTTTTAAATGTTGATATAAATCTTCTTTGTTCATAATGACTTCAGTATGTTCAGTTCCTAAATAATCGGCAACTTGTTTAGCATATTTTAAATCAATTGGATCACTTTCCATTCCAATAGCGAAAGTACGGATTGGTTGGTTAGATAATCTTTGTCCAATGGCACAAACAAGTGAAGAATCAAGACCACCACTTAATAAATAACCAATTGGAGCATCTGACATAAATCTTTTTTCAACGGCTTTTTCAAGTTTTGTTTTTAAGTTTTTCGCAATTGTTTCTAAATCATCATCAACAATTGTTTTAGGATCACTTAAATCGTTATAACAAATAAATTGTCCATCTAAATAATAATGTCCTGGTGGAAAAGGCATAATATCATCACATAGATCAAACAAAGCTTTTGCTTCTGAAGCAAAACAAATTTGATGTTCTTTTTTACTATAACCATAGAACATTGGACGAATTCCCATTGGATCTCTTGCAGCTATAAGCTGTTTTGTTTTGGTATCATAAAGAACCATCGCAAATTCTGCATCTAAATATTTACATAAGATTTCAATTCCATATTGATCATAAAGAGGAATTAAAACTTCGCAGTCACTTCCTGATTTAAAAGTGTACTCTTTTGATAATTTATTTTTTAATTCTGGATAGTTATATATTTCTCCATTACATACTAAAGTACAATCTTTGTAAACAAAAGGTTGATTTCCATTTGTTGATAAATCCATAATTGACAAACGGTTAAATCCCCAAGTAATCCCGTTACTTACAGAGATATGTTGATGATCAGGACCACGATAAGCGGCTTTATCTAAAGCATCATTAAATTCCTGTAATTTAAATTCTTCACTTCCTACGACTAAAAAACCACACATTTTTAATATCCCCCTTATAATTAAAAAATCGCACAGAATGTGCGAGTATCGTGTAACATATAAATCCAAAAGATATACATGGTACGGAAAATACTTCTAAGAGTACTCGATACCCGCTAGTTGTAACATAACTAGAAACGTTCTAGCCTACTTGCTTTTGCTTTCGGTAGACAGCTCAAAGGTGTTCTTCATATTTTTGTTCACTACTAGACTCACACCATCTTCTAGCTCGCTTAAGTTTCGTAAAAATACTACTCTCCTTGTCATTGCTTTTGACTTGGTTACAGTATAGTATAATTTATAAATAAAATCAATAATAAATATTTAATATGATAAAAAATAATCGATTTTATACAATAAAAAAGAGAAAAATGAAACAAATTTGAGACAAAAAAAGAAATAAAATGATGTATAATGGTAACATCTAAAAGTAGACGAAGTACAAGGAGTGGAAAAATGACAAAAGATATTCATATGTTAGTAAGTATGATCAATATGAAATTAAGAGACGATGACATGAAATTAGTACATGCTCTTTCTATTTATGATTTAAAAGAAGATGAATTCTTAAAAAGATTAGATGAAAATGATTATTTTTATGATGAAATGACAAACCAAATTAAAACAAAATAATTGTTTTATCGAAGATAAATGATATAATGGGAATACTAATACGGAGGGAATTTAAAATGTTAAAATTAGAAGATTTTCAAGCGGCTAAAAAAAGAGTTGATGAAGTCATCTTACCAACTCATTTAATACATAGTGAAGCATTTTCTGAAGAAAGCGGTAATGATGTATATATCAAACCTGAAAACTTACAAAAAACAGGAGCATTCAAAATTAGAGGTGCCTACAATAAAATTATGAAATTAGATGATGAAGCAAAGAAAAAAGGGTTGATTGCTTCTTCGGCTGGAAATCATGCACAAGGTGTAGCTTATGCAGCAAAAAAATTAGGGGTCAAAGCAACAATTTGTATGCCAGCACATACACCTTTAATTAAAGTGGATGCAACAAAAGCACATGGAGCTGATGTTGTTTTATATGGTGAAGCTTATGATGAAGCTTATGAAAAAGCAGTAGAATTACAAAAATCTGAAGGTTATACTTTTGTTCATCCTTTTGATGATGAAGATGTTATGGAAGGACAAGGAACAATTGCTTTAGAAATTATGGAAGAACTTCCAGATGTTGATTATATTCTTGTACCTATTGGTGGTGGAGGATTGATTTCTGGTATTGCTTGTGCAGCAAAACAAATTAATCCATCTGTTAAAATTGTAGGGGTTGAACCAGAAGGAGCTGCAAGTGCGTTAGCGGCAGTTGAAGATGATCAACTTGTTAAGTTAAGTGAAGTAAGTACAATTGCTGATGGGACAGCGGTTAAACAAATTGGAGAAACACCATTTGAGTATATTAAAAAATATGTTGATGAAATTGTTACGGTAAGTGATTATGAACTAATGGAAGCGTTCTTGATACTTGTTGAAAAACATAAATTAATTGCTGAAGGATCTGGTATTTTATCACTTGCAGCATTAAAGAAATTACATTGTAAACGTAAAAAAGTTGTATCACTTATTTCTGGTGGAAATATGGATGTGATGACAATTTCTTCAATGATCAATAAAGGACTTATTTCAAGGGGTAGAATCTTAACATTCTCTGTACAATTACCTGATATTCCAGGACAATTAGAAATTGTATCTCGATTATTAAATGAATGTAACGCAAATGTTATTGGTGTTGAACATAACCAATTTAAAAACTTTGCACGTTTTTCAGAAGTAGAATTAAGGGTTACTTGTGAAACAAATGGTGAAGCGCATATTCAAATGATTGTTGATAAATTTAAAGAAAATGGATATACAATTGTAAAAATTAACTAAGCAGTCGAAAGATTGCTTTTTTTAGTATGACGGGCATGTCTTACATCTAAGGTGAAAGTCCTTCATGAGCGTAGTTGTCGACGAATCATATAGCGACTTGCAAGTTTCACATCGTGAGGTGTGGGAGAGAGGAAGCAATAGCGAAATCGTGGCCCAAAGAACATGAACTGGATAATGAGGCGTATTAAGAGGATAAATTGGCTAAATACAATAAAGTCCAAAAGGCAACCGTAATCTTAATGTGTAAATCCAGTGGGTAAACGAGGAAAGATGTATGACTTATCCCGTGAGGTCTCACTAGCGACAAAGTAGTAACAACGAATAGTGAGAAGTCAGCAGACGGCATAGTAGGTATGGACAGTATACTGAAGGCCTGAATGATTAAATAGTGCAAAATGAATGTATGTTTCTAATACGTGTTTGACAGTACAAAGTAGATGAAGCGTATTTGAATCAAAATGTATATAAACCTAGAACCTAGTATTAGAAAGCGGACAGGAGAAGAGCACACAAGTTATGTCTAAATTATTGAATGAAATTCTATCCAGGGAAAATATGCTCCTTGCTTACAGGAAAGTAATTTCTAATAAAGGGGCAAGTGGAGTAGATGGTGTAACAGTTGAAGAAATCAAAGATTACGTTAATCAAAACTGGAAGAATATCAAAAGCCAAATTAAAACAAGAAATTATCGGCCCCAACCAGTCAAAGGGGTTGAAATACCGAAGCCTAATGGTGGGATTAGAAAACTAGGCATACCAACTATTATGGATAGGATTATCCAACAGGCGATGGTGCAAAAATTAGAACCAATATGCGAACCTTATTTTAGTGATTACAGTTATGGTTTCAGACCAAATCGAAGTTGTGAAAAGGCAATTCTCAAACTTCTAGATTATTTAAATGAAGATTATATTTGGATAGTCGATATAGACCTAGAAAAGTTCTTTGACAATGTGCCTCATGATAAACTTATGAGCTATGTGCATAATATTATCAATGATGGAGATGTAGAATCCTTAATAAGGAAATATCTACAAGTAGGAGTGATGTCAAAGGGACGATATGAAGCAACAAACAAAGGGACACCGCAAGGTGGAAATATTTCGCCGTTGCTTTCAAACATACTGCTTAATGAACTGGACAAGGAACTAGAAGCAAGAGGACTTCACTTTGTAAGATATGCGGACGATTGCGTCATAGCGGTCAAAAGTGAAGCAAGTGCCAAAAGAGTAATGCGAACAATCACGAACTGGATTGAAAAGAAATTAGGATTAAAGGTCAATATGACAAAGACGCATATTACCAAACCGGATAATTTGAAATATCTAGGATTTGGGTTCTATTACAAGCAACAAACCAAAACATGGAGAAGTATACCACACAAAGATTCAGTTAAAAGTTTTGAAAGAAAACTAAAACAGCTAACTTGTAGAAGAAAGAATATGAGTTTTAAAACAAGGGTTGGACAATTGAATCCAGTGATTAGAGGATGGATAAATTACTATGCCATTGGGGATATGCAAGGAGTTATGATGAAAATAGATGCACACCTACGAACAAGATTAAGAGTGATATTGTGGAAACAATGGAAAGTACCAAGTGGAAGATATCACTGGTTAAGAAAATTAGGAGTCAACCATAATTTGGCAAGACAAACAGCATACATGGGAGACCACTATCAGTTTGTAACGACCAAAACATGTGTAGTGAGGGCAATATCAAAACAAAGGCTAACCAACAATGGATTGGTTAGCTGTTCTGATTATTATTTAATAAGACATAAATTGAAATTTAATTAAACCGCCGTATACGGAACCGTACGTACGGTGGTGTGAAAGGGAAAATTTATTGAAAGTTTTCCCTATTCGATTACTCTTTTTTATATCTATTCATTATTTAAAATGAGGAGGATTATATTGTGAAAAGAAAAATAGAAGAATTTTTCAAGCGGTTTATAGTTTTAAAAACAAGAAAAAAATTAAGAATTATTATAGTGGTTGGTTTGGTTGTGGGAGCTGTAAAGCTAATATTTTGTGATTTTCAACAAAGTGAATTAATACTTAAATTTGATACAATCAATGTTGAATTGGGGCAAACTGTATCGACTAATATAGATAGCTATTTAGATAAAAATAAGCTAAGTAATAAAGTTGTTAAAAAAATCATTAAAGAAACTGAGGAAAAGGATAATTTAAAGTATGTGAAGGTTATCAATAAAGATGAAAATGGAAAAGTTATTTCTAAAGAAGAAAAAGACTATCCTGAAGTTGGTAATTATGAAATGCATTTTATATACGGAAATGAAGTGGCTACAATAAGAGTAATTGTCAAAGATACAACAAAACCGGAAATTAAAGCGCCTACTAGTATTGATATTTTTCAATATACGGATTTATCAACATTCAGTTTTGATGAGCTGTTAGAGGTTATAGATTATAGTGATGTTAAAGATTGGATCGTTGATACATCTAAAATTGATGTGAATACAGTTGGAACTTATAAACTGAAGGTTTCTATTCAAGATAAATACAAAAATAAAGCGTCAAAGAAATTAAAAGTAAATGTAGTATAGGCTCTTAAAGTTGCTGAAGGAGAAGTTTCAGTTACTGAAATTATTACAGATGAAAATGGAAATAAGAAAATTGTTATCACTAAAAAATCTAACAATCAAGTTTCTAAAACTGATGCAATAGCGTCTACATCACCTGTATCTAATACAAGAACTGCTAAGGGTGATACGACTAACACAAAACCAACAACAAACTCTGGAAGTAGTACACTTGCTCCTAGCAACAATTCATCTGGATCAAGCAATTAAATTCTATCAATAGTGGAAACAGTTCAAGCAATACGAACACCTCTAATACAAATAGCGATTCAAACAATACAGCTAAAGCATCAACACCAGCCCATGATGAAACGGTTACTACAGGCTATAAATGTTCTTGTGGTGCAATGAAATAAATTTTTTAAACAATCAAAACAATTTATATTGGCATTATTTAAACTATTTGAATTCTGACAATATTAGGATTATCCCCAGATATTTCATCAGAATTGTCTTTTACGGTTTGATTTTTAACAAAAGATAACAAATATTTAATTATGTAAATCCTAATCAAAAAAGATGGAATATGGCTGCACTTTCATCTTTTTCTTATGAAAATAGTTCTAATAGAATTACACAAAAAAGTCAATAGATTTTAAAAATAGACGTGTTAAAATGATAGTATAGAATTGTAGTTGAGAGGTGGAACTTGTTCCATCATTACAGCTAAGGAATATAATTCAGGTGTTAATTGGTGTTATTAAAAAATACTCCCTTCCGATAGAAAGATGATAGAATTGTAATTGCTTATGTAAGACCTGATTGAAAAAAACAGGCATCAATCAATATGGAATGTTATTGTCGGTATTAAGTCTATTATCCTTCAGGACAAATATGTAAAACAGTAGCATTTATAATTTTCCTACATATAGATTATGTAAGTCCTATTCATTTAGAAAAGAGCGATGGAACTAGTTCCATCTTAGAAATAGATTAAAAATTCAAAGGAGTGGAAATATGGAAACAAAAAAACAAAATTTTATTGAAAAATATTTAGATACAAAACAGAAAAAAATAGTTGCTGGTTGTTTAGCAGGTGTTTTAGTTATCGGGTGTGCTGGTGCAGTCATTCTAAATAACAACGGTTCCAAAAATCTAGTCTTAACATCAAATGAAGTGGATGCTGAACTTGGTCAAAAAGTTTCAACTAATGTTGCTGATTATTTGGATGCAAATAAAGTTGATAATCTAGATAAGATCATTAAAGATACAAAAGAAAAAGATAATCTTAAGTACGTTACTGTAACAAATAAGGATGAAAATGGAAATGTTGTTTCTAAAGAAGAAAAAGATTATCCAAAAGTTGGTAACTATGAAATTAACTTTACCTATGGCAAAGAAAAAGCTACCGTAAAAGTAACGGTAAAAGATACAACAAAACCTGAAATCAAAACACCTGAAAGTATTGACATCATTCAATATACAGATCTTTCTACATTTAATTTCAGTGAGCTTTTAGAAGCTACAGATTACAGTGATGTCATGGATTGGAAGATCGATACATCTAAAGTAGATGTCAATACAATTGGAAGCTATGATTTGAAAGTTTCTATCCAAGATAGATACAAAAACAAGGCATCAAAGAAATTAAAAGTCAATGTTGTAGAAGCCCCTGCTGTTGATGATGGTGAAGTTGCAGTAACAGAAGTCATTACAGATGAAAATGGAAATAAAAAAACAGTGGTAACTAAGAAAACAAACAGTGAAGTTTCTTCAAATGATGCAGTAGCCTCTTCTTCACCTGTTTCAAATAAAGGAACGGTCAAGAATGATGCGACAAATACAAAACCAGCATCAAACAGTGGAACAAGCACACCTGCTTCATCAAGCAGTTCTAGTAGTTCATCTAATTCTAATACCAATACATCAAATAACGGTGGAAACAGTTCAAACAATACATCTAAACCATCAGCTCATACACATAACTACAATATTCCTATCACAAAGACAGTTCACCATGACGCTGAAACAAAGACGGTACATCATGACGCTGTTGTAGAAAATAAACCTGTTTATGATTCTCATTATGTTTGTAAAGTATGTGGATATGACGCTGGTAAAGATGGAAATGCAATTGGTGATCACAGTGCAGAAACAGGACATTCATACACTGTAATTGATGTGCAAACAGGAACTAAACAAGTTACTGTTAGGGAAGCCTACGATGAAACTGTTGTAGTCAGACAAGCCTATGATGAAACAGTAAAGACTGGCTACAAATGTTCTTGCGGTGCAGTCAAATAAAAATGAATAGAAGAAAGGACAATCACATGGTTGTCCTTTTTACATAGATGGAACATGTTCCATCTTTTATTTTTGAAGGGAGAAAGTTCAATGATAAAAGTTCATATTTATAAATGGGTATTCTACCCATAAGGCAATCGAAAGATTGTCTTTTTTAATGTTCAAAGGTCGATTGCTTTATCAATCATAAAAACCTGCTTAGAGAAGTAACACTGATATTGAAACTTGTATCAGTAAAATATCGATATTTTTATCGTATCTAGCCATACACTCCTTCAGTGTGGCAGATACGATAAGATGTAAATTTATTTATGAAGGAGGAAACTATTCTGATGAATAGAAGAAGAGTATTTAATAAACTTGGAAAAATATTCATGGTTATGACAATGATCCTTTCTATGTGTTTTTCTGCAGGAAATACAAAGGTCAATGCTTGGGATGGAAATGTCCCCCATGAATTTACAAGAGTAAAAAATATTAAGTATCCTAAATGGTGGGGGCGTAAAATAGCATCATTAAAACAGTGGTCTACTTATTCATGCAAGTATAACGGTCAGTGGTCGTACTGTCTTGAATCTTCTAAAAAAACACCATCGGCAGGAAACTATACGGCTTCAGTTATTGAAAATAATTCAATGGTTAGAAAGCTGTTATATTATGGATTTGGAGGACCAGCCGCATGGGATGTTTTTGGGCCAGATCATGATTTGAAAACTGCTGTATGTCCAGATGACAGCTATCTTTCAAATGATGATGTCAAATATCTGTTGACACATATCTTTTTAAGCGGTGCCTACAGTGGTGACTGGAACGGCTTCAGCGAAGAATTATTCAATCAAACATTTGGTGGAAGCTATGGTACAAATCTCATGAATATATATCGAGGCATTGAACAGTTGCCTGATCCATCAAATGGTGCCAATTTCTCTACAGGAAATACGGCAAAATTTACAGCAACTTATGACAAGGCAAACAGCCTACAAAAGACAAATACTGTAAAATTCAATGCAAGTTCCAGTGAATCTGTACAGCTTCCATTACAAAACAATGTAACGATTCATATTGCGGGAACATCCAATACAAAGACAGGTGGAACGGCTACCGTATATGGAGGTCAATCATTCTATTTGACAACTCCTGCAACGAATCCGTTAAGCAACTATCAAAGTGGCAATCTTACTTCATCTGCCAAAGGAAAATTCTGTGCCCTAGCAATCAGTGATGGAAACGGTGCGAGTCAGACACATGGTTCATGGTATCAGGAAACAGCTGATACATTAAAATATTCTGTTGAATGGATGGGATTTGGCTATATTGATTTAAAGAAAACGTCTGCCAATCCTGATATGACCAACAACAGCAGACTTTATTCTTTGGAAGGTGCCAAGTATGGAATCTATGAAGGTGACAGTCTTGTTCAAGAATTGACTACAGATGTCAATGGCTATGCAAAATCATCACTTCTTTTAGAAGGTAAATATACTGTAAAAGAAATCTCTGCCAGTAAGGGGTATGATGTGGATCAGACTTCTCATGGTGTAACTGTCACAAGAGGTCAGACTGTAACGACAAACGTAACAGAAAAGCCAAAGAATGACCCTGTTGCACTAACAATTGTAAAAAATGATGCAGAAATGCTTGATCCTCAGGGAGGTGCCAACCTTGCAGGTGCAGAATTTACTGTAAAGTATTATGATGGATTCTATGCAAAGGACAATCTTCCATCAAAGGCAACGCGTACTTGGATATTGCAAACAGTAAAAAGATCCAATGGATTATTTGTCGCGAATTTCACGACAACAGGATCGTTAATTAAAGATAAAAGCGACGATTTGTACTATCAAGATGGTATGCCAACTTTACCTCTAGGAACTATTTCCATTGAAGAAACAAAAGCGCCTGAAGGATATTTCTTAAAGGGAGCTAAATTAAACGTTACAGATACAGCTTCAGGTACGACTTCATCTGTAACGGATGGAAAATATGTTGCACAGATCAATGAACAGTATCAGGGAGCTAAATTACAGTTTGGAAATGATGCCAATCAAATGATTGTTCAAGAAACGGTCAAAAAACAACGTATCCAATTATTTAAAAGTGGTGAAAGAGAAGGAATCTCTGGAGTTGTTAAAGGATTACAGGGTGCAGAGTTTACTTGGAAGCTTAAAACAGAAGTAGACAATGTTGGCTGGGATAACGCTAAAACCTATGCTGTCATTACGACAAATGAAAACGGTCGAGCTGTTACAGATTATCTTCCTTATGGTAAATATCTTGTAAGAGAAACAAAGACACCTAAGGATTATATGACAGCACCTGATTTTACTGTTTCAGTTACTAAGGATTCTTCAGAGTACAATGAACTCGAACAGGTCAAACTTGTAAGTGTCAACAATAAACCTTTTGCATCCTATGTCAAGCTTGTAAAGGTAGATGAAGATACTGGAAAGAAAGTAACTCTCAATAGTGCTTCTTTTAAAATCAAAGATGCTCAAGGAAACTATGTCGTTCAGAAAGTATCGGGTACAAAGGTAGATACCTTTACCACAAATTCAGATAATGAAATCATTCCTGTTGTTGAAAAAGGAACAGTGACTCTTCCATTGATGCTCAATGCAGGAACATATACGATTGAAGAAATCAAGACACCAAAAGGTTTTCTTGATCTTGAAAAACCAGTTGAATTCGTTATATCAAGTACCTATGACTATGATATGGATGAAGACGCTGATCCAATCGTTGAAGTAAAGATCAAAAACAGACAGCCTAAAGGAGAAATCAAACTTAATAAAACGGTCATGGATTTAGATACAGATACAGATTTGGTAGATCGTTCGGATCTGTCTAAAATCCAATTTGTATTGAAGGCAAAAGAAGGTATTTATAGTTCGATTGACGGTTCTTTGATGTTTGAAAAGGATTCTGTCATTACAACTGAAAACTCAGGAGCTATTGTCAATACAGGAAGTGAAGTTGGAAATGGTATCTATGCCCTTTCTTTAGATGGACATTTAGATATTTCTAATCTGCCAATGAGTACGAAGGGAGCCTCATATTATCTTCAGGAAGTTAAAACTTTAGATGGTTGCGTATTAGATACAACTCAATATGATGCCGTATTCAAACAATCTGATTTCACTACAAAAAATTACATTAAGTCATTTGATGTAGAAAACAAAACAACTGACTTTGAATTCAACAAAACTGATGTTACTGGAGACAAAGAAGTTGAAGGTGCTCAATTAACAATTACAGATGAAGATGGAAATGTAGTAGATCAATGGACTTCTGATGGTAAAGTACATTCAATCGAAGGTCTTGTTGTTGGTAAGACTTATACATTATCTGAAACTGTTACAGCTAAAGGTTATGTAAAAGCAACAGATATTAAATTCACTGTTAAAAATTCTAGTGAACTTGAAACAGTTACTATGAAAGACAAACAGGTATTCGTTTCAAAAACAACTGTTGGCGGTGAAGAAGTCACTGGTGCTCATATGCAAATTATTGATGAAGACGGAAACATCATTGATGAATGGTACAGTGAAGGAAAATCTCATATTGCTAACGGATTAGAAGAAGGTAAAACTTATACATTGCACGAAGATTTATCTCCTTTAGGATTCAATCTTGCAAATGATTTCACTTTTGAAGTTACAAAAGAAAAAGAAAATCAAACAGTAGAAATGATTGATACTGTTACAGAAGTAAATAAAACAGATGTTGATGGTAAAGCTGTAAAAGAAGCAACTTTATCTATCGTATCAGAAAAAACTAAAGATATCGTTGATCAATGGGTAACTGGAAAACATATCCTAGACATTGATAAGGATATCAAATCTCAATTAGAAGAAAATGGTAAAGCTGAAGGAACATACATGGATGAAGAAGATTCTATGGTTATGTTCAGTATTGCTAAAAATAAAGATCGTGATGACTATACTTTTATGCAAGTTAAAGATGGTATTACTACTTATTCTAATATTGATCTTGATGGTAATGAAACAACTCACAGAGTTCAAGGACTTGTTACTGGTGAAAAATATATCTTAAGAGAAACAAAAACTCCTGAAGAATATGTTCAAGCAAAAGAGATTGAATTTACTGCTGGTGAAGATGAGGATCAAACATTAGTAATGCAAGATAAACAGGTAATAATTTCAAAAACTACAGTAAGTGGTGATGAAGTAACTGGTGCTTTAATGCAAATCAAAGATGAAGACGGAAACATCATTGATGAATGGACTTCTGAAGGTAAAGTACATTATGCTACTGGATTAGTTGAAGGTAAGAAATATATTCTACATGAAGATCTTGCTCCTACAGGATTAAATCTTGCTAATGATATTGAATTTGAAGTTTCATATACTAAAGAAAATCAAAAAGTAGAAATGATTGATACAATCAATGAAGTTTCAAAAGTTGATGAAAAAGGTAACTTATTAAAAGGTGCTGAAATGACAGTCACTTCTAATAAGACTAAAAACATTATTGACAAATGGATTTCAGGACAACATATCTTTGATGTTACTGATGAAATGAAATCTCAATTAAAAGAAACTGGTAAAGTTGAAGGGATGTATGTTGATGATGAAGATTCAACAGTTCAATACAGTATTGTTAAAAACAAAGGTAAAGATGATTATACTGTCATGTTTGTAAAAGATGGTGTTACTACTTACACAAACATTGATCTTGATGGTAATGAAACTAGACATATGATTCAAGGTCTAGAAGCTGGAGAAGAATATGTATTGAAGGAAACAAAAACTCCTAACGGATATGCAACTTTTAAAACACAAACATTCACAGCAGAAGAAGGCAAAGATACATCCTTATCAATGGTGGATGAAGATACAAAAGTAGAAGTATCTAAACAAGATATTACCACTAAAAAAGAACTTGAAGGTGCTAAACTTAAAGTTACCGACAAAGATGGTAAAGTCATTGATGAATGGACTTCAGGGAAACAACTTCATATGATCAAAAACTTAACTGCTGGAGAAACTTATACATTGACTGAAGCTATTGCACCTAAAAATTACAAAGTAGCTGAATCGTTAAGGTTTACAGTTAAAGATACAGGAAAAATTCAGAGAGTTATTATGTATGATCGACCTGTTAATAATTATGTAGAAACAGGCGATGAAAATAATTATTATTTTATATTAATGCTTATATGCATGATATTTATTTGGCACTTGCTAAAAAGCTACTTAAATAATTTCATCGATTAAACCATATTCTATGGCGTCTTTTGGATCCAAATAATAGTCGCGTTCGCAATCTTGAATTATTTTTTCAATGGATTGATGTGAGTTTTGAGAGAGTATTTCTGCTAATTTCTTTTTTTGCTTTTCGATTCTCTTAGCATTGATTGAAATATCGGTTGCTTGACCTTCTAGAGAGGCAAGGGGTTGATGAATCATGATTTCACAATTTTTTAAAGCACAGCGTTTTCCTTTTTTTCCTGCACTTAGCAAAATAGCAGCCATGCTGGCGGCAATACCACAACAAATAGTACTAATATCACATGAAACAAAATTCATAGTGTCAAAAATTGCTAAACCGGCAGATACACTTCCTCCAGGTGAATTAATATAAAGATAAATATCACTGTGACTATCTTTAGCTTCGAGATAGAGTAATTGACCAATAATAGAGCTTGACATAGCGTCGTCAATTGTACCGGTCAGAAGAATAATTCTTTCTTCAAGCAATTTGGAATAAATATCGTAAGCATAATGATATTGATGATCTTTTTCTATGATAGTAGGGATAAGATGCATAAAATAACCTCCATACGTTATTATAGAAATAAAAGTGGAAAAATATTCTTAATAAAAAATAAAAAAGAAGTAAAAAAAAGTGTAAGCGCTAACGATGTGATGAAATGGGAATTAATTGAAAAATAAAGGAAAAATTAATGCATCTTATACAAGAAATCAACGTTGTAGTAGTTGCTTTTGTGAAGTTTTTGACTTATAATAATGGCATAAAAGCTATTTACAAGGAGGAATATTAATAAAATGGCAGTAAAAGTAGCAATTAACGGATTTGGACGTATCGGACGTCTAGCATTCAGACAAATGTTCAATGCAGAAGGGTATGAAGTTGTAGCGATCAATGACTTAACTAATCCTAAAATGTTAGCACACTTATTAAAATATGATTCAGCACAAGGTAAATATGCATTAGCTGATACAGTAGAAGCTGGTGAAGATTCAATCACAGTTGATGGAAAAGAAATCAAAATCTACGCTAAAGCTAACGCAGCTGAATTACCATGGGGAGAAATCGGTGTAGATGTAGTATTAGAATGTACAGGATTCTATGTATCTAAAGCTAAATCTCAAGCTCATATCGATGCTGGAGCTAAAAAAGTTGTTATCTCAGCACCTGCTGGAAATGACTTACCAACAATCGTATTCGGTGTAAACGAAGGTACTTTAAAAGCTTCTGACACTATCATCTCAGCAGCTTCATGTACAACTAACTGTTTAGCACCAATGGCTAACGCTTTAAATAATTTAGCACCAATCAAATCTGGTATCATGTTAACAGTACATGCTTACACTGGAGATCAAATGGTATTAGATGGACCTCATAGAAAAGGTGACTTAAGAAGAGCTCGTGCAGCTGCAGTTAACATCGTTCCTAACTCAACAGGTGCTGCAAAAGCAATCGGATTAGTAATCCCAGAATTAAATGGTAAATTAATTGGTTCTGCACAACGTGTACCAGTTCCAACTGGATCTACAACTATCTTAACTTCAGTTGTTGAAGGTGAAGTTACAGTTGAAGAAGTAAATGCAGCTATGAAAGCAGCAACTACTCCATCATTCGGATATACTGAAGAACCATTAGTATCTTCTGACATCGTAGGAATCACTTACGGATCATTATTCGATGCAACTCAAACTATGGTTAAACCATTAGACAACGGAACTACAGAAGTTCAAACAGTTGCTTGGTATGACAACGAAAACTCATACACTTCTAACATGGTTAGAACAATCAAATATTTTGCTGAATTAGCTTAATCTAGCGAAAAATATGCTAAATAAAAAAGGGTTTCAAGATAGAAGAAGCCCTTTTTTTTTTACGCCAAAACCCGCATGGAATCAACGTTTTTTGTTTTATTTTTTATGAATAAAATAATGCTCAAAAATGCCTTGAAAATAGGCTATACCAAAAAAATACCAAAAAAATTCGAAAAAAAGTGCAAAATTCCCACCAAAAAAGCATCAAAAAATCATTAATTTTTGATGCTTAAAAGAAAAAAACTATCTAACATAAATTAACTTTTTGAAACTGTAATGCTAATAATGAGAATTTATACTAAAAACTAAGGCGCTTATCATTGTAAAGTAAAGATTTAATTAATAAAATAACTTTCACAAATATTATAAATAATAGTGATAGTTGGTAATATTAATTTTTTCATAGTTTTTCCATTTTTTTAATGTTCAGTGATAGTTGTTTCGATTTCATATATAATTGAATTCTTTTGATCTTGTATATAATCATACCAAAGAATTCCTATCCGAATTGCTAAAATTGTACATGTTACTGAAAAAAATATAAGGAATTTTTGTATAATTGATTTTAATTTCATTCTTTTAATAAGATCATTTTCATCACTGTTTTGTATGTAATTCACAACAATATCTTTAGGCTCTCCAAATTGTTGAACAATATCATCATATGAACATTGTGGGTGATCATCTAAATATTCATTTAAATGTTTTTTTAATTCATTTAAATAGAATTTTTCTTTTTTAGTATGCATAGGCATAATTGCCCAAATGTTCTTAATGTATTTTTTTATATTATTCATAAGCTTCTCCCAAAGATTCTTTAATAACGTTGTGAATTCCGTCAACAGCATTATTAAATTCGTTAATCATTTCTAATAATTTTTCTTTTCCTTTTTCTTCTATGTGATAATAAACTCTTACTTTACGGTCGATTACTTTTTCATAACTTGAAATATAATTTTCATCTAGCAATTTATACAAGATAGGATACATAGTACCTTCTTTAATGTCTATTAATTCATGAGAATATGTCTTAATTTGTTTTGTAATCTCATAGCCATAACAATCTTGCTTAGCGATTATGCATAGAAGTAACATATCTAATTTAAAAAAACTATTTTTTCTAGCCATATCAATACTTCCTTAATATAATTATATATTTATTATAAAATATATTTAAGAATCATCAATACATAGATAAACTATGTACACTGATTTATAAATATGATAATATATGAATAAGAAAACGTTTTCAAATTAAAAGAAATCTATATAGTCATGAAAAAAGTATTGAGTGTTTAATTATAGTGATATTTTTATTGTATCGATTGTAGTAATCTTATATCCATTTTATTACTGGATTTGGTTGATTTGTTATTAATGAGACAATAAAATTTGCTATATTATAAATTTATGATAGGTGGTGATTGCTGTGGAAGAATACATAGAAATTAGGATCAAAAAAAGAATCTTAATTGTTATTATTTTATTTTTAATGTTTGTTATTGGTGCAACAGGTTGGTATTTTTGGTCTTCGTATCATCCGTATATAAATATTCAAGTAAGTGAAGGGACTGCTGGGGATAATTTAAAAGTAGCTGCACCTTATATTGCTTATTCAGAAAAAATGGTGTCCCAATGGCAGCGTCAATTAATTTAAAAATTTCTGATTTGACAATGCAACATGAATTTATGTGTAAAAGTATAAGAGAAAATTATATTTGTTCTGATATAAAATTGAAGATTAATAAGAAAAAGGATAAAACAATTCTTAAATATTATGGTACTGCTACTTCTTTAGATGGGGAAGTTGAAGATTTTAATAAGCAAATAACAGTTGATTATATTCTTAATATAAAGTATCAATGATTAAACACAAATTATGTAATTAGTATGTTTTAGCAATAGAGTGAAATTTATAAATAGCAAAAGGAGGAGAAGTCAGAAATGGTGAAAGAATTAACCAAATAATGACTTTGAAGATTAGTTAGAATGATAGAAATATGTTTTGATACTTCAACTGAAGCAAATTTACGTTATTTATATGCAGTAGGAGTCATAGATTCCAATACTATTCTTTGCTGTCCAGACGATTATACATTAGGAAATTTTAATAATTTTAGTATTGATGAAAGATATGAACAATTATGTAAATATGGCGTTGTTGATTATGACAAAAGAAATAAAGAATATTTTTATAAAAAGTATTCTTGATTTTTAAATGGATTATATAAAATTAAACAAGGTGACAAAGTAAGAATATGGATTTCTCAAGTTCCAATGGAAATGGTGGGTTTCTTTGTTGCATGTTATTTTTTAAGAGATGTATTAAATAGTGTTTTCGTTTGTGATGCAAATATAATTTTACATGATATAAGTAAACACACTGCTTTTTTAAATTGTCCAACTGATTTTATACAATTGATGAATAAGATGGAAAATGTTCCCGTTTTAAAATATTCAGAAATTGATGAAAAAATATTTTTAACAGATAAAACAATAAAACTTATAAAAAATGGTGAAGTTATAATGATGAATGAAAAAGATTTGGATAGACTTATTTATGATGCGATTAATGGCCAAAAAGGAAATAATACAGAAAGAATAATTGAAGAGGTATCAAAAAAAAGTCTAATTAATTATCTATATTTATATAAAAAAGTTAGAAAAATAATAGTTGAGTGAAACGATATGGGGTATAAATAAATCAAAATATTGATAAATGATAAGAAGTATTATGACAATAAAAATCGTTTCGAAGAACATTAAAATATCTAATAAAATTATTTTTTTGAAGATTTATTGGTATATAGGAGGTTAAAAATAATGGTATTAATTATTGGGTTGTTTTTGTTTGTTAACTTATTGCTTTTATTTATTAATATCATCTGTTTTTGTAATAAAAGCAGATATTTTATTTATTCAATGTTTATAAATAATATTATTAGCGTAACTACATTGCTAATGTGTATAAATTATATAAAAGAATTGATTCTAAAAAGTGATTGGACAGCGTTATTAGATATTGTACCGGTTATAGTTCCAATATTAATTATATATTTTATAGGTGTATGTGTGATTCAAATGATTTTAATGATACTTTTTTATAAAAAATGAGTAATTTGTCAATAGAATAGCAAATTAATAAGATTATAATTGATAATAAGAAGGCCACTGAAAAGGCCTTCTTTTGTTGTAAAAGCACAGTATATTAGGCAAAGAAGAGAAAAAGGTAAAAAAAGAGAGGGATAAAAAACATCGATACAGAGGGGAAAAAGAAAGTAAACAGGAAAAAAGATAAAAAAAGATAGAGAAAAAGCTTTACAAAAGAAGAAATG
>ERZ772885.137-NODE-137-length-54569-cov-14.960561_pt1 | contig 54569 bp, 79 predicted proteins | sample MGYA00580580_ERZ772885 | MGnify/ENA primary metagenome ERZ772885 (study PRJEB29015, sample SAMEA2737673) | human gut metagenome | biome: human gut; feature: human-associated habitat; material: faeces | place: China | collected 2012 ...
TTAATAAAAAAATTAACTAAAATTTTTCTTGATTTCTATTATCCAATTTTTTTATATCTTTATTTATTAAAACCACCTAACTTTCTTGCTAGGTGGTTTTTAGATACACTGTTTCAGCTTTTCTACAATTAGACCTATTTTTTCACTATCTAATGACGAGTAGTTCATAACATAAATATTTTTGTTTTCCTTATTATTTTTATAATATTGCGAAAGTGGACTTAATCTTATTCCTTTACTATAAGCATTATTGATAATATCTTTTTCTTCTTTTGTACTTTTTATTTTCATTAAAAAATGAACTCCAGCAGTTTCATTATAAATTTCAATTTTATTATTTAGACTACTCGCTTGAAAGGCATTTAAGATTGTATTTTGTTTCTTTAAATAATAATTTCTTAAACGATTAATATGTCTTTCAAAATGTCCGTTTTCAATAAATCTTGAAAGAGTATATTGTTCAAAATTTGAAACTGTACATGAATAAAATGAAAGATGTTTATAATATTCATCAGCTAATGACTCTGGTAATACCATATAAGACATACGGATAGTTGATGATAAAGTTTTAGTAAAGGTATTCATGTAGATGACTTTATCGGAAACATCTATACTTTGTAAAGTTGGAATGGGTTTTCCACCTAATCTTAATTCACTATCATAATCATCTTCAATGATATAATGTTTTTCAACTTTATTTGCCCATCCTAGAAGTTCATACCTTCTTGAAATTGGCATAACAATACCTGTAGGAAAATGATGAGATGGAGAGATGTGTATTACATCAATTTTCTTTTCTTCTAATTCGTTTGGATCTATTCCATAATCATCTATATCCACATATTCAAAATCAACATTCATACTTTTATAAATTTGGGCAGTTTTTGGATAACCAGGATTTTCTAAGCCATATATAACATCGTTTCCTAAAAGTTGAATAATCAAGCTATAAAGATATTCTGTACCTGCACCAATAATGATTTGTTCAGGTTTAATATTCATATCTCTAAAATCTTTTAAGAAATTCGCAATATTTTTTCTTAATTCAAAAATACCACCACAAGGTGAATTGATCATGAGTTCTTTTTGATTATCTCTTAGTACTTCTTTCATTGTTTTGATCCATGTAGTAAAGGGAAAGATATCACTTTCTGTTTGATTACTAGAAAAATCAGCTAAGTAGTGATTATGGCCACTTGTTAAAATCACTTTCTCTTTATTCACTTGTTTTTTAGAAGGAATATTTTTTAAATCAACAACATAAAATCCTTTCTTTGGTAATGAATAAATAAAACCTTCAGACATAAGTAAACTATAAGCATTTTCAACAGTAATAATACTTACTCCAAGATTTTTTGAAAAAGGTCTCTTTGATGGTAATCTTTCTCCTGGTTTTATGTTTCCTAAAATAATGTCTTTTTTTATACATTTATAAAGATATTCATAAAGGGAATCTGACCCTATATTTGTAAGATTATATGTTAACATAAATGATTCCTCCTCAAACTGACCTTAATGAATATATTTAATTTGAATATTTTAATATGTTCACATTTAAGTATAATAAAAGCCATAACAAAAGTAAACAGGGGGATTAAAAAATGTCAAATGAAAGATATGCATTAAATAAACAATTAGCACAAATGTTAAAAGGTGGTGTTATTATGGATGTAACAACACCTGAACAAGCAAAAATTGCTGAAGAAGCTGGAGCATGTGCTGTTATGGCGCTTGAAAGAATTCCTGCAGATATTCGTGCAGCAGGGGGAGTTGCACGAATGTCTGATCCAAAAATGATTCAAGAAATTCAAGCAGCGGTAAGCATTCCAGTTATGGCAAAATGTCGTATTGGACATTTTGTAGAAGCACAGCTTTTACAAGCAATTGAAATTGATTATATCGATGAAAGTGAAGTTTTATCACCAGCAGATGATGTTTATCATGTCAATAAAAGAGAATTCGAAGTACCATTTGTATGTGGTGCCAAAGATTTAGGGGAAGCGCTTCGTCGTATCAATGAAGGGGCAAGCATGATTCGTACAAAAGGAGAACCAGGAACGGGAGACATCGTTCAAGCCGTTCGTCATATGAGAATGATGAATAAACAAATTGCCCAAATTTCGGCCCTTAGAAAAGATGAACTTTTCGAAGTTGCAAAACAATTACAAGTACCATATGAACTTGTAGAATATGTTCACGACCATAAAAAATTACCAGTTGTTAACTTTGCTGCTGGCGGAGTCGCTACACCTGCAGATACAGCATTAATGATGCAATTAGGGGCAGAAGGAGTCTTTGTTGGTTCAGGAATCTTCAAATCAGGAAATCCTAAAAAACGTGCTGCTGCGATTGTTAAAGCTGTTACAAATTATACAGATGCTAAATTAATTGCAAAATTATCTGAAGATTTAGGGGAAGCAATGGTTGGTATAAATGAACAAGAAATTGAAATTTTAATGGCTGAAAGAGGTAAATAATGAAAATTGCAATTTTGGCGTTACAAGGAGCTTTTATTGAACATGAAAAAAAGTTGGAACAATTAGGAGCAACTTGTATCGAATTAAGACAAAAAAGTGATCTTGATCAAGACTTTGATGGACTAGTATTACCTGGAGGCGAAAGTACTGTTCAAGGAAAGCTTTTAAAAGAATTAGATATGTTTGATGATTTACAAAAACGTATTCAAGATGGTTTACCAACACTTGCAACATGTGCAGGATTGATTTTATTAGCTAAGGAAATAGAAAATCAAAATCAAACTTATTTTTCAACAATACCTATGATGGTAAAAAGGAATGCCTATGGTAGACAACTAGGAAGTTTTCATACAACAGAAGAAATAAAAGGAATAGGAAAAGTTCCTATGACTTTTATTCGAGCACCTTATATCGAAAGTGTACAAGATGGTGTTGATATTCTTTCTAAAGTGAATGACAATATTATTGCTGTTCAATATAAAAAACAATTAGCACTTGCATTTCATCCTGAACTTGATGAAGATGATTCAATTCATCAGTATTTTATAAATATGATCAAAAAGTCTACGTTGTAGGCTTTTTTCTTATATAATAAAAAAGAGGTGAATAAAATGGATCATCATCTAGAAATTGTTAAAACAAATATTAAATATCCTATTGTTTTTTATAATCATCAATTTAATAAAAGTCGACCAGTAAGTTCCCACTATCATCAAGATATTGAAGTTGTATATGTCGTTTCAGGAAAAGTAGAAGCATATATTGATGGAAAGAAAGAAATATTTTATCAAGGGGAAATGTTTATTATTAACTCACATAGTGTTCATCAATTCAATTTTCCTGAATTTACACATTTATATACATATTTATTGTCAGTTGATGTCTTTAAAGAATTTCAAATTCAATCTTATTTCTTTAAATTAAAAGCGCCATCAAACAAAGAATGGTTTAAACCTTGGTTAGAAATGAAATATATTCACCATCTTTTACCAATAGAACAACATATTTTAATGTATCAACTTTATCAAAAACTCATACAGGATTGTTTATTAGATAAAAAACAAGAAGAAAACACAAAAGAAATTTATAAAATAATAGAAGAAATAGAAAAAAGATATAACCAAGATTTAACACTTGAAATTATAGCTGAACAATTTCACTTTCATCCTAATTCTTTATCACGATTATTTAAAAGACAAACGACGATTTCCTTTTATCAATATTTACAAAAAATAAGATTAAAACATGCTTATTATGATTTAATACATACTAACATGAAAATCATTGATATTGCTTTAAATCATGGATTTAAAAATGTAAAATCATTTGAAAATGTTTTTAAAAAAGAATATCATACAACACCAACAAAATATCGAAAAGTTAATAATTGACTATAAATTGTTAAAAAAGGCAATGAATTTCCTTTATAAAAAGAGAATAATAAAAGCAGGAGGAATCAATATGGAATGGTGGAAAAAGAGTGTTGTTTATCAAATTTATGTAAAAAGCTTTCAAGATAGTAATAATGATGGTGTGGGAGATCTACAAGGTATTATTTCGAGACTTGATTATTTAAAAACATTAGGTGTTGATGTATTATGGTTAACCCCTATTTTTAAATCTCCAAATGATGATAATGGCTATGATATTTCTAATTATAGAAGTATTCAAAGTGAATTTGGAACAATGAGTGATTTTGAGGAATTATTAGATAAAGCGCATCAAAAAGATATCAAAATTATTCTTGATTTAGTTTTTAATCATACAAGTGATGAACATTTTTGGTTTCAAGAAAGTAAAAAATCTAAAAATAATCCTTATCGAGATTATTATATTTGGAAAGAAGGAAATGAGGGAGATGTTCCAAATAATTGGACAAGCTGCTTTCAAGGCTCAGCTTGGGAACTTGATGAAAAGACAAATGAGTATTATTTGCATTTATTTTCTAAAAAACAACCTGATTTAAATTGGCAAAATCCTAAGGTAAGACAAGAATGTATTGATATTATGAATTACTGGGTAGATAAAGGTGTTGATGGTTTTCGTTTAGATGTCATTAATCTTATTAGTAAGGATGAAAGTCAATACTATGTAGACAGTACTATTAAAGGTCATCAAGTATGTGCAAATGGACCACATATTCATGAATATATTCAAGAAATGAATCAAAAAGTATTTTCTAGAAAAGAACTTTTAACAGTAGGAGAAACCCCTGCTGTAACAATCGAGGATGCTAAAAAATATGCTCCTTTAGATAATAAAGAATTAAGCATGGTCTTTCAGTTTGAACTAATGAATGTTGATGGTGCAGAAGTTAATAAATGGACGGATCAAAGATTTTCTTTAAAAGATTTAAAAAAAATTATGTCGAGATGGCAAGTAGGAATGTATCAACAGGCTTGGAATTCTTTGTTCTGGAATAATCATGATCAACCACGATGTGTTTCAAGATTTGGTGATACTTCTTCTCCTTTGTGTCATGAAAAATCAGCAAAAATGTTGGCGATATGTTTACATATGATGCAAGGGACACCTTATATTTATCAAGGGGAAGAATTGGGGATGACAAATGTACCTTTTAATTCACTTGATGATTATCGAGATATTGAAACATTCAATAGCTACAAACAACTTGTAGAAATAGAAAAATCGGTAAGTCATGAAGATATGTTACGCTATATGAGAAAATCAAGTAGAGATAACGCTAGAACACCAATGCAATGGAACAAAGAAAAAAATGCAGGGTTTAGTGAACATATTCCTTGGATTATGATGAATCCAAATTATCAAACAATCAATGCTGAAGCAGAAATGAAAGATACAAATTCTATTTTTCATACTTATCAAAAATTAATTCAATTAAGAAAAGAATATGAAATCATTACTTTAGGTAAATATGAGTTAATAATGAAAGATGATGAAAATATTTATGCCTATAAACGTCTTTATCAAGATGAAGAACTTTATGTTTATTGTAATTTTAGTAATCAAGAAGTTGGTTATGATACCTCTATTCTAAATGATGAAAAAATATTAATTAAAAACTATGAAAAGCATCAAAAGGGAACTCTTAAACCTTATGAAAGTATTGTTTTCTATCAAAAAAGCAGAGCTTAGGCTCTGCTTTTACATTAAATATGATATTCCATAGGATAAGTTAAATAATCTAAACGATCTAATTCATCAACTGTAACTACACCAGCAGGTGCAACTAAAACAGTTGGAATACGATTGACAATTGTTGCACACGTATGTTCAACCGTTGCAGGTTTTACAACATGAAACTCTGTATCTGGTTCACCTGTAATTTTCCAATCACACATATCACCATCATCTTCACCATAGACTTTACCAATACATTGTGTTTCAATAACAGGACCTTGGAAAGTTTCTGTTGTTACAACAGCAGCCATTCCAATACAGTTTCCTTTTGGAATTGTTTCACCTAAAGTTGATGAATATAAGTCTGTTTCATGGAAATAAGGAACACATTTTTGTGTTTGAGATTTAATTGTCCATCCCATGCGTGCTGCTAAGGCTTCATTTGAATTCCATACATATGAAGGTTCTAATACTTCAGGATGGGCAATACATGCTTCAAATTCTTCAGGAGTTAAACCAACACCATGAGCTTTTGCAAGAGCTAATCCATAATCTTCGACATTATAACTTACAGCACCTTCAATCTTTTTAATAGAATGACATCCACCGGCTACTAAACCAACCATATTTACCCAGAAGATATCTTCCATACCACTACCAACAAAAGTACATCCATTTTCTTTTGCAATAACATCTAATTGATTTGTACGAACTGGATCTGTTGTCCAACTATATGTTGCTTCTTCACATGTGGAAATAACACTAATTCCTCTTGATAAACATTTTACATAATGATCGAAGCAATCACTGACTAAACTAAATAAAGTGACAACAGCGATATCAGGATCTGTTTCATCTAAAACTTTATCTGCTTGATCACTAATACATACGCCTGTTTTAACACCAAGTTCTGCAAAATCACCAATATCCATTCCTACAATTGCGGGATTTGTATCAATAGCCCCAACAATCATTGCACCATTTTCATAAAGATAACGGATAATGTATTTTGCCATCTTTCCGCAACCATATTGTACAACTTTAATCTTTTCCATAATTCATGCCTCCTATTTCTTTCAATTACATCATAGACTCTTATCTAAGAAGAGAGTCAACTACTTTTTAAAAGAAACAGGAACTTGGAGTCTTAAAAACATAGAACGTTCATGATGATCAAACAAACTGAGTTCACTTAAAACTTCACAAATATAATCACCGCATATTGTAAGATGATTCATCTTACAATAATCAAGAAGTCGTTTTGCATAATCTATTTCTTGATGAAAATCATCAAGATAAATACAAGCATACATTCCATTTTCAATCACTTGTATTTCTTTTTCAGGAAAATGATCATCCACAAAAACAAAAATACGATCTGAAATAAACGCTTGTTTTAAAAATCGTTCTTTATTAAGAAAAGTTCCCGCATTACAATAATAAATTTGGGGATAATGATGCATAATCAAATCATTCTTTAATTGGGTTAAAAGATATTCATAAACATTTAAATCATGTTCATAGAAATTAATATTAGTATGCATGACATAGATTCTTCTTCGATCAATATATTCTAAAGTAATTGTTCCACTTGGTGGTGATTTACGATATCTTTCTAAACTATAGATCGTTCTAGAAATAGCATCTTTTGTTCTTTGTAAATCATTGATTTGTATAGAAAGTTGTTGCTTCTTTTTAATTAAAATTGCTTCAATTAAATTAATATCTTCTTTATCAAGAAGTTCCTTAATTTCTTTAAGATTCATTTGAAGTTCTTTCATATATTGAATCAAATCCAAACGTGCATTTTGTTTAATATCATAATAGCGATAATTTGTCTCAGGATTAACATATACAGGCTTCAATAAATCAAGTTCATCATACAACCTTAATGTTGTTACCGTGATATGATTCATTTTAGCCATTTCACCAATACTTAAATAATCATTATTCATAGTATTCACCTCAAATTCATTATATCAAACTCTCATGTTACATAAGAGTTATTTTAATAATTTAGGTAAAAATAGACAAATAATTTTATATTTATAAGAGATTTCCTTTTTTACAAAAGATTATGTACAATAGAGATAGTTTTAATCTTAAGAAAATCTTTAGAAATATAAAAAGAAAATATTTATAAATCATCTCTATACTTTAAGGCAAGAGGTGAGGAAGATGGATCGATTAAACAAAATCATTTTAATAAGCTGTGTATATGCAGGATATATATGTATTAGTTTTGCATTGTTTTCAATGCTTAGATAAGGAGTTAAAAAGGGAATGGAAAAATATCATGTATTAGTTGTCGAAGATGACATAGAAATTGCTAATGCAATTAAAATTTATTTACAAAATCAAGGATACGATGTGTATGTTGGAAATGATGGAATTGAAGGTTTAGAAATTGTGGAAAAAGAAACAATTCATCTTGCTATTGTTGATATTATGATGCCACGTATGGATGGTCTAACAATGGTCGCAAAGTTAAGGGAAAAATATGATTTTCCAGTTATTTTTCTTTCAGCAAAATCAGAAGATATTGATAAAATCATGGGACTTAATTTAGGTGGTGATGATTATGTTACCAAACCATTTGTACCGATGGAATTAATGGCACGTGTTCGTTCCCATCTAAGACGTTATGGACGTTACTTGGATGCGACAGCACCTAAAGAAAGTGATTCTATTTATCTTTGTGGTGGTCTTGAACTGAATGTAGATACTAAAACTGTTTCAGTTGATGGCAAAAAGGTAAAAGTAACGCCAATCGAATTTAAAATATTAGAATTATTAATGAAAAATGCGGGAAAGGTTTTTTCTGCCGATGATATTTATGAACGTGTTTGGAATGAAGAAGCCATTAATAGTGAAACAGTGATGGTTCATGTTCGTAATTTAAGAGAAAAAATAGAAATTAATCCTAAAAAACCACAATATTTAAAAGTTGTTTGGGGTGTTGGATATAAAATTGATAAACAATAGGAGGAAACATGAAAAATAAAAACAGATTACTTAAAATACTTTTATTTTCTGTATTGATTATTGCTTCATTAGTCACTTATTTAAGTTATGGTGTAAAAGAAAAAACGACTTCGACTAAACTTGATTTTGATAATAATCGAAGTAGAATTACCGAAATACTTACAAGTAAAAGTATTTTATTAGATATGAAAATACAAAGAAGAAAAGGAAATTATGATTTACTTCATTATTATGTTAAAGGTGATGATATTGATAAGCTTAATGTATATGATGATTATTCTTTAAAAGATGTTTTTAATGATTATATTTATGAGTTAGATGATGTAAATAATCATGAAACAAAAGGAATCAAATATTATGTTTATGATAAAACGGATGAAAAAATCTTTTTCACAAATTCTAAAAAGAATTTAAAAAATGCATTTGAAACTCAAGATAAAAAAGTATTAAATGACTATCAATGGTATGCAACCATTGATTATGATGAAAATGGAAATATTTCTCTTGAAGGAAATCAAACAAGTGATTGGGAGGGTGCCTTCTACAATACATCCTTTGATCAACTTTTTAAAAATAATTATTTAGATGAAGGTAACAGTGATATTATTAATCAAATAACCATCAATAATCCAACAAACATTAAAGTATTGATTGCGATTCCTAAAAAATTACCAACAAATTGTTATTTAGAACAATTATGTTCTAAACAAGGATCCATTTCTGATGTTTTGATGATCTATGTCTTTATCATTATTGCAGTTCTTGTGATTTTTATGTTATTTGTGCCAGTAAGAAAATTGATTGATATTGAACCTTTTAAAACAGTTGTTAAAGTTAAATTATTCTTTATGTTCTTTATTTATATTATTTTAATTGCAATGTGGCTTACTGTCATGACAGAAGTATTAAGGGCCTCTTGGCAAGGAACTTTTGCTTGGATGCTAAGAGAAAGAGGAATGGCTGGTGCCGGTGTTGCGCTTGAGCCTCTTATCAATGTAGGTGGTTGGTTTGTTTTCTATGCCATGATTATGTATTTTATCTTTTATATCAAATCTATTCTTGTTTTTGGTAAAGACTTTATTAAAGAACATACGCTTGTTTGTAGTGCTTATCACTATTTTAAAGATGAAATTAAAAGCTTAACACGATTTGATTTAAAGAATCAAAAAGGAAATATCATTCTTAAATTAGGTTTAATCAGTGGTATTTGTATTGAAGGAATTCTATTATTTGTTTATTTTTTTATGGGAATTATAGGAAATCTTTATTATATTAGTCCACGTATTTATCTTATTTTTACGTGTTTTGTTTCTTTGGTTTGTGCCATCATTATTATGTTGATTTCTAAAAAGCTACTTTCAAAAGTAAGCAATGATTATCAAGTTCTTTTACAATCAGCCAATCATTTAGCTCAAGGTGAATTTAATGATAAAATTAATCAAGATCTTGGTTTATTTAATTCCTTAAAAGATGAACTTAATTGTATCAATGATGGTTTTAAAGATGCAGTAAGTAAAGAAGTCGCATCACAAAAGATGAAAACAGAATTAATTAGTAATGTTTCTCATGATTTAAAAACACCTTTAACATCTATTATTTCTTATATTGATTTATTAAAAAATGAAGATTTATCAAAAGAACAACAAGATGAATATATTGATATTTTAGATCGTAATACTAAAAGATTAAAAACACTTATTGAAGATCTATTTGAAGTATCTAAAGTCAATAGTGGTAATATTCAATTAAATCCTATAGATTTAGATGTTCATGCCTTATTACAACAAGTTCTCTTTGAATATCAAGAACAATTTGAACATCATCATTTAAATCTAAAAAATGATTATGAAAATAAAAAAATCATTTGTCATTTAGATAGTGAAAAAACTTATCGTGTTTTAGAAAATTTATGTCAAAATATCTGTAAATACGCTTTAGAACATACACGAGTTTATTTACAAATCGTTGAAACGAATCAACAAGTTATTGTCGTTTTCAAAAATATTTCAGCACATGAAATATCTAATCCAGGTGATTTAACAGAAAGATTTGTACAAGGAGATGCTTCACGTAAAAGTGAAGGTTCTGGTTTAGGACTTGCTATCTGTAAAAGCTTTGTGGAGGTTCAAGGTGGAACTTTTGAAGTGAATGTAGATGGTGATCTCTTTAAGACAACAATTATCTTTCCTAAGAAAACAGAAAATGATTAAAAAGATTATACCCTGGATTTTACTCTTTCTCCTTCTTCTTATAATCAATACAGAAATGATTTTTATGATTTATGAAACTATCTCATTTTTGAGATAGTTTTTCATATTTTGAAAATACAAGTGCAATAAAATGGCTATAAATCAACATTTTCAAGAGGTTAAAATAGGTTAAATGTACTTATTTAGTAACAAATTAGTAACAAAAAATTAAGCTTTTATTTTATTAATTTCTACGAATAATTTATTAATAACTGTATCAGTATAAGTATCAAAAGTAATATCTATCATTTTGTGTCCTAATATTCTTTTTCTACTAAAAACATCAACATTGTTTAATTGACAAAGTGTAGTGAAAGTCACTCTTGTATCATGTATAGTATGTTTCATATTTAAGTTTGTTAAGTATTCTAAAAAGCAAATATTATTGAAGCTTACATAGCTGCGGTCTATCAGTCTTTTATTTTCACATAATAGTAATTCTATTACATAATCTTTTATGGAATCATGTATTGGAACAACTCTATTTTTACCTGCTTGTGTTTTTGATCCTGTATAGAAATACGAAACTTTTCTTTCGATTCCATCATCGTTACAAATTTCATCTATATGTATATCATTTCTATCGATATTGAGTAATTCGTTTGCACGTAAACCGCTATAAATATAAATAAGCACAATCTTAGCCATATCAGTGTTTTCTTCTCTTAAACATTGAATTTCATCATATGAGAAAGCATAATGCTTTTTGCTATCTTCGTCTTTTCCACAACTGATATATTCAGTATAATCATCATCACGATTGATATATTTATGAATAACTGCATATTTGAAAATTTTTGTACAAAGTACCTTCATGTGTATTTTTGTACCTTGGCCACTTTTATCACTGTCAAAAATAAGCTGCAGGTCTTGAAGAGATATCATATTTATTTTTTTATCATATATAGGTTTAAAGTGCTTGATCCAAGACTTATATCCGTTATAGGCTGAAAGAGAAAGCATAGAAAATTCTTCTTTATCCAAAATATCAAATATTCCTTTAAAAGTTGGAATATATTCATCACGTCTTTTTTTGACTTGTTCATATAAATCAGGTTCAAGAGAATTAGCTTCTTTTTCACTTAATGCTTTTTTATTTGTTAGATGATAAAGAGACAAAGCGTTTAGCGCTTCTAACTCCGTTTCAAAAGTTCCAATGACAACTTGTTTCTTCTTTCCTGTCCAAACATCACACTCATTGCTAGAAACTCTAGCACAATATGGTTTTCTTCTTTTTCCTGATAACTTAACAACAGTCCCAGCATTATTCGGTCTACGTCTATAAGTTGTTTTTCTAGGCATAATAAAAACACGTCCTTTCTTGTATTTAGTTTCCTTGAACGTGTTTTTATGATAAAATTAAACACGTAAAAGGTGAAAATCTTTTACATTTACCCATATAAGTTCATTTGAACTGATAAAATCACTCTATTTGCAAGCAGGGTGATTTTATTTTTTTATAAAAGATTTTCTTTATAATATCCAAAATCAAAACTCCATTTTATAATTTCTTTAAAATGTACACTCAGGAGGTGAGTGTCATGTCAAAACAAGACTATATCAAATGCATCACAAGAATATTGATGCAAATTGATGATCTAGAATTATTAGATATTATCTACAAAGCAGTACATAAGCTTTATAGAAAATCTAAATAATTCATTCAATGGGCAATTATTGCCCATCTTTTCCAAAAGCATTTTCTAAATAATATACAAGAACCTTACGTTCAACTTTATTCAAGTTTAAAAATGCTTTGATAACTCTAACTTCACTATCTTCTAAATCATAATCATTTTTCAGTAATTCAATAGAATCATTATTTTCAATAAAGATATCCCCAACGCCATTTACTAACCAATCATAGTTAACGTTGAATTCGTTACATATCATTTTAAGAGCTGTTTCACTCGGCTTCATATTACGTTTTTCCCAACCGGTTACAGTTGTTCCAGCAATGCCAATTCTTTTTCCAAAATCAATTTGTGTTAAGTGAAGGGTGTCTTTTCTTAAATATTTGATTCTTTCATGGATAGAATCGTTGTTTTCAATAAAAATATCGCCAACACCGTCAACCAACCAATCGTAACTCACATTAAATGCATTACAAATTGTTTTGATATTTCTTTTTGTTACTGTACTGCCACCTTTTTCTAATTTGGCTATTGCGGTATCTCCAATACCACACACTTCACCTAATTCTAATTGAGTGATTTTAAGAATCTTTTTCCTCAAGTAACGGACCCTTTCATTTATTGTCATATCTTTTGCATCTGTTAGTGTGTCCATCGCAGTTTCTCCTAAGATAATTATTGTTCATTTTTCCCAACAGCTCTTTCTAAATAATTTATGAGAACATCACGTTCATTTTCATCAAGCTTTAAGAATTCTTCAATAAGTCTAACTTCTACATCTCTCAAATTATAATCTCTTTTTAATATTTCAATAGTTGAATTGTCATCTTCAATAAAAATATCCCCAGTACCGTCAACTAGCCAATTATAACTTACATTAAATTCATTACAAATTGCTTTGATGTTTCTTTCTGTTACTTTGCTTCCGCCTTTTTCTAATTTTGACACTGCAGTGTACTTAATACCGCATACTTCACCTAATTCTACCTGAGTTATTTTAAGTATTTCTTTTCTTAGATAACGAACTCTCTCATTTATTGTCATATCCTTTACATTCATCTATTATCACCTTCTTTCAAAGAAAATCATATAGCAAAAATGTCACTAAATCAAGTTTTTATAAATATGCGTATTGACAAATGTCATCTAGTAACATAATATATTAGTGTAAACTCTACCTAGTGACATAGATGAGTTGCAAAAAAAAGGAGGGAAAGGAATGACGGAGCAAGAATTGAATACTTTGATTGAGTTAATTACAAAACTCAACAAAGGACAATATGAAAAGCTAAGAAATATGCTTGATATTGCGTTTTCAGTTTCATCAGAAAGTGTCGGTTTAGAAATGAACGAAGAAAAGAAAAAAATCTTTGTAAGAGGAATAAAAGATGACACCTATGTAGGTGTCTATCCCTTAGCTGTTTCTTTTAGTAGCAAAACGGAGAAATAAAAAAAGAGGTGAATGTGATGGAATATCAAATTCGTGTTAACCATAAAGCTCTCAAAAGATCAATCGAACTTGCTCTTCCGGAGGATTGTTTAATCATGGTGGAGGAGTTAGAAACGATCGAGGGTGGTTGGAAAAAAGCTAAACCTGTATGGCAGAACTTTAATCAAGAAAATCAAGAAGATAAAAAGTAGATTGCTAGAACAATCTACTTTTGGAAGCAATGCGGATTGGAAGTGATTTTTATGGATGAAAGAATTGAAAAGATATTAGACGATTTAGACGGGATATCTAATTTAGAATGGACAAAATTACAGTTTCAAGTGAACCGCTATTTTGAAATTAAGAAAAAGGAGCTTGAATATAATTTCAAGCTCGATTCTAAAGAAGTTAAAAAAACTATTCGGTCACAATTTGGATAAATATAGGGTTTATACGATAGTTTTTGCCTTTGTATTCAATATTTACGTAATCTAAACCGTAGAAACTATTTTCTATTTCTGATGATTCCATTCGTTGCTTTGGTGCATAGATTGGCGCATTTTCTTTCCACCAAGTATAGGGATTTTTATTGTAATCACTTATAGAGCAATTAGGATCATCGTTAAGGCAAACCCATTCGCCTGTTAAACAAGCGTAAATTTTAGTCATATCATTCACCTCCCTTCTTAAAGATTAATTATAGCATTATTTATCAAAATTAAAGAAAAAAGAACAAATTGGACTCAAAACAAAGAAAGGAGATAAATAGGATGTTATCAGTGATGGATCTTATCTTTATATTAATTGAACTGGTTTATTTAAAGTATGAGATTGATATAAACCTGATAGAGGCTCTTATTTCGATATTTATATATATAGTATTTAAATATTTAATAACTCTATTAGCGTGTGGAATAGGTTTATGAAAAAAAACATGATAAATCCAAGACAAAGTAAATAGATAGTTGTAGCAAATGTTTCTAAAAAATAATTATATAATGTCGCCTTATCAGGGTGAAGTTGCTTTCTAAGTAACTTATAACTCAAAGATCTAGAATTCAATCCTAACTGTTTGCAAGATTTGTCATATTCAATAGAGAGTATGGCGCAAAGAGAAGTGAAATGTTTTTTTGAAATTTTATCTTTTTTATGAAAGTCGGCATTACATAAATAAACAATATGCCAAAGTTTATTGCTTATAATCATCCTATTTGTTGATAGTAAATCACATATCTCTTTTGTAGTCATATTCAATTCATCTGTTATTTCAGATGAATAAAGGTATGGTTCAAGTTGTTTAAAAGATGGAAATATAACTGTTTCGTAAGCCTCTTTTAAATAAGAATTATGAAGCTTGTTTTTGTAAAGATGAATTGAAAAAATCGCTCCTAATACAGTAGTTATCAGTGAAATGAATAAATTGCTTGTTGTGAGTGTTGTTAATAATTCCATAAAATTCTCTCTTTCTAATTAAATTTCAATACTGGGGAGCATTGATAACTTAATTATAAAGAAAGAAATGAAATATGTCGAAAATAATAAACAATTTATAGAAAGGAGAAAAATATGCAATTCATAACAAAAATACTGTATTTAGCGAAAATGTTTTTTATGACTATTTATCCAATATTTCTATCAGGTAAAACCGAAATAACAAAGGACGGAGAACATGTTAGTGCTACTAAATATCTTACTTTGTATTACCTCTTGTATTTATGCATTGTCATAACAGAAATAACTTAGGAAATAGTTTTATTTCCTTATAGCAGTCAGTCAATAAAAATGACACAAACCTAAAAAGACGTACTATTGTACGCCGATTAGGACGAAGAATAACTTAACTAGTATTCCAGAAATTGTAGACACCGCAACGTCTCTTAAGCAATTTACTAAGAAAACTAGAAAAATTAATTTCTATATCAATTTTAATTTTCCTTACATCACCACCTTTCAAGGTGATTATAACACATTGGCTGATTGCTCTAAGTAAATAAAGAAGAAAGGAATGATACATATGGAACAAAGAAAACAAAGAACCAAACAACAAGCACTTGGCGCTTTAATTTCAATCACTAAAAAGTTAGATGATTCAGAAGTGCGTAGAGTTGCTGATATTTGTCAAGGGATGGTTCTTGCTAAACAAGTCAAACCTACAACAAAGCAGGTTGAACAAAAGGAGGTGTAGTATGAAGGATCTAGCAAAGAAGCAGGAAGTCTTAAAAGCTTTAGATGGGCTTTCATATAATGATTGGTTAGAAATCAAATTTAAAGCTGACAACTACTTTAGAGAACAAATGAAAGCTTTTGAAAGTCAAATGAGATTGGACTCTAAAGTAGCTGATGCCAAGTATTAGAAATAAAGCTGCTACTCATCAAGGAGCTAATTTCTCGATAAAAACCTAAAAAATGAAGAAAGTTGCTACTAGTCCCACAATTAAGTCGTCAGAACCAGGGAAGTTAGTTCCTTGATGGGTAGCAAAAAAGAAAGGAGACGAAAACAAAATGGCAAATAAAGATTCGCAAGAACTGTATGAAGAGTTCTTTATAAAAGAAAGGAATATTTGTTTAGAACTTATTCGTAAATATGAAATTTCATCAAAAACATTTAAGGAATGTGCAATTCCTGACACTATTAAAAGACTGCATGAAATGGATGTGACATTGTCTAAAATGGACGAACAAATCACAAGGTTGCAAGCAATTATTGATGTAGGTCTTTATACAGGAATTGTTACTGCAAGTTTCTATAGCAAAGAATTTGTTGGAGTTTTTGTACCTGTTTTAAATCACGCACGAAGAGGTAAAGAAGATGGAAATAAAGGACAATGAAAATATTTCAATAGAAGAATGCATGAAGCGTATGCACAAAAGTAGAGAGTTTATTCTAAATGCTATTCAACAAAATGTTCTTCCGGGAGCTGTTGTTGTTAATGAGAGCGGACGACGTACCCCTCATATTCCTAGAAAAGCATTTGAGGAATATATGACAACTTATCGTCAAAACCCTACAGATGCATTAGTGACTGCGTTATTTAACTTTATTGGTGAAAGTTTTCCTAATTCAAAAAAGGATTTAGCGGAAGCTTTGATTAACGCTCTAGAAAAAGAAAAAGCCGATGTGAAAAACCACATCAGCAAAATATAACCACAAATATTATAGATAAATTCAGGAGGAATTACAATATGAAATTAACAAGAAACGGGCAAATTGTTCTTTTATCCGCATTTGTCGTAGCACTTCTTATGAGTGGGGTTGGATTTGTTAAAGCCAAAACAACAGAAGCAAAGTATCAAGAACAATCGGTTCAAATGCAACTTTATAAAGATGAGTTGAATGATGCTCAAAATCAAATCAATGAATACGCTCAATACAAAGCTATGTATGAGTGTGTTCAAGTAGAAAAGAATCAACTTCAAGAACAAGTTGATGAAATGAACAAATGAAAAGCTCTAGGGCGGTTTACGATAACGTTTTACTGGCCGGGAGAGGACAAGTATGGACGTTTGACATCTACAGGAGTCAACGCAATTGAAGGAAAAACAATTGCAGTAGATCCTGCAGTTATTCCCTATGGCTCTATAGTCTTGATTAATGGCAATGAATATATTGCGCAAGACTGTGGTGGAGCAATCAAAGGAAGAAAGATAGATGTTTTCGTGGAAAGCCCAAAAATGGAAAAGCAAGTAACAGAAGTTTATTTGAAAGGAGAAATTAAATATGGATGAGTTATTAGATGCAATCGTTGAAGGATTAAAGAAAAGAGGGGGGGAGTTACCTGATATCACGTTAATAGATATGGAGCTTGTAGCAACTCCTAAAGATGGACTTGAATGTAGAATACAAGGAACTGAAATGACTAAAAAGATTCTAAAGTCATTAGAAATATCAAACGAGGACTTGGATAGAATGCTAAGACCTGCAGCAAAATGTCTAAGGGAATTTGCTGATTATCTTATTGAAAAAATGGATGAAAAGAATAAAGAAATGAGAAAAGAAATATTTAGTAAGATTTCAAAAATGAATTAAGAGATGACATCCGTTATCTCTTAGCAAATATAGAGCTTCTTATGTTTAAAAGCCATGTTCTGTTCTATGTTTGCTAAGAGCTAATAAATGCTCTATAGGCTATTATTCAATACCGGTTTTTACCTCCAAAAAATTAAAACTCAGCGAAGAGTTAGTGAATGATGATTTGTATGTTTTCAATAATAGCCTATTTTTATTCGATAGAAAGGAGAAGGAATATGAAGTATGTAGATTATGTTGTTGATCAAATAAACATCATACAAAAAAGATACACTTACAGAAATGTATTTAAGGATTGGCTGACTATGGTTGCAAACTGGCATGGAGGAAAACATCAATTTATCGAAGATGGAGATACTTTTGATGATACGGTTGAGGAATATGCTTTGAGGGATTCCGTTGAATTATCAAGATGTGCATGGGCAGTTTATAATGCAGGTTCTAGAAAAATCAATTTTCTTTTAGCGGTAAATGACACATTAAATAATGATGATCATGATAAAATGCATGATTTCATTGTTGAAAAGTTCTCATAAAAAAAGAAGTCATCAATTAAATATTGACGACACCTTTTTATACTTTTTCCTGACAACTTGATTATAGCATATGCATTCGTAAAAGCATAGATGTAATCAATGGAAAATGTGTAAAAGAGTGTCTTAATTAAGCTTGTAATGGATATTAACAAGTCGTCAAAAAGGAAACGTACTGAAATAGAGTATGACTATGAGAATTTATATGATGTTCCAATTGACACACTAAAAGATAAATACATAGAGGAACTGTTAAGAACAAACAAGATAGACCATCATTACACAACAAAGACAATTCAATCAGGAAATCAGTTTGAGGTGGAAATTTATCCAACCTTTAATAAGAAAGACATTGAAAAGTACAAGCCACCTAAAAAGCCATCAAAGAAAGCCCAGAAGAATTTAAATGAAAAAAATGCAAGAAAACGATTGATAAGATTGATCAATGCAAATTTTGATTTAGATGACTGGGGTATTCATTTAACCTATTCTAACGAAAACCTGCCACCATCAGTAGAAGAAGCTGAAAAAGAAGTCTACAAGTACATTAGAAAAATCAACTATCGAAGAAGGAAAGTTGGATTGCCTAATGCAAAATGGATATATGTAACTGAATACGATCCAAAGAAAAAAATAAGGCTTCATCATCATCTGCTGATAGAAAAAGGGATTGATAGAAAGGTTATGAAAAGCCTTTGGAAAAACGGAACAAGGACTGAAATAGAAGAACTTGAACCGGATGAATTTGGTTTGACCGGTATTGCCAATTACATCTCAAAGGATCCTAAAGGAAAAAAACGATGGAAATCATCAAAGGGATTGAAACAGCCTATAGAAAGAAAAAGCTACACAGTATTTTCAAGAAAGAAAATCAGCAAGATGATAAGTGACAGCTCGTTGATATCTCAATACATGAACACCAATTACAAAGCAAAACAGTATTTGAGTCATGAAGTGAGATACAACAAGACCAATCATATGTACTACATATATGTACAAATGAAAATAAAGAATAAAAAGGAGAGATGTGAAAGGAGAAATATTTGATATGGCGGATGAATTGTTAAGGATTAACATCAAGATCACTAAAACTATGATGGAAAAGTACATTGATGATTTCATCGATGATGAGATCATGGATGAAAAGGCCGAATCAACTTATGAAAAATATAGACTTGTTCTTACAAAATTTATTGAATCGATTGAAAATGAAGAGGTTTCTAAAAAGGACATGATTGCATACAAACAAAGTATGCAGAAAAAGTATGCAACAAAGACAATCAACAATTACATTATCATCATTAATAAATTTATGAAGTATATTGAGTTGATTGAAGTAGATGCCTACTCCAAGAAGATGTTGAAAAAGCATATTTCAGACAATTATTCTTTAAAACCCATTAGAGAGCAAGAAAAGACTTCACTTGAAAATGTTCTTGAGCCAAGTGAATTTAAAAGAATGCTGAAAATGGCTAAACAATTAGGATACCAAGACATGTATATGATCATGAAGATTTTCGGCTATACAGGAATAAGACTAAGTGAATTGAAGTTCTTCACTTTTGAAAACATCCAGGAGAAGAAAGGTTATATTGAAGTTTATAACAAAGGTAAATTGAGACAAGTTCCTTTGAGAAGTGATTTAAGAAGAGAGCTTTTGAAATACGCAAAGAAAAATAACATTGAGCAGGGAACTTTGTTTCCGGGAGTCGATGATAAAACAAAAATGCTTTCAAAAAAGACAATTCAAAACAGGATAAAGAAGATATGTGGTAAATGCAGAGGAATTTCACTGGAAAAAGCACATCCACACGCTTTTAGGCATATGTTTGGAATTCAATGGGTTCATCAAAATGGACAAGCTTCGTTATCGGAGTTGGCAAAAATCATGGGACACAGTTCTATACAAACAACAGCTATCTATACAAACACTTCTCAACAAGAAAAGAAGCGAAAAGTAGAAGCTATCAAATACTAGAAAGGATGAAGAAATATGCAAGTAAAATTTACATTCCGTTTTCAAGAAGATGAAATTACAAATAGCAGCTATACAACAACTGAAAAAATTGTGACGGTATCTGTACCACCTCGTGATGCTATCGAAACGTTGAATATGTATAGATTAAAGAGATTATTTACACAAGCAATGAAAATTTATCTTTGTAACGGTTCTATAGCATTGGATGTGGTTGGCATAAGAAATATGACATTGAACGATGTTGGGAGCATTCTATTTGAAGCGCAGGAATTGGAATTAAAATTTGAAAATACATTAAACATACTTGGAAAGAGAGAAATAAAAAAATGAAGTTAAAAGATTTGGTAATGGTTATGTCACCGATAGGGAAAATGTTTATAAACGGAAAACATGAAGAACCGCTACAGGTGTTAAGTAAACCTGATATAAGCAACACGCTTGAAGTGTTTCAGGACAAAGAAGTGTTGTCTATTGCGTCGACATATACACTAGTTGACGATAAGATAGTAGGATGTTTGATGGTTAGAATTGACTACAGTATCTATTAAAAAAAGGTTCAAAAAACCAAAGAAGTTTTTAATGTTAAAAATCTCTTGAAAGTGTTGATACATATAGACTTTGAGAGATTTATATAGTTACGTTTAATATAAGGTTAAACGTAACAAAAAATAGAGGAAATAGCATGAAAAAGACCTACAAGAAAGCTACTTTTAATTGTATGGATTATGATGAAATGATGCATATATTTGAAACAAAATATTCAAAAAAATATAGATTGATAGGCTATAGACTTACAAGAATAGATGAAGTATCGCACAGGGCAGTTTTAATGATGTATCCAAAGAAGGTGAAGTAATGGGAGTATACGGATATAAGGGCTTTGATAAAAATCTTAGATGTAGAAATATGCAGTTTGAGGTTGGCAAGACCTATGAAACTGAAGGAGATCCTAAAACCGCTAAAAACGGTATGCATTTTTGCATGGAACCCTTTGGAGTCTTACAGTATTATCCTCAAAATCAAGGAAATCGTTATTGTATTGTAGAAGCACTAGGATTGCTCTCTACTGATGATCGATTAGATACTAGAGCATCTACAAATAGACTTAGAGTAGTTAGAGAAATAACGGAAGATGAATTGTTCATCATCCAAAAAAAATATAGAGATGAATTGGATATAAAGATAAGGAGGGGTATAGATGAGTTTCAAAGAGCAGCTAGAAAATAGCAATGATTCAATGATTGTAATGATTAAAAACTATCTTTTATCGAGAAACGATACAAGTAACTTGCTAGAAAAAGAAAATAAGAACATTGATGACATGATGCTTTTTATCGGTCATGAGCTCTATGTGAAGCATTTGGAAGGAAAAAGCAATCAACGTATGGCATGTGTTACTGGTCCAGATGAAGAATTATATGGAATAGTAATGCATTATCTTGATGAAGACATTGATATGGATGCAATTAAAAAGAAAATGGAAAACATCATGCTAATGAATCTTGGTAATGCAAATGATGATGATGAAAAAGAAAACAGTAAAATGCAGCTTTTACAAATGCAGTGCGATTCCTATAAACAAGAAATTGAAAAGATGAAACAGGAAACAAAGCCAAAAAGAACTGTTAAAAAGAAAAAATCAAAGGTAAATGACATGCAAATAGGTTTTGATTTATGAAAGTAACAAAAAAAGAAGTCGTTGATGAATTAATTAATATACCTAAGTATAAAAATATTGATTATCTGATAAAAGAAGGAAATAAACAGGCAAAAAGAGATAAATGGAATAAGCTGATTAGATTAGATGATCATACATATTTCTGTACAGGTTGTAACTCAATACATCAAGATAAAAAAATCAAAATAAATGAGTATAAGAAATGTCCTATTTGTAAATCAAAGTCTCAAGTTTATAGAAAAAATAGAAATTTAATGGATTATTGTTGCTTTTTAACAATTGCAACATTGAATAAAAGAAATGAGCTTATTTTAAGAACATTTTCATTTAAAAAAATGTACAATAAAAAGCTTTTAAAAATTAGTCATGAAGTTTTAGAAGTATTTCGATGGAATTTAGACAAAAATTTATCGGTTAAAAGATATGTTAACTGCAATAACTATGTTGTTTCATTCAAATACAATGAAAAAGATAGGTGGAAAGAATTAACAGATGCCTATAGATGGAAAGCAGAGGTTCCAAAAGCAGGTTACTTTATTGGAAGCAATGTGAAAAAATGTATTGAAAGATCAAAATATAAATATGCGAATATTTTAGAAATATCTAAGAAGTGGTATTTAGAAGATTATATCTTTATTTATAACATGTTTCCTGAAATAGAAATGATTTACAAAATGGGAATGACAAAATACTTTAGACAGATCATGCGTTATATGGGAAGAAACGATGTCGAAGATGTAAGAAAGTTTCTAAAAGAAAATAAAAGATTTTTTAGAATATGGTCAAAAATCAATCCGGACAAATATGAAATGCAAATGATGGTTGATTTAAATACATCTGATATAGAGTATGCAAGAGATGCGTTGAAAGTTGGATATAGAAAAAGTAAAAATCATTATGCCAATGATAAAAAAACAATCCAATATTTAAAAAAGCAAAAACGTGACTTCTCTTTTTGGATGGATTACATTGATTTTCTTGAAAAACTCCATGTGAATATAGATAAAAGCAAACTGTTTCCAAAGGATTTAAAAAAAGAACATGACAAGATGTTCAATAACCTTGAGATACTTGACAACAAAGAGTACGAACAGGAAATCATAGATTTTGAAAACATGATAAAACCTTACAATTACGAAAATTATGATTATATCATTAGAGCTGCAAGAAGTATTGAGGAATTAGTAAACGAATCAAGCCAAATGAACCATTGCGTTAGAAATTACATTCCTAAAATTGCAGCGCATCAATCTGCAGTATTCTTTGTTAGAAAACAACAAGAAAAAGAAAAATCACTTGTTACTGTTGAAATAGATCCAGTTAATAAGATTCTTTTGCAGGCTAGAGGATATGACAATAAAGAACCAACTATAACTGAAATGGCTTTTATCAATGATTGGTGTCATAGAAGAATAATAGATAACTCTATGCTTACAAATACACTTTAGGAGGTGCATTATGAACTATCAAGAATTTTTAGAATCAAAAAAGAAAGTAGAAGAAACAGATGGAATTGATATTGAATTGGATGCTCTAAATCCTGTTTTATTCGATTACCAAAAAGCCATTGTTAAAAAAGCACTCAAAAAGAAAAGATTTGCATTATTTGAAGCGTGTGGGATGGGAAAAACATTGCAGCAATTAGAATGGGCACATCAAGTAAATAAAGAAACAAATAAACCTATTCTCATACTTGCTCCTTTAGGTGTAACGGTTCAAACCGCATATGAAGAAGCTCCACTATTAGGTTATGAGGTAAAAGTATTAAGAGATGACTTTTCTATTGATAACGGGCTTTATATTACTAATTATGAGCAGTTGGATAATATTGATACAAGCTTATTTGCTGGAATCGTTTTGGATGAATCAAGCGTTTTAAAAAACTTTACAGGTAAAACAAGAGTACAACTGACAAATGCTTTTAAAGATACGGAATATCGTCTTTGTTGTACCGCAACTCCAGCACCTAACGATTTGATGGAATTATTGAATCATGCGGATTTTCTAGGAATTATGACAACCGCACAGGCATTAGCAACTTATTTTATCAATGATATGAAAACAGGTTCATATCGCTTAAAAGGACATGCTACAAAAGACTTTTATAAATGGTGTTGTAACTGGTCGGTCAACATCGAAAGTCCTAAGGATTTAGGTTATCAAGCAGATTATTATACACTTCCTAAACTGATTGAACAAAACATCATGATTGATATTGATGTAATCGATGATGATTTTGAACATGGATTGTTTAGAGAAATAGGAACATCAGCTACATCATTTCACAAAGAAAAGAATAGAACAGCGGATGTGAGAGCTCAAAAATGTGCGGAAATAGCATTGAAAGATGATGAACAGTATTTGATATGGTGTGATACGAATTTAGAAGCGGATCTATTGAAAAAATACATTCCAGAAGCAGTTGAAGTTAGAGGCAGTGATAAACCTCAAAGAAAAGAAAGATGTGCTTTGAATTTTAAAAACGGGAAAATAAGAGTTTTGATTTCAAAACCGAAGATTTTCGGTTATGGAATGAACTTCCAAAAATGTCATAACGTCATATTTTGTGGATTGACCTATTCATATGAAAATTATCATCAAGCATTGAGAAGAATTTACAGATTTGGACAAAAACAAGATGTCTATTCTTACATCGTATTAGGAACAACTGAAATGCATATTTTGGAAACGGTAAATAAAAAGAAAGAATTGCAACATAATCTAAAAAATCAAATGGATATGTCAGTTCAAGAAATACAGTTACTAAATTTTGAAGGAAAAGAGGTGAATGAGGTGTTTCAAGAAAAAAAGATTGAAATACCAAGCTTTTTATGAGTTACAAATTATATAACGATGACTGTGTCAATGTATGTAGACAGCTACCTGATGATTGCATCGATTTAACAGTTACATCAATTCCTTTTGCAAATCTCTATACGTACAGTGATGATCCTAGAGATTTCAGTAATGTCAAAGATCTAGATGAATTTTTTCAGCAAATGGAATATTTAATTCCAGAACTCTATAGAATTACTCGTCCTGGGCGAATTATTGCGTTACATGTTATGCAGATTCCGACTTTTAAAGGAAGAGATGGAGCAATGGGATTGATTGACTTTAGAGGTATGGTAATCAAAGCTTTCCAAAAATTTGGATGGACATATCACGGTGAGATTACAGTATTTAAAGATCCTCAAATTGAAGCTACCCGTACAAAATCAGCATCTATTTTATGGAATTCTTATAAGAAATTTGCGGAGATTACGAGAACAGGAATGCCAGACTACGTTATTTTGATGCAAAAACATGAGCGTGAAGATGAATGGGTGCATGTCAAACATGAAAATATAGATGATGAATTTCATCAATGGACTCGACTTGCAAGCCCATGTTGGGGAATCGGCAAAGAATCACCAAAAGTGTCAAGAACAAATGTTTTAAATACAAAAATCGCTAAAGAAGAAAAAGATGAAAAGCATATGACACCACTTCAATTAGATTTGATTGAGTATTTAATTAAATGGTATACAAACGAAGGTGAAACTGTATTTGATCCTTTTGGTGGAGTCATGTCAGTTCCTTATTCGGCAGTGAAATTAAATAGAAATGGGATTGGTTGTGAAATCAAAGAAAGCTACTTTAAAACAGGAATGAATTTTATTCAAAATTTAGAGCAATCATTGAATCAGCCTACATTGTTTTAATCAATAAATTAGGTGTTATTGCATTGAATAAGGTTGAACAACTAAGAATATTGTTGATTGAATGGGCTGATGATAGATTTATTCCTTTAAAAAATGAAATAAAGAGCTTAAAAAGAGAAAATTCTATTTTGAAAAATAAATTGCAAAATACTGTACAGGATGATGAAGTTATGAGACTATCTTCTGAATTGGAATTTCAAAAAAATAGATACAAACAGTGTGATTTTGAAAGATTACGTTATCGTGATATGGCATCGAATTATTCAAAAGAATTAAGAATAAAAAGAGGAGAAAATAATAGGCTGAAACATCAAATAGATTCTCTAAAAAGAAGTCTATATGAAAAAAAATAATATATAAAAAAGAAGGTAACAACATGATTTTGGATGAATTATTACGTTTGATTAAGCCAGTTGGCAAAATCTTTCTTGTTGATAAAAAAGGCAATTCACTAGCAAAAATAAACGCTAGTGAAATAGAACTTATCCAAGAATACAAAAATAAAGAAGTAACAGAAATATATTCTAGTAACATTACAGAGGGAATGAATTTATTCTCTGTATTTGTGATAGAAATAAAAATTTAATAAAGGAGAATACAAAAAATGACAGTAAAAGAATTTTTAAGTTTTAGAAAAAAAGACGGATTTTTAAATAAAGTGACAATATGGAAAAGTTGTCAAGAAGATGGTGATACTTATCAACAAATAGCGGAATTTAATCCAGAGTTCTATGAGGTAATTTCTAAAGAGGTACTTGATTTGGAAGTTGAAAATTTTGATATTGATATTGAGTATGGAAGTGATGGGGGAGTAGTGTTATTAGTCTTTGTAAATCAAGAAAATAGCACTAAAAAAATTCAGGAACTTTTTAATAGATAAAATTCTTCTAAAACCATACGCAGTATAAGGGTTACGAGATTTTAATAGTTACGTTTAATTCTAGGTTAAACGAAATGATTATATCTAGGTTAAACGTAACATTCTATAGAAAAATGAGGTAAAAGAATGGAAAATAAAAAGCTAATTTTCCTATTGAATAACACAAAAAAACGGGTTAGCATATTCGATTACAAAGGCACTTTTATTTGTGAGGGTTGCAGTCACGAACTTGGCCAACATTTAGGAAGCACATTATATAATTCAGAGGTTCTTTTCATAAAAGAAGACGATAAAGAAGTTAGTGTTGTTGTTAGTGTAGAATTAAAAAAAGTAAGAGGCGAAAAAATATGAAAGTACACAATTTAAAAATCAAACCTCAATATTTCAAAGATGTCGTTAGTGGAATTAAAACATTTGAGGTACGTAAAAATGATCGTGATTTCAAAGTTGGTGACTTGATGGTATTAGAAACATATGATAACGAAAAATTCACCGGAGGTTTCGTAAACACTGAAATCACATATATACTTGATGATCCCAAATATTGCAAAGAAGGTTATGTTATTTTAGGATTCAAACTTCATTTAGAGATGGGAGGAATTTTACAATGACGGCGGATGAAAAAATGGACAAGCTCGGTTTAGTAAACCGAAGTTCAGAAAGTACTCCAAATTATGGTCACAAAAAGGTAAATTAAAAACAATCGAGTATAAAAACGAAGAAAACAAAGATTGGATTAAGTTCCATACAGAGAACCGACGATTTATTGAAATAAGTGGTAATGGAGTTTTCATTGGAGAACTTCAAGCAATCAACAAACAATGTAAGGAATCGGGGTGGTTAGATGAATAAATACCAAGATGCATTAAATTTGTTGAAATCATGGGCTAAAAAAGATAGAAATGCCTATAGTCCTAAACATTTAAAAAAGTATAAACGATTGTGCAAATATATTACAGGAGGCAGTAGAAAAGCAATTCCTAAAAAAACATCGTGTAGCAAGCCTTTTAATATTCCACATCTAAATATAGATATAACATTTGGAAAGTGTCCGACATGTGGTTTAAGCTTAGTAGGACAACAAGCCTATTGTACAAAATGCGGACAAGCAATAGATTGGAATGAGAATAATGAAGTAATGGAGAGTGTTAATAATGTATAATTCACCAATAGAACTATTTCATGGAGACATGAATGTTGAACTAGAAGGAACAATTTTAAAAGCTGTAGCAAATGTGGGTGTAAATGTTAATAAAGAAGAACTTCTAAAAGCTTTAAATTATGATAGAAAACAATACAAAAAAGGATATCAAGATGCTATGAACGAGGTTAAACAGCCTCGTCCTCTCAAATATGAAGAAATAAAAGCAGGTATGTATATTTGGGATAATGAGCTAAAGCAATGTGCGAAGGTAGAAACAACATTTATACAGCTTGAACGTGATAAACATCCATTTAGTTTATTAAGTACTAGATGGATAAATTTTGAAAATGGTTTTCTTGGAAATGTAGCTTTTGAAGAAAATAGATTTTATCCGATTACTATTCCAAACGTAAGAGGAACTGAATAATGTGTAATCAATACAGAAGAATGCAAACAGCAAATAAAAAAAGGAGATATTTGGAAAATGGAAATACATAATAGAATTGTATACGGTGATGTATATTGGATTGATTTAGATGGATTAGATCAAAACAGGGGGGGATATTTCATACGAGGCAAAAGACCATGTGTAGTAGTTAGTAATGACTATAATAATGCGTTTTGCTCTTTAATTACCGTTATTCCCTTGACTACTAGGGTACATGATTTGCCACAGCACAAAACATTAAATATACTCGGTAAGACTAATTATATTTTACCTGAGCAAATTATGACGGTAGAAAAAATAAAAGCACAGGATCTAATGATACATTTATTCGATATGAGGCAAGTACAAGATGCGATGAGGATTCAGTTTAATTTGCAGTAAGAGATGGAAAAAATGGGAACATATTATAGAAAATTACAAACAGTTAAACATGCATTGCAATACTATATTACTAGATCCGGCGCAAGTGAAAAGGATTTAGTAAGAGAAAAAAATTTATTGAAAGCAATTGAGGAAGAGGTAGAAAGCTTTGAAGAAAAGCACCACATTCCCAAGAAAGAGCAAAGAAAATAAATAGAAAAAAAGATTAAGAAATGTTAAGATTAAATTCAATAAGGGACAGATAGCAATTCAGAGGAAAAGAAATGCAGGAATCAAAGTACCAAATTATTCATTGGAAAGCGTGGAAAGATACAAAAAGACTTTTGGAAGAAACACGCGATCAGTTAAAAGATGATAGAAAAGCAATTACTTATTCAAATGAAATGCCAGGAACAAATCATATGAGCGTTATTCAAAGATATAATAAAATCCTTGAAAAAGTAGAAACGTATGATGATTATATCTATGCTTATAAAGTTGTAATCGAAAGATTAGAAAACTGCATAGCAACATTACTTAATCAAGAGCAAAGAAAAGCAGTTATTATTTATGCAAACAATCCAGGAAAAGGAGAAAGTTTGATACGTGAGCAGGAAGCACTTAAATACGGCTTCTCACGAGCAAAGTTCTATGAGCTTATAAATCAATCATTTAATATATTAGATATGGTCTTAGACCTTAAAGCAGTCCAAAAAACGAATTCTGGACTAATTCAAGACTAAATTGTCAAAAAAACGTGATATATTATTAATGTGGTGTAAGCCATAAGAGAACACCCCTTTTCAAATTTCAAAAAGAGATCATAATTGGTCTCTTTTTATTTTTATCAAAATAATATCGCAGGATAGTGAAATGGCATCACGCCAGCCTCCTTAGCTGGTATTACAGGTTCGACACCTGTTCCTGCAACCAATAGAAATTATTAGGAGGTGTGTCAAGGAATAAAAAACATAAAGTATTTGCGGATGAATACCTGATTGATATGAATGGCACACGTGCCTATTTAGTAGCATATCCAAACGCTAAGACCAATTCGGCATCGGCAAGAGCAAATTCACTTTTAAAACGAGAGGATATTAGAAAATATATTGATGAAGAACTTGAAAGGATGCACAATGAAAGAACTGCATCCGCACAAGAAGTCATTGAATATTTGACATCAGTAATGCGCGGTGAAAGTGAATCAAGTGTACTTGCTGGATGTGGTGATGGTTGCGAAGAAATCATTGTTAAGCCACCTGATGAAAGAGAAAAATTAAAGGCTGCCGAACTTCTTGGCAAGAGATATGGAATATTTACTGAAAAGGTAGATGTTAATAACGAAAGTGAAGAAAAGAAACAGCAATCAATCTCTAATATTGAAGCATTGGTTAAACAAATGATTCCAGTAGATGAGGATGATGTAAGTGACTAATTTAGTTTTATCATCTAAATTCAAAGACTTTCTTACATGTATATGTGAAAGGGAATATCTTGAAGGTACGACTGCAGCAGGTAAAACAACAGTCGGCATTCCTAAATTTATGTTGAGAGTGGCCATGTCTGATAAAAAGGATCATGTTATTGCTGGTGCGGATTTAGGAACAGTTGAAAAGAATATTATCAATAGTGAAATGGGATTGCTTAATCAATTTGAAGGTGTGACAGAATATTATAGCAATGGTAAAGGAAAGATAAGACTTCCTCACATTGAGTATTCAACAGCAAAAGGAACTAAAGTCATTTATGTTTGTGGTTATGATAACAAAACAAAATGGAAAAAGGTCTTAGGTTCTCAAATGGGATGTGTATTTATTGATGAAGTAAATATTGCAGACATGGAGTTTTTACGAGAAATAACACATAGATGTGATTACATGATGACAACATCAAATCCGGATGATCCTGATTTGCCTATTTATAAAGAGTTTATTAATAAAAGTAGACCTTTAAAGAAATATATCAAGGATTATCCAAAAGAACTGTTAGAGCAATTAAATGAACCACCAGTTAAGTTGTGGGTTCATTGGTACTTTACTTTCTATGACAATGCATCATTGACTAAAGAAGCTATTCAAAAGAAGATTGATGCAGTGCCGGAGGGTACAAAAATGTACAAGAACAAGATACAAGGTTTAAGAGGTAGAGCAACCGGACTTGTATTTAACTTGCTTGATAGACACATTATTACCGCTAATCAAGCAAAAGAATTTAATTATGTACAGTTTTCATGTGGTGTCGATACATCATATTCAAGATTGAGTGATGATAAAATCGCATTTATTTTTACTGGAATAACTGATACAAGAAAGAAAATAACACTTGCCGAAGAGGTCTATAACAATAGAGATTTAGAGCATGAGGGTAAAAATCCTATCGCCCCTAGTGATGTACCTCCGCTTTTAATTGCGTTTCTAGAAAGAAATAGAAAACGATGGGTAACAAATGGAGATGCATTCGCAAGGGATGTCTTTATTGATAGTGCCGACCAGGCAACCATGAATGAATTAATTAAGTATAACAATGAAGTAGGTTCGATTTATGATTTCTACAATGCATGGAAGAAATTAACAATCATTGATCGTATCGCTATGCAACAAGGTTGGATGAAAGATGATGATTATTTGATTGTTGATGAGTGCGTTGAAAACATTCATGAACTGAACACTTACTCTTGGAAAGAAGATAAAGCGGAACCCGAAGATGCAAACGACCACACAATAAATGCGGATCAGTATTCTTGGATTCCGTATAAACATTTGATAGGGGGAATGGATAAAGGGGATTAACAGACAAAATTAAAAGCAAATTAAGAAGCTGGCTGATGTTAGATAAAAATGCCAATCCTTCTACTATCCGAGTCATTGAAACAATGGACCATGAAACAAATTGCTTTAAAAATAGTATTTGGTATAGAGGAGAGGCAAGTGAACTTCATCAATTCTATACACAGTATGATGATATGATGGGTAATGTTAGATTTTGGCAATCGGAATCTTCTAATATGGTTGATTTTAGAAAGATTCATAGTGGATTACCTGGATTAATCATTGATACTTTAGCGGACATTACATTTAGTGATGTTGGAGAGTTTGAATTTAATAATGATGAAGCAAAAGAGATATGGGAAGAAATTGAAAAAGAACTTCCTAAGAACTTCTTTAAAAATGCCTTTAAAAAGGCAATGGTTTTAGGAGATGGAGCAATTCGTTTTGTTTATCATCCAAATGAAGGCAAATATCCAATAGCTGAATTTTATCCAGCAAATAGAGTTGATTTTGTTTATAAGCATGGAAAAATAAACAAGATCATATTCAAAATTCCTTATCTCATTGATGATAGAGAATTTATTTTATATGAAATCCATACGGAATATGGATATTCTTATATGCTAACAAATGATGTAGGAAAACAAGTTCCTGTCATGGATTATCCTGAATTTAGAGGGCTTAAATCTTTTAGAAAGAGTGAAAAAGGATTTATGTGTGTTCCTATTATTCTTGGTGAGTCATCAAAATACGAAGGAAGAGGTAAATCTTTATTTGATGGTAAGGATGATAGCTTTGATGCATTCGATGAAGCATATAGCCAAATCATTGAAGCATCAAGAGATAATCGTACAAAACAGTATATTCCTGAACAAATGATTCCTAAAGATCCAACAACAGGTGAAACTTTAAAACCTAATCCTTTTGACGGGAGATTTATCAAGATAAAAGGTGTTACTGGTACTGAAGGTGCATCACCTACAATCGATGTAGAAAATCCGGAAATGGATTATGAAGGATTGATGATGGCCTACACAACTACTTTAGATGCTTGTTTGCAAGGCTTAATTTCTCCATCAACATTAGGTATCGATGTTAAGAAATTGGATAATGCCGAAGCACAAAGAGAAAAAGAAAAAGCAACTCTTTATACGAGAAGTAGGATCATTGAAGTGGCTGAAAAAGTTATCCCTCAAGTCGTTGCAGTTGCTTTAGAGTTATACGATTTAGCAAACAAAAGACCAAAACAAGAATATGAAGTAAATGTTCAGTTTGGTGAATATGCAAATCCTAGTTTTGAAGCGACCGTTGAAACGATTGGTAAGGCTAAACAATATAAAATCATGTCAAATGAGAGAATTGTTGATGAATTATATGGCGATACGATGGATGAGGATGAAAAGAAAAAAGAAATTGAACGTTTAAATGCTATGGATGGCTATGAAGTAGCTGAACCAATAGCAGCTTCTTTTGATGATATTGGTAATTACTGATGGATGAAAAAGAAGAAAAGAAAAAAGAGAATGATCCTTATTCTTTGAAAAGAATCTATGAGAACATGGAACTTGAACTCATTGATTCTTTTTATCGTAATTTAAAAAGACATGCCAAAGAAGAAAAAGATTTAGGCTTTTCATGGGAAATGTGGCAAAGCGCAACATTGAGAAATCTTGAAAAGTATAGAAAAGAAGTTCTTAAAATTACAAAGTCCTATAGCAAAGAAGTTGAAGATGCTATAAAAGAAGTTCTTGAAAAGTCGTATGACCAAGGAGAGGAACATGTTGAAAAAGGCATCAATCTTCCCAAAGATGGAGAAGATGTTGGAAAAGTAAACATGCGACCTCCTGCTGAAAGTCATTTCTTTGGAACAAATAAAAAGAAGTTGAACGCTTTAATTGAGGCAACAACGAATGATTTTAAAAATGCTGATAGAGCAATTTATAGACAAATGGATGATGTTTTTAGACAAGTCATTCACAATACAGAGTTCCAATTATCTGCAGGAGCAATAAGCCTTCAAAAAGCTATTGATATGGCAAGTGAGGATTTCTTAAAAAGAGGAATTAATTGCATAACCTATCAAAATGGTAGACGAGTCAATATTGCTACCTATGCTGAAATGTGTTTGAGAACTGCATCACAAAGAGCTACTTTTCTAGGTGAAGGTACAAAAAGAGATGAATATAAAACATATTTGATACTTGTATCGGTTCATGCGAACGCTTGTGAGCTTTGTATTCCTTGGCAGGGAGAAATACTTATAGATGATGTTTTTGCACACCCTAGCAAAGAATACATAGCAAATAACAACAATTATAAGTTGTTAAGTACCGCTATCAAAGCCGGTTTTCTTCATCCTAACTGTCGGCATACACTTATTAATTATATTGAGGGTGTCACTCGTATACCTAAAAAAGTAGCAAGTGAAAAAGCTCTTGAAAATTATAAGAACGAGCAAATACAAAGACAGTTGGAAAATAAGATTAGAAAACAAAAGAGAATTGTTAAAGGAACTGTTGATCCTGAAAACAAAAAAGATGAAAGCAGGAAGTTGAGAGATTTACAAAGAGAAATGCGTAACTTCTTGATGGAACATCCTGAATTCAAACGTAACAGCTTAAGAGAAAAAGATAGGCTAGGTCCATTAACTACAGAAGAAAAAGATGATATACTTAAATTAGAAATAAAGAACATTCTTAAATTGCCGAAAGCAGTTGTAAATTTAGAGCCGGATGTTCCTAAAAATATTAGTGATTATGCTTTTGATGAAAAACATATCAACGGGGAAAGACAACACCAAGTGACAAAAGAGCAATCATTGAAGTGGATTGAAAATGCTAAGCTTTCAGTAGTTGTATGGAAAGGCAGATTTACTAGATATTATGGTGAAAGCGGAACGGTTTATGTTGATAATGAGTCAAAACTTATAAGAACTGCGTACGCTAAGAGAGAATATAGTGAAGATGTATTGAGAATATTGGAGGTGCTAGATAAAAATGGAAGATAATAATCATGTTTATTGTCCATTGTACAAAAGAATAATTGAAGTCATAAATTGTTTTGATATCGTTATGGTTTGTACTGATGGAGCACCGGATCATACAATACCAAAAGAAATTAGAGAAATTAATGATTTCAAAGAGATATGTAATAATTGCAAAATTAGAGATAAGTACTAAGAAGCCGATTGAATGCTCGGCTTTTCTTTTTGCAAAAACAAGGAGGTAGCAGCAAGGGGCAAACATGATGGCGAAGTATGGCGAACAATACATGGACACAGAGTTCAAATTGATAGTCCTGGAGTCCAAAAGCAACTGTCTATGATATTTGGTAATAAAAAATCAAGGGATTCTAAAACTATTAATATTAGTAACGATAGGTATAAGCGATTAAGAAGTCAAGTATTCAATTATCCTAAAAAATTTAAAAACGGGAAAAGCTATTTTATTGATTTAGACAATGATTTGTATAGGGTATCTGTTGAAAATCATGAGCCCATAGTTCATAATGTAATTAAAGATTATGAAGTTATTCTAAATGCATTAGATGTTAAATTAGGAGGTTCAAAAAAATGAGCTTTTTCAATAAAACGGAAGATAAAATAATTGATATTCTAAATGAAAAAAATATTGATAGAATTAGTATGGCTGGTGTTATTGGAACATTAAGACAATCAAAACTTAATGAGGAAGAATTTTTAAGATTTCTTCAAAACAAAAAAGAATTAACCATCGAAGATTGCACGGATAAACTGTGGGATATGGAAGGTTACTATTAAATATTTAAGGCGGGTTATAGCAACTCGCTTTTATTTTGTTCAAATTCAAGAAAGGAGATTTGTATGATTTGTGGTCGTAGAATATATGTAACTGTCAAATGTTATGTACCACCACCAAAAAAGTAAATGCAAGGGGTGTAAACAGGTAACTAAGTAATAGTTGCTTTTTATTTTGTCTTTTAAATGTTAGACACAAAAGAAACATCGTGAGGTTATCAACACCGTATGACAAGTTGAGGAGGAAAAGAAAATGGCTGATGAAAAAGAAATTAGCAATGCTTTTGGTAATGATATAGAAGATACCAAAAACGAAAAAACAGTTGATCAAACTGAAAATCAAGTAAAGGATGAAACAAAAGGTAATTCTGATGATGTAAAAGATGAATCAAAGAATGATGATCCTTCAATTGATTCTAAAAATGAGGGAGCCGATACCAAAGGCGAAAATAAAGATGGTAAAGAAAAAATGTATACTCAAGCACAAGTCGATGCGATGATGGCTAGAGCCAGAAAGAAGTATACAAAAGGTTCTGAACAAGTAGCTGAAAATGATGTACCAGGAGAAGAAAAACAAGCTTCAATTGAAGATGGTGCATTAGTTGATGGTGAAGAAAATCCTAATAAAGAAGATACTAAGGAAGAACCAAGAGATTTATCTACTGGAATTACAGTTGATAAATTAGCAAGAGCCGAATTAAAAGCACAGATGGCAATTGATGGTGTCAACCCATCTAAATTAGTCTATGCATGTAGAATGATTGATGTTGCTGATGTTACGGATGAATCAGGAAACTATAGTGAGGAAATGGCTAAAACTGCTATTGAAGAATTACTAAAAGTAATGCCTGAATTAAAGGTAACTCAACAACAAACACAAAATCAGTTTTCTTTTGGAGCACCGGAACAACAAGAACAAAATCCACTTCAAGAAGAAAAAAATAAAATTAGTGAAATATTTGGAAATATTTAGGAGGAAATAATAAGGGCAGGAGCAACAAATACAGTAAACTATGCGACTCAATTTGAAAGACAATTAGTCCAAAAATATACAAGAGAACTATTAACAAGTGAAATGACCACTGAAAAAGTCAAATTCGTTAATGCAAATACAGTTAAATTACCTTTCATTGAAATGGCCGGTTATAAAGATCATTCAAGAAATGGTGGATTTAATAGACAATCAGTGAAAAATGATTGGCAAACATTCGTATTAAAACATGATCGTGATGTTGAATTCTTTGTAGACAAAATGGATGTTGATGAATCAAATTTAACTTTAGCTGCAGCAAATGTAACTAATGAATTTGAAACACAACAAGACATTCCTGAAACTGACTGCTATAGAATTTCAAAATTATATGCTGAAATGCAAACACACAGTGGAACTATTGATAACACTGTTCCATCTGCTGAAAACATCTTAACTCTTATCGATACAGGAATGAAAGATATGACAGAAGACGGTGTTCCTTTAGAAGGGCGTGTTTTATATGTAACTCCAACAGTAGACCAATATTTAAAAGATGCCAAAGAATTACAAAGATATTTAAATATTAATGGATCAAATGATGGAAAAGTAAAAAGAACTATTGTTGATTTAGATGGTGTAAAAATCAAACCAATTTTATCAGCACGTATGAAAACTAAATATGATTTCAGCGATGGATGCAAACCAGGTGTTACAGCAAAACAAATCAACTTCATCTTATTTCATCCAAAATCAATTTTAGCTTGTGATAAACATCAATATATTAAATTATGGCCAGAAGGAACACACACTGCTGGTGATGGTTTCTTATATCAAATTCGTAAATATGGGGATTTATTCTTAATTCCTAATCGTAAAGAAGGGGTTTATATCAACGCTGAAGCTGAATAAGGAGGGATAGAGAATGCTATACGCAGTAAATAAGAACAAAGAAGTAGCCATTGAAGAAAAAGATGAACAATCTTATTTATCAAATGGCTATGATATTTATGAAACTGACGAAGATGGAAAAATTAAATTAAAAACTGCTTCACCATCTAAAAAAGTATCATACGAAAAATATCAAACTTTAGCCGATGAAAAAGAAAAAGTGGTTAAAGAAAATGAAAAGTTAGCCGATGAAAAAGAAAAAGTGGTTAAAGAAAATGAAAAGTTAGCCGAAGAGTTAAAAAAGGCTAAAGAAGAAATTAAAAAATTAAAAGAAAAATAGGTGATTAGCATGTATGCTGATTATGAATATTACTCAAAAGAGTATAAAGGTACACTCATAAATGAAAATGAAGAAAATCTTTTAGATGAAGCAAGTGATGATATCGATGATATGGTGTTTGGAAGAATTAGAGGTAGAGGATTTGATAATTTAACTGAATATCAACAAAAACTCATTAAAAAGGCAGTATGCGCACACGCTGAATTTAGCAAGAGATATGGAGCATTTATTAATTCTCCTGTCTCTTCTTATTCAATTGGTAAAACATCAATGTCTTTTAATGGAGAAAAAATGAACGGTATCGATACATCATCTAGTGTCATTAAATTATTGAACAGGACAGGATTAACGTGCCTAGTGCCATAATTACCTGTCCTTTACCTTTTCCTGATTGGGAATTAGTAGATGATGTAGAAGTCTATCAAACTATAGATACCGAAGATCAAGGACCTCAAGAAACTTTGATTTATGATGGTAAGTGCAAATATGATGAAACGCAAAAACAGGTCTTTAATGCTGATTCAAAGCTTATTTCATTAAGTGGCAGTATTGTTATCAAAGGAGAAGTAATCGTGCAAGGAAGCGATAAATTTGAGGGTTACGTGAAAGTTAATGGTATCAAGAAAGAAGTCTATTCATTGAGCAAAAACAAAGTTATGGGTTCAGTGTTCTCAACGGAGATTGAACTTAAATGAGAATAAATGTTTCATTTAAACCTAATCACGAAGTTTCTAGACAACTTTCAAGAGCTTGTAATGAAGCAGTTTCTAGAACTGCAAGTGCAGTATTGGATGACATCAAATCAAGAGGTGTTGTTCCTAAAGACACAGGAGAGTTAGAAAGAAGCGGATATGATGAAATTTATGGCATGAAAGCAAGAAATGTAGTTATGCGTATTGTTTTTAGCACACCTTATGCAAGACGTTGGTATTTCAATGTAGATAAAGCTACATTCCAGCAAACTAAAAACATGAATGCTCAAGATCATTGGATGGATTATTATTTGGACGGTGAAGGTTTGCAATGGGTACTTGATACATTTTCTAAATTTCTAAAGGAAGAAAGCAAAGGATTAATAACATGATGACTTTAAAAGAAGTAAAAGATTTTCTTAAAACACAAGTAGAAGCAGATAACTGGAAAATAGGAACATATGACAACTCAAAGGATAAAACGATATGTGTTAGAAATCTAACAAGCAATAGAAATAAATTAGCATTAGGTGGTTTGAAAAATACATCTACTAGGACTAAAGGAATTTCTATTGTTGTACATTGGAATAAGAATCCTGATGAAACTGAAAGGGTTTCACAACAAATTCAAGAGGTTTTTTATGGACAACATCCATTGATTAATGACAAGCAAGTTGTTTTATGTGAAATGAGAAGTGACGAGCCTATTTTTCTAGGGACGGATTCAAGTGGTGTTTATGAGTATGTAATTGAATTATGGATAACTTACAAGGAGGAATAAATAAGGGCAGGAAAAGTTACAAGTGGAGCATTTCCAGTATTTGATATTGAATTTAAAGTGGGTACAAAAGGTTTATCATCGCAAGAAGCAGATTTAAAAACTGTAAAGGATATGGAATCATTTTCTATTGCAATTGATGGTAATGTCCAAAACTGGAACCCTATGGACATGAAAGGGTGGTCACGTGCTTTAATGACTGGTAAAAAACTTACTATTTCATTAAAAGGTAAAAGAAATGTTGGTGACGATGGTAACGATTATGTTGCTGGTGTAGCATTCAAAGACGGACTTGATTGTTCAACAAAATTTTCAGTTGTTTTCCCAGATGGTTCAACACTTGCAGGAGATTGTGTGTTAGATGTTAAAAATGCATTAGGTGGAGAATCTCAAGATGTGTCACCATTAGAGTTCGATATTATTTGTGATGGTAAACCAACATATACAGAAGCATCAAAAGCAGCGTAGGAGGAAATTATGGCAAGAAAATATGATATTATCGAGAGATTAAAAGCAAAAAATGAACGTCCTTTTGTAATGGTAGATGAAAATATCAGTTATCAAATTGACACATCAAAAACAAATGTAATGTCAATTATGGCAGTAATTGATGAAATGGGTAAAGATGAAACTTCAATTAAAGAAGATACAAAAATGATGGATAGAATTGTTGAAATGTCTTTAGGAAAAAAAGCGTTAGAATACATCGATTCATTAAATTTAACATTTGATGCCTATTCTTTAATTTTCGATGTCATTATGGCAGCAATTAAAGGTGTAGATTTAGAAGAAGATTCTAATGAAAAAGAAGCACCAAAAAAGTAAATAAGTGGTATGACCTTTTCGATGATTGGGAATTGATTGAATCAAGTTTTGCCATGCAATATCCAAATAAGGATCTATACGATGACGAAATGGATTGGATTGAATTCACAACATTATTGAATGGTCTAACCGCTGAAACGCCACTTGGGAGAATAATTCAAATTCGCTCAGAAGATAACCAGGATATTATAGATGGTTTTACTCAAGGAGAAAGAGAAATATACAACTCGTGGCAAAATAAACAAATGGAATTAAAATATAAAAACAAATCTAAGGAGGAAGTTATGAAAGATATTCAAAATATGTTCAAAGGAATGTTTTCATAACTCCTTTTTTATTTTAAAGAGAAAGTGGGTGACAAAAGAGGGCAACAAGCGTAGGTACGATTCAGTTGGACATGGAAGTCAAAAGTGATCTTGATAACGATGTCAGCAATGCATCCAATAAGATTGCTGATAAGATGAGAGAAAGCTTAAAAGGGTACTCTAATGATTTGTTTAAGGAATTAAGACAAGGACTTCAAAGTTCATTGGATAAAGTTACGGAAACGATAGAAAATTGCTTAAACAAAACAAAAAGTGATATGCAAGCTTATGTGGAAGCAATGAAATCTATTGTTTCAGGAGCTAAATTGGAAATGCCAATCATTAACAATGAAAACGCAATTAAGCCAATGGAAAGTGTTTCCCAAAAAGCAAATGCAATAAGAGGTCCGCCGACTTCTAAAATCAGTATGCCAAGTATTGATTTAAGTGGAAACAGTGAAGTTATCAAAGCACAAATCAATGATACTATTTCTCAAATGTCAATCTTGAACGCAACTATCAAGAACCAAGAAAGTGAACTTGATACTTTAACAAGCAAGTATGAAGCTGTAAAAGAATCAATCACTAAAAGAGAAGAGGCAAAGGCTTCTCTTGATGAGCAAAAGAAATCTATTGAAGAATTGAAAAATTCTATTCATGATTTTAAAAATAAACCTTTAGAATTTAGGCTTAACAATCTTGAATTATTAGATGAACTAAATAGTAAGCTTGAATCCGCAAAAGAAAAATACAAAGAAATGCAAGATACTCTTGCGAGTAAAAAGACAGTTGGGCTTGAATCACAATTAGATGCGATTGAAAAGAAGATACTAGGGATTCAAAGTTCTATTTCTTCAAACAATGTAAAAAAAGTTGCATTAGAACAATCAGTAGGTGGATTGCAAGAAAAAATTGAACCAGTACAAACTGAACAAAGTATGCCATCAGCAAACGTTGGGAAACTTGATGCAATAAAAGCAAAACTATTGTCCATTAGGCAAGAAGTAAAACGGTGTACAACAGATTTTATCAGTTCAGTTCCACTTCTTAACAAAGGTTTAAATTTAGCATATAGCGGAGTTAACAAGTTAAAAAGCGGATTAACAGGTTTAGGAAAAGATGTTGTAGGCGCAACAGGAAAGTTTGCTTTGTTTACGTTAGGATTAAATAAAGCAAAAAATAGCAGTAATGGAGCGGGAAATTCTTTTGGTAGTCTCGTTAAAAGATTTGCTTTATTTAGTGTTATATTTCCTGCGGTATCAAAGGCAGTTACTTCACTTGCAACGACACTTTGGAATACGTTAAAGACAAATAAACAGTTTGTAAGCAGTTTAAATCAAATTCAATCGAATTTGAATACTGCATTCACACCGATTTATCAAGCAATTATGCCTATGTTGAACGCACTTATGAGCGCTTTAGCAAAATTAACAGGCTACATTGCTTCATTTATTTCAACTCTTTTTGGTAAATCTATAGGACAAACTAAAAAGGCAACTGCGGGTATCATTAGTGCAAGAGATGCTCTTACATCAACAGGCAAATCAGCAAAAGATACAGCTAAAAAAGTTAAGGAAGCCACAAAATCATTGATGGGATTTGATGAAATCAACAATCTCAACAAGAACAAAAACAATGATTCAAGTGGCTCAGGCGGTGGCGGAAGTGTTTATACACCATCAAATCTTGATAACGGTTCAGTTAATGATTTTGCTAAGAAACTACGTGAAATGTGGAAGAATGGAGACTATTCAGGCATCGGTAAAGCCATCGGTGAAAAAATCAATGATGCGGTATCTTCATTTACTAACTATATTTCGTGGGATCATATTGGTGGAAAGATAACTCAATTTGTTAATGGCTTTTGTGATTTATTCAATTCATTGATTGCAACAATCAATTGGGAAAATGTAGGTAAGATGTTTGGTACTGGTATCAATACTATTGCCAATACACTTTATCTATTGCTCAATGGGATTGACTGGCAAAGAATTGGCCAAGCATTCGCCGAAGGATTGAATGGTCTTGTACACACAGTTGATTGGACCAAACTAGGTGCGACAATAGGAAGCTATTTACAAGCGAGAATTGATGCACTTTATGGATTTGTCACAACTGCTGATTGGGCAGGAATTGGTAAAGGTTTAGCTGATGGAGTTATGGGACTTATCAATCGTGTGGATTGGGATAAGTTCGCACAGTCATTAGCGTTAGGAATTAGCGGAGCAATCAGTACGATTCATAATTTTATTACTAACATTGATTGGTCGTCACTAGGACAAAAGATTGGAAGTAGTATCAATTCATTCTTTAGCAATATAAACTGGGCCGATTTTGGTATGACATTGTCAGATGCAGCTCTTGGGATTCTAAATACATTGAGCAATGCTTTAGCAACAGTTGATTGGTATAAATTAGGTGATGATATTGCTGACTTTATTACCAGCATAGATTGGGCAGGAATAATCGTAGGATTAGGTGCAGTTCTTGTTCAGGCTATTGTAGGATTGGATGTAACATTATTCCATGCATTTTGTAAGATTGTAGGTTCGATGTGGGATGGCTTCTGTCAAGGAGTATCAGATTTCTTTAGTGATCCAGGAGGATTTATTAAAGATAACATCGTTGATCCATTTATAAAATGGTTCAAATCATTGTTTGGTATTCATTCACCATCAACAGTCATGAAAGAACTTGGCCAATATGTAATGCAAGGATTAATCAATGGATTGAAATCAATGCCAATTGTTGGTTCGATTGCAGGGTTAATTGGTGATGGAATTGATTGGATCAAAGGAAAATACGGAGAGTTCAAAGAAAAAGGTAAGACACTTATTGACAAAGTTAAAAATGGAATTTCAAACAATTCAGTTGTTAAAAATATAGGAAGTGTTGTTTCTAATGGTATTAGTGCAATCAAAGATAAGTATGAAGAATTCAAATCTAAAGGTTCTGACTTGATGGGAAAATTCAAAAATGGAATTGACAGTGCAAAAAGTGCTGTTTCAAGTACCGTTTCAAGTGTCATGTCAACAGTATCTTCAAGTATTACAAGCGTTACTTCAAGCGCATATTCTTGGGGTTCTGATATGATGAGTGGTTTTTCTAAAGGCATCAACTCAGCAAAGAATTGGGTAATTGGCGGAGTTAAAAGTGTGGCAAGTTCAGTTAAATCCTTATTGCACTTCTCTCGTCCTGATGAAGGACCATTAAGAGACTATGAAACGTGGATGCCTGACTTTATGGAAGGTATGGCCAAGGGAATAGAAAACAATAAATTTAAATTATTGAATAGTGTAAAAGGATTATCAAATGAATTAGCTATGTCTTTTAATTCGTTGCAGCAACCTGAAATCGCATTTGCAGGATCACAAGAATTAAATGTTAATCACTTTATTAAGAGTGATGATAGTAATTTATCAGAAATCATTAAAAGTTATATTGATGAGCTTGGTAATAGAAATAATGATGATGCACAAGTCATTGTTAAAGTATTGTATGAATTGATAGACGCAGTTAATGACAAAGAATTAAATGTTGATGCTGATGCATTGAACAAAAGTAATAAGAAGAAAGATCTTGAAAGGCTATTAAGGAGGGGAAAGTAGAGGACATATGATGATATTAAAATAAAAGTCAATGGTGTTGAAATCCCTCCACCTGTTTCTATGAACTATGAGCTGAATGATATTGATGACGACAGTGGTAGAGATATTCAAAACGGTTTGATGGAAAGAAATCGGCGAAGAATAGATGTAACTAAAATATCATTAACCTATGATATGAACGAGCCGGAAACCATGAGTAAAATTCTTAATCTTATAGAACCTGAATTCTTTGAAGTTGATTTTCATGACCTAAAGAAAAACGAAAGATGTACGAAACAATTCTACGCAGGACCTAAAAGCTTTGAATATTTATGTATTGATCGCTTATGGATTAAAGGCTTCAAGGTCAATTTGGTTGAAAGATAGGTGGATATATGGAAACGATTAAATTTAAAGGACAGGATATTACAGGTTTAGTCACATCACTTTCATATCAGGAAGAAATCAGCAATGAGTATCTTTTAGGAAATGCTATCGCAACACAAGTCAACATTACAATCAACAATAAGGATGGTCTAATCAAAGATATATTAGATTATCCTTTTTCTATTGATGATAAAATCTATATGGCATATGAAAAGCCTGAACGTTATACAGGCAAGATGGAGCTTGTGCTTTATGACAATATGTTGAGGTTCAATGCCGAATATCAAACAGGACTCGTTTATCCAACGACAATTACTGAACAGTTATTGGAAATCCAATCATTGACAGGTGTAAGCATTTGTACAACTGATTTAAGTTCGGATGTCTTGAAAAAGGAAGTCAACTGGTATGACAGTTCAGGACTGATTAGAGAATTTATTGGTTTCATTGCTGAATGTGATGGAAAAAATGCCTATATTGGAAAAGACAATAAGGTACACTTTAAAAAGTTAGGTTCGAATAATTATGATTTGAGTTATTCAAATAACTATGAGTTGATAGAGTCGGTTGATATCTCTTGCGTGCTTTGGAGCAATGGAGTAACTGAACCCTTATCGAAAGGAATCGATGATAAAAATACTTTATTGCTTAATAGTGATAACCTATATGTTTCACAAGATGATGTTAATCGTATTTATGAATTATACAAAGGATTAAAGTTTTATTCATTCAAATCATTTAAGTCATTAGGTTTCATGGAAGCAACTGATTCTTTTACATATGGTGATTTAAAATTTATAGCACTAAATGTAAAAAGAACAGTAAACGGTGGACTTGCTAGAGACAGTTTAGAAGTTGACGGTGAGTTTACAACAAAAGATGTTTCAAAGATTACCGATGCACTGAGTGATTCTCAAAAAATAAAAAAAGTTGAAGCAAGATTAAATAATGATGAAACGAAAATCAATTTAACTGCTCAACAGGTTGAGAAAAACGTAAAGAATATTAGTGATTTAGAAATCGGGTTAGACGGTATTAAATCTGATGTATCAAAATCTATTGAAAGCATCTACAAGTTTGAATCGGGTTCAAACAATATATTTTCAAATTGTCATAAACCGTTGATTAAAACTAGCGATGAAATAAATACAAAATTTATCAATGATATGCCCTTGGATATCAACAAAAGTGAGTTGAAAGGCAAAGCTATTTGTATTTCAACAAGTATTGAAGTCATTAACGGTATTGTCGGCCAACTTTCTAATAGAATAGGTGTTGAATTCGATGTAGGGTATGCTGATGGAACCAAGAAAACATATTCAGTTTATTGGTATCTTGGCCAATTCGACTTACAGTATTTACTTCAAACATCAACCGCTGATCATGAAGAAAGAATTTGGGCACATTTTAAATTAGATGATAAAGAAATTTCATCAGTATCTAATCTTAAAATGATTATTGATCTAAATGCTGAAAGGGCAGTTGTCGCAAATCCAAAAGTAGAATTTGGAACAAGACCTACAGGTTTTGATTTTGATTTAGGATATGTACGTGACAACATCACAACGATTGAAGAAAATTACACTCAAATCAATCAGACAGTTAATGATTTAAGTTTAAAAGCAGTTAGTCAAGAAAAAGAGATAACAACTATTAAAGGTAATGTGTCAGAAGTTACCACAAGAATCCAAAGTGCTGAAATCAAGTTGCAGCCAACAAATATCTTGCTTGCTGTTAATGAACAGATTGGTGCAAATGGCCAACTCTATACTACTAAGTTTGTATTAGATAAAAGTGGTGTTCATATTTCAGGTGGTGGGTTAGATATTGTAAATAATAGTGGTACAAAGGTTTTTTATGCTGATGCAAATGGAAACCTCATCATTAACAATTTAAAAGCTGTTAATGGAAGCTTCAGCGGAAGTATTACAGCTTCGGTAATTACAGGTTCAACTTTTTCAATTACATCTAGTGATGGCTGCACGTTATCTATTGATTCTAATGGTTTAGTACTGAATGCTAAAGCTACATCAAACATTTTTGGATATCAAGGAGGTATCTTAACTATAGGAACTAAAAAATCAATCTTAGATAGTATGTTTTCTCCTATTACTTATCAAGAAGGTAATTCGAGTGGAAAATTGTGGACAATACCACTTGCTAACAATGTTTCTAAAATAGAATTTGGAACAGTAATGGATCATAGAATTTATTTCACAACCTTATTTGGAAGATTTTATGTTGAATGTCAATCAGGATAAAAAGGAAAGGAACTATTATTATGAAACTAACAATTAAACACACATCTCAATATACAGGAACGATTATGATTGATAATGAGATTGTAGAAACACTTTCACAGTCGTTTGATGAGGACGGGCATATGAATGGTGGAACTGCTTTGTACATCCAAAATAAAGATAAGTATTATGCTAATCTTCAAGAATGTCGTGCTAAAGAAGATGAATTCAAAGCGGAAATGAGAAAAATTGAAGATCAATCGGTTATTTCAAAAGATACAGTTGAGGACTCAACAAATACTACGGAGGATGTAGAAAAAAATGAAAGTAAAGAATAAAGATTTAGGAGCTATTAATTCGGCTCTTTTTAGTTTAGGTAATCATCAAGGCGATATTTCTAAAAGATGGGCTATTGCTAAACTGGCAAGAAAATTCAATGATGCAAATGAGCTTCTATCTAATCAAATCAACAAATTGGTTGAAGAGCAAGGAGAAGAGAACGAGAACGGTCAAAAGAGTTTATCTCCATTCAATAAAGATTACTTAAAACTAATGGATTTAGACATTGATATTGAATGTCCTTATTTCACAATCGAACAATTAGAAGAATATTCTCCAACTGTTCAAGAGCTTGTTGCTTTAGAACCAATTATTAAAGAAGGTGATGATTAAATGGCAATTGGAAGAATTACTTATGAGGATAAAATAGATTATCAAAAGCAAGGGCAAGATGATAGATACAAAGTAACCGCAAAAGATATGAATGAAATCAAAGAGACATTCAATAATAGTGCAGAAGCAATTGAAAGGAATGTTGAAGAAACCGAGCGGTTACAAGTAAAACTTGATGATGCAATCAACAGAACAGGACATTACAAAATCGAAGATGGAAAAATCTATTTTAAGCAAATCGATGGTTCTTTTGGTGAAGGTATCGAATTACCTGCGCAAAGTTCAGTATTTATCAACGGGATTGTGCAAGGAACTATCAATTTAGATACTTGTTTGTTTGTTTTAGAAGAAAGTGGCGGGGAAACAATATGCGGTGATTACGAGGCATATATTGCTAAACATCAAAGTATGAATGAGGAATGCATATGAAATATTACCATTTTTTAAATAAAGATTTCAAAAATGATTTAGGGCTACATCAGTATGCACCATTAACAACTAATGCTTTACAAATTGATATTAAAAGTGGTAGTTGGAATGGAAAAGTGGAAGCAATTAGAACAGGTGATGTTTCTAAAGTTCAAAATTTCTTTATCAAAAGCGGAACTGTTGTAGCTTTGAAAAGACAGTATATTATTTCACAAGGTCATGCTTATGTTGATATAGACATGGTCTATCCGTTCCCATATACAAAATGGAGAAATGTCTATAACAATGGCTGGGGTGGATGGAAATTGGTGTTTGGTGATGTAGATATGAACAGTAATTTATTAGATAAAAGCAAAATTATATAAAGAAGGGAACAAAGATGAAAATTATGGAAAAACATTTTAATGGAATTGTAGCGATACTCGCTACTTTTTTTACGTACTTATTTGGAAGTTGGGATTTAGCATTACAAGTTTTAATTGTGTTTATGATTCTTGATTATGGAACTGGTGTGTTATATGCATATTTAACAGACCAATTAAATAGTGAGGTAGGGTTCAAAGGACTGGTTAAAAAGTGTATGATTCTAGTTGTATTGATTATTGGAGTTATGCTAGATCGTATTGTAGGAAATGGAACATGGGTGTTTAGAACACTCGTAGCATATTTCTATATCGCTAATGAGGGGATATCATTATTAGAAAATGTTGGAAATATTGGTATTCCTATTCCAAACAAGATTAGAAACGCATTAGAACAATTAAATAAAGATGATGAAGAGAGCAAATAGCTCTCTTTTATTATGTTTAACAACCAAAAATTGCAAAAAATGGTTGTTAATCGATAGTAAATGATAAAAAAACGGAATTAGTGAACAAAGGAGATTGTTAAAAATGAAATTTAAAAGAGCTTTTGAATTAATGAAAAATGGAGCAAAAATTAAGCTTCCTTCATGGGGTGGTTATTGGTATTGGGATGATGAAAAGAAAACAGTAATCATGCATACAAAAGATGGAAAAGAAATGGATATTAGAGAAACTGAAAGAGTTATCTATACTTTATCAAATATTCTTGATGATCAATGGCAAGTTGCTGACGAAGATAATTGTCCTCAACTTGGTGGAGAAGCTACATTTGGTTTTGATGAAGCTATTAAGTATCTAAAACGTGGAATGAAAGTAAAACGCAAAGGATGGAATGGCAAAGACCAATACATTGAACTTGCTACAAATGTATCATTCAAAACACCTAATGATGAAGTTATTAATGTGGATCATGCGGATATGGGGAACAGAGCAATTACTTTCCATGGGACAAGCGGTGTTCAGTTAGGATGGTTAGCAAGTCAAAATGATATGTTATCAGAAGATTGGATTTTTGCGGAATAGGAGGAGTAAACGATGATTAAAGTATTTATTAGTCAACCAATGAGAGATAAAACGGATGAACAAATTAAAACAGAAAGAAAAAGAGCTCTAGATGAAATTAAAGCTTTATATCCTAATGATGAAATTGAAGAAATTCAATCTTTCTTTGAAGATGCACCACATGATGCAACATCTTTATGGTTTTTAGGAGAAAGTATCAAATTATTAGGTCAAGCGGATTTTGTTTATTTTTGTAAGGAATGGGACAAATATAGAGGATGTATTGCTGAAAATACTATTTGCAATTTATATGAAATCCCACATATTGAAGAACACGTTAAAGAAAATTAGGGAGGTAATGAAATATGAGTTTAATTGTAGGTTCAGCTAGAATTGATGAAAACGGAAATTTAAAAAATGGAAAAGCAGGAGACCAAACCGGTGGAGAAGTATCAACACAAGCATACTACATGCACAAAAAAGGTTGGTACGTTATGAGAGCTAAAAGTGTAGCTCATGCAAATGCACTTGCTACCGCTATGAAACAAGCTTGTGATAACAATAAAATTGGTTACGACCAAAACGAAAGAAACGGAGTCATTACTCAATTAAATAAATATGGATCATTATCAAAAATTGTAACAAATACTGAATGTGATTGTTCTTCACTTGTTAGAGCTTGTATTATTCAAGCAACAATGGTAGATGTAGGAAACATCACAACAGCAAGCTTAGCCACTACTTTAGAAAAGAGTGGTCTTTTTTATCCAAAGGAAAATGTAACTGGTGAAATTATGCTCTACAACGGTGATATTCTTGTTACCAAAACAAAAGGACATACAGTTATCGTAGTAAGTGGTAGAGCTAGAAATAGAGCTACAACTTCTAATACATCTAAACCTAAATCATATTTATCAAAAGGCGATAAAGGCAATGATGTAAAAACAATGCAAACAATGTTGATTGCTGTAGGATATTCTTGTGGATCATATGGTGCAGATGGAGATTTCGGAAGCGATTCGGATAAAGCGTTAAGAAAATTCCAAGGAGATTATGGTTTAACGGTTGATGGCAAATACGGGCCAAAATCTAAAGCAAAATTAGAGTCCGTTTACAATCAAAAGAAGTCTTCTAAGTCTTTAGGAACATATGAAGTTACAGCAAAATCAGGATTATACGTTAGAGAAGGAGCAGGGACTAATTACAATATTGTTCCTAAAAGCAAATTAACCAAGAATGCTCAAGAACATGCTAAAGCAAATGGGGCATTAAAATATGGTACTCATGTAACTGTTAAAGAGTGGAAAAATGGTTTTGCTAGAATCCCAAGTGGCTGGGTGTGTGGAGACTATTTAAGAAAAATTTGACATTAAATATTGCAAAAAGCCTATTCATATTGAGTAGGCTTTTTTTATTTATTTTTCATAAAAAAATGTACTTAATTAGTAACAAATTAGTAACAAATCTCTCAAACACCGCATTATTACGTACTAATTTTTTCATATTTTGAAAATAAAATTCAAAGATTAGAAAATAAGTATAATACTTTTGAAAGGGTGAAAGTATGAAATTTAAGTTTTCAATCAAACTAGCAATTATTTCTTTAATTGGAAATATTATTATCGCTATAGGTGTTTCAACATGTCGTATATCACAAATGGGAATTGATCCATTTACATCAATGACAACAGGAATTAGTGGTTTATTAAATATACCTTTAGGTGTTTTTCAAGGAAGTGTTAATGCGGTCTTATTTTTAATTTTAATTTTATTAAGTAGAAGTAATTTAAAATATTTAAATATCGGTGCCATTATTAATATGTTTTTACTTGGTTTCTTTGTACAATTCTTTAATAATGTTTATTGTCAATTATTTAATGTTTCTTCACCAGATGTTATACCATTTTCATTACCAATGAAATTCGTGGTTTTAGCGATTGGTATTTTATTTGTTACACTTGGATGTTCTTTATATATCACATCAGATCTGGGAACGGGATGTTATGATGCTTTATCTATTTATATGGCAGATGTGATGTCACCATCTTATCCAGTATGTCGTATTATGACAGATGTTATTTGTGTTTTAATTGGGTTTATTACAGGTGGACCATTAGGAATTGCGACAATTATTTTAATGTTTGGAACAGGTCCATTAATTAGTACATGGAATAAATTGGTATCAAAACCAATTGTTGAAAAATTTGCCTAAAATATTCCTCGGTAATTGTAGAGTTATCGAGGATTTTTTTGTATAATGGACACGTTATGAAAGAAATAAAAAGAGGAATGAAAAATGGAATACCAATTGCTTTAGGCTATTTATCTGTGTCCTTTTCTTTTGGAGCAATTGCTGTATCAATGGGATTTAGTGTGATACAAGCAGTTTTAATCTCACTATTGAATCTTACTTCAGCAGGACAATTTGCTTCACTAGGAATTATTGCCGGACAAGGAACGTATTTAGAAATGGCTATTGTGGAATTGACCGTGAATATTCGTTATGCGTTTATGTCACTTTCACTTTCCCAAAAAGTAGATGAAAAGTTTAAAGGAATTTATAAATGGTTACTTAGCTTTTTTATTACTGATGAGATTTTTGCTTTATCGATGCTTGAAGAAAATGTGAATCGTACTTATTTTCTAGGTTTAGCTTCGATTTCAGCGACAGGTTGGATGCTTGGAACAACCTTAGGGGCAATGCTTGGCTCTATTGTACCTACGGTCATTAGTAATGCTTTATCAATTGCTTTATACGCAATGTTTATCGCAATTATTATTCCAGGAATGAAAAAAGATAAAAATATAATAAAAGTAGTAGCTCTTGCAATTATTATCCGTTCAGGTTTTTACTACTTACCCATCATCAACCAATTATCAAGTGGTTTTGCGATGACGATTTCAGCACTTTCAAGTGCTTTTATAGGAGCTGTGTTATTTAATAAGGAGGAAGTGCATGGATAAACAGTTTTATATCTATTTAGCGATCATGTCGCTTATTACTTATGCTATTCGTGCGATACCACTTGTCTTTATTAATAAAAAAATTACGAACCCAACCATTCAATCCTTTTTGGATTATATTCCTTATACGGTCCTTGCAGCAATGACCTTCCCAGATATTTTTTATTCAACAGGTCATTTGATTTCTGGAATCGTTGCGACAATCATTATTATTTATGCGTCTTATAAAGAATTAAGTCTCATTCAAGTCGCTTGTATTGGATGCTTTATTGTAGTAATGATTGAACTTATTTTGTGATACAATGTATCACATTTAATTTTTTATACTTTTAGCACTCATCTATTGACAGTGCTAAAAACAAGAACTATAATGTATTTAGAAATTAGGAAAGGTATAAAAAAGGTCCTAGTTTCAAGAGTTAACACCGCTTGAAGTAACGATGCTAATGACTAAGCATTTATATTGAAAGGGGAAATGACTTATGATGATGCCTAGCTTATTTACAGAAAACTTATTTGATGATTTCTTTAATGATTTCGATGAAAATTTCTTTGGAAAGAAAAATCCATTGTATGGAAAACATGCAAGAAATATGATGAAGACAGATGTAAGAGAAACCGATACAACATATGAAGTAGATATCGACTTACCAGGCTTCAAGAAAGAAGATATCAATGTCAATTATGAAAATGGATATTTGACAATATCTACAAGCAAGGGATTAGATAAAGATGAAAAAGATAAAGAAGGACATTATATCCGACAAGAAAGATATGTTGGAAATATGACACGAAGCTTCTATTTAGGAGATATCCCAAAAGAAGATATCAAAGCTAAATATGAAGGAGGAGTACTTCGTTTATCAGTACCTAAATCAGATATGAAACAAATTGAAAACACAAGTACAATTATGATTGAATAAAAGATGTAAGGATGAAATCTTCAAAAGATTTCATCTTTTTTTTGTTTATATGATATACTAAAGAAAATAAATTATAAGAGGTGACGAAAATGGTATCGTCAAAAAGAGTCGTCCTTCCTTTAGTGGGAAGTTCCTTTTTGCCAGGAGAAGCAAAAGAAACAATTGAAGAAATAGAAGATCAAGAACTTGCACAAATTGCTTGGGCTGAGTATTATTTCTTTTCTGCAAAAGCCAAAGAATGTGTAGAAATCGTAGAAAAATACTTAAATCATGAAGATGTTATATTACGCTTATCGGCAGACATGCTCTATACATTTTCTAATTTAACTTTAGGAGATGCCTTTGCTGCACAATGTGCCAGAGAAGACGTTTATCGATGTTTCGAAAAAATAATGAAAGAAAATACCCTTATAGAAGAAAAAGCTTCTTGTGTATTTGCTTATTATGTTATTAGTATTTTTATACATATTCCCCCTCAAGAAGAAATACCACCTTTAGAACAATATATTTCCTATTTACCTATAGGGCAACGTTTATTCGCAATTAGTTTACTAGCTCATCAAACCTATTTAAAACAAGAATATGCAAAAGCAAAAGGAATTGTTCAAGGAGCGTTTTTTATGGCAGATGGTAGTTATCCCATTGCGATGACTTATTTAAATTGTGTACAAGCAATGTGTCAAATCAATTTAAAAGAACAAGAAGAAGCTATTCAATCAGTTGATTATGCATGGCAAAGAGCTAAACTTGATGGATTTATGGAACCTTTTATTGAATATCATGGATTACTTCAAGGAGTTTTGGAAGTATGTATTCGAAAAAAGGAACCTGATGTTTATAAAAAACTCATGGATGGAGTAATCGCTTTTAGTCGAGGCTGGATGAAGATTCATAATCCTAAAATGCAAAAAGAAGTAACGAATCTTTTAACACCTTTGGAGTTTTCAATTGCCATGTTAGCTTGTCGTGATTGGACAAATCAAGAGATTGCTGAACATTTAGGATTATCAGTTAACACGGTTAAACATTATGTTTCGGGAATTTTAGAAAAATTACATGTTGATAAACGGGATAAAATTAAAGATTTTGTTAATCAATAAAAAGTGTCTATTTTACCAAAAAGTAAAATAGCACTTTTTTATCTTTTTAAGTGCCTATTATTAAAATAAAACCAATGATAAAATTTGTGTAGAAGGAGAAAAATTATGAAAAAATTGCTGAGTTTTTTACTTTCTTTAAGTGTGTTATTTATATTTATGATACCAATTAATGCAATGAATATTTTTATTGATTTAAAAATTATAGGTGAAACAGATTTAACACTTGAGGTTGAATCAGGGGATAGTATTGATAATGTTAAACAAAAAATTCAAGATAAAAAAGGTTTTCCTCCTGATCAACAATATCTCTATTTTAATGATCAACTTCTAGAAGACGGGAGAACATTAGCTGATTATAATATCCAAAAAGAAAGTAAACTGTGTTTATTATTAAGGATGGTAAAAAAACCAATTTCTAATTTAAAAGAAGGTCAATATGAAGAAAATAAAACAATTCAACTTGCTTCTAAAACAATAGGGGCAACAATCTATTATACGATGGATGGAAGCATGCCAAGTAAAATAACCGGTATAAAATACACAGAGCCAATAAATCTTATAGGAGTAGTAGGTAAAAATACATCTATTACAATTAAAGCAATAGCTACTAAAGAAGGAATGCAAAAGAGTCAAGTAAGTACATTTGTTTATACAATAAGTATTCCTGCTGCTGATTATAGTCGAGTTAATGAAGCTATTTCTAGGGTAAATTCTATAGATAAAGAATTATATGAAAATTATAATAAAGTAGAAAAAGCGCTTTATCAAATTGATTGGAACAAAAGTAAACAAGAACAAGCAACGGTAGATGGTTATGCAGATGCAATCAATAAAGCTATTGAAGGACTAGTTAAGAAGAATAAAGATTATAAGGTTATTGAAGGTGAAGGAGAAACTTTTGTTAAAGAAAGTGGAAAAGATATTTCAA
>ERZ772885.141-NODE-141-length-54070-cov-12.048209_pt1 | contig 54070 bp, 70 predicted proteins | sample MGYA00580580_ERZ772885 | MGnify/ENA primary metagenome ERZ772885 (study PRJEB29015, sample SAMEA2737673) | human gut metagenome | biome: human gut; feature: human-associated habitat; material: faeces | place: China | collected 2012 ...
GAGCAAGTGAGATGAACTCAGTTTGCTATATATAGTATATAATATAGACTTTCGTGTAAAATATCAATAGAATTTCTCTAATTTTTCTAATTTTCTTGTGAAATTTCTTTCATCTCAAAAGTAATCGTAGTGTTATTCTCTGAATAGGTCTCCAAATGCAGGATTCCCTCTTTATCACCAAGCTTTTTTAAGATCGGCTTGATCTGAGCAATCTGTTCACCAGATACCTGGCTTCCCAGACAGGCACTTACATTTCCAAATTTCATATAGATCTGCTGCTGTTTTACCGTCACATTTTCCGGATATATCCCATATTTCTGACTTTCTGCACATGCTTCCAGTATTTCATTAAATTTTGTCTGATTTGATGTTCGGATCTGCTTATACAGTTTGCCTGATTTTATCTTCAGTCCCTCTACAACCGGTATCTGCGCATCTTTTACCGAAGATTGTTTTACCACAAGTCCACTCTGATCAAAATAACTATAGGTTGTTCCGGTTTTCACGCACCCGGTAATTGCCTTTTCTTTTACCGTAATCTGCAGTGTCCACGGATTTTTCATTCTGACTTTTAAAGAATCCAGACATTTCGGTACGGTTCCTTTTCCCATAGAATATTTTGCAACTACATATAAAGAATTATCCGACAGCTTATCATTCTGCACGCAATTCACAATCTCCTGACTGTCACAGTACTCATTTCCGCTTACTTCTATTTCTTGAATATAGAACAGCAAAATACCTCCGATAATGATGATCGCTGCTGCCAGCAGCAGAACAATCACTGCATATACATGATGCTTTTTTCCATTCTTCTTGTTCCCTTGTTTTTTCTTTGGCCTCTGGTTTCCCATATATGATTCAAACTTCCTTTCATCCACATGTATATTATTTTACCAAACATGACACATTCAACACAAGCCCCATTTCAAAAAGCAGGAACATAACCGAAGTTCCTCCATAACTGATGAATGGCAATGTAATTCCCGTATTCGGTATGGTATTTGTCACAACCGCAATATTAAGAATTACCTGTATCATCATGTGTGCCATTGCGCCGGATGCGATCAAAGCTCCCTCCAGATCGGGTGCATGAGATGCAATAATAAAAAAGCGCCATATCAGGATGAAAAATAATAACATTACAAATACTGCCCCGATCAATCCCATTTCCTCACAGATAATAGAAAATATCATATCATTCTGCGCTTCCGGTACAAATCCGAGTTTCTGGATACTGCTTCCAAGTCCCCTGCCAAACAATCCTCCTGATCCGATTGCATACAGCCCCTGAAGTGTCTGATAGCCTTTCTCATATTTTTCCGGATGCTGCCAGATCTGCAGCCGTTCAAGCCGGTAACTTTCCATAGCAAGAAATATCCCCATAAATGCACACCCCAGACACACCATCCACGCAAATTGCCCATACTTCGGACTTGCGACAAATACCAGGATGACTGCTATTCCCAGAATAATAACCGCTGTGCTCAAATTGCTCGCCCCAACCAGACCTACAATTGGCAGCACACTGATAACAATCTTGCAGACTGTTGAAAATTTCCACATTTTTTCTGCATTTCTTAGTATGATATATGTCAGGAACAGAATCACCGCAACCTTTGCAAATTCCGATGGCTGAAAAGAAAATGGTCCAAAAGACAACCATCTTTTGGACCCATTGTATTCTTCTCCGAACAACATTACCAGTACTCCGAGTAAAATAGATAACAGATATCCCGGAACTGCCCACTTTTTCCAGATATGATAGTCTATATTCGCTATACACCACATACCCATAATCCCGAGAAGCGTTGCAAATACCTGTTTTTTCAGATAATAAAACGTATCCTGGAATTTTATCTCTCCATTATATGCACTTGTGCTGTAGAGAATCACAAGACCAGTTACGATAATGATTGCCAGTACTAATATCAGAACTCTGTCACATTTTTTCTGTTCCGTTTGTTCTGACTGCCACGAATACTTCAACCCGTTCACTCCTTATAAGGAATTTACAATCTCTTTGAACTTCTCTCCGCGTACTTCGTAACTTGGGAACATATCCCAGCTTGCACATGCCGGTGAAAGCAGAACCGCTTCTCCCTCTTTTGCAATCTTCGCTGCCGTGAGCACTGCTTCTTCAAATGAATCTACAAACATATAATCAGTAAATCCGCACTTTTCAGCGTCAGCAGCAATTTTTTCTCTGGTATCCCCAAGAAGAATCAGTTTTTTTACTTTTCCGTCAAAACTTTCTATCCACTCTGTATATTCAGAGCCTTTATCATATCCGCCACCGATCAGAACAGTCGGACGCTTCATTGCCTGGATTCCTTTGATCGCAGCATCCGGATTGGTTCCTTTTGAATCGTTATAATATGTAACTCCATTCTTCTCTGTTACATATTCAATACGATGCTCCACACCACCAAACGCTTTCACACTTTCACGGATCACTCCTACAGGAACTCCGTAAACTGCTGCCATCGCACATGCCGCCATAACATTCTCGTGATTGTGTGTTCCAAGAATCTGCAGTTCATCTACATGGCAGATTGTCTCTTTTACACCTTCATAATTGTAGATGATATTTCCCTCTTCCAGATATATTCCCTCTTCCAGTTTACGCTGACTGCTGAAATATAGAACTCTGGCTTTTACTTCATTGCCAAATTCCCTTGTCAGTTTGTCTTCATAATTCAGGATACAGTAGTCTTCTTCTGTCTGATTCTTTGCAATATTCTTCTTTGCATTCACATACGCTTCCATCGTATGATGCCGGTTCAGATGATCCGGTGTAAAATTAAGAATTGCACTGACCCTCGGACGGAATTCAACAATACTTTCCAACTGGAAACTGCTCATCTCCGCAACCGTGATCGAATTCTCTGTCATATCTTCTACTGCAGTTGTGTACGGTGTTCCAATGTTTCCAACAACAAATACATCATCCTGATAATTCTTCATAATCTCACCAAGAAGTGTAGTTGTAGTCGTCTTGCCGTTCGTTCCTGTAATAGCAAGAACATCGCCTTTTCCAAACTGATAAGCAAGCTCCACCTCTCCGATAACCGTAATTCCCTGCTTACGCATCTTTTCGATCACCGGAAGGTCTGTCGGAACTCCCGGACTTAATACAGTCATATCAAGTTCTGCAAGGATTTCTTCAGGAAACTCACCAATTATGATCTTTGCGTTGCTGTCTGCACCGGACTGCTGTCTTACTTTTTCTTCCATAAGCTTCTTATTTCCATCATACAGTACGACTTCCGCTCCCTGTCTTTCCAGAATCTTTCCAGCTCCGATTCCACTGATCCCAAGACCAAATACAAGTACTTTTTTTCCTTTTACTTCCATGTTACCCTCCTACATAGCCATCAGTGCGATCAGGCATAAAATTGCTGTGATAATCGAAAATACTGCAACAACTCTTGTCTCTGACCATCCGCACAGTTCAAAATGATGATGTATCGGCGCCATCTTAAAGATTCTTTTACCGCCGGTCTTTTTAAAATATGTTACCTGGATCATAACGGATAATACTTCTACCAGATAGATAAATCCAACAATGATGATGAAAATCGGCATCTGGAGCATATATGCTGCGGATGCTACAAATCCTCCCAGCGCCAGGGAACCCGTATCCCCCATAAACACACTTGCCGGATATACATTAAACAGCAGAAATCCAAGGAGTGCTCCCACCACCGCACAGGTAATCGGCTCAATTCCGCTTTTTGTTCCAATTGCGACAACCGTAAAGAATGTTGCAACCAAAACCGTAACACTGGATGCCAGGCCGTCCAGTCCATCTGTAAAATTCACACCATTTACGGTTCCGATCACTACAAAGAACATCAATGGAATTGCCAGCCATCCAATGTTCAGATATCTTCCCCCACTAAAAGGAATCAGCATTGTAAGTGGAACCCCTGCAAATTTCACCATATAAAATGCAAAGATTGCTGTTACCACGATCTGAAGTGCCATCTTCTGCTTTGGATATAATCCGTCCGAACGTTTCATTACAACTTTCAGATAATCATCCAAAAATCCGATCAGACCAAATCCAAGTGTCAAAAACAGGATCGGAATGATCTTCGGATAACGTCCGATATAAATAACGGAAGTGATCACAACCGCCAACAGGATCATTACGCCTCCCATCGTCGGAGTTCCTGCTTTCTTCAAATGAGACTGCACTCCATCTTCTCTCTCCGTCTGATCCATCTTAAGTCTTCTGAGTACAGGTATCACAAGAGGACCAAGAATCACACTTAACACAAATGAAATCAATACCGGAATAAACACCTTATAATCCATAATCCACCTCTTTAATTCTTTTGTTATTCAGTTAATCTCTAACTTTACCTAGTATACTGCATTTCCAATTGTTTTTCAATGCCAAGATAAGGCAATATATTTTCGAAAATATTACCGATTACCGGAGCTGCGATCGTACCTCCGTAATAAATTCCCTGCGGATCATAGATCACACACATTCCCAGGATCTCCGGATCATCTGCCGGGGCAAATCCCACAAAAGAAGATATGTACTTGTTCGCACTTCTCGGTAATGTCTGGGAGGTCGCCGTCTTGCCTCCGATTCTGTATCCTTCCACATACGCATTCTTTCCGGATCCTTCAGAAACGACACTTTCCAGAAGTATCCTCATAGTCTCAGATGTCTTTTCCGAAACAATATGCTTTTTTTCACTATAGTGAAATTCTTTCGTTACTTTCCCGTCTTCATTCAGGATCTCCGTTCCAAAGTGCGGCGTCACTCTCTTTCCCCCATTGATCAGTGCACTTACTGTCGCTGCAAGCTGGATTGGTGTAATCTGAAACGACTGTCCAAAACTGATCGTAGCCAGTTCTACCTGTCCGATATTTTCCTTTTTATGCATGATCGTCCCTGCTTCTCCCGGGATATCTACCCCCGTCAGATTCATCAGACCAAACTTATGAAAATAATCGCAAAATCTATCGACTCCGATACGAAGTCCCAGTTCTATAAATACCGGATTGCATGAATTCTGTATGCCCTGCACAAAGTTCTCCGTACCATGCCCTCCCACCTTATGACAGCGTATTCTGCGGTCTTCTACCATTTTATATCCGGGACATTGAAACTGATCTGTAAGACGGACTACCCCTTCTTCCAGACCTGCAGATGCTGTAATGATCTTAAATGTGCTCCCCGGCTCATAGGTATCGTTGATACATCCGTTTCTCCACATCTGATTCAGAGCATCCTGCTTCTGCTCATCCGTCATATTTTCATCCGACTCTTCTTCCGTATTCAGCTCAAACGGCCGGTTCAGATTGAATTCCGGAACGTTTACCATCGCATATATTTCCCCGTTCTGAGGATTCATAAGAAGAATTGCCGTTTTTTCCGCCTGCTTTTCCTGCCGCACTTTTTCCGCCATCTGCATAGCATACTTCTGCATATTATAATCCAGACTGATCTTTAATGTATTCCCTGCCACTGGCTCTTTTCTGTCTTCTGCGACACCATCCAGTTCGATTCCTCTTGCATCTGTTGTTGTCAGGATCTTACCGTCAACACCTTTCAGATATTTATCATATTTTACCTCAAGTCCGATGATTCCCTGATTGTCAGCTCCGGTAAACCCCAATACTTTAGAGGCAAGCGCATCATATGGATAAAATCTTTTAAAATCTTCATCTACTTTTACTCCTGCCATCCCCAGATTTCGGATCTTATCTCCCGTTTTTTTATCCACATTTGATTTTATCCTTTCTATGGATGATATCTTTTCCACACGTTTGCGCACCTCACTGCTATTCATTTCAAGAAGTTCCGATAAATTATCAATGACTGTTTCCGCTTCCCTGATCTGACTATGTATCACAGAAATTGTACATACCGTCCGGTTTGTTGCCAAAACTTTCCCATTCCTGTCAAGGATTTCTCCTCTCGCAGCCTTAATGTCACGTTCCCTCTCATGCAGATCTTCCGCTTTTTTCTGATAATATTCTGCATCAAATACCATAAGATAGGTCAGTCTTCCGATCAAAACAAATATCATCGCAAAGGCTCCGGCGAATACCACCAGTATTTTTCTTTTATGAAATGTTTTGTTTTTCATAATAAAAAATCCTCATAGAAGTTTTTCTTATAATTTATGAAAACTTCTATGAGGTTATGAATTCCATATACTTTTACAGTTATTCCTGTGCTGTCTGTGTTGTTGTCTCTTCTGCGGATGTTTCTATAGTATCAGACGCACCGTCTTTTTTCTCTACTCCAAGATAAGGGAATATATCTGTCATGATCTGTGATGCAAGCTGTGTTGCATAACCACTGTTTGCCTGAACAGCCGAGTTTGGCTCATCAATGACAACATACACCATAACCTGTGGATTTTCCTGTGGTGCATATCCGATGAAAGAAACAAGATATTTTCCATTTCCACGAGGCAGCTTCTCGGCTGTACCGGTCTTACCTCCGACAGCATACCCCTCTACCGCCGCACTCGCACCGGTTCCTTCCTCAACAACTCCCTGCATATAATCCTTAATGATATCACTGGTCTCTTTTGAAATTGTTTTCTTAACCAGCACCGGATCTTTGTTCTCTGTAACATTTCCATTTTCATCCTGAATCTGCTTTACAACATGCGGCTCATAATAATTGCCGCCATTGAGCAGCGAACAGAAAGATGCCGCCATCTGAGTCATTGTAACATTAAAATTCTGCCCAAATGCATTTGTCGCCAGACTGGCCGGATCCATAGTCGCCGGTGTATACAACAGTCCGCTCGTCTCTCCCTCTCCCGGAAGATCGATTCCTGTATATTCTCCGAACCCAAACAATCTTTGATACCTGCAGAATTCTTCTGTTCCGATACTTGCACCGATCTGCATCAGTGCAACGTTGCACGAATTCTCCAAAGCCTGTTTCAACGTCTCCGGCCCGTGTCCTGATCTGTTACTACAGTGAATGTCATGATCTCCCACGTGCAATACACCGCCGCAGACATAATTCTCATTTCCTGTAAGATCTCCAAGTTCAAGACCTGCCGATATGGTAAATGGTTTGAATGTCGATCCCGGTTCATACGTATTGCTGACACAATAATTATTCCAAAGATCATTCAGTATATTCAGCTTTTCTTTATCCGTCATCTTTTTCAGCTGTGCTTTTGTATAATACTTTGTCAGATCTCTTGGATGATTCAGATCATAATTCGGATACGAAGCTTCTGCAAGAATCTCTCCATTCTGAGGATTCATCACGATCACTCCGGTATTCTTACTTCCTTCTCCCTCTGTCTCTTCATCCTTGTGTTCTTCGTTAAATGCAAGTATATGCTGTTCTACAATACTCTGCACCTGAAGATCAATTGTTGATACAACAGTGCTTCCATTATCCGGTTCCTTCACAGTTCTTTCAAATCCAGAACTTTCATCCAGATACCCATACTCCCTGCCATCTGTTCCATTCAGAATGGAATTATATGATGCCTCTATTCCATTACTTCCTACATTTCCATTCGTTGTAAATCCGATTACATCACTTGCCAGTGTTTTATACGGATATTGCCTTGTATAATCTTCCTCCAGCCATACGCCCTGCACATTAGGATTATGCTTCGTATCTGCTGTAATCTTCTCAAATTCCTGCGCCTTTGCATAGCTGACTCCTTTTTTCAGGACAATATACCGGCTGTTCGGATTCTTCTTCACCTGAGTACGGATTGCTTTCTTCTTCAAACTGAAGCACTCTGCCAATACTTTTACTGTCGGATTCATATACTTTTTGTTACTTGTTATCACTTTGGCATCGACTACAACATTATATACTCTCTCACTTGTCGCAAGTTTCGTACCGTTACGGTCTACGATATCTCCACGTTTAAATGGAATCGTACGGTTATTATACTGTTGTTGATCCAGCACGACTTTGGTATATTTTTCTCCTTTCGAAGCATTGATATAAGTAATCCACCCTATCAAGAAAACAAAAGCTAGTATGATTACTCCAAAGAGCATTACTAGCTTTCTCTGCATAAGGCCTGAAATTTTTTTCTTAAAGAAATTTTTCTTCTTTCTTGCCATATTTCCACCTATTTCTTATTCTTGTCTGACTGAGCAAGTACACCATTTTCCGGAATATTTTCATACTGTTTTACATAGTCTGAAGCAGGATTATCATATTCCACGATCTGATCAGCCGCAGCATATGTCATGCCAAGTTGATTGATCGCTCTTTCCCGGATCTCGTCAAGATTGACAGAATCCACTACTGCGTTATATTTTGTCGTATTTTCCTCTTTCAGATCCGCCAGTTCTTCCTGTAATGCAGTGACATGTTTGGATCTTCGAGTCAGTTCCGACTGTAAGCGTACATAATTAACGCACAATAACAGCACAACAGTTGCTGCAACTGCGAGAAAAATCACATAAGCTGCATTCATATGCAGTGCACGATTTCTGTTCTTCTGCACCTGTCTGCTTACTTTCTTTTTTGGTTTTGCAGATGATTTTCTTCTTCGCGGTTCATATTCCGGCTTGGTAACTATATTACCATACATATAAGCCTGTCTGCTTCCATACTGCATGGAACGATATCCACCGGACTGGCGTCTATCGCTTGCATAAGATCTTCTTGCTGCCATCTACGCCACTCCTTTCTGTCTGATCACATATCATTCTTCATTAAGAACGCTCAAATATTCTGAGTTTCGCACTTTTAGAACGACTGTTATACTCTAATTCTTCTTCACTTGGAAGAATCGGCTTTCTGGTAACAACACGCCCTTTAGAAACATTGCCACATACACACACAGGAAAATCCGGAGGGCAGGTGCATGGATTCTCATTTTTCTTAAATGCACTCTTTACAATCCGGTCTTCCAGCGAATGGAATGTAATAATACACAATCTTCCACCCGGGTTTAGTATTTCAATCATGTCATCCAGAGAATTTTTCAATACTTCTAATTCTCTGTTCAGTTCAATCCGAATAGCCTGAAATGTTCTCTTTGCAGGATGTCCGGATTTTTTCTGATATTTCATTGGTATTGAAGCTCTGATGATCTCTGTCAGCTGCCCCGTTGTTTCAATCGGACTTTTCCCGCGTGCCGCCACGATATGTTTTGCAATATTTTTTGCAAACTTATCCTCCCCGTAGTCTCTGATCACGCGGTACAAATCCATCTCTGAGTAATCATTGACGATGTCTCTGGCAGTCATCTTCTGACGTCTGTCCATTCTCATATCCAGAGGTGCATCTTCGCGATAGGAAAATCCCCGATCTGCCGTATCTAACTGATAAGAAGATACGCCCAAATCAAGTACTATTCCATCGACCTTGTCAATTCCCTGTTCTTGAAGCTTCGACTTCATATCACAATAATTGCTTCGGATTATTGTGACCTTCTCCCCGAAGTCTTTTAATCGGATGCCTGCAGCTTCGATTGCTGCTTCATCCTGGTCTATTCCTATAATACTCCCTTTTTCACCGAGACGCCTGCACACCTCGTATGCATGTCCGCCTCCACCAAGCGTTCCGTCTACATAGATACCATCCGGCTTGATGTTTAATCCTTCAATTGTCTCATTCAGTAATACTGATTTGTGTTCGAATCCCATATCTTCTCCCTCTAGATACTGAATCCGTTTTCTTCCATATCAGATGCAATATCTTCAATGTTAAGTTCCACTTCAGCATTCTTTTCATCCCATCTTGCCTTATCCCAGATCTCGGCACGCTTCCCCATACCGATGAATACAACTTCTTTATCCAGATGTGCAAATGTACGCAGTACAGAAGGGATTAGAGTTCTGCCTTGCTTATCAAGGTCGCCGTCCGCTGCACTTCCCTGAAAGAAATATGCAAACGCACGTGCTTTTTTGTCAGTGGTGGTTGGCAATGCATTAAGTTTTTCTTCAAAAGTGTTCCATTCTGCTTCCGGATATACGTACAGACAATTCTCCATTCCTTTTGTAATGACGAAATGCTCCCCTAAATCGTCACGAAACTTGGCCGGAATGATCAGCCGCCCTTTGGCATCAATATTATGACTGTACTCTCCTTTCAGCATAGAATTCTCCTTTTCCCGGTGGTATCTCCTGAAGTTCTTCCGGTAAAATCAGTTATTCTTCCTTTCCGGCTTCATCCATTTTCATACCACTTTGTTCCACTTTTCACCACTTTCTACCACTTGAACCCATTGTAAACTACTTTTTTACTGTTTTCAAGCCTTTTAGGGAAATTAAGAGAATTTTAAGGCAAAAAAATAGTGAACAGGATTTTTCCTGTTCACTCGCATTTTTCTTTCTTCTTCTCTATTCGGCCGACGTTCCGTTATCTGACAAAGACTGACTGAGACTTGCTATTGCAGAATAATCAACCGTTACTTCCTGCTTCGGCTGTTTTGACTCATATATATTATATATAGAAAAACCTGCCATTCCTATCAGTGCTGCTGCAACGATACATGCCACACCTCTGCGCAGATAGCTTTGTATCTTTTCTTTTTTCATCTGCTTCTTCCGGTTTTTCTTCGCTTCTTTATATTTATCTACTTTTGCCTGACTCATAGTTCTTTTGCTCCTTTTTTTCCGATGTATCTATTCTACCACACTCCATCGGATTATACAACTACAATCACGCCTCCGTCAGCTGCATACATACTACTGATTCCCGCAGTATCTACAATAATAATATCTTTGAATCCTGCTTTTTCAAGAAGCATATTTTTCACTGTCTCTGCGCGTTCTCTGCAATTGCAGTGAGAGATCGCAAGTATCTTCTCTTCCGGGTTCTTAAGATCAGCCACTATTTGTTCCACCATTCTGACCAGCCCTTTTTTCATTCCTCTTGTATTTGCAAGCTGTTGAATATTTCCATCCGGAGTAGATCCCATCACCGGCTTAATATTTAATGCCGTTGCGACCACTGCTTTTAACCCTTTCAGTCTTCCGTTCTTTTTCAGTATATCCAATGTTTCCAGTAAGAAATAGGTATGCTGCTCTTCAATATAAGCTTCTACTGTATCAATTACTTCCTTAAAGCTGAGTCCTTTTTTCTCACATTCGGCAATCTTCAACCCGATCAGCGTCTCTCCTACCGATGCCGATCTGGAATTAAATACGTAAATATCCTTCTCTCCGTATTCTTCTTCGTATAAATTCTTTCCAAGTACCGCACTGTTATAAGAACCGCTGAGTTCTGCAGACAACGTCACTGCATATATGTGCTCTGCCTCACAGTGATATTCTTCCATATAACGTTCCGGAGACGGGCATGATGACTTCGGGCATTCTTCAGATTCTCTGATCTTCTTCAAAAAATCTGCCTGATCAAATGTTTCATCATCTACGATATGATGTCCGCCAACATCGATCTGTAACGAAGCTGTCTCGAAATTCCCCGATTTCTTCATTTCTTCTGTCAATTCACCACAACTATCTATGATAATCTTGTAACTCATATATTCCTCCCAATGTAACGTATTATTACTTTATATTATTGATATCAAAACTCTTTCCGAGTCATCTATTCTCATTAGAAGTAGTTTTAAATACTACATTATTTATCATAGCATATTTGAAAAAGAAATGAAAGCTTTTTATTCAGCAATTTTAATCTTTGAAGAGACTCCCAATGCCAGTCCCATTTCCGCCATTAAGAATAGCACCGACGTACCGCCATAGCTGATAAAGGGAAGTGTGATTCCTGTTGTCGGAATACAATTGATCACAACCATAACATTTAATATTACCTGCAATGCAATATGTGCAAATATTCCGCTCACCACTAATGAACCATAAAGATCCGGTGCATTCTGCGCAATAAATAATAATCTGTACAGAAGCATTCCGAACAGGATCAGAACCATGATTGCACCAAATACTCCAAGCTCCTCACAGATAATAGAAAGAATCATATCATTCTGAACTTCTGGAATGATCATTTTCTGGGCACTGTTACCAAGACCTTTTCCAAAAAAACCTCCTGATCCAATTGCGTACAATGCCTGCATGATCTGGTAGCCGCCTTCTGATGCATATTTCTCTGGATTCAGCCATACCAGAATACGTCTCAGACGGAAGTTCCCGCTGGTCTCCATTGCCATACCAAGAACCCTCGCACCGACAATTCCTATTAAAATAATTCCCACGGCAATTATGATAAATATTCTTGTCTTTGGATGTACCACAAAAATCATAATACACGTAATTCCCATAACAATAATTGCCGTACTTAAATTTTCTGTAATAATAAAGACTACTGCTGCTGAAAAAGCCCCCCATGCCAGTACTTTCACAATTCCTTCCAGCGTCTTTATCTCTCTTCCCATCGTACAGATCAATGCCGGAATAAACAATATGATCGCAATCTTGGCAATCTCTGCCGGCTGCAGCTGCTGTCCGAACGGAAGTTTAATCCATCTTTTTGCTCCATTTACTTCTTTTCCCAATGGTGTCTTTACAAGGAACATCATAAAAATAGAAATAAAATAGAAGAACTTTGATCTTTCAAAATACCAATGATAATCTATTCTACTTACGATCCACATCCCGATCAAACCCACAATGCAGAACAGGACTTGTCTTTTAAAGTAAAACAGGCTGTCTCCGTTTTGTTTCATCATTGCGCTGTAAGAGCTCGTACTATATAGCATGACCAGTCCAAAGCAGATCAGGCAGATCAATATTGCCAGCAGACTGTAATCGAAGTATGCGATGCTGTGTTCTTTCTTTTTCACTCTGGTATTCGTGCTTCTTTTTTTATTTTCTTTTACCATATTCTACTCTCCAATCGTATCTATTATACTCAGATACGTTCTTAAAAACAACTGTCTGATTCACAACTTTCTTTAATTTTCATATACTATTATTGCATAATCTTATCGAAAGGAGTACTTTAAATGCCAAATTATCGTTATAATACGCCGGATTATATGCGTCAAAACCATTCTAACGGATGTCATGTCGGTGGAAGCAACAGAACAATGCCGCCTTCTGTATCACCGTCCACACCGTCCCGTCCGTGCTGTAATATTTACGATCACGACAAATTAAGCGGTCTTTCCATTGCAATGGCCTATGTTCCATGGCAGGAGTGGCGTTCTCTCTATGAAGTTGAAAAAGGATTCCGGTGCGGAACTATTTTTGCCGAACTGAATCTTCCATTTTGTTGGAAAGGTGGTAGTCCTCGATGAATGAAAACAGACCTTGTAAAAAAGAGCTTCTGGAATGGATCAATATCGTAAGTTTTGCTGTTGATGACGTAAAATTATTTCTCGACACACATCCAAATTGTCCTGAAGCCTTGGAATTCTTTGATGAATTCAAAAAGCAGCGTGTGCAGGCCTTAAAGGAATATGCAAAATATTATGGACCTCTAACACTGGATACGGCAAATACACCTATGGATTGCTGGAAATGGATCAATGAACCGTGGCCATGGCAGGAAGGAGGATGTTAATTTATGTGGAATTATGAAAAACGGTTACAATACCCTGTTAAAATTACTCAGACAAATCCTAAGATTGCTCAGATTATCTTATCACAGTTCGGTGGACCGGATTGTAAGAACGTATAAAGTAAAATGGATGTGGTTTCTACCTATTTAAAATGTACTATCCTACATACACTTTCCCGCCATATCGTGCAGCAATCCAGCCGGATGGAATCTGCATCCAGATATCGTTTCCGATCATCTTAGTTGCCATGCAGGTTACTCTTGTGCCTTTCTTGAGGTTGCCATTGCCGTAAGCATTCTTTTTAGCATTTACAGAAAGCTCGTTATAGCCTTTTGTTCTGTATCCGGTTCCGGCTCCGGTACGGACTCTAAGAGCATCTGCCTTAAGGGTGTAGGTGCTTCCGTTTTTGTACGGATTAGATGATACCGGTTTAGCTGCAGGTTTTGGTGCCGGCTTAGGCGCTGGTGTTGGTGTCTGTGCCGGTGTGGATGTAACTGAACTATTCAGGATGCCTTCCGCGATAGCTTTACAAATCGCATTCACGCCAACCTTGTTATACAGATTCACATCATCTTTGTCGTCTACAAATCCAACTTCAATCAACATGGCCGGTGATTTCGTATGCTTCAAGACATACAGACCAGTGCTGATCTTGACACCCCGGTTCGTGAATCCGAGTGCTGCCAGTTTTGCGCATACTCTTCCAGCTGCAGAATAAGCCTTAGAACTGGTACTGTATACGAACACTTCCACACCTTTGGTTTTTCCGTCTCCAGGATCTACCCTAGCCGCATTCTGGTGGATGGAGATATCTAAGTCTGCAGAGTTGGTATTACATTTGGCTACGATGTTCGCAAGGTTGGCTCCTACTGTTTTTCCTACATCATCTGTACAGTTGTGCACCGTGTGGCCGGATGCCTGCAGTAATGTGATTACACCAGCCGTGATTTTTCTGTCTTCTGTTACTTCGTCCATATAGTGTCCTGCTCCCGGTACAATTCTATTGTGTCCACCATGCACATTATATACTCCCATGATTACACCTCCTGTTCTGCCAGCTTCTTGGCTGCTTCTATTTCTTCCGGTGTCGGCTCGATACCTTCGTCGAATTCATAACCTTCGTTCTGATCAGTTGCTATTTCCATGCTTTTTTTATCTTCCATATTGATCTCCTTCCGGTGCGACGTCGCACATAAATAATAAGAGGACGATTACTCGCCCCCTGAATCACTACTGTTAATCTGTTCCTCCACCTGTGACCTGATATGTCTGACCAATGGCTGCAAGAACGCTGGTATCTTAACGCCCATGTCCTGGATATTTTCTAATATACTAATAATCTCATTGCAGATCAGCCACATTGCTACAATGCATGCAATCAAGAATGTCACCGGAGATTTCCAGCCAATCGTAGAGGATGCATATAATAGCATTTCGTCAATAATTGCTCCAACCACTACCAAGAGCCACATGGACACCTTCTTGAAGATTCCTCGAATGCTCTTATAGGAATTTATATCCTCCGCTCTATACTTACTGGCCATAAGCCCGGTCATGTAGTCAATCAGATTGCATACCACCAACAGGATCACCGGCACTGCCAGTACTCCAAGGAGCGCTGACAGGAAGGCGAATACTGCTGTGAAAATAGCTTTGATGTAATTAGCCTGTTCCATTTTCATATACCTCACTTCTCTTTAGTTCAAATTTTCTGTATAAAAAATAAGACCTCACGGTCTTGCTCTGATTTCCATATATTCACCTCGATTTTAGACATAAAAAACACCAGCCATTTAGTGTGGCTGGTGTTGAGATTAAATCCCGTCTTCATCTTCAGCATCGTAATCTCTTCCGTTAGGAAACATATCTGAATTGTCTGATCGGTCTTCTAGCATTTCTTCATATTCTTTTTTTATTTCCTCATATGAAGAATTTTCATCAAGATCAGTGCCCCAAACAGCTTCATCCATTTTTGCTAACATGTCTTTTTTGTCATCAGTGAATCTCCTTTCATCGTATTTTGAAGCATTTATTTTTTGATTGATTTTTCGTTTTTTTCGATTTATTTTATTTTACAACATTTTTTGTTACTTCACAATCTTTTTATTCTCCTAGAAGCAGTGCCAGCTTCTTGGCTCTTAATGTGTCTCCACCACCGGCAGAGACTTCCATGTAGCAGTCTGCATCGTTCTCCACAATCGTTGTCCCGGCATAAGTAGTTAATTCTTGCTCTATTATTTACCTTGAGTTTTCATGCTTCTTTCTCATATAGTGCGGATTTCCATTCATTGTAACACTTCCCAAAGGTTCCTATTTCCAGTCCGATTTCTTTCGCATACGCAATGATTTCTCTCACCTTATTTTTCATCATTTCATAATCAGCACTTTTCCAAGAATTTGCATGTGTTACGATATTAATCCATCCACCTTTTTCAACAGCTGTACGCATCTGTTCTTTCAGGTAATCCTGATCACTTGTAGTACTTATCGAATACCTTGGTATACACCATCGGTTCCTATAGTCTTCTGATATAATAGTATTGTTTGACATTGATATAAGGCATTCCAAGCCTAATTCTTTGGCGAGATTCTGTATCTCTGTATCCTGGACTCCGTATGGTGTTACCCATAAGTCAGCATTTTGGAATCCCAACTCTCTGTACTCTCTTAAACCTCGAAGTATGTTCTCTCGGCATTTCTGAATATCTCTTGTTGCTACATTAAAATATCGTGTACTTTCATGGGTATCATTCTGCCAATAGCAGTGTAATACCATTCCAAAACCTTCCATTTCGTATGTTTTCAGCAATTCAAGAAGTTTCCCTTCGTCATCGTACCGGTAATGATACGATGAATCTTCCGGATCTGTTCCACCATCTGTCATCCTTCTTGTCATCACAGCATACGTTCCACACACTCCGGTTCCTTCAAATATGTCATGGTAATCTTTTACATATTTGCACGATGTAGTATCATCATCAATGAATGATATCATACCTTTCCTCTTTGTATCTTTCTTTTCTTTAACCTCTTTTGTCTCATAGGCTAATTCATACGTACACTCGGTATTAATTATAGATACCATATTTCCCACTAATATGTCGTCCGGAACTTCTTTCTCTTTATACGATTCCGTGCAACATACTTCATAATCTAATGCTTCTTTACCAATATTTAGTTGCGGCTTAAATATTATATTCCCACTCCATCCTTTTGTCATTATGATACGGAATCCATACTCGTCACCTTTATTTGCAAGGAATGAATATCCCAATCCTCTTTCATATCCTATCATTTTCCCATTCCTGTATATTTGATACATTACACCACTGTCAAAAGACATCCATTCATTTGGATTGCTTTGGAATGTAAGCCACATCTTTTTTGGTGCTTTAAAAGCAAAGTGACATGGTACTGAACCGCTTTTTTGTGCAGTAAATACTGCTTCTGTACCATCTGCAGTTGCTCCAGCAGAGGATACTTTTATATCTCCAGCCACTGAATCATATTCATATGTCACGCCATTACCGGTTTTATTTTCTTCTATAATTTCAAAAATATTACTGTTCCCAATTTTTAGTGTGCCCTGTCCGACCGCCTTGTTAATATGAATCGTATCCTTTACATCTTCCATGAGTACCGCATTATCACTATTTGCTATCAGCCTTTTTCCTTTAATATTTCTAAAAATCGCAACCTTAACATTTTCATTTACGCTTTCACCTTTTTTTACCTTCAAACGCAAAATAACACTTTCTGCATTGTTTGGAACCATACTATAGTAATTTCCTGGTATTTCAGGTCCTGTTATATATTTCATATTCTCATCGTAATACCATAATACAAGATTTACGATTTTACTTGAATTTTTAATTTCAATCCATTCGCCATTCCTTATCCAATCCGGCATATTTTCAGTATTTAAAACAAAATTAAATAATGCGTCTTCTGCTGCCGTTCCACTCACATCATAAGACCCGTCATCTTGTAAAGCAAAAGTGATTCCATTATGCTTCCATGTATGGACAGAGCGATAATTCCTTAAATAGTTGTACTTTTTGTAATTACATAAATATGTTACATCTTCCTTTAGTGAACTAGTTTCTGTCTCGTATTTCTTGTCGATTTCATTGATCTGCTGCCGCACCGCTTCACCTGCAGTGTCGTATGTCGTGCCGTCTGCTCCTACACGAATATCCGTTAACTCTGCATCCCCGGTTGTAGCTCCGTCCGGTAATTTTGCGATATTGTCAATACGTTTTCTTTCTATATCGATGTCAGATGCATTCTTCGTATTCCTCTTATCCAGATCCGTAATGGCTCCGGTTACGGTTCCGTCTCCAATACTGGAAATATCTTTATTTCCGATTTTTATGATCAGCGCTCCCAGGTCCGTAAACCACTTCTTAATTTTTCCAAACAGGATCTGCATCGTCTCGCCGCTTACAATGTTTTCCCGTTTACCGGCTTCTGTAAATTTTGGTTCATGCAAGCCTTTAGCTTCTTCGATCGCCCTTTCCAGAGCATTGAATTCATCAGAACTTGGAATATCACCGGTTCTCATCGCGGATTGTCTTACCTCGAATTCGAAGCTGTAAGAGGTTATAAGCTTCTCTGCGTTCGCCACTCTGATCTCTGCCGAGATAATCCCCGTTTCAATAAAGATCTGCTCTGTCTCTGGTGTGAATATCACTTCGTTGGAACCTACAACTTCGCATTCATCATAGACTTCTGCGCCGGATGGTTTCCTTGCATAAATTCTTGCATGTTCTGTTCCATCCAGGGTGATGTCTTCCAGTATAAAACGAAATATCCTTGCCGTATCTCCCTGTACTACAGGAATCCTTCTACAAAATGTACTATTCTGCATCCTCAGTCTTATTATCTTTTCTGCTTTCATTGAGATCTCCTCCGTTTTCTACTTTTACACCAGCTTCAATAACTGTAATTTGTGGTTCCTCTACTTTTCCTCGCGCCTCTCCGCTATTCATTATTCATCACCTCATTAGAAATTCTGCGTTCTCGTGCTCCAGCTTTTGATTGCACCATTTGAAACATTTACTTTTACCCAGTCTACGCTGGTTATACCGCCATTTGCCCAGGACAAACCACTTATGACTTCGAACGTTCCATTGGCTACTGAATTTGATGGTATTGATGTAATCAGTCCGCTTTCCACCCCTATTCTTACTCCCCCGGCAAGGAAATCGCCATTAGGCATATTCCGGATCCATACAGGTCCGCCATGCTTACGGCTAAGCCATTCTTCTGCATTCCCTTTCCCATCAACTGTAAAAAGTCCGGTATAACCATTTTCACCGATAAATACCGATCGTCCTTCTTCTGTCGTAGTATCGCTTCGCTTTACACTTAATCGGACCTGATCACCGGCATCTCCCATAAGTTCAATTCCCTTACGCTTTTTATCTGTAGTGAGGAACGATCGTAAACTCCCAACATAATTTCCGTCATCATCCCATGCATATAGATTTATTTTGTTATCAAATATATCCATCGATTTCACACCATTGGATGCATATTGTTGAAAACGTCCAGACATCTGGATATCACCGGTTTCCAAGTTCCACCAGTTCCGTCCCGTTTTGTCGGACAGTATTCCCGCCACGATCGTACTTGCTATAATTCCACTCGCTGTGATTGCAGTCGTCCAATCCCATCCGCGCCCGTCTGCAGTACGTGTCTTTGAGATTTCCAGTCCTTGTGTTCCCATTGCCATCGCACCATACAGCGGACTATTTTCATCTAAATCTTCAAATAGCACAGCTCTCACCGTCATTCGCTTTGCAGCATTTTGTTGACACTTTAGTTGCGTCTGCATAGCATCCAAAACACCTGAAATTTTATCAGCCATCAATGTTCCATTATTTCTGAATACCGAAGCAATTCTTTCTATCGTGCTTGTCATCTGCTTAATGAAATTCGTCTGATAATCTCCAAGTGTTACAGAATCTACTGTATCGCGAATGCAATCCCAAACCATTCCTATACATCTTGCTTCTGTTGTAATATCTAATTTGGTGTTATAGCATTTCACAGTATCGCCTAAACTGGTTTTAACTAAATCCGAAAAATCTTTATACTCTTCTGTATTTTCCAAATCAATAACCGATACCTTTATACTTACTTCCGGAAGATCTATCCCTGCAGAAAATTGTTCTTCACATCTGGTTGTAAGCGCCTGATCCATCTCTTCTTGAGACTTACAAAGAATGGTGCCACTCTCTTCATCATCTTCCTGGGCATCTTCTTCCATTTTCACATCTTCAAACCGAATTTCTTTTGTATAAACCTTGGCATACTTATCAATATTGGCAGAATCTACATAGCCACTATTCCCGCCGATTGTGTATCCGTTATAGGCAACCGGTACAATCCTGGTTACAACATTCTCCATACTGATCTCGCACTGGATTCCGTCCATGTTTTTCCGATACCGTACCTCTGCTCCATAATCACCGCCAACACGCTCATTTACGATCACCTTATAATTGTCATATAGAATTTCTCCGCCCCACCTCTGAATAAATGTCGGCGAATCTTCTCCGTTTAACGCATCCATCATATTGCGGCGCTCAAAATATGCTGTACTTGTTCTGGTAATATTGGATTCTGCAGAATATTTACTTCCAGTAAGCATGATGTTCAATGCTTCTTGTCCGTTTTTATCGGTCGGCCGGCTATCTGTCAAAAACTGATCATCTCCGGAATCCCAGAAAATCGGATACGCTACTGCAGTAATTTCCGAATCATCCTGATCAACCGTACTCACCCGGTCGATCCGGAACAGTTGTTTTTTCCCCATAAATGTCGGAACGGCAATCACGGCTTCCTCTTCAATGTATTTCCATCGGCCTTCGTCATCAATGGGATGTGTCATATTAAGCACCCAGGTACCGTTCAGTTCTGCAGATACTGTACATTCCTCCGGAAACAATGTTTCATCTCCATTGTGTTCAAAGTCTGTATTCTGACTGTCATAAATTTGTATCATAGTCGCACTCCCCATTTTGGTATAACTTCTGCAGCAAATCCGGAACTTACAGATATTTCATTCAATCCTTCCTGCAGATATAGATTTTCGTAATCTCCTGTTATTGCTGTATTATTTAAAGCACCATCTTCCCGGTATGCCTGCATGAGATCTGTATTGATCAAAAGATTCTGTCCGACATTTGCTGAAACTTCTTTTCCATTCACTGTAATCTTGCAAACACCTTCACCAGATATCTTAAAGATCGGGTGCGATCCTGACCACGGATTATATAATCGGAGCGTTCCACTGATTGGAACTGATACATCTCCTTCCTGCAAGTACATAACTGGATCACAGGTAAATGTGACTGTAATATCTCCAAATATCCCGTATTTCTTTTTGATATCGTCTATACTTACCTTTTTAACCAGAAAATAATATTCTTCCATATCCGTATACACTATCCGACCGGTGCTCATAAGAAACTTCCGGATCTCCAACATTTTTAATTCATGCTCATTCCTATCTGCAGCACGAAATTCTATTTCATTTTCAATTGTCGTATCAGAATATTCACCGGTTCTTCTGGTCAGTGTACCGACACGACCAGGAACCTCGATACTATCAATCTTCTCTGTTCCGAAATCAAATACCGGATAACTTAAGAAATGGATACCATAATCCAATGTGGCACCCATTTCATTTTCAAACCCATATCTTTTATTCACTATTTTTTTACGCCTTTCGACTTCTCATAATCTTTTTTATCGCCATCTATTTTCTTGATGACCGCTTTTGTTGTCTTGGTGACAAGAGGTTTTCCATCTACCGCAAAAGTATTGTTGATCACAATCGGTGTTCCTGAATCATCTCCACTATCATCCGGTTTTCTGCCATCAGATCCTTCCAGATCAATCTGTCTGTTAATCTTCTGTACCGTATTGTCCTCAGGTCTCGAAGATAATGCGAAATTTACGGATTTCTGCAATCCTGCAACAGCCTTTTGCGCTCCTATATTCATAGATCTGATTGGAATATTCTTTTCAAATCCTGCTCCCATACCGAGAGCCATCATCTTTCCAACCTGATCTCGGAATACTCGTGAAGGTGAATGAATACCAAGTGCATTTTTCGCTGCCTTTAATGCCCTATTCGCAGCGGATCTTGCTGCATCCATAATCACTCCGGCAGCTCCTACTAATCCACTTGCTATTCCTCTTACGATATTTAAACCAACACTTCCCCAATTTACATTAGAAAATGCGCTCTTGATCTGTCTGATCATACTTGGAATTTTTCCAATCAGTGCCGGTATTCCTTGCACTAATCCAACAGCAAGCTTTGAGATAATCTGTACGCCTGTCGTAAGAATCTGCGGTAAATTGGTTATAATTGTCGATACTAATTTCCCTATAATAACCGGAGCCTTAGATGCCACGATAGGAATAGAATTAGCAATTCCTTCCGCAAGTCCCTGCATTAATTTAAGTCCCGATGAAATCAGCTGTGGTAAATTGCTCACTAAAGACGTAACTAATGTGACTATCATCTGCACCGCACATGGTATTAATTGTGGTAATTGTGCTGCCAGACTGCTCGTCAATGTGGATATAATACTTACTCCGGCAGTAATCAGTGCCGGCAGATTAACCGTAATCGCATTAAGAATTTCCATGATCAGCGTTGCGCCCTGACTGATTAATCCAGGTAATGCTGCAGTAATTCCATTTGCGAAATTCGTAATTACTTCTGGTCCTTTGGTCTGTACAAGCAATAACAACTGATCAATCTGTGTACCGAACTGACTGTAAATTAATCCCATGCCGGCAACAATGATTGCAGCTCCTGCACCGATGTTGATCAGTTTAAAAAATGCAGGGGCGAAGGATGCTACTCTTGATAATATTGGTGTGAACGCATCTCCTATCACACCGGCATAACCAGATATCTGTGATCCAAGACTACTGAATGTTTTCGTTATTCCCGGGAACTCCTTTTTAAAAGATGGTCCCATGTTTTTTACAATACCAACTACATTTCCTACGGAACCAGATACTGCACCGGTCAGCTTTCCTCCTGGACCATTCGTCCACATCTCAGCCATACCCGCTCCAAGGTCAGCAAAAGATGGCGCAATCTTCCCTTTTAAGTCAGAAAAAGGAAGAATAATTGCATTCCCGAGGTTCTTAAGAACATTTCCTGTAGACTTCAAGGAATCTGCAGCACCTTTTGCACTCTTAGGAAGTTTTCCGATGGATGAAGTAATTCCGTCTACAATCCCGTCAAAACCTTCCGTAGCAGTTTTTACATTTTCAATTCCTTTTCCGAATACGGATAACGCCGGAGCTGATCCGGCAATTACAACTGCCATTTTTCCGAGATTCAACAGTTGATCACTGTTCATCCCCTTTAGCTCATTAGCTAATTTTGAAATGCTATCAGTGAAACCTTTTACTTGTGGAACGGCACCGCCAATCTTTCCGGCAAGTGCGCTAACAACGTCCATCCCCGTCTTTCCTAATCTTGGGATGATCTGCCCCAAATTTTTAAAGATATTCTGCGCCGCAGTCCAAAAGGTATCTACAAGGTCGTTTGCACTTATAACTCCAGCTTCAAAGTTTTCCCAAGCTGCTTTAGCGGAATTAACGGAACCTTCAATTGTAGTTGCTGCTTCTTTCGAAGTAGTCCCGGTGATTCCCATCTGCTTTTGCACAACGCTGATGGCATTTACAATATTTCCGAAGGATAAGCTACTGGCATCAACTGTAACACCGAGCTCTTTCTGTACATCAGTCATCTTTGACGCATCAGAAATGAGACGTTTCATCTCTTCCTGAGTACCGCCATACCCAAGCTTTAAGTTATCAAGCATGGTATAGTTCTGCTTTGCAAACCCCTGATAAGCGTTTTGGATGTCACGCATGTTCGTGCCCATCTTATTTGCATTATCAGACATGTCCACGATAGCCCTGTTTGCATAAGACGCTGCTTTCGCAGTGTCTCCACCAAGACTCTGTAACAGCGATGCTGAAAAGCTTGTCACTGTTTCCATGTAGTTATTTGCAGACATTCCCGCAGTCTTATATGCCTTATTTGCGTTTGCTATGACCGTATTCGCACTGTCTTTGAATAGAGTCTCTACACCACCTACCTGTTGCTCCATGTTGGCAACTACACCGAGTGATGATTTTATAATTGCTGCAGCTCCGGTTCCGACTGCAGCAATTGCTCCTGTCATTGTCTTACTGACTATTGATAGTCCCGATTTGCCAAGACTTCCAAGTTTACTTATACCATCATTGAAGCCTTTTTCATTTATCTTGGTATCAAAATTTAAATAGCCGTCTGCCATATACTATCATCCTTTCCGATAGCACGGCTCAACGGCTCACATGTGCTTTGTATCTTTATTTTTACTTCTCTCCTGCACTCCCGACAATTAATAAACACACCATCGCACTTGGCTGTATCATTAAAAATCAATAGTTTTTTACCACAATAAGGACACCTATACCACTTGCGTTCTGTCGGGATTTTAATTGCACTTTTTCTCATGCAAACATATCTCCTATCTCATAATCAGTCATTTTCCTGCGACTCTTCTTCAGCTCTATTGCTCGCTGAATCTTTTCAATTCTCTTTCTCTCGTCCTTATCTTTAATACTTCTCGGATCTATACTTCGGTACACAATACGCTGCTTGATTTCTGTATGCTCTGGAAGTCCCGCGAATAACGCCTGAAACTCCCACCAATGCATATAGGGAATCGTCTGCAGATTAATGTTGTAAGCTTCCCTGAATGCGCTATAAATGCATCCTGCATCTTGTTTAAATGAATAAACCTGCTTTGGCGCCGGCGCTGAATTGTCATTTTCTTCATTATCCTCTTTATTCATCGTCAAGAAATCTCCCAAAGCATATACTGCTGCTTCGATATCATCCGGTATCCCATCTACATACCACTGTAATAGCAATTGACATTTTATTTTCCAAGGAACCTCGTCATCATCAACCAATTGTATAAAACGAATCCATTCTCTAAAATCTGTTTCAATTAAAAAGCTTTTTCCATTTACCCTGACTGTTTCCGGAAATTCTTCGAATAAAATGTTCATAGCACCCTACCTATTGTAATGCTGTTTTCTTTTCTTTCCCTGCTGTTTGTTGTAATGGCGTATCTGCTGTCTGTTTCCATGCTGCTGCACATTGTACTGATCATACTTATCAAAGAAGTTTTCAACCTGTTTATTCTCACATTCAGAAAGCTTTTCACCTGCTTCCAAACATAATTTGTAGCTTGTTCTTCCCTGAAACATGGCTTCATGCGTACCTGCTCCAAAAAGCGTATCAAAAAAGTTGAAATAGCACTGACATTGTGCTTTAAATATTTCTGCTGTTTTTCCTGTCCTAGGGACCTTAGACACGTCTTCTTCCAATTTTTCTTGCGCATATTCCAAGTCAGTTAAAAAATCTACATCCGTAAAATCCACTTCTGTTTCAAAATCTCCAAATTTAAAAAGGCTCATCGTCTCACTCTCCTATTTTTTTACTCTGTTGCAAATGTACATGTACGCCAACCATCTGTTGTTGTAGCAGTTCCTTTAATGATTTCTCCGGCTGCTTTCAAGCTTCCTTTGTAAATTAATGCATCTGTTCCATCACCTTCAGTATCCGGGATTACACTCCAGTCACGTTTTCTTGCTGTACAAGTATTTGCATCATCTGCTTTTGTTTCGAACAAATCTACCATCACTACCGTAACCTGTGCATCTGATCCCAAGAGCTCATCGTCTGTTACTTTTGCAATTTTTTCCTGTACCGGATCATTTGTATAACGGTCAAACTCATAATCAATAGATGGTGCGTATCCTACAACATCTGATCTTTCCGAAGATTCATCTACATACTGGCGACTATATTCACTCGAGTTTTTTCCTTCAGACATTGATGTAAATCCCGTCATTCTGGTATATGTCGTTCCCTCACCAGTTACATCCATAAACGCAACACGCTTATGTCTGCCTACTAATTTCTTTTTATTTGTATCTCCTGCCATGATACAACCTCCTATCTATATATCACTCTGCAAATCATCTGATATCGTCCCAGATCAGCCTCTGTACTAAATAAATAGCCGGACTGCAACACTTCTACTCTGATAGCATCATGTCCGTCCAGCTCCGGGAAAACATCATTCATGTTATTACTTTCAACCCACTCTTCAAAAGCCTGGTAAAAGCCACTGTTGGCGATACCTGTTCTGGCATCACCATCATAGGCTTCCTTGCTTGTAAATGCGAATTGAAACTGCTTCAGGCAGGTTCCATCTGTGTATCTCTTGTAGACGGGATCCGCCCCAATTGGATCAATGGAATATTCCATTCCATCACCCAGATAATCAATATTTATCTTCCGATCATCAATATCCGGATTCAGCATCACATAATCCCGGATACTCTGAATAACCGGTTTTTTACTCTCTTGCAATCTTCTCTGCTCCTTTCAGGATTGGTTCTTTATGGCTTGCTTTCATAGTTTCAAACCATCTTGGCTTACTTTTATTTTCATAATATTGCCGGCGGGCATAAGGCGCTAAATATTCGATACTTCCGGATCCGATCACTGTTCCAAGTGTTCCTGATTTAATCAGAAATCCCGTTCGTCTTGGTGTAAGCGGATTCATATACCTCAGGCATTCCGAATCAACAAACTCTTGCGCTTTTGAAAAGTTCTCAGCTTTTCGCTGCGCAAATCCCGGATTCCATTCCAATTTTACTGTCACCTTACCATTTTTACCGGTCATAGATGATAATGTTCCTCTCGGTGTTGTAATTGAGAAATTCCTTTTCTGTGCCATTTACTCACCTTCAATTCTCCAATGTGGCAATCCTCCGAATCGATTATCCGACCAAGACAACACCTTACAGTGCCTCAATCGTACATCTTTCAGATCAGCTGGTCTTTCAATCTCCTGATCATACTCACCGAGCACAATCTGATCTTCGATCTGAATGGTCCAGTATTCTTCCGGATCTTTTAGCTTCGCATATTCCTCCGGTGGAAGATACTGATCCGCATTCTCCACATCTGCAGGAATACGGATCTTATATACTTCTGCACTGTTTAGTCCGGAATCGCCAATGGATGCTTTGTGATCAACATATACATGAACATTCTCAATAACTGTTCTATGCCAGGTATCGAAACGGGTGAGTGGATCGTACCCACGGTTATAAACAGTTATCGTTGCATTCGTTAACACAACAGCATCCCACCTTTCTTGACAACCACCCAGTTGGAAGTAAGTATGTAGACGCTGCTTTATACGCTTTCTTTCCGATCAGTTCCTCAATCGTCTGCCCATCCATTTGTTCGACAGCATATGAAACACTGTATCCATCATTGTTTTCAGATTTTACAGTACCTGCTTCTCTTTTCTTTTCACAAGATGCATACACATCCGCAACTGCACACACAGCATCTTTTACTGCCATGTTCTCAGTTGCAAATATATTTCCACGAATATACGTCAGCTTTCTAATATAGGCTTCGGCTTTGCGTTCTGCAGACGGAAATTCCTTTTCAGTAATCCCGCCTCCGTACTGATCTGCATAATATCCATAATCTACATACATAAGTTATTCCTCCCTACTCTCCCGCTTTCAGAATCGAGAACGGGCATCTCTTTGTCTTATCTTTTGCAAGTGCATTGATAGGATTCGGGATCTCCCATCCCATACGCATAACTGCACGAAGTGCAACCATATCATTCTGCATCAGGTTGTATGCGATAGTTCCGTCTGTATTCTGTACAACACCTTCAGTAAACAACTTAAATGTAACATCCTGTCTGATAGAATATACAAGCTGTGAGAAATCCCCGGAAACCATCAGAGCCTTGGATTTATCCCATGCTCCATTGATTGGGAAATTCATTGGTGAGCCATCCAGTGCATACTGTGTTGTCCCCTGTAAATCTTGCTTAAACAGTGGATCACCGTTTGCATTTTTCAGACCTCTAAGTTTTGCACGCATCGAAATATCTGCCATATGACCATTTACAAAGTATCCACAATTCTCAATCTTCGCAATCGCACCATCTTCTGCCATGATTTTATCATACAGACTGTCTGAAGCTCCCAGTGTTACAACTGCACTTGCTTTTGTTGCTGTGGCAACTACGTCTTCTCTCCATGTAGACGGTTTATTATCACCAAATAACACTGCGCCATCAATTACTTTTCCAAAAGCCTCTGTCACCCTTGGTTTTACTTCTGCCCAGATATCATAGTCCGAATCATCCAGAACTGCCTCTGGAATAGGAACGATAACTGCAATCTCTTCCGCTGTAATAAACTTCTTATCCCATGCCTGTTTTGTCGTTTTCTTCGCCCCTGTATCACCGTTCACAAAATAAGCAATCGGAAGCATATCAAGCACCGGCATTTTATACTGCTTGCTTGTCATGTTTGCAAGCTTATGCCCTCTTGACAGTACTGCCGACTGTGCAATCGTTCCCTGGATGATCTCATTTGCTTCCTGAGTTGGAATCAGAGATTCAGCACCGGTGCGGTCAATGATATTTGCATCTGCTTCGAATAATCTTAAATTCATTCTGTTTTTATTCATCTTTTACCTCCGTTATCTTCTCGCTGCAGCACGGATACGATCATTGATGGAAGCGTTCATGTTTCCACCAGAACCTTCAGAAGAATTTCCGGAAGATGTGGAAATGCGATAAGAACCGGCATTTCCTGTAAATTTCGGATTCTCCTTCAAGAATTTATCTGCAGCTTTTTCAAATGTTGTTTTATCATCTACAAGTTTCGATACCTTGAACATGACATAATCCAGATCTTCTGATCTAACACCTTTACCAGATAAAGTCTTCTCATTCTCCATCTGCTGTACTTTCGCCAGCGCATCATCAAGATCTTTCTGCAATTTTGCAGTATTTGGCTGATTAGCCGCACGCTCTGCTTTGAAATTATTGATTGCCTGTGTTACCTCAGATTCTGTCATGCCCTGATTTCTGAAAAAATTGGCAAGAGCTGTCCGCTCAGACCTCTCTACTCGTGCACCTGCAATCTCTTCCAACTGTTCATAGGTATATGTTCCGGTTCCATGTGCTCCGGATGCGCTCCCAGCGGATCCCTGACCGCCGTTTCCAGTCCCAGCGTTTCCACCCTGATTACCAGAGCCAGCTCCGCCGCCGTCTTCAAAGAGCTGTAAATTCATTCTGTATCTCATGTTTCTACCTCCGTTTCGCCTCGACAGGCTCCCGAGCTTTTATATCGTCTTCACGTTTTGGACATAATAAAAACACCCTCTCGGATGTTTATTTTTGAAATTCTATGCAGTTGTATTCCCGGTTGACATCTGTAAGTCCCAGGAACCATGAATCTACCAGAAGTTTCCCGCCATCTGATAAATTCTCCCATCTGATTACTGTCATTCCGCTTTCCGCCATTGCTTGAACTCTGTCGTGTGTAAGATCTTGTAACGAATTGATCAAGCTGCAAGTAAGTGCCGATACTGCAGCGCATGCCCGGTCAATACCATCTGAAGCTTTTCTGCAAGCATGGCCAGTTATACTAATACTGTTATCTTTTACTGTTACAATTATCATCCGTTACTCCTTTGTCTCTATGACAGTTACAGTTCCTTCGAAAGCACCAAGATCTCTCTGCTGTCGGAATGTGTGAGTCTCAGCCACATCATCATCCGTCATCGGTCTTGTAAGATACCATAAAGAGTCATCTTTCCATGTAATTTCTTCTAACTTCTGATTTGGTTCAAGTTTCACTGTTGTCTTTCCACCATAATTTTTTGTTGCTGACTGGCATCCAGTCAGACATGCAACCGACATGATAATCGCTGTTAATACTACTGCTATTCTTTTTTTCATTGTTACTCCTCCTAAAATTGCGTATAAAAATACCACCGACCTTTTCGACTGGTGGTAGCTACATGGATAATACTTTCATATCATTCCATAATTCCTTTAACTGTTTATCATTTATTTTATGTTTATCAAGCATTGCCTTGGCATCTGTATAAAAATTAGTCTCACCTTCTGGACACCTGCATATAAACGGCTCGTCATCTCTCCACGAAATATTATATCTTTCTCCATAAAGAATAAACTCGATATCTAATCCTATCTCTATAGCTTCTGACAGCTCAGACAAGTTCTCAAATTTTGCATAATCTTTATACTCAATCATTTCAATCACCTCTTCTCGAGAATATCTTTATTGGCAATTTCATGCCCTAATTTAAGTGGATTATCGTGCTTTGCTTCACGTTTCAAGTTACCTTTTTCATCAAGATACCAGTTATGATAATGTGGTACAATCGGATGTTCTTTTGAATTTCCGTGATCCGTCATATCTATGTCTAATCTTGGCCTTCCATCATTTCCGTAATATCTACGTCTCTGCAAGGCACCATCTTTGAAATTATCAAACACACTATTCGGAGCACCTTTATACGGGATAGAATGTACTTCTCCTATTTGTTTCTTCTTCAGTGCTTGACTCTGCCATTTTACATCTATATATGCTTCACTGATAATTTTCCATTTCTCACTATCATTATATTTCATCTGGCCGAAATTAACAAGCGAACCAATATAATCTCCCAGAACTTCTTTATACCGCTTATACTGAGCCGCATCCTTGGATGCATTCTCAATCATTTCCCGCGGGAACAATGCATTCTGTCGTTTGCTATTTGTTGCCACCCGACCTTCCATATCCAGGTAAATACGCTCACGTTCTTCCGTAAGCTTCATTTTCCGGCAAAATCCGGAATATTCATTTAACTGTCCTTGATACTTTGCTTTATGCAACAGAATTTCATCCGGATCAGTCTTGCCTTTCTGGAGCAGTCGAACCTTTTCTCTTTGCGCCCGCATCGCCAATTCCATCTGGCGTTGCTTTTGTTTGGCTTCATACAAGGTATATTCCTTATCCCCAAAGTTCTTCGGTTCACTCTCTTCCAGATTCTTGGCATCCAGCCATTCATCCGACCAGTTACGTTCGGACAATCCCGGAAAGAAAGGATAATAGGTGTGATAACAGTTCACTCCTAGAAGTCCCGTGACCGTCCCCAGACCACATACTGAATACAGCTGTTCCTTGGACCAGACACGCCCTTGCCATACTGCATGTGTCGGTCGTGCACCTGCATGCCATTCTACCTCAAAATACTCGGTGCCAAGCTTCTGTGCGTTGTACTCAGATATCTTTCCGGTAATCTGACTGACTGCAGTCATGACCGCTCTCCTTGCAGCCACATCCACCCGCTCAGCTCTCCCCGAAGCATAATCAATCTTCCGAAGTCCGCTGTTCGTGAGCTGTGTAACTACTCGTCTCAGGACACTGTTATAATCAAATGCACCAGTTACAATATCGTAACATGCTGCATCCAGGTATCCAGAATACACCTGTGCAAGTGGTGTCAGTACCTTCCTATCATTTCCATAACCCAAATAAAATCCAAGTGAATTGGTTACATTCTCCAAATCTTCACAACTCTGGTCAATAATTGCTTCTGTGATTCGCTTAAGCTGCTCGTTCTGATCATACGGTATATATTCTGCATTGATCTGCTCATATACATCCTTATCTCGAACATATTCCTTTTCGATTACCTTATCGTACAGCTCAAACATTTCCGGATAGGAAGCATTGAGCGTCTTCTTTATCTCCCGTTCGATATCCTCTGAAGAATGTCCCAGGATCCGTAACCGATTAATCTGCCAATCTGCAGTACTGGTAATCTCACCAGTTTTAACGATCCTCCGAACAATATCTTGCATGATCCGTTCTTCCAAGTCTTGATATCTGGCAGCAATCTTACCGGCCATCTTATTCTTATAATCATCCCGCATCTTACTCCATCACCTGATTCTGTTCCGGAAGTTTAGCAGCTGCATCTTCCAATGTTTCTCCGTACCATTTGGAACGATATTCCGCATGACTCATAACACCCATGCTCACATCCTGCCGATCGCGATTGCGTTCTGTTTCCTTATCTTCAATAATCGAATCATCGAAATCAATTACAATGTCTGCATCTGGATTCAGTGGCTCGTTCAATACCATTCCCAAACGAATGATAATCCGGATCAGTTGCTTTAATGCATCTTCTAACAGGATTTCATGCTTCTTAATCATCCGATACATGTCTGAATTTTCCGAAATAATCTCTGTTGCCGTCTTTGCTCCTGTTGCTCCGAATTGATATCGATCAGTACCGAATCCACATTTAAGAGAAAGATAGTTCAGATCGTCGTTAATTGCTTTACTGTGCTGATCAGTTCGAAGTGACATGTCAATTTCCTTTAACATTCCTTCTTCATTAGCATCATCTTCCGGAAGAGCGTAAAATACACTGTCATCCGGATCGAATGCCGGAGAACCATCCTCGTTTGTCAGCATCTCCGGCCTGACAAATATTCGTTTTCTACCTAGCTCAAATTCATTACAATATGAATCATATTCGGTATCCAGCTTCTTGAGCGTATCAATCGCATTTGCAAATATAGCAACGCCCATTGGATTGTTCTGATCTGCATTATTTGTGATATTCAAGCGATCTATAACAAATTGCGGCTCGGGTGAACCGGTTTTTGCTTCTTTTGCAAGTGTTTTGAATGGTTTTAATAATTTCCATTCCTCTTCTGTCAGCTCCGTTCCTTCCTGACTTCCAGATTCGCACCGCAATACAGTATTACTGATCACGTACTCCCCATTTTCCAAAAGATGAGATTGCAACTGGACATATTTTTTTCTTGAAATCGTATGTGGAAATGCAAAAATGCATTCCGTTACCCTTCCATTATTCCATGTTACCGGGTATATATTTGGTGCATCCACGTAATTGATGCAAATTCTTCCAGAGAGAACTTCTCCATCCTCTGTAATCTCCACATCTTCCAAATATGGGATGTACGCCACTGTACCAGTAAAGGCTTTCCGCTCCTGGTAATCATTTCCCATCACAAGGAAACGGTTGTCATCCAAAACCTGCTGCACATATTCATCCGTTTGATCATCATCAAGAGTAATTGTCACCCGTTCATTCAAAAGGAGATCTGCAATATCTTCACTCAGCTTCTTCGCCATTCCCATACTCTTTCGCCTGCAGCGTTTGTATGTTCCACGTCCACTGTATACCTTGTAGAAAGAGAAGTTTCGGACATTTCCCTCATACCAGGATATCCATTCCGCTATCTTTCGGTAAAAGGATGGATCCACAGTATCAATCCCCTTCTTTTTGAAATAATTAAAGATGTTCATCGTCCTCTACCTCCTTCCTGCTAATATCACATACATCTATTTCTTCCGTTTCGTCTTTCGGCAGCCAGTATTTTAACCTCTTCCAGGCTCCCATAACACAATATCGGATTGCGTCCATACAATGGTCATCTTCTTTTACAGGTACTTCCTTGCCTTTTTCAATAGATTTCTTGTCATACTCATAAGTTCCAAATTCACTTACTGCATATTCCTGTTTGGGAGATATGCTCATAATATCAAAGCTCAAAACCTTCTGTACACGGCTGATACCAAGTGCCACATCGTTCTCAGCATCTTTTAAAAACACTTGATAATCCAATTTTTCTGCTCTAGTTGCCCGCCTTACTTCCTCGGCAAGACCTTTGGCAGATGGATCGAGAAAAATATAAAAGACCCGGTTGTCATACTGTTCATGCAAATCATTCATGAACTCAACCAAGTCTTTCGCATATTCGGACGGACTCCTCTGTTTTCCAGTTTCACGACCACTGTGGTAATATTCTCCAAGTCCCGGGAACTTCTTCCTGTATGTATCAAGTCCAAATGCTTCAAATGTCGTTGCATTCTGCTGCCCGTAGTCGCCACCAATATAAATACGATCATATCGCCTATCAGGATCCGGCTTCTGCCTATGCCGGTCTCCAAACATGTAATAGATCAGCTCATCCACACCTACAGCCTGTCCGAGCCATACCCACCGATACATTTTCTCATCCACAAGCTTCATTGCTTCTGCAGATGCAATCAACGCATGCCCCAACCAGCTGACCGGAACATCTCTGTAATCCGTATGAATGTGAATGCAGTCATCACGCTTTTCCATCTTCTTGCACCATTGGTTGATCGGTGCATTTGGATTCTTGGGTGGGTTATACAGATAGATCATCTGGAAATCACTGTCATTTCCTCGAACGAATGTTGCTTCGATATTGCTCAGCTCATCTTCGCCTTCACCATCATCAAAGAACTCAGTCAGCTCATCCAACACTACCAGCTTAATCGGCTTATCCTCATCGATGATACCTTTCGTATCGTCGATGCCGTCTGATCCGGAAAAGTAAATGGTCGTGCCATACTTTTTGTAAGTGATCTCCATCGGGGATTTCGTGATTGTGAATTTGTTCTTTGAGATTCCCAACCGGTTAATCCCTCTGATCATTTCCTTGTACACTGTCTTCCGGAGCTTATTGTGATGCTTACGAAGAACTACTGCAGAACCATGCGGATCTGATACAATCTGGTAATCTGTTCGGATAGCAGCATAGCTGGATTTTGTTCCGGCACGTCCGGAAGTCAGGATAATGTGTTTAACTGTCCGGTTGTTGAATATCGGCAGATACTTCGGTATCACTATGTCCGATATCTTCACCTGTTGGCGCATCGTTGACAATTACCACACCGTCCTCTCCATCATCGTTGCCACTGGATTTCATTCGTTCCGTATTCGCTTTGATCTGCAGGATTCTTGCTTTCTGCTCATCTGTCGCAAGGTCCCAGTTCTTATGCAACAGATCTTCATACCGGTTAATCATGCCTTCCAGCGTCTTCTGTGCTCTCGCCTGAGCTGATAGGAAGTTCGCCTGTTTATCCCACGCCTGCTGCACTTCCCATTTTTCAGAACAAATATTTCCGGAGCTATCTGCGATCTTTGTCGTTGTCGCATCCTCCTGATCACGAACATACATAATTTTCTGTGCCCGGATAATGGCAGCATATGCAATCTGAATCTGGTCCCACAGAACATCAAGCGGATCTTCCGGCATTTCCTGAATGATGGATAACGTCTCTTCCGGAAGATGTTTGGAAAAGAACCCGAACTTCTCAGCATGCTTATTCCCCGGCGGACCGGTTGCATTCTTGTTACCTGGTTGTCCGCCCCGTTTCCTTTTTCCGGGTACGACAGAGGGTGCACCCTCTGCTTTAGAAGGTGCACCCTGTTCTTTCTTCAACTTGGACCAGCCATACCGTTTGATCCAGCTCTTTATTGTATTCAAACTGGTGTCATATTTCTCCGATAGTTTCTTCGGAGGAACACCTGATAAGTAATCATTTTTGATTTGTTCTTTTACATCCGGCACGTCACCACCTCTCTCTTTCCGTTTTTTTGCATTACAAAAGCACCCCGGAGGGTGCCCTATTCTTATTCAAAATAATTTTCATCACAATCTTCCTGAATTGTGCGTTTAAGAAGCTCTTTATTACAAAAATCTTTAAACATCTTTCCTTCAGAAGTATAATGAATCTCATCATCTTTTCCGCCTAGTCCAGTATCCTCTGCAAATACAACATTGTCATATAATGTTTGAGCATATTTAATTATATTTGCTCCTATTCTCGCTCTTTGATAATCTGGTTTTATATGCATCTGCTCTGGATAAGCAATTATACTTCTTCCATCAATGCCTTCTTGAATTCGAAATTGAATATAGCCTGCTTCTTTTATTGTTTCTTTCGAATGATCGTATGCAAATATAGTTCCTTCCTTCTCTTCTAATGCAATTTCTCTCCCAATTCTATCTTTAAATTCCATTTTATTCCCCCTTTTTCTTATAATCTTACTCTCATAATATCTCATTTCTCGACATTACGCAACGAAAAAGACACCCGCGTTGTCAAGGTGTCCTCTCTCGGTTTTATTAGGTTGTGGGGGAACTGATCGAATGATTTAATATCTGTTCATCAATTCCAGTTTATACTCTATCACTTTTTAAGCGAACATTGCCGAACATTATTCTAATTTTTCTAAAAATCTATTATGCCGCATCCGGCAATTATCTTCCGTATACTTAACTTTTCTCTTTGGGAAATTCTGATTCATGCGTAATGCAACCTGATACCATGTCAGATCATCGATATAATACAACCGGAAGATAATCCGCAGCTCACTCTTTTCTATCGTCTCTATGTACTCATCCACCTGTATCGTAAGCTCCAGAAGTTCCTCTTCCAGTTCCTCCAGTCTGCGGATCCGTTTATTCAGTAATGATTCTTTCCGGGAAATAGCTGTGACCGGTCTGCCGGTGATCTTAACCATTCCCAGTGGTTTTTTTCCCTTCTTCCCACATGATACCGAATCCATAACGATTTGTCCATTCAATCTGGATAATTCTTTTTTATTCTGCTCAATTCTTCGCCGCAGATCCTTTATCTCTTCTTTCATATCCGCATACTCAATCAGAATGTTCTTGTCCACCGGCATCTACTCCCTTCGTTATGTCTACTCCCATTTTCTTTAGGTAATCCTCCACCGAATAGCTCTGATAAGCTGGTGGTGTATGAAATCTCTCACTTGCTTTCGCATCATGGTTCTCCTCCAACCCTTTGTAATGCTTCTGACTATCCAGTCTTACCTGTCTTCTGTCTCTTCCTCTGTTCAATCATTTCTCAGCTCCTTCGTCGTTTTGTCTGCATGGTTCCGGCAATGGTGTCCACTGAACAACATTGGCTAGAACAGGAAAACCTGTATTGGCATTTATCCAGCACTCCATGTGATCAACGATTTTAAAATAGGCAAATATGCACATTCTGTCCTCAATACTGCATTCAATATCAGCTACTACAATCTGTCTATCTTTTGGTAATCTCTCACTGCATGGAATCCACTTGCCGAAATCGGCACTCTCCTCCCGATCTTCATACATCGCCAGTCTATCCACCAGCTCCTGTTTCTTATTCGGGGACCAGTACCCTCGCTTTATACCGTTCTCTCTTTTATGTGTTAATCTCTCCATGATCTATTCCTCCGCATCATTCATTTTCATCCGTGCACCTTTCTTATACTTCGTACATTCCTCCACCTTGCATCCACGGCTATGATTCATAATTCCGGCATAATCACAGCTATTCACTGTCGGCCGGTTGCTCCGGAACTTACAAGTCTTACACAGGTGCCTGTCCGAATTATCTACTTCCGCTCTCTTTTCCTTCTTCCGGAACTTCGCTGCATGATACCCGACTGTTCCGATTGGGATACCTGTCTGATCAGCAATCTCGTTATTCGTATATCCTTCCTCTACCAACTTCCGAATCATCTCTTTCTTCACTCTGGTACTGCTTGCCGGAAGATCTACCGTTTCTTCTTCCATCCTCTCTTCCGGCTTCGTCGGGGGGGGGTAATACTTTCCTGTGTTTCATGCACTGCCCGAATGATTTCTTCCGGATCTACCTGATCAGCTTCTGTCATCTCCTGCACAGCCTGTTCAAAATCCGGATTTACGACTGCTGGCACATCTACCAGGAAGTGATTCTCTGGCTGATCCAGGATATCCGACAATGGCATTGCATTCATGCCACCATCTTCGCCTATCCAGAGTGCTGTTACTGGTTTGCCCCTTTATGTAATATTCCAATGCTTCTTTTAAGTTCTTCTCTACTAACATTTACTTCGCCCTTTTCTGTTCCACACTTTTTCTAAACATCCACGATGTAAAAATATCTCAGTACCCCTTTTTGTTTTTATGTATTCGATTGTTTCAAGATCATCATCCTCCCGGATGACTTCATCACATCCGGGACAGATAACAGGTGCCTTATGCTTTTTCACCCATTTTTCTATCATACTTTTCTTTTTTTTCTCACTTAATATCATCGTACTACGCCTCCTGTCGTATCTTCCGGATTCTTGCCTTCAGGCTTTCCATCACCCAGTTCTGTACATCATCCTTTTTCTCCAATGCCAGCATGACATCCTCATCTCTAGTGCCACTACTGACCAGATGATGGATAATCACTTTTTCTTCCTGTCCCTGCCTATGCAGTCTTTTATTTGCCTGTGTATATAATTCATAATTCCAGGTCAATCCGAACCAGATCACGTGATTCCCGCCCTGCTGCAGGTTCAGACCATAGGCGCTGCTTGCCGGATGCGTAAGTAAAACATCTACCTCGTGCCGGTTCCATGCATCCTCATCCTCCGTCGTGTGTAGTTCTCTTACCCGGAGTTTTAGTTTTTCCAATGCCTTCAGGATCCGTATCCGGTCATGCTGAAAATTATAAAACACCAGAACTGATTTCCCCTGCAGGCTTTCGATCAGTTCTAGGAATGCCTCTATCTTGCATCCGTGGACTTCGTGGATCTCATGCTCCTCGTCATAAATTGCCCCATTCGATAACTGCAGTAATTTATTACTTAACGCAGCTGCGCTGGTAACGCCGATTTCTTCTTCATCTTCCGGAAGTGCAAGGACCATTTTTCTTTCCAGCTCCTTATATGCCTTTTCTGCTTTTGGATCCAGTGTAACCGGTACCTGATGGTAAATGATGTCCGGAAGCTGTAAATAATCTTCAGCTTTCATGCTGATGCAGATATCTGATATCTTTGCAAGAATACTCTCTTCCGTTCCCGGTTTCGCCTTGTAGTTATACACAATGTTCTGTCCCCGGTCTCCGGGATCAAAATACCGTTCACGGAATTGTGTGTAACGTTTTCCAAGTCGTTCGCCACCGTCCAGCAGAAATATCTGGCTCCAGAGATCTTCTAATCCGTTCGGGGAAGGTGTTCCGGTCAGCTCCACCATCCGGGTGATATGGCTGCTCATGCTTGCCAAAGCTTTAAATCTTTTTGCTTTATGGCTTTTGAACGAGGAGGACTCGTCCACGATCACCATGTCGAACGGCCATGCCTGTTTATAATAATCCACCAGCCAGCATACGTTTTCACGGTTGATGATATAAATATCAGCCGGGATGTTTAATGCCCGGATTCTTTTTGTCTGGCTTCCCAGTACCTGCGATACCCGAAGCATTTTCGTGTGCTCCCATTTATCCTTTTCCTTCGTCCAGGTTCCCTCAGCAACTTTCTTCGGTGCGATCACCAGAACTTTTCTGACCTGAAAGCGGTTATATTTTAATTCCTTGACTGCGGTCAGCGTTGTGATTGTTTTTCCAAGCCCCATGTCAAGAAACAACCCGATCTTGTTGATCTCTATGATTTTCTGAATGCAGTGTGCTTGATAGGCATGTGGTTTAAATTCCATGTTGCATTTCCTCCAAGAACTCTTTCACGTCTTCCAGCCCATACAATACCCGGACATCCTGCCCCAGATCTTTTAATCTTGTGATCTGCACTCTCTGCAGATTAGACAGCTTTCCGGTTTCTGTTTTCAGCTCTATGAACTTTGGTGCTTTTCCCGGAAGGATCACGATCCTGTCCGGCACCCCGTCGTTCCCGGGACTGACGAACTTGTACGCTCTGCCTCCCTGATTCCTTATCCCGTCCACCAGCCTTTTTTCTATCTCTCTTTCCAGCATTGAACATCCCTCCTGTGTTGCTGTTGCTCGCGTACGCACGTGTATGTACCCCTGTATTATGTGCGCCATATACGCCATATACGTATTTTTATTATTTATTTCTATCTTCATATATAAAATATGGCAACATTGGCAACATATTATAGAAAACCCTTTGTTTTTCAGGGTTTCAGCGTTTCCAAAACCGTTGCCATTCTCCATTTTCTTTTGTAACATTGGCAACACAGCCATTTTTTGCCCGTTGCCAATGTTGCCGTTAAGTTGCCGTTATTTTTCCAGTATGGCAACACTTTTGGCAACGCACTCGAAACCTTTTTGAATCCCGTGCGGACCATATCGCCGCTTAGACCGATTGGGCTTCCACCCTCTTAAGTTTCCAAGTATCTGGTTGATTTCCCTACTGTCTGTTCGTTTCATGTACTTTGCCTCGCCTCCAAAGCACTCTGTCCAGATCTCCAGGGCACACACTTTATCCCTGTCTATGAGCTCTGTTTTATCGTCCAGATGAAGATTCCCATTCCAGAACTGCTTTCTCTGAAACAGGCTCAATGAGTCCCAGTTTGACGGTATTTTCCGTTCAAGGAACTCCCTGATGATGCCCTCCTTTCCGGAGGTCTCTCTGTGGCTTTCCTGCATCTCCATAGCGATCTCTTCTTCCTCCCTGGACATATACAGAGGTTCTCCCATTTTCCAATATGCATAAGCCTCCGCCCATATCTGGTCCACCTCATCCGGCAGATCATTCCACACTGATTTTCTCGCCGGATGTACCCCTACATCTACCGGCCAGAACCGGCGGTTTCCTGTCATATCTTTTAAAAACTCTTCCTCGTTACTAGTACCGAAGAACACACACCGTCTTGGATATTTATTCGTCCTGCGCCCGTAGGCAGCGCGATAAATGTCGTCCGTTTTACTCAAGAATTGCTTGACAGCATTCGTCTCCTGTTTGGTCATAGCTGTCAGTTCTCCGACCTCATTGATCCACGTTCCCTGTATCAGCTCTGCAGACTCCTTCCCTTCAAAACTGGTCAGTGAATCAGAGAACCATTCTTTTCCAAGGATACTTAAGAACGTACTTTTACCAATTCCCTGAGGTCCGGTAAAGATTGGCATGTAATCATATTTCACTGCGCCAATCACAGCTCTTGCGACTGCAGCGCACAGGGATTTTCTCATGACTGCGTGGGTATATATGTTATCTTCTGCACCCAGGTAATCCGGGAGCAGTGTATCAATCCGCTTTTTTCCGTCCCAGGTTACACTTTTCAAGTATTCTTTTACATCGTTGATTTTATTCTGACTGCTTACGATCAGCAGTGCGCTGTCTAATTTATCCCTCCCGGTGATTCCATAGAACAGCTCCATATAGTTATAAAATCCCGCATCGTCTTCGTCTTTCCAGCGGCGCTTTTCTGTCTCTTTGCTCCAAGGAACTCTTCCAAGAATAAGCCCACAACTTGCGAATTCATCCGTTACAATTTTGCCTTTTAACAGAGGATCGTTTTCCAGAACCAGTACCGCATTATTGATCGTCTTTGCTATTTTTCCATTTCCATCTCTTGTAAGCCGGTCCAACCACGCAAGATCCAGTTCTTCTGAAGAATCCTCGTTGTCATATGAATTCTGTGCTTTCTCAAAGGTTTCTTTTGCTAATAATCCGGATACGGCTTTATCGTTGCTTGCAAGCTTAGTCATGGATATAAACGACGGCAGCTTACTGTTCGGTGTACCCTCTTTTGCATTCTGATCCTGATCACCGTACATATGTAAGCGGATCAGATCGAACGCATTCACCAAGAGCCCAGAGCATGGATCTGTTGCATGATGACTATATAAAAACAGATCTCCATCATACACGATCGCCCCACCGATCGTTGAACCGCCAGTATAGGTATATCTTCCTTCCACATCTGTCGGCTCGTACATGCCGGGGATAAACTTTTCCATTGCCTGCGTAATGCTGTAGGTTCTGCAGAATGCCCCGATGATTCCTTTTTTCTCTGTCGGGTTCTCCTGTTTTGCCAGCCTGCGTCTTTCCACTGCATCCGTTCCCGGTACCTGTGGCCATTGGGATATGTCCGTCCAGTCCCCGTACATCTGCAAAAGTCCCCGCAGACTGCAGAATGGGCGGTCATAAACTTCGCATATGTATTCACTGTCCCTGCAGCAGCTCGGCCAGTACATCAGTCTTGCAACATCAAATGTAGTCGGGTCACAGAATTCGATTCCGATCAGTGATGCCAGCTTCCTTGCTGCAGGTTCATACTCATCTGCTGTTGCTGTCCTGTCTAAAGGTACGATTACTCTTAATCTCGGCGCATATCCGCAATGTTTTCTGGTGCTGTACACTGCAGCGTTACACCCCAGCCCGGCCACACGCCGTAAGATATCTTCTGTTCTTCCCGCCGGAATATTATCCATATCCAGTGTCAGAAGATCTCTTCCTTCCACGTAAGCTGCTTTTCTTATATCACCAGCAAATGTACCACCTACGAATCCGCCCACATCTTTTAATTCGTCCTGTTTCACTTTTGCGTAGCTTAAATACTCCTCCAGTGTTTCTGTACTGCGCACTGGTGTCTTCAGCTTTTCTACAAATTCAGCCCAGGTGAGTTCCATTCTTGTCCAGTGTTTAGTTTTTCGTGATCCTGCCATACTGATCAGCAGCATTCTGTTATTCTCCACCTTACGGCCTCCTAGTCTTTCATATAATAATTGCTTTCAAATCCGGCACCTTTCAGTATCAATCCCGGCGCCCATGGTATCGGTTCTGCCATCAGATCACAAATTTCACCAACCGTTGTCTCCATTGGTGCATCAATGATAACCTCATCATGCACATGGAATACTACCTGTAATCCTTTTGCATCGATTCTTCTTAATGTTTCTGCCAGGCAGTCCCTTGCAATTGCCTGTACGATATTCTCTGTCATCTTCCCACCATAGGTAGAAGTCACTTCCCATTTTCTGGTCTGCTGACCAACCGTATAATAATGGATTGCCAGCTTTCCAAACTGATTTTCCTTCAGAAAAGGTCTCGGATAATAAAGTTTTCTCCCGCTTGGCAGTTGAACCGTCAAAAAATTCTGACCGTATACAATGTCACTTTCAAGATTGAAGATCAGGTTATATATTGCCTGCGGCTGTGCGGTCTGCATAACTAAAAGTGCTGCTTCTTCTACCGCATACCACAGATCTCTGATCCTCGGATTCGCATTTCTCCATCGGTGAACGATATCCGGAAGTTCTTCCTCTGACAGTCCCATATTTAACGCTCCCATTGCGATCAAGGCGTTTGCTCCGCCCTGATACCCCAGTGCAAGTGTCGCAACCTTCCCTTTCTGACGCAGTGCGTATTCCGGATTTCCTTTCGCGATCTTTTCTATCGGTACGTGGAACATCTGTGATGCAGTAGCTTCGTAGATTTTTCCATGGGTGGCAAATACATCATTTACCCATGTCTCTCCTGCAAGCCATGCTATCACTCTTGCTTCAATCGCAGAAAAGTCTGCAACGACGAATTTATTTCCCTCTGAAGGGATAAATGCAGTCCGGATAAGCTGGGATAAAGTATCTGGTACATTTCCATATAACAGTTTGATCCCGCCGTAATTTCTGTCCTTTACAAGCTTTCTGGCATAATCCAATGTTTTGATATAGTTTCTCGGAAGGTTCTGCATCTGTACTAAACGTCCTGCCCACCTTCCGGTTCTGTTTGCTCCGTAGTACTGCGTAAGTCCTCTTACCCTATCGTCTTTTCCTTTTGCGGTATCCATGGCTACATATTTCTTGATTGATGTTTTTCCTAATTGCTGCCGGATCTCTAACGCCCGTCTTACATCATTCGGAAGATCATTTGATAATTTTTCCGTTACGGTTACCTTCTGCAGGTTATCCATTTCCACACCGTTGTCGTGGATCCAGTCTAATAACTGTACGGAGCTATTCGGATTCTGCAGTCCGGTTATTGCCCTTGCTTCATTTTCCAAAAGCTCTGTGCTATGATCATTGATCTGCAGTGCGCCGCTTATCAAAGCTGTATCTACTTTCACCCCGAATGCATTCATCCGGATATCCATCTGCCAGAGTTTTTCTTCCTCTTCCGGAACAGGAAATGCCTCCAGTCTTTTAAGGATCGCACTCTCGGTCACAACATCCTGTTTACAGTATTCCTTGAACAGCTCCCATTTTTCCGGCGCATGTTTGGGAAGATTCCAGGTACGACGACCATTATTTTTTGTTGGTTTGCATGGAACACAAAAATAGCGGATCAGTGCTTTGCCTGTTGCAAGTTTTCTTTTATCCTGCGGGAGTCCGATTGCCTTACCTGTTGCATCCAGTCCCGCTGTATATCCACAGTACAGTCCATGGATCATGGTGCATTTCCATTGGCAGAGTGGTGTTTCATACCCGGCTTTGTTCATGCAGTACCATTCAAACGCTGCGTTATATGCATGTTTTACAATCTGCGGATTTCTCAAATCTTCCACAATCTTGTCCGGTATCTTTTCTCCCTGAGCCAGATCTATAATCTGAACGTCTTCATTGCCGTACCGGTATGCGAACAAAAGAATTTCAAAATCATCCGACTGTGCATAACGATATAATCCAGCTTTTCCAATATCCACACTGCTTTTTGTTTCTATGTCTATGCTTAAATGTTCCATAATGCACTCCTTTTGATAACGGGAAAAAGGGCTTTCTGCCCCTTCCCCTACATCGGTAAACCGGTAATCGGATTAATCTTCGTCGGATTTCCTGCCGGCGCAGCAGCTCCAAACACCGCCGCCGCTTTCGGTACGCTTCCACCCAGCACTTCTCCGTCTTCCAGTTTCTGTACTGGTCCTAAGCCGCAACCAACCCCTTTCTTTCCTCCGTACATGTACGGGAAAAATGTTACATTTACACGCCCATACATTCCGCTGTATACTTCTGACTGGTTGATGATCGGGTTACCCAGACTGTCTACGATCTCCGGTGGGTAATCTGCTTTCGCTGATGCAGTGAACACCCAATGTCCTTTGCACTCTGGACCAAATTCCATCCCGTCTGAAGGTCTCACTCCGTCTCCGTCGTAAACCGGTGTGGCAACGATCGGCGGGCACACGCCATTCCATTTTTCAGAAATACCTTTCTGTTTTGCAGCTTCGATAGCTGCATCGATCCGGGCTTTTGTATTTGCATCAGACTTCGGGATCAAAACGGTTACCTGATATTTTTCTTCCTGTCCCTGCTGATATGCATATGGTTTAAATAAATGTACAAATGAAAATCTCGCTCTATCTGTTGTTACATTGCATAAGTTATTCATGTTATTTTTCCTCCTTGAATGCCTCTTCGGCGGTTACTATATTTGTAATTGCTTCTCTTTTATCGGATTCTTTCACGAGTGTTGGTTTGCCAGATTTCTTTACCACGAACTCTCCGACCGCATCCTGAAAATCCTTTTTCCCGATCAGTTTTTCTACCTGTGCAAGAGTCAACGGCTTCTTCTCATAAAGCATTTCTTCCATCGTCATTTCTGATTTGATCAGTTTATCGAAAGCCGCATCCATATCGCTCCAGTCTCTTACGCTTCTTCCTTCTACGGCTTTCCATCCAGGAACATCTTTTCCAGCAAGGCATTCGCTTAACGCCCACTCCTGTAAATCCTTTTGATACTTCACAACATCCTGCAGCTCCTGCAGTCTCTTTCCTGCTTCTTCTGCACTGATCAGCGGTGGCATCTCACCGATATTGAATGCTTTCTTTACATTGAAGTCAGATCTTGCACGGCACTGTGCTTTCGCCCTGCAGAACCGGCAGGCTTTTTCATCCGGATGATATTCCCCTTTTCCTTCAATGGCGAGTGCTGCCTTTTCTTTTACTTTTTCGCCGAAAGATAACAGTTCTTCCAGTGTGCACGTCCATTCCGAAACATGATCGATACGCGGCTGTACGATTGTCATGCAGATCTGTTCGATTGGATACAGCATCTTATATGCTGCATAAGCACCCAGAGCATACAACATCATCTGTGGGTTCTGCTCCGCATCCACCTGTACACCTTTGCCGTATTTAAAATCAAATACATGCACTGTGTTTCCGTAAACCATTACACAATCTGCAGTACCGAATCCTTCCGGGATCCAATTTCCAAGATCCAGTTTCTGCTCAATTGCAACATATGGTGCAGTATTCAGATTCAATGCCGTTACCTTCAGATAATCCAGATATTCATCTGTGTAACGTTCCATCTCATCTTTCCAAAGATTTTCTTTTTTCAACTTATTTGCACGCGTCGTATATTTTTTCTTTCCAAAATCTGGAGTATAAAAATAATGTCTCGCTTTTAACTCAGCCAGCTCATGTGCCAAGGTGCCTTCCTTTGCTGCTTCAGAAGTCGTATCCGGGAAACCTTCTTCCAGCTTTGCACTCGGTGTGCACACCAGCCACCGATGTGCTCCTGAAGCGCTCAAAAGCGCATGCGCCCTTTCTGCATGTCCCATTAGATATTTGCCCCCATTCCTCTAAGTGCCGTTGCAAAATTACCGTACTGATCTTTTGGAAGAGCCGGCAGAGCTTCCACTCCGTATCCTGCAAGAAGTTCCTGCAGCTGCGCCTGCATTCCTTTGTCCATCAGTGTCATTGCCGCGTTTGCCAATTCATCCAGAGTATATGTGCGTTCTGTTGTAGGCACCGCTGTAACTGGTGGCTGAACTGGTGTTACCGGAGCCGGCTGCTGAACTGGTGCGACCGTCGGTGCTGCCTGGGTGATCGGAGCTGTTGGTACTGCCTGAACTGGTGTGGCTACCTTTTCCGCAACTTTGTTTGCTACCGCATTGCTCTGAACTGCTGTTTCCTGTTTTGTCCCTAGTAATTTTTCTGCGAACTCCTTTAAATCTTCATAGCTTTCAAATGTAACTGTAATCTGTGCCATTATGTATTACCTCCTAATTTTTCAAGCCCTGCGTGGGCGATATTTATGAATTCATCCTCTGTAAGGCTGATTCCTTTTGTCATCTTGGTGTGGTCATCGGACCATCCTCTGATATCAAACTTTTCTGGCTTTCCATACCAGCTGATCAGATTTAACTCTTTGTGATAAACATCTGAGTCATTCTCTTTTGGCAATGATAAGATGTTTTCTTTTATCTCGTAATTATTTGCTGTCATTATTTTCCTCCGCATATCTGGCAGCTACTTCTGCCAAGGTCTGTACAACATCAAAGATACGTGTCACAGCACGATATGCCTCGAGTTTCGTCTCAGAAAAAGGTTCCGAACCATTCAGATGGTTCGTTATTCTTTTGCATAAATCTGCCGCAAATTCGCTGAGTTTCTTTTCCTCTTCTCTTGCGGTGCCTTCTGGAATTGTGTCTGCCATCGCTAAACCAATGTACATTTTCAATTCTGTCTCTGTGATTTCATATTTCTTTTCTTCTGCCATTTGACTAATTTCCTTTCTTCTCATATAATATAGTTGACTAATTTTCTGAGCGCCCAAAGCTTGCCGGCTTATACGGGTGCTCTTCTTATTTCCACGTCAGATCAAAGATCTGTCTTAACTGATCCGGCGTATAGATTTTTGCTGATGGCACCGTCACACAGCTGATCAGGTAGTTTCTCCGCACCTCTACGGTATTTGAACCCTTGCTGATCGCATTTAAGTGCTCCTGAATTCTTTCCAGTTCTTTCCGGAATTCATGATCATCCATCAGCCTTGGTATCTCTTGCAATGTCCTCACCTCCTTCACTTTGCAAACAACCAGATAAATAACACCGCATCGAATGCAAGTCCGATTGCTCCGCCAATCAGCAGCTCAAACACCACTTCCCGGACGATTCTCTGCCATTTTGTTCTTGGTCCTCTTCTTTTCATGCTTGTCCTCCCTTCTACCGCCTAAGCGGTTTTCTACTTCTGGTATCCTAAATATCCAACAGAATTCCCGTTTAACTCATTCACGGCTTCATCCTTATCTTTTTCCGCCATAGTATCCATATCTCTTTCAGAAATAAGACTTCCATCTTCTTTTCGTATAAGTCTTAAAATAAATATATGTTTCAAACTGCATCACCTCTTTATAGGTTATGTATCACTGTTTGTACTTGTTGCCTCTTAATCTTCAATATGAATTGCACGATCGGCTATTGCAACTGCTCGTATGTACGGTGAAATCTTTCTACCAATAATTCCTGGTAATTCTACAGGGTGCTTCATACACTTTCCGCACGCCGGACAGTAATTTGCTTTTTCTGGAAGTCCCACGAAGCATGCCGGACATAAGCGTTTCTTTTTTCTCGTTTTTTCTAATACTTCTTTTGATGATTCACCTTCTCTTCCATCCGCATTTTTTGTTGTTAATCTTGGAAGTGTACGCACATCCATCTTTAAAGTCAGCTCTGGAAACATCCTTCCCTCTTCGTGCACAAGATTAAAACTGGTGATGCCTCTTAACATCATTCCATCCAAAAATATGTGACCATCTTTAATTTCCAACTGGTGTAAATCTCTATTCATGCTCTTCTCCTCTCTTCTGTTGCATCTTCCTTCAATCTCTCCTATACTCTAAATACAAGCACTGCCATGCTGAGTATTTACGAAAGGAGATTTTCTTATGGGACATCAAATTGATTGGAGCGCTACCGCTGCTTGGATTGCCTTGGCTATTTCTATCATTAGTCCTGCAATCACAACCATTCTTACTAATCACCATCAGCTCAAACTACGAGAGCTTGATATTCAAGAGAAGCATTCCAGTACATACAATGCCGCTCGAGCCGCAACCATCGAGGATTTTATCTCTAAAGTCGGTAAATGCATTTCACATCCAACTACTAATACCTGTAAAGAATGTGCCGAAAGCTTTTTCCACATATATGCCTATACCCCACAGTCTTTATGGCCGTTTTTAGATGATCTAAATGACAAAATCGAATCTGACGACTTTGCTGGCGCTCATGAACTCTTCAATGGAATTGCTAAGTCACTAGCCTGCTTATTAAAAGGAGAACCGCTAATACTTCCATCAGAATAGTCCATACTATCAGAAGCTTCCAATCCGGGAGCTTCATCTTATATTCAATCGCCCCACATATTATTGCTATGAATGTTACTATCAAAAAGCAAATAACATTTATATTCACTTCTGCTCTCTACTCCCTCCCTTCTTCTGAACCTAAATCATCTGTTGCAAATAATTGAAAATACTTCTTTGTCATGTTAAAATTTCTTAAATAAATAATGAAAGGAATTTTAACATGAATATCATTAAATCTCTCTTTACACGCGATAACATTACCCTCCTTCTTTCTATCTTTGGTTCGGTCGGAACACTAAGCTCTTGGATATTCACAATAATAAAAAACAGAAAAAACTTATGTATCCAATTAATAGGAAGACGCTTTTCAGATGATGCATGTTCTCTCTTGGTTTATGCAATGTTTGAAAATAAATCTCACTTGCCTATTTCAATCACGGGAATTTCTGTACAACTTGATTCTATTTGGTATCCTTGCGAAAAGATTCCGCTTACTACATTTACAGAAACAACCCGATGTAAAGATAAAATCCTGTCTCATCATGAATATCAATCCTTGCCTTTGCCTATTTTTATAACTGGTCTTGGCGGGACTTCTGGTTATGTTTATTTTGAATTTCCAGAATCATCTCTTCCACCTGATGCCACTCAGCTGACTTTTCTAATTTCAACCAATCGTGGGAAGCCAGTTGAAAAGAAATTGTCACTTGGGCGTCAACTTGATTAATGTATTTTCGTTCTGTAACGATTATTCCTTCCATCTTCACCTCACTCACCTAAATCATCTGTTGCTGAAATTAATTCATCCACAGTACATTTCAGAATATCGGCTACTTTCTTAATGTTTTTAACTGTTGGACTCACACTATTTCCCCATTTGCAAATACTGCCAGTCGATACATTTGCTTTTTCCTCTAACTTGTTAATCGAAATTCCACGTTCTTTTGCAAGTTTACAAATATTTTCGTAAATCAAATTCACACCTCCTTTTTTATATAAGTTCTGAAAAAATCACTAAATATTATTGACTAACTTCTGAAAATATCCTATAATTTGAATTACCACAAACAAATAAATAGCATATTTGTCATTCTGATTATTTTGCGATTTTTTCAGAACTTGTAATTTTATTATACGCGATATATTCAGAATGTCAAGAAGTTTTTGCGATTTTTTCAGAAAGGGCCCAAAAATATGAAAGAACGTATTAAAAGCTTGTGCAAAGACTATGGAATATCAATGAACAAGCTCGAAGAAACTCTTGGATTCGGAAAGGGGTATATCAGTAAATTAGGAAACAGTACACCTAATGCTACGAAAATAAAGAAAATTGCTGATTACTTCAATGTATCTGTCGACTATTTAATAACAGGAAATGAATCAGATACAGAAAAGTATTATTTAAATGATGAAACTGCACAGGTAGCACAAGAAATATTTGAAAACAAAGAACTGAAAGCGCTGTTTGATGTCCAGAAAGATATGGATCCGGACGACTTAAAAGCTCTGCATAGCATGGCTCTCGCGCTTAAACGAAAGGAACGTGGTGATATTGACGACACCGGATGTTAATGTCGTTCTTATGGACTTTCCTAGTAAAAAAGGAAATGAAATGGTTGTTCCGAACGAAGACGGAAGCTACACGATACTGATCAATGCCGGATTGAATTATGAATCTCAGCTTAAGGCATATGAGCATGCCATGAGTCATATAACAAATGATGACTTTTTAAAAGGTAATGTACAAGAAATTGAATACTACGCTCATCATCCACACAAAGATCCAGAACCGGCTCAAATCTATCTTGATCGCATCAAGCAATTGCAAGCGGAACGAAGACGATTAAAGAAGCGGATTGCTCGTGATCAGAAACGTGTTGAATTTATTCAGGAACATTGCGACATGTTCCACCGAGCTGAACACCACTATCTATATGGTGATGATTTATAAAATATGAAAGAGAGGAAAATGTATGGAGTTCAATGATGTAATTAAACAATTTTCAGAAAGGATACTGTCTTTAAAAGACACCATCACTACAGAAGAATCCACAAAAATGTCTCTTGTAGTGCCTTTATTCCAACTTCTTGGGTATGATGTTTTCAATCCAAATGAATTTTGCCCAGAGTATATTGCTGATGTAGGAATTAAAAAAGGCGAAAAGGTTGATTATGCAATCCTAGAAAATGGACAGCCGAATATTTTAGTCGAATGCAAAAGTTGCTCAGAGCAACTCGACAAACATTCGTCTCAACTTTTTAGATATTTCGGGACATCTCCTGCTAAATTTGGCATTCTTACAAATGGCATAATATATCGTTTTTATACAGATTTAGAAGAATCAAACAAAATGGATCTTGTGCCATTTCTAGAAATAGACATGGCAAATTTAAAAGATTCTTCCATCAATGAATTAAAAAAATTTTGTAAAGATAATTTTGATAAGGACAAAATATTTAGTACTGCCGAAGAGCTTAAATATAGCAGTCAAATAAAAAACATCTTAACAAAACAGTTTGAATCTCCGACAGAAGACTTTGTTCGATTTATTTTAGCGGATATATACGATGGTCAAAAGAATCAGAGAATAATTGAAAAATTTACGCCTGTGGTAAAACGAGCTTTCTCTTCTTTTGTAAATGAAATAGTAAATAGTAAAATTTCCTCTGCATTAGCTGACGATTATGATAAAGATGAAGAATCAGAACCCGAAATCAAAGAACCCGCATCAAAGATTGTTACAACGGAAGATGAAATTGAAAGTTTCTACATTATTCGCGGACTTCTTGCTGGTATCGTACCCGTTGAAGATATAGTTCACCGTGATACCGAAAGTTATTTTGGAATTCTATATAAAGACAATAATAGAAAACCGATTTGTCGCCTCAATCTTGATGCAAGAAATAAACAGCTTCTCATCCCGGATGCTAATAAAAAATTCGAGCGTATTTATATCGACTCTTTAAACGATTTGTACAAATACAAAAACCGTTTAATAGAAGTTGTAAAGAGATATATGTAATTCATCCAGTATCTCTAACCATAAATACACTGCCCTCTTGATACGAAAGTATTTATATGGCGAAGATATCTGATTGAATAAATAAACTCTGGAAAAGCAAGAAATGAAACATTTTGAAACAAATAAAACGAAAGGAAAAAATATGAAAAAGAAACTCGTAGCTGTATTACTTGCAAGCACAATGGCATTATCACTTTCAGCTTGTGGTGGATCCGATTCTTCCAATAATTCATCCAAATCTGAAACAACTCAGGAAAATCCAACAGAAAAGGAAGAAAAAGCCAAAGCTCCGGTTGACCTGAGCGGGAAATGGAAATCTGAAGATAATGATGGTTCCTGGATGGAAGCTGAAATTACCGAAAATACTATTTCTGTAAATTGGATTTCAGACAACGGTGATACATCCTCTGTTTACTGGGTTGGAACATATGAAGCTCCAACAGAATATACCGAAGAATACATGTGGACATCTACTCGAGATCAGGAAGCAACAGACGGTGCAACGCTTGCATCTACAGACGATACAAAAGAATTTACTTACTCTGATGCAGATCACCAGCTTACTTATCAAGTATCCGCAGCTGGAACAACTACAAAAATGAAATTAACAAAAGAATAATAAAAATTCCCCGGTGTCTACCAAACACCAGGGAAAATCCCGAGTAATATATACGGCGAAGGATTCGCTCGATACAGTACTCCCTCAACAAGAATATTGTATCACAAAAATCCGGCACCGTATAGGTGTTATTTTTGTACCCATTTTTGTGCGACGTCGCACATATAATTACAGGAAGGTGATACAATGAGCGTAAAATATGCATACGGCTATATCCGGGTATCCACACACGATCAGGAAGAAATCTCTCCGGACTCCCAGGAGCACCTCCTCCGGGACTATGCAGCCAAGAACAATATTGTAATCCTGAAGATTTTCACAGATCTCGGTATCTCCGGAAGAAAAGCCAACAAGCGTCCCGGCTTCCAGGAGATGATCGGACTGGCCAAAGGTGATGATCATCCGGTTGATCAGATCCTGGTATGGAAGTTTTCCAGATTCGCCAGGAATCAGGAAGAATCTATCGTTTATAAATCTCTATTAAAAAAGCAACATAATGTAGATGTTGTGAGTGTATCTGAGCCACTCTCCGATGATCCCTTTGGCAGCCTGATCGAGCGTATCATCGAATGGATGGATGAATACTACTCTATCCGGTTATCCGGCGAAGTTCTCCGCGGCATGAAAGAAAATGCAGCTCGTGGAGCTTTCCAAGGCGCTGCACCATTTGGTTATAAGACGGTTGATAAAACACTTGTTATTGATCCAGAAAAAGCAGATATCGTCCGGCACGTATTTAACATGTATGTAAATGAAAAATTAAGTGTATTTGACATTGCCCGGTATCTGAACAACTTGGGATTCCGGACAATTCGTGGAAATCTCTTCGAACGGCGCACGGTCGAATACATGCTGAAGAATCCCACCTATTGTGGAATGATCCATTGGAATAAGACGGAAAACGCAACACACAGTATTAAAAATAAGGATGAATGGATTGTAAGCCAGGGGCAGCACCCCGCTATCATTTCACAGGAATTATTTGATGCCACACAGGAACGGCTGAAAGCAACCCGCCGACCATCCCGACGGCGAGAACGTCCATCCTCTACATATAAGCACTGGCTTTCCGGACTTATGAAATGCCCTGCTTGTGGAAAGACATTATCTGCCTGCACTCAAAAAAGAGTCAATGGCGAAAAGTACGCCTACTTCTCTTGCTATGGATATGCTCACGGACAATGTGATAAAGCTCACGGTGTGAGTTCATTGGTGCTGGAACCGGAAGTTCTGGCTGGCATCAAAGAAGTGTTGGACACAGGAAATATTTCTTATGAATTGCACGATTATCAGCCCACAGAAGCCGTTGATGAACGAAGTATTATAAGAGAACGCTTAAGCAATTTGACAAGCAAAGAGGAACGAATAAAGGCCTCCTACAGGGAAGGAATCGACACTCTGGAGGAATATAAAAGCAATAAAGCAATTCTTCAAAAAGAACGGGATAATTTGGAAGAACAATTAAAAGAACTGGAAGGACAAAATCCAGAACCGGATCAAGATCCGGCCGGCGATATGCTATTGAAAGTCCGAAGCGTCTATGATATTCTTATTTCAGATAGTTATACATACGTTCAGAAGAACGAAGCTCTGAAACAGATCGTTGATAAGATTATTTATGATAAAGAGTCAGATTCTTTGAAAATTTATTTTTTTCTATGTCGTTAAGAATGCCCGCAAACCCAGTAAAATCAAGGGTTTGCGGGCACTTTATACGTTATTGAAGTTCGGTGGACCGGATGGAGAATTAGGAGCTTCTTTGAGATATTTTTCTCAGAGATATACCATGCCTTATAATGAAGTAATTGGCACACTAACAGACATTGCTACCGAAGAATTTGCCCATATGGAAATCGTATGCGCCATTGTACACCAGCTCACACGCAATCTGACTCCGGAACAGCTTGAAAAATCCGGTTTTGATAAATATTATGTTGACCATACACTTGCTCTTTGGCCACAGGCTGCCAGTGGAACTCCTTGGAGTGCTACAACTTTCCAATCTAAAGGTGACCCTATCACAGATCTTCATGAAGATATGGCTGCCGAACAAAAAGCCCGTACTACCTATGATAATATTTTGCGTCTTATCAAAGATCCTGAAGTCTGTGATCCGATCCGATTCCTTCGCGAACGTGAAATTGTTCATTATCAACGTTTTGGAGAAAGCCTCAGAATTGTCCAGGATAAATTAGATAGTAAAAACTTCTACGCATTTAATCCTGAATTTGATCATAAATCTTGTTGTAAATAAATATAAAAATTCTCTCACTGATATTTTTTCTGTAAAAAAAGCAACCAACATATGTTGATTGCTTTTTACCTTTTATATATACCTTCAAAACTGCATACAAGAAATATTTTCTTTCATCCTACCTATCACCTTGC
>ERZ772885.162-NODE-162-length-50767-cov-15.530190_pt1 | contig 50767 bp, 48 predicted proteins | sample MGYA00580580_ERZ772885 | MGnify/ENA primary metagenome ERZ772885 (study PRJEB29015, sample SAMEA2737673) | human gut metagenome | biome: human gut; feature: human-associated habitat; material: faeces | place: China | collected 2012 ...
GACGCACCAAAGTTATTATGTAAATATGTTTTATATTAAAGAAATTGGTAAAAATTATATAAATTTAAAGACAAAGAAATCTCTCCCAATGAGTCCTAAAAAAAGAAACTACGTGCTATCCCAATTTAATATATACTTAAATAAATAACAAATCTATTATTTACTTGATTTATTTTTTTTACATGTTAAAATAACAATTGTTACGTAACATATGTTTTTTTAGAAAGGAGAAATTATATGCCACCTAAATCAAAAATAAATAGGTCTGATGTACTAAATGTAGCTTTTCAACTTACACAAAAAAAAGGTATCAATTATATAAACGCAAGAAATATTGCAAAAGAACTCAATTGCTCAACAACACCAATCTTTAGAGTTTATTCATGTATGGAAGAATTGATAGATGAACTCATTGAAAAAATATATGAATATTATAATTATTTTACAAATTTATATAAAAATGAGGATAATGATGAATTACTCATGGTTAGTTTTGCTTACGTTGAATTTGCAAGAAAAGAAAGATGTTTATTTGAAACTATCTATATTTCTGATATTGGTGGCAGAAGAACGCTATCTGAGGTTCTTAACTCTAACTTCAATAAAAATATTATCAATAAAATGATCAAGCAATATAATATAACTCAAAGTAAAGCCGAACAAGTTTTTAGAGACGTTCGTTTTTATACACATGGTATTGCTACCCAAGTTCTTGTTGACAGTATATTGTTATCTGAAAAAGAGGTTATGGAACTTCTTAAAATAGCAATCGATAAATTTAAAGTCTAAAATGAGGAAGTTATCAAATCAAACAAAATTTTTATTACTTATAGGCATGCTATATTTAGCAGGTACCAATATTGCAATGACCTTTGTCAACGTATATCTAGTGAGATTGACAAATAATATAGGATTTATTATTGTTCAAAACATTCTTAACTATACAGCATTATTATTTGCTTTCACATGCGGTACTAAATTAATGTCAAGAATTAATTTGAAAAACATTTTAAATCTTGGAATTATTTCTACAAGCCTATACTATTTATGTATCTTATTTTTAAAAAAAGACAGTTCCTCTCTTTTGATTCCATTAGGAATTTTTAATGGCATTGGCCAAGGTTTTTATTATTTTTCTTTTAATTTATTAACTGGTCATTTAGTTTTAGAGAATGAACAAGGGAAATTTTTTAGCTTTCAACAATCATTTAGTTATATTTTTGGAGTTATTACTCCTTCAATATCTGGATATATAATTGCTAAGTTCACCCAATTAACTGGTTACTATATACTTTTTTCGTTTGCAGTATTACTTTTTATTTCAGGGATAGCTATATCAAAAACTATTAGTAATTTTAAACTAAATAAACAAATTAGATTAATTGATACATTGAGAGTTAAGAATAATATCTATTGGAATACAAATAAATATTATAGTTTCAGCAATGGCATAAGAGAATCTATTTTTAATCAAATATTCACTGTATTTGCATATTCAATTATAAATAATGAACAGATTATTGGTAATTATAATTCAATCATGGCATTTATAGGTATATTTAGTTCAATATTTATTGCTAGTAAATTTAATAGAAGCAATCAAAAATTATTTCATTTAATTGAATCTTATGTTTATTTAACTATATGTATTCTTCTTGGAATTTTTAAATCTCCATTATTCTTGCTACTATTTTATCTATTATTTGGATTAATATATTGTTGGAATAGCACATTATTTCAATCTATGAAATTTCAATTATCAACAAAAGCTGAAGGAAAATTTTCTCAATATGAATATATTGTAGCTAGTGAATTTCCTATTGCATGTGGTCGTATAATTGGACTATCTCTTGCTTTAATATTATGTAATATATGTAATTTATCAACTGCTTACAGTATTTTAATAATTTTCGATGGATCACTTTGGTTAATCGATCATTTTGTAATTGATTATAAAGTAAAATGGTTACAAAAGGAGAAGGTATAATGAATATAATCGAAGAAAATATATTTAATTTAAAAGGAAAAAATGTAATTCTTATAGGAGCATCTTCTGGTATAGGAGAAAGTATTGCCATGGCACTAATAAAATACAATGCTAATGTGGTAGGAACTTATAATTCAAAACCTATTTCAAATTCATTTTTAATAAAAAACGAGAACTTCATCCCGTATCAGCTAAATATAGAAAATATTTCGGATGATTATCTAGAAAATCTATGGACATTCACTCTTTCAAAATTTAAATGTCTTCCAGATATTCTAATAAACTGTGCTGGTATAAATTTACATTCATGGATTGAAGATTATCCAATAAATGATTGGAATAAAGTTCTAGACATTAATCTTACATCACCATTTAAAATGTGTCAATATTTTGCAAAAAAACATATAGAAAAAAATAGTAGTGCAAAAATAATTAATATTAGTTCTTTAACATCATTTCAAGCAGGAAAAAATTGTACAGGATATACTGTATCAAAACATGGATTAATGGGTTTGACAAAAATTTTAGCAAATGAATTAGGAAAATATAATATAACTGCTAATTGTATTGCACCAGGGTATATTTATACTGACATGACTTCAGACTTTCTCTCAAATTCATATTTAAGCAAATCATATTTAGATAGAATTGCTCTAGGGCGATGGGGAAAACCCGAAGATATACAAGGTGCAGCAATCTTTTTATGCTCAGATGCCTCAAATTATATAACTGGATCAACAATAATCATAGATGGTGGTTATTTGAATAGTTAATTACAATAAAGAGCTAAAATACTCTTTCTAATTAAAAAATATTTATACACATTATTAAAATGTGAGATTGGAGATAAAATGAAAAATAGACAATTACTATATATAGGAAATGATAAATTTAAAATCATTACTCAAGACTTAAATCAAAAATGTAATGAAAATGAGGTAATGATTAAATTACTTTATTGTGGAATATGTGGTTCAGATTTAGGATATACCTATGTAAGCAACCACAGTGAGAATAATCCAATTGTTTTAGGACACGAAATGGTTGGAAAAATAATAGATATTGGAAAAAATGTAACTGATTTTTCGATTGGTGATTATGTTATTGCTAATCCAGGTGATTCATGCGGTGAATGTGAGTACTGTAAAAGTGGTAGAGTAAATATGTGTCCAAACACAAAATTTACTGGTTTCCCACCTTATGATGGATTTTTCCAAGAATATATCAAATATCCAAAAAAACATTTATATAAAATCAATGTTGAAAATCCTTTACTTGCAACGCTTGTAGAACCTCTCGCTGTATGTTTGCACAGTTTAGAATTGGCCGATTTCAAATTTGGAATGACAGCTTATATTGCTGGTGCTGGTGGAATTGGAGCATCATTATTATACTTATTAAAAAGATATGGAGCTTCTAAAGTAATCGTTAGTGAACCTAACGAACATAGACGACAAATTGCAAAAAAATTAGGTGCTGATTTAATCATAAATCCAACAAATAAATCATCCGATGAAATTCTTAATGAAATGAAATCAAATGGTTTTACAGAAGTAGATAGATACTTTGAAGCGTCTGGTTCAAATAGTTCTTTAACATATTCTACTCACCTAACAAAAATTGGTGGACAAATTATTGCAATTGGAATACCTAAAAATGACATATTTAATATCTCTCATTCAGAAGCAAGAAAGAAAGCATTAACTATCAAAATGGAAAGAACAATTAAAAATAATATTCCTACAGCAATAGAAATATTAGAACACGATGACACATTAAATATTTTAATTTCAAAATGTATCAGTTTTGAAGATATGGTAAATAACTTTTCATTAGTTAGAAACAATGAAATAGAAAGCAGTAGAGTTATCGTTAAAATATAAAAAGAGGTGAAAAATATGAGTATATTAAAATTAAGTATCATTATCCCAACGTATAACGATTGTTCATTATTGGATGAAACAATAAAGTGTATCCTAAAATCTAATTTTAATATAGATGATTATGAAATATTAGTTTGCGATGATGGATCATCTGTTAACAACTTTAAATTAATAAAAAAATACGAAAAAATATGTAACATTCGCTACTTTTATCAACCAGATAAAGGATTTAGAGCCGGTGCTGCTCGTAATATGGGTATATTAAATTCTAAAGCAGATATTTGTATTTTTATTGATACAGGTGTTCTTATCGGAACAAATACATTAAATTCCTTTTATCAAACTATCAGTACAACTCATGAAGCAGTATTAGGATATGTTTATGGATTTTCAAATGATAATAACGATGCAGAAAAAATAAAGCGATTAATAGATTTATCTAATATTGATAATTCCATACATCAAATGGAAAAAAATAACTTTCTTGACAGACGTGAAGTTGGATATAAAGAATTAGGTGATGATTTATCAAAATGGCCTGCCCCATGGGTTTACTTTTCAGGTGGCTTAACTGCAATTGAAAAAAAATTACTCTTAGATATAGGATTATTTGATGAACGATTTACTGAATGGGGTGCGGAAGATTCTGAATTAGGATTAAGAATTTTTCTTAAAGGAAACAAAATAAAAGTTGACAGAGCAGCTGTTGGTATTCATTATCCCCATGAAAAGCGCAATAATATAGATGATGGTTGGGACAAATTTGTTGCTAATCTAAAAAAGCAAAGAAAATATATGTTTGAAAAATTCCCGTTACCTGAAGTATTGGCTTGGGGTACAGTTCATCCAAACAGTGATACATTTAACCAATATTTAATGAATTCATTAAAACTTTCAGAATTGTATTCAGATAATTAATAATTAAAAATTTTAGTTACTCATGTTTTAATCATGAATAATTATATTGTTGAGTGGTCTTTAGAACCTTTAGAAAGTCCAAAAATATTAAAAAAATGTGCCAAGTGTGGAAAAATACAAAATTTTATAAATTCTAATTGTTTTAGAATTAATGCCAATGGGAATTTGCAAGATATTTGGTTAATTTATCATTGTGAAAAATGTAATACAACATATAATTTAAGTGTACTTGAAAGAACAAAGATATCAGATATTGATCCTATAATTTTAGAAAAGTACAAGCATAACGATTCCATTTTAGCAAGAAAAATTAGCCTTGATAAATCTATTTTAAAGTCAAATAATATTATTGCTGATTGGAATCAAATTCCAGTACATGTTAATAAATCAATAATCTCATCTAGTACCAATAAAGACATACTAATAATAAAAAATAATTTTAATCTTAATATTAGAATTGATAAATTATTATCAAACAATTCTTCATTATCTAGAAAAAAAATTATTGATTTATTTCAATCAAAAGAAATAATATGTAATATTAATTCAAAAAAAAATACAAGTTTTAATGAAATTGTGATTTATTTCAAAAAAAAAGATTTATTAACCAAATTCATATAAAATAGCCATCAAATATTTGATATAATTTTAAAACAAGATATGTTCTACAATATAAAAATTGTAATATTTGACTCTATTGATAAAGTAAGATTATTTATATCTAACTTTATCATTTTTATAATTAAGTGCTTCTATAGTCTATAGTAAGCATCAAATAAATGAATAAGACTTTTAACAAGTGATATTTAAATATCTATTTCCAATTAAAAATTTCGTAACATTTTCTGATTTTGCATTATTTACTCTATATGCTAAGCTAGAGATAAAAATATAGCTATTTTAAAGTCCTAAATGTATATGCACATATTCAATATAAGAATATATGTAAATATACTTCATTTTGATACTTTTTTGTATAAAAATGTGTTTAAATACACTCTCGCAAGTATTCTTATTTTTTATTTAATTTTGTTTATTTATTGGATTATTTATATAATTCTTATAATTTTTTTAAACTTTTATGAAAGGTGGTTTTAAAATGGATTTTCTTATATCGTTAGTCGTCTCATTTTCTTCTCTTATAGTTGCAGGGATTGCTAATATTATAATTTCATGGTTAAATAAAAAAATTGGTGGTTTTGATAAGGAATATTATTTAAAAAGATACAATTTTTACAAAGGTTTGTATATTAAATACTGTGTAAAAAATTCAAATTGGAAAACAATATCTATTGATTTGAACAATGATTTTAAAAATCTATATGACAATCTATCAAATGATTTAATATATATTGGTCCTAAATTAAGAAATTATTTTCTTATGAATGAAAGATGTATATCAACAGAAACTGAAAAAATGAACCTAATAAACTTCGTTTATAAAAATAAGTTTCTTTACGGGTGGTATGTCTCTACAATTATTTCTGAAATATACAAAGAATATAATTATTGTTGTAATATTTTAGGATATAGAACATATAAAGGCTATTATTATATTGCTAATTCATCATTGATCATTTCAATTTTAACAATTACATTTCTTTATAGTGTTCCTAATTTACATGGTATTATCACAGATACTCAATATATATATTCTATCATTATATCAATTATATTATTTATTATTAGTATAGCTACATTTATTTTAAACAAAGATTATTTTGCAAGATATTAATTATAGTCTTTTAATACAATTACATACGCTAATAAATCAATTATTTTAAAAAGAGCTGAGATATTTCCCAATGTCATTAAGTTAAGACATTTTTAAGAGAATTTCTATATTTTATAAAATATAGGGGTTCTTTTTTTTATTATCTATTGACATAACCTTGATTTCGTGCGGCTTATAATGAATTTTTTTTATATTCATTATAAGCCCTTTTAGTAGGTGTATTTTTCAAAGGAGGATCTTATCTATGTCAAATAAAAATACTAAAATTACCTACTATTCCCCAAAGTGGCTTTCTCGTCGTTTGGATGATGTTATCGATTCTACTGTAGAGTCTATCGGATGTTTTTGTGTTGATCCGGTTTCTAATTTTACCAGAAGTCGTATTCTTACTCCAAAGATACTTATTAAATTTATTCTTGGATTACAGGCTCACTCTTTACCAGGTCAATGGTGCCAACTTAAAGAATGCATAATTCCTTAAGTTGACGCCATTGGGAACAAATTGGTCTTTAAATGAATCATTAAAAAAAGAGCACTTTCGTGCTCTTTGAACAACAATTCTGTTAGACTATTAGAGCAAAAGAAACTGCTCAATTAAAATACCATGTTAGCCATACAAATATGCAAAAGTTCATCAAAATCTTATTCTGCTACTTATTATGAGATAACTTTTTTTGTGAATTTCCAATTTTTAAATACCAACCAATTAAATATCCTACAATATATAATAAAATATCATTTATATCAAAATAACCTGCAAATGTGACTAAATGAAATATTTCCTTACAAATACTTAATAATAATAAAGCACATATACCTTGTTTAAAAGTAACTTCTTTTTTCATTATCATTCCAAAAGGTACAAATAAAAGTAATTTCAAAGCAACATTTTTTACAATAATATCTAAATTAATATCATAATTAAAATTAAATGGAATTAAGTTAGTATTTTGAACTATCTTGTCAAAGAATGGTAAAGAACCATTTATATCACTTACATTTCTTCCTAAAATATAAGGATATGCAAATAATAACACTATATATAGCAATATAATGATACGTATAATTTTTTTGTTTTTCATATAAATTCTCTCCTTTTATATTGCCTGGCCAGCTACTTACATTTTATGTATAGAATATTAAAAAATAAACATTTAAGGAATGAATGGTCTTAAATACTCATGGATGGTATTTTTTCATTCATTTAAATCATATATAATTAAATTGTAAAGTGAGGTGGTTATATGAAAGTTGCAATATTGGATGATAATATTTCATTTTGTAAAAGTTTAGAAAATTATTTGTCTAAATATCATTTTGATATTTCAATATACACAAATTATAACGATTTAAAAAATCATATAGATTCCTTTGAACTTTTATTTTTGGATATAGAAATGCCGAATATTAGCGGTATTGATATCGCCCAATCTTTATCATATAAACACCTTGATATCATTTTTATTTCAAGTCATGATGAAATGATCAAAAAATGTTTTAATAGAAATGTTGTTGGTTTCGTTGAAAAAAGCCATTTAGAAGAAATTGACGATATCATTTGTAGAATAATAAAAAAAGAACATCTAACAATTATAAAAGATGGTAAAGAATTTGATATATATTTTAATCAGATTGCTTATATTGAATATAGTTTACGTGATACCACTATTTATCTCAATAACAATTCTAAAATTAAGCTTTCTGAAAAATCCTTATCTTTTTTATCAAAAGAATTAGACGAACGTTTCTATCAAATCAATCGTAATATTATTATTAATTTAGACATGGAACCTATTTATAACAAAGGAACTGTTAAAATAAGCCACAATGAATTTCAAGTAAGTAGAAGAAATCAAAAAGATTTGAAAATTAAAATGTTAGAAAGGAGTATTTACAATGCTAGAAATATATAATTATGTTATTGGTATTCTTATAGGAATCTTATTTTCTTTCAGTAATCATAATGAATCAAAAATAATTATTATAAAAAACTGTTTAATAACAACTGTTATTTATGCTATTTCTATGAGTTTTATTAATGATTATTTTCTTTTAAGCTCTCTTCTAAAACTCATCTATTTTACTATATGTTTTATGCTGATTAGAAAATTGAATTTTTTTCAGTCATATTATAATTCTTTAATTATTGTATTATTTTATCTACTAAGCTATGTTTTCCTTATTTTTATGCTTGAAAATTCTACTCAGTTTTCAATTTTTTATTCGGCAAACATTGACTGCATTGCAATTTTTATGAGTTTAATGGCTTTCTATTATTTAAACGAATTATCATTCTTAAATAATTCAGTACAATTTAATATTTATGATCTTGTTCTTATAATACTGATTAATATCATACTTTTTATATTCATGTTCATTTTATCCTATAATTTCTTTATTAATAACTTAAATTATTATTTGGGTTTACTCATTTTAGGATTTCTTCTTTTATCAATAATTATAGTAGTTTCTCTTAATTACTGTTATATTCTCAAAAGAAAAGAAGATATAAATATGTCTATGTATAAAGCTCAAGTCCTTGATAAAGCTTATTATCAAGGACTTGAAATAGAAAATGAAGATTTAAGAAAATTAAAACATGATTATAAAAATCATTTACTTAATCTTAAGCAACTTATCGCATATCAAAATACAGAAGCTTCTTTACAATATATTGATCAATTAATAAATACAAATGTTACATCAAAAATGAATCGCTTCTGTAATATCTCTTATATTGATAGTTATCTAAACTCAATTGTAGAATCTTATGATAATATTAACTTTGATATTCATTCAACAGACTTATCACAGCTAAGCAATATGGGCTTTGATATTTTAATTATTCTAATGAATTTAATAGATAATGCTTTAGAAAATACATCTGACAATACAATAAATGTTGATATTGTCTATAATCATGACATAATTATTAAAATTTGTAATCATTCAATAAAAAATCCCATCAAATCATACTTTAAATCTTCCAAAGGTGAAAATCATGGATTGGGTTTGAAAATAGTTAATGATATTGTAATGAAATATAACGGTGAAGCATACGACAATTATGAAAAAACACTCTACTCTAAATATATAATTTTAAAAACAGGAGCTAAAACAAATGAAGAAATCAACATATAAATATCTTTTAACAATATATCTCATATTAATGATATTCATTTCATATATAAATCAAGGTATTAACAATATAGGTGGACTTTCGTATTTTGAAGCTATTTGTCATTCAACAAATTTAGTACCACTGCATAGCATTTCAATAAAACAATGTATTATTTCTTTTGTTCAATTTATGCCATTAGGATATCTTCTTCCAAGAGTTTTCTCTAAATTAAACTCAAACAAGAACTTTATCATATCATCATTCATAATTATAATTATATTCAAATTAGTAAAATTACTTACACTAACAGGATATTTTGATATTTCAAGCGTTTTTTTAGGATTTGTGGGTTCATATATAATTTATCGTATTTTGAAATAAATCTATAAAAAATAATATGCAACTTTAATTTTGTAAAAAATATGATATACTATAGGCGTAGTCATAAGACTAGCATTAATAGACTAAAGAAAAAGGAAGAACGGCAATTCTTCCTTTTTCACTATCTTGGATACTAGCATCAATAGACTTAAGCAGTTAAAACTACTTCAATATAAAAGCGGTAATAACTAGAATTAAATAAAGAATAATTAAATATTCCATTTAATCCTCTCTTAAAGTCACATCAATGCTAGTCTCCTAGTATGATGTTTAAACATGCTAGATCCTCCATAGGCACATAAGTGCTTAAAGATTATATCATAATAAAAGCCATAATACGATAAAATATGACAATAATAAATTTATAACAGGCTATTATTTCTTAAACTCCATACCCATAAATAGATTTACTATTTAAATTATAATTTTTTTCTTTTACCTCATCTTTGCTATTACCTTCTATAGTGAATACTTTTCCATTTTCAACTTTTTCAACAATACCTACATGATCTGTATGACCATCCTGTTGCCAATCAAAAAATATGATATTTCCTGTCATCGGTACATAAGATTTATCTTTCCATCTGTTATTTTTCTTATACCAATTTTCTCCATTTGTGCATAGAGAAAACTTTGGTACTGAGTTATCATCTAACATTCCACTTTCATTTGCACACCATGATACAAAAATGGCACACCAATTTACTTTTTTATTGAATCCATACCATGTCCAATATTTACTTCCACTTGTTGTTCCAACTTGTGACTTTGCAACTTCTACTATATTGTTATTTCCAATATGATAATACCTTAAAACATGTGCAACGTAATCAGGATCACCATAAACATTTGTTTTTAATTTTGCCTTCATTTCATCAGAAAACACCTTTGCATTTGCTCTAGTATATCCCCCAAAATGTTCATTTGCCCAACTTATATATCCGTTTCCATAATTATACCCTTGAAGGGCTAATGATATATGCTCGGTATCTCCACTTGAAGCTACTTTTGAATCATTTAAGCAACTAGCTAAATGTTGTATTCCTACCTTAATGGAATAATCAGCATCTGTTATTCCATTATGCACCCTTGGATATTTTTCATTAAATTCACATTCTGATGACTGCATAGGATCATTTCCCTTTCCTCCGCTTTCTTGCATCATTACTGCCTGTATCAAAGAAACATAATCACCAATCCCACTTTCTAACGCGTATTTTTCAATCACTGGTGTATAAGCTATTACTTCTGAATTAAGTCCTTCTACAGACGTATTTACACTAGAATCATCTGACAAAGCAGAAAATACTCCAATAAATAAAACAATCACTATTAGAATAATCATTCCTGTTCCATAAGAAATCAAATGATTCATGATTGCTATTGGCTTTTTTACAAAACTTATCAGCTTTTTTATAAAATCTATAATTTTATTACCTGAATATTTCATCGTGGTTGTTCCATTGAACTTATTTAATGATTTTCTATATTTGTTCAACATTCTTGATTGACTTATTGTCTGATTCGACAAAGTTTGATTAATTGTGTTCGATAAATTACCACTTGTTCTGGAATTAATTTTATTCTTAGCTGTTGATAATTTTATGTTTTTTAATTTGATATTACCCTTTTTTGTACTGTATTCTTTTATAAGCTTTTCATTTTTTCTTTTTTGGTTTCGATATTTCTTTATTTTTATTCTAGCACTAACAAGTGTTTTTTCACTTGTACCTTTGATTTTATTTATTGCATAATTTGACTCCTTATTTTCCTTTTTATCCTGTACATTATTTTTTGTATTAATACTTTGCTTTTTATTAAAAGAATCTAGCATCTTTTTCTTATCAAGAGTCTTAATATCCTTAATTGTTTCTTTTGTCTTAATATTCTTTATCATAAACAGTTATCAAAACTCTTATCTTTTCTAGATTTATAATATTCAGGATATCTTAATTTTATTGACTCCATAAAAAAAGAACTGTATTCACATGAAAACAGTTCATAAGGTGTTGAAACTTTTGCATTTTTTTCATCTACATAACCATTGAACAAATTGAAACCCATCAATGCTGTATTAATTGATCCTGAAGTATGCCATGATTTATCTAGTCCTGACAGTTTAATACTGTTCCTATTAAAATCATAAAGATCATTAATATGCTCTCTGCAATCTTTATCAATGGTTAATGTATAAAATAGCGATTGATGATAAACATCATTAATTCCACTTTTTTCTATAGCTAAATGATATGCTTTTTTATGTTCATTGTTAAAATACTTCATTATATTCCCCTCACTATCTTATTTTTTCTTTCATTTTATTTTTTATTGATTTTTCTACCGTCTTGCTTTCTAAATATTTTATTTCACTTTTTACAGACTTTTTATCTATATTATCCACTCGATGAATCATCTTTGAAGTTTTTGCAATCATTTTTTCTAAATTAAACAGCATTGAACGTGACGTTCTTTGAATAAAATTCATTTTATTCACTTCTGGTCTTTTATTAACTGGTGGCTTCCCCATAATAATTGCTCCGATATTTTTAAAATTCATCTTTGTATTTCTTAATTCATTAGTAACAGCATCACATTTAGTTATAAGTAGATGTGTTTTATTAACACATTTAAAAAGTGATCTATGGAATTTTCCAAGAGCCACTTTAAAATGTGAAATTTCAATCGTTTTGATAACTGCCTGTTTACCATGTTGTTTAAACTGATTCACATATTCTTTTACTGAAGATAAAATATTTGATTTTATATTACTTAATTGTTTCTTTCCATTATCTACTGTCTTTTTTATATCTTCAGTTATACTTTTCATAGTTTCTCGAATAGTTGGATTTTGTAATTGTTCTATTGTATTCTTTAATTCTAAGACTTCACTTGTCATATAATCTATTTTCTTTTCCATATTTGAAATATAATCCAGTAATTCTTTAGTTTCATTTATTTTATTTTCTTTATGTTCCTTATAAAGTATCTTAAAATATTCACTAATGTAAGGATCATTGTATATTGCTGGCAATTGTTTATCCATAATGGTTTCTCCCTTCATGAAATGCGAAAAGATATGTATTCATATCCTTTCGCTTATATTTAATATTATTTATTTTTTTCTGATGGTTTTGTTGACATCAATTTATATAACAATGTATTTTTTGGAAATCTATTTATAAAAGGTACGATGTTTCCACCATACTTAATAAGTCCACACCCTGATTGTGCATTAGTTATATAACTTAACTGCTCATCAGAGATATTCAGTAATTTCGCAAGCTTTTCTCTATCTTGATATGATTGATTTAACATAACAACAAACTCACTGTTAGAAAGCATCGTACTTGCCTGAACACTATCTAACAGATATTCAACATTTTGTGTAATTCCAATAGGATAGCCATCTCTTTTTCTAAATTGTCTCCATGCCGAATTAAAGAAAGAAGCACTCTCTTCATTTTCAAAAACCACATGAAATTCATCAAGAATGATGTGTGTCCTTTTACCTTTTCGCCAATTTTCATTAACACGGTTAATCATTGCGTCTGTGATTACTAATAGCCCCATTGTCTTTAATTGTTTTCCAAGCTTAAAAATATCATACGATACAATTCTGCTTGAAGTATTTACATTTGTTTGGTGTGCAAATGCATCCAATGATCCATCTGTAAACAGTTCAAGTTTCAAAGCCAAACTTCTTGCTTCTATTTCAGGTTGTTCTAACAGTTTCTCTCTCAACGTAACAAGTGTAGGCATTTTTCTTGTTCGATAATAATCCTGAAATACCAAAGTTACACATCTATCAATAATTGACCTGTCTACTGGTTTAATTCCATCTCTATCCAACTGTTCAAATAAAGACATGATAAATTGTGACTTATCTCCAACTGGATTACCACTATCACCATAACCTTCCAGCATATCCATTGCATTAATATGATTTTCACTTCCTGCTGCAATCGTTATAACTTCTCCTCCCAACTCTTTAACTAAAAGCGAATACTCTGCTTCTGGATCACAAATTATAATATCATCTTGAGTTGCAAGAGCTAAAAATACGATTTGTTCCTTTGTTAAAAAGGATTTTCCAGAGCCGGGTACTCCTAACTGAAAGGCATTAGGATTCATCAATTTTTCTTTATTGCACATAATTAAATTATTTGTAATAGCATTTTGTCCAAACCAAATGCCTCCATCATCAACAACTTCCTGTGCTCTAAACGGTATAAAAACAGCCATGCTTTCTGTAAGTAATGTTCTTACAATATTTAGCTTATTTGTTCCAATTGGTAAAACACTTGATAGCCCATCTAGCTGTCTACTTGCAAAAAACAATATATCCAATTCACACATATACTTTCTTGCAATCGCCATAAGTGCTTCTGTATCATTATCAAGTTCTTCTAGACTATCAGCTAAATGAACGATTGTCATACAGCCCAACATCATACGTTGATCCCTTACTGTTAAATCATCTAAAAATTCTTTGCTCTCTTTTCTTTGAAGTTCCATATCATAAGGAATTACAGCACTGAAATTGTTATTAGCATTCTGTCTTCTTTGCCAATTTGTGATATTAGTTTCAACACCGAGCCATTTTCTTTCAACTTCTTTTACTGCCTCGTCTGTTGGAACTGTAATAATATCCATTGAATACATAAGATTTTTATTTAATGAACAAAGTTCTGAAATAAAACTGTCTTTTACATATCTTGCATACTCACTTAAATACATAACTCTTCCATACTTATCTCCTAATTGAAAATATTTATCATGAAACTTTGGCATTTGTGGACAGATAGCATCTTTAAAATGATGTCCCTTTCTCATTGAAACATCCATATCAAATGAAAACTGTTCTTCATGTCCATTTCTATAAAAATCATGAAGAATTTTTAATCTTTCAATAGCATCAAGTTCTTCTAATTGAGAACCCAATTTAGAAAAATGAGATGATAATTCCACAGTTACCCTTGAAAAGAAATTTCTTGCTTCTTCTACATTCTTTTTAAAGGCAGTTATTGTTATATACTTTTCTTGAATAATTCCATCTGCTCCAGATACTTTCTCTAATAACATATCATTGTATTCTTTTCGATATTTATCAAGATGATCATTTCTTAATGGAATTAAAATCTTTTCTTTAAATTCTTTTATATTAATTTTTCTATTATTGATTGTAATCTTTGTCATTGTTGAACTGTCTAATGAATTAAGCAATTCACTATAATTCAAAAATAATCCAACCTTTTCATCCTTTGAAGCAATTGAATAATTAATATCCTTAAACCTATATGTTTTAGAATACTTGTTCTTAGAACAAAAAATACCATCTTTATAGATGGTATCAATATCAATTAGATCCTGTGCACTTTTGGGAACACTTATTTTTTCTTTGTTTTGCTTTTTCAATCTTTCGTAACTTTTTATCATATGGATCAATAGACTCCTTTCTTTTAATTTCTAAAAATTCTTTTAAATATTCGTAATATAAATTTTGTGGTTTAAATATCAAATTATGCTGTTTAATCAATAGTGAGCGGATCGCACATATAACAATCTGTTCAGCATTCATTCCTTGAAATCTAATGAATCCAAGTGCTGCAAATGGTGCAGCTGAAATCATACACAACCAACTTGTTATCTCCATTCCTAAATGATCAATGAATAAAAAATAAAATATAACTGCCATTACACACGCTAAAAAAGAAAAAAAGCATTGTCTTAGGGATAATCCCAAGAAAATGCCTTCTGTATATTCTCTTATCTCTTTATTAATTTTTACTTCCATATTACTCCTTCCTCTTTTTTCACAAATAAAAAGCAAGAGGAAATTTCTCTTGCCATTAACTCTTTACTTATCTAACCATTGATAATCTTTTCTATAATCAAGTATATAATCAACGTATACAACATCTTCTTGAATTTGATATAAAATCAAATACCATTTTTTTATAAACATTTTTCTATATTTGTTTGGTGGTATATATTCTTCGTTAAAAAAAGGATAGCGTTTGGGCATTTGCTCTAATGATCGTATACCATCAATAACCGCTTTTTTTTGTTTTGTTGCTGCATCAGCACTTACCTTAGCAATAAAAGCAATATTTGATGCAAGCATATTTTTTGCCTTTTCTGAAATAATTACTTTATATTTCTCATATTCCATTTTCTATACTCCTGAAATAATATCATCAAGGTATTTATCTAATTCATCAATTGTATACCCTTTATTTCCTGCCATTCTATCTTCTTCTACAGAAAGAAGTTGTTCACGTAAATCTAACATTTTTTCCCTACGACTAAATGTCTCCATATCCATAACAACTAAATCACCTTCACCGTTTCTTGTGAGATATACAGGTTCTTGACTTGTCCTACAAAGATCTGCAATTTCATTATAATTTTGTCTAATTGCTGCAGATGGACGAATATTCATAATAAGCACCTCCAATATAGTAATATTCTAGTAATATTATACCCTTATAATACTATATATTCAACATTTTAGATTAAAGTATTACAATCCCATCATTTCTTTAACTATTCGATCTGACATTTTTACCGTACCAACTAAAATCAACATATTGAAAATAAGCTCTCCAATGTAGCTCCATAGCATGGAAATTGCACTCACTTCACTGTCTACAACTGGTGGTGAACCTGCAAATTGTGAAAAAATAATACAGGCTAGAACTATAATTGCTCCTTCTAGACATACACCCACATAAGACTTAATAAATGTTATCGCTACTGACTGTGTACTTTCTCCTGCAGCAGTAGAAAGTGGCACAGGAGAAATGGCCGTATACATATACAATTTAAAGAAACGACCATAAACAGTAAGTATGAGGACAAAGGACAAAATCGTAATGAAAATGCCACCTAAAAGTGTTACCGCCCAAACAGGTATACTTTCCAAAAAACCACAATCCTCTACTGCATCTATGATTTCTTGAGGAATAGTAGTAGATGTTGCTGTTCCAACACCTACTGTTGTCATAATTTGAGAGGTTATACCTTGCACTATTTCAAATAATTTTGTCATTAATTCCATTCCATAAACAACCAGACCTCTTGCAATTGCAAACCTTAAAAACAAACGAATTGCCTGCTCGGGTCGCTTTATCTCGTTTAGATTACTGCATGTCTTTACCATTCCTACTGCAAAGAAAAGAACAAGAAGTGCAAGTCCAATAGCTTGCAAACCTCCATGTATCTTCACAATCACATTCCAAATATTTCCGCCTTTAAAGTTTTGAGGTGTCTGTGTTAGTAACAACCATATTTCTGCGAGTTTCTCATTCCATGTATTGATTGCGTTTGTTAAGTTATCAATAATACTACCCAATATCTATCACCTGCCTTACCCATTTAAAATCACTATCCTGTAATTGTATTTAAAATTTCTTTTGCAAAGGTAATGACGATACCTCCTGCTACAGTTAAAAATCCATTTGCTCTTTGAGATGGATCATGACTTTTTAAACTTAATCCTAACTGTACAATTCCAAACCCTAAAATGATCATTCCAATAGCTCTAATTAAACTAAAAACAAAAGTTGAAAGATTATTAACAACTGTTAATGGATCTCCATCTGCATAAACTTGAATTACCTTGAAATTCATTAAAAAGATATTGAGTGCATAAACAAAAAATATCTTCATTGTTCTTTTGTATTTTTTTAAATATTTTCTCATTTGTTTTTCTCCCTTCAAAATAAAAACAGCTCTATTTCTAAAGTTGCTTTCCTATTTACTATTTAATTGTTTAAAATAGTTGTCCATATCTTCATCACTTAATAATTCATATTCTCTATCGCTCAATAAAATATTTTGCCAGTCATCAATTGAATATTTGATTTTACCATGCAAATATGGTTTTGCATTTCCATCCGTAGTTTCATTTATTCTTGGATGTTTCAAAATATCATACTTCTTATCAAATACAGGTCGTTCTCCTCTAATAAAAAGCAATCCATAATCATTATCTAATAATCTAACCTCATCTGGTGTAAGTAATTCTCTTCCAGCCTGTTGATAATTTGTTGAATAATTCCCTGACCTCCCACTTGATTTACCGTAAGTATTTGTATCAAGTGTCTCTTTTCCCAAATATTCTGACATGAATTTGTGTGTACTCTGTTCATTACCACCCAAATAGTATAATGTATCACAATTCCCTACGATACTTTCCCAACTGTCTTTATAAAGTCCTTTGATTTGAGCAAGATTCTGTATAATGATTGAAACAAAAATAAGTCGTGATCTCATTGTGGAAAGTAATTTATCAAATTCATCTGGTAAAGCAACATTCGCAAATTCGTCCATAAGAAAATGTACGGGCACTGGTAAAGCACCACCGTGAACAATATCCGCTTGATAATACAACATTTGGAAAAGTTGTGTATAAAGCATACCGATAAGAAAGTTGAATGTTGAATCATTGTCTGGAATAACTGCAAAGATTGCAGTTTTTCTTTCTCCCACCAAATCAAGTTCCAACTCATCTGTTGCAGTTAAACTAGCAATACTTTCCAAGTTAAAAGCTGATAAACGCACACCTACAGAAATAAGAATCGATTTAGCAGTTTTCCCTGCCGCCTGTTTATAAATCTTATATTGCTTGAGAGCTAATGAATTTGGATTTCTTATTTCCAATCTTTCAAACAATTCATCTAGCGGACTTTGATATTCTTCATCATCTTCTTTTACTTCAGCAGCTGCAATCATTTCCATCACCATCGTGAAATTTTGTTCTTCTTCTGGTGCTTCATGTAAAAGATAAAGACAAAGTGCTTCTAATAAAGCTGTTTCCGATTTTTCCCAAAAGGGATCATTTGTTTGACTACCTTTAGGTGTAGTATTTCTTATAAGATTGGTTATAAGCTTTAAAACATCCTTATCATCCTTGATATAGCGAAACGGATTATAACAATGTGATCTGTTCATATTGATAAGATCAACAACTTTGATAACATATCCTTCTTTTTCTAAAAGATTTCCTACATCTCTAAGCTGTTCACCTTTTGGGTCAAGAACCACAAAAGATGTATTGCATTGCATCAAATTAGGCTTACCAAAAAAGCGAGTTTTCCCTGCTCCACTTCCACCAATAACTAAAGTATTTAGGTTTCTTCTATGTCGTCTGCCATCCAGACCAATACGAACATTCTGCGAAAGTATCTTATTGGAATAGTAATCCTTTTCAGTATATTTTTTATTAACAGCTTTATTATTCGCCCATTTTGCCGAACCATACTCCTCATTTCTTCTATAATTCTTCCTGTTATAGTAATAAGTCAAGTATGAAAAAGAATATATTGATTCAGATATCAAGATACATTTAAGAGTATCCTGACATAATTCAAAAGAAAAAGGGCTATTCATTGCTTCATTTAAGTAAATGATTGCATCAAATAGTCCCTTATGGATGCAAGGAGCAACAAGAACTGAAAGCCACGCTATAAATACTGCTCCTACAAAATAAAAAACAAGTTCAACCTGTTTATCTTTCCTCATATGATTTTTTTGATTTGGATATATCAGCTATTGCTGCCTTGTCCATAATCGATTCAATATAATCATAATCCTTATTTTCTTTTATTTGCTTGTCTCTTAAATTTCTTAAAGCAGTAATAATTATTCTTCTTTCAAAGTCCGTTACTCTAATCAAAACCGTTGGTTCTTTATTCTTAAATAACCCCATTAACGTTCTTCTCCTCTGCTTACACTATCTCTTTCTTGTTGCAATCTATAGATTCCTCTTTCAGCTCGATTGCACACTTCATCTGCAATACTTTTAATATTGCTTAATTCCTCTTTAGTATCTCGAGAATCCATTCCTTCAAAATAATTTTTTACTTCATTTGCAAAATCAACGTTTGAAACTGGAATGTTCAATTTTTTACAAAGAATATAGGCAGCACTTTTTACCATAAAGGCATCCTCTGTTCTGTCAACATTTCCATATTGGCTTTCAAATTCTACATAGCAATATTCCCTTGCTAAACCCTCCATTAAATCTGTCGGACTCATCCCGTCTGCATAGTAGATCATTTGATTATCTGGCGAGTATTGTACTAGCGAACCATTTTCAGTGTTGTCAACCATTTGCATTTTAACAGGTGATTGATAAACTAAACCGCTGATGATTTCTCTAACAGACAAATTTTGTTTTTTCATTCTGTATGGTCTGTTTAATTGAGAAATATCAAAAACATATTTAACATCATAGTTGGTTCTTATCACTCCATCATTTCCTTGATATTCACCTTTAGGTTCTAATATTCCAATTCCTTTTACTCCTTTTTTTACATACTTTTTTTCTTCTACCCAACGATTATTATCTTTTAACAGTGTTGCCTGTGGACATTGTGCCATGACTAAGAGTGTATTGGTAACAGTATAACCAAATTTTGATTGCATTTCTAAATAGTTCAGATAATTTTGTGGAGAAGAAACAACTTCATGTGTTTGCTTCTCAGCCATATCATAAAGATTCTGCCTTTTTTGTTGTTTTTGTTTGGCATATTCCTCTGGAGGAATTCTAGGTTTTTCTTCAATTTTCTCATTAGTTGCATTGTTTAATAAATTATATATATCACTCATATTTTATCTTACCTTTCTTTTTATCTTTTTCTTACGTTGAGGCTGTTTATGACGTACCTTGTTTCTTTGTCTAACTGTTTGTTTAGGTTTAACCTTTTTATTTCTATTTTTTATCTCATCTAGTTCTTTTTTTACTGATGGTCTTTTATTGATACCTTCCTCCATTGAGATATGCTCGAACTGATTTTCGCCTCTCGTTTTCGTTCGAGCCATAGACGGGTTTTGTTCTTCTTTCATTGAATCCAATAAAGAAGATACCAACTCATCATGTTCTTTTTCAGTTAATGGTTTGACATCTTTGAATTCATCAGGCTGTTTTGCAAGCGCTGCTTTTCTCATTGCTTCAGTATCAATAGTTGCAAGTTCATATTTATCTACGATCCTGCTGATTTTTGCTGCATCTTCAGCTCGTACCATAATGTCGCATATTCCATCCGTATTATTTCTTTCTTTTAATACAGAATAAAGAACACCATAACGTTTTGCTTCTTCACAAAACTTTTTCAAATCTGAATGATGTACAGCAAACACTTTAAGTTCCTTTCCAGATTTCAACATATTAGCTAGTCTTGTTTTTCCTTTAACCTTTTTCTTATCTGTTAAAATTGCATAAAGTGTTACTGCTAAAGATTTAGAAGCCATTCCACCTGCCTTTAAAGCTACATTAGCTGCCATTTCTATTCCCTGCAATGTCATCCTCACTGCTTGATCAGCTGTTTCTCCGCCAGCATTCATAAAGTTCCTCCTTCCTTAATAATTTCTTTTTCGTTCTTTTGAATTTCTTTCTTGTACTTTATTTTCTTGTTCCTTAACTGTTTGCAATTTATCTTTAATCTTTAAGGAACGTTGTTTGATACCTTCACATAATTTCACCTCCTTTCGATAATCCTTTATTTCTTTTGAAATTGTTTCGATATCTTTTTGAATCATTTCTTTTCTTTCAAGATTTCGGCATCTTTTGACCTTGTTATAAAGGCATCTTCTTTCCTTAACTAACTTTTCAATTTTGTTGCTTATTTCACTTTCATAATTTTCCAAATCCTCGATCGTATTGATTTTCTTTTTGCATAGAAAAGTTGTTTCTTCAGTAATCCTGTCCATATATCTAAGATCCTCCTTAAAAATAAAATGTACCTTTCTTCTAGAAGGTACATTTTTAGGGATAATTCCCATTCGATACATATAATGGAAATACAATGCCTTTATTCCTGTTATCTTTTTTGCCTTTTTGATATTTCCATGATATTGATATTTACTTTTGATTCGTGTTCTTTTTTCAAAATACAGATCCTGTTCAATGATTCTTTTCTTGATATTTTCTTCACTGTATGTTCCATCATCTCTTACTTTATAAAGTCTAAAAAAACGAGGTGCTCCGGGTGGTTTGACTGCAATATGTTTTACATTTGTTTTCACATCATATCCAATAGACTTGAGATATTGTAAAAACTGTGTGAATGTTCTTGATGATGCAATAGCACGTTCAAGATCATCTTCTATAAGCGTTCTTCGTGTAGGTTTTTTCTGTTTTTTTGCTTGCCATTCAGAATAGTGCACTCCCTTTTTAGGATCTATGATTACATTGAGTCTATACTTTTCACAAAGTGCATCCGACAATCTTCTCATTCTGTCATAGTCAGAATGCTTATTTAAAAATCTTTTGTACGTTGTCCATGAAACAGAATTTATAACAAAGTGATTATGAAAATGTTTCTTGTCTGTATGTGTGCAGACCAATACCTCAAAATCATCTCCCCACATCTGATGGGCAAGTTCTAATCCAATTTGATGTGCTGTTTCAGCAGTAACCTCCCCTGGTAAAAAAGACTGATACGCATGAAATGCTAGAACACCATCCTCCTTGTGTGCATTCCTTTTTGTCTGTTCCATTTGCTGAAGAACAGTTGAGGGATGACAATTTAAACCACTGACATAAAGTTGTCTTTCAGTTTTATCATCATTGACAGCATAATCAATAACATTCTCAAGTCCTTCATATTCATAACCACTATCCGTTTCTTTTGTCTTAAGAGGATTGGAAGCATAATTTAAAACCCTGTCCAAATTATCCTTAACTGCCCATATACTTGTTGTAGCCATTTTACTTTTCCATCCTTGTAGGCTCAGTAACATTGCTTAATATTAATTGAACATTTTTTTCAAGTTCTGAACAGTTTCTCTTGTATTTTAAAATATCAATTGTTCCAGTTTTATAACCAATAACTGCAATTTGATTTAAGTTATTACCTATCATTCTCAACTGCTTGATAATTTCCTTGACGTCATCACTGATCCTTGGTGCTGGAACATATCCACTTATCAATGTACGAATATATTCTTCTCTTGACAGTCCTGTTTTCTTAACACACTCATTTAAATTTTCTAATTCAATAAATGATAATCTTACTTTTATCTCTTTATTTCTTTTGATCTTGTTCAATTTTATCTTCTCCATTTCCTGCAGGGTCTTAGGGATTGTCCCTAACAAGCTGACTTTGGGTACAAAAGTCCTTGCTTGCTACAAAAGTCATCAATAGGATAATACTTCTATTTAATGAATTTATTATCCTACTGGAAAACTATCTTTCCTTGTCAAAAAGTTTTTTCTTGACCTCAAGAACATCAAATCTTAAGTCCGTTATATTTTCATCACTAAGTATTACATCTTCATTTTTATACTTTTCTCTTACAGCATTAATTGCCTCATTTTTAGAATGAGCTTTCACTGTTTCTTGATGCTGTAATACTTCTGTAATTTCAACAACATATTCCTTCATTATTTTCTCCTTGTATAATAAAAAGTCATGAATTTATATTTCATGACTTCGACTTTTTATCATAATTGTTATTTATATAATATTTTTTTCTTTTGAGAATCCGTTAACATTGAATGTAAAACAATTTCTTTATTTTGTTTTAAATAATTATTTGCAATATTTTCTAACATAGGTTCAACAATCACATACTTATAATCACACGTTAAAATTTTTCCTGTTTCATTTACTTTAAACTCAGCAAACCTATCTTTTCCAATTCCGACTTTTAATGCCAAATCAACTAGCACGTATCTATCTCCATTTGAAGAAGGCTCAAATACTATTTCTTTTAAACACTTGCTTAAAAATATTTCATAATCAAGGACAGTAATACATGCCATATATCTTGAATTATTTATCATATTTACTAATAACTTTTCCATATGTGCCTCCTTCTACTAAAAAGATTAGAACAGTTTATAATATTCGTTAATTAAATTCAACCCTTTTTCAATCAATTCTCTTGCTTGTGCAATATTATCAATAACTGCTGTATCAACATCATCAGCAGACCAATGCGAATATCGATGTCTTACTGAATTATAATTACTATAAAATTTATTTAAGAAATATAATTGGTCTTTAGAAAGTTTATCCTTTGCTGAACTGTTACATTCATAAACACCTATAGCTTTTTTTTCAAAATATCCAAAATTATTTGTACCATTATCGCGCGTAGTTTTTAATCCCATTTTAGCATTTAAAATTTTATGAAGATAATACTCATAACTTCTAAATATTGGGGTAACTAAACAAGTATAATCGGGCATATATCCTGTCAACATTGTATTATAAATTGCAGATAGCAACGTTGAATATATTTTATCATTATATTTATCTCGATAGTTTGGTAACATTTTTTCAAATTGTTGCTCTAATTCTTCTTTCTTTACAGGTAATGCATGATATGAATTTAGCGTTTCAACAACAGTTTGCCCATTTGTTAAAAAACTAATTGATGTTGCAATTATTTTTTGAAATAAAACACTCTGTTTTCCTTGAACATAAGATTTTTTATTTTGATAAATATTAATAGATACTTTATTTTTTTTATCAGAAATTACTAATCGTGTTTTTGTATCACTGATTACATTTTCTGCAATAATAATTGATTCCACACCCTTTTCTAAGGATTCAGCTTCACTATTAATATAATCAACAATTTCCTTCCAATCTTCAACAGTGTGTCCAACAAAGTATACAGATCCGTCTTTATATGTTTTATGTCCTTTGGCTAATATAGAATTTTTTGCTAATCTATCAGCTTCCTCATTAAAATATACTCCAGAATGAGCAGAAATCTTCACAAATTCAATATCTATAATTTTCATTTTTTCTTGTATTTTTTCAGAATATTTTTTTGTGATTTCCTTTTTAGCTTTCCATTCTCCTGTAACCCATTTTTCTATGCCTTCATAATCATAATAAATTGAAATATGTTTTATATTATTATTTGTTGCAACATCTAACGCTTCTTCTACGCCCTTTAATTCTCCAACAACATTTCTTAATTGAATTAAATCCTTATCTTTTTTTCCATCAAAAGAATTATAATATGAGGATATTTCTCTTCCTTTTCCAATAATAATAACTCCAAAGCCTACCTTTTCCGCTTCTTTATTATAACTACCATCAACAAATGCGATAATCTCATCATCTGATAAGTTGTTAATTTTTTCTTCTATATCAGTATTAATATCCTCAATAGACGAATTATTTTTAGATACCTCTTGTTCGTTAATACATTCATCATTAATATAATTTTCAGCATCTGTTAGATTAGTAAAGGATTTATATTTCGCACCTGTATAACCCTTTACTTGTTCATTGCATTGGTCCCATGTTTGGTATACTCCAGGGTTTTTTCCTATTTTCACAGCATAAAATTTATTATTTGCCATATTGAACCTCCTTGAAAATTTATTACTTTAATAATGAATATTATAACACATTCTCGAGATATACTCATTATTTAATAAAATAGTTCAAAATCATATTTCTATTTCACTTTTCTTTTTTATCTTTCTTATCAAAACTTCATTGACATCTTTCATTTTTTTAGGTCCTTTATCATAAATTTGATAGCTTTTACCTAAAAGATAATTGATCTTTGCAATACTGTTTTTTCCTGCCTTATCATTATCCAAATATAGATTTAAAACTTTAATTTGTGGATTGATTGCTAAAAATTTACCTAAGGCAATAGGCAATTCACTTTCCTCAATAGAATTACCTATTGCTGTTACTCCTGATAAAGAAAGATAATTGTTCTTTTTCCAATTCCTTTTATGCAGCTTCTCTAAAGTTTGAAAAGACATAAGGTCAATTGCACTTTCAAAGATATTTAAAACATCACTTTCTTTATTTACCAATTGAAAACTATATTCCTTATTACTGTTAAATACGTCTACCTTCCAATCACCATCTGTTGCTCTTTTTGAAGCATAACGTTCTATTCCTTTTTCATCATATCCTACAAAGACAACAGAGTGATCATAACTACACTCATAGATCATTCCCTTTTGATAATAAAATTGAATAACTTGTTTATCAATTTTTCTTTTATTTTTTAGATAGTACATCATTTTTTTATTATCTTTTGAAACGGGTGGCAATTTGAAAATACCATTGTTCGTTTTTGAACATCTGTTTACATGATAAACAGGAGGACTATCTCTTATACATTTATCAACATATTTTACAGCCTCATAATAGTTCATACCTTTAACATCCATTAAATAACTGATTGCACTTACCCCACCTTTTCCTTGAGAAAACCATATCCACTTTCCATTAGAGATAACCAAAGAGGAATGCGTTGCCGTTCGGTATTCTTTTTTTCCAGATTTAACAAGTTCACTTGGCTCATAATTATACAGATAAGTAAATACATCCAACTTTTGTAGTTCTTGTGCCTCCTCATCTGTGTAAAACTTATTTGACATACTTATCGCATCCTATTTACTTTTGATTTACGATCAACACCTGTATCGTTTTTTTGAACAGAAGTATCTGGAATATTTTCTTTCTTATCTAAATCAAGTTCTTTATTGATTTTGGACAGTTTCTTTAAGGCATTATTCAATTCATCTTCTTTTTCAAATGGCTTTTCTACTTCAAGTTCAGCATTATGCAACTGTTGCAATGTATTTTGAAGAAGTTCCCTTTCCACTTTTAAACTTTTTGGAATATTTTCAATAGCATTATCAATTCTTGTAAGATTTCCATAAACATCATTTCCTAATTCAACAGGATAATAAAGTTCTTTCTTTAAAGACATGATGTAATATTGACTTAAACTGTTGAACTGAATGTACAAATCAAATCCTCTATACTCCCCAATATATTTTTTATCCTGACCATCATATCCCTTGCAGGCAAGAAGTATTGCATTTCCTGCCTGTTTTTTATCTACTATCAACATATCCTTGATTTTTATTTGCTGAAACTCTTTTTGAGGTTTCAAATCTTTTATATCATTTTCTAACCCTTCAATCCTTGTCTTAATGGATTTAATCTTTTGTGGATAATATTTAATAATTCTATCTTCTAAATCATATTTTTGAGAGAGATAGTTTGCTTTGGCAAGCTTTAGTTTGGATACTTTTGTATCAAGCTCCATCTTTTCTTTCACTTTGGGATTTCCACTCGCTAGTGCCTTGATCTCTGCATAAGAAAGTGAAGCCTCATCTATATCTTCTGCACTTCTTACAGGAGATTTGCTTGTCATAATTTGCCCTATGAATTTTTGTTTATTTTCAACCAACTGATATAGATAAGCATCAAATGTACCTTCTGTTACATAACGATAAATATAAACATCCTTATTTCTATTTCCTTGTCTTACGATTCTTCCTGCACGTTGCTCCAAGTCCGAAGGTCGCCAAGGACAATCCAGATCATGTATTGCTATCAAGCGTTCTTGTACATTTGTTCCAGCTCCCATTTTACCTGTCGAACCTATCAGAATTCTCACTTTACCTTCTCGAACCTTAGAAAAGAGTTCCTTTTTTTTAACATCTGTTTTTGCATTATGGATATATGCAATTTCACTTTCAGGAATTCCCTCTTCTAATAATTTATTTCTAATTTCATCGTAGACATTGAATACATCATTACGAGGAGTAGACATATCACAAAAGACAAGCTGTGTACTTTTTTCTTCCGCTGTTTCATGATATATCTTCAATATATTTTTAATACAGACATTGACCTTGCTATTTTTATTTTCTGGTAAAAGTTCATTGATAAGCCTTTGATCAAGTGCCAATTTTCTTCCATCGTTCGTAATTTTAAGCATATTATCCTCATGTGGATCAACTGCTCCATCTCTAATTTTTTGAGCACGTTCACCTAAGCTTTCAACAAGTTCTTTTTGAATATCAGAAGGTTTAACTGCCACATTTTGGTAATGAGCATTAGGAACAGGAAGATTCAACATATCAGCAGTCTTAATATCTGCTACTTCCTTGAACATATTAATTAATTCAGGAAGATTGAAGAATTTAGAAAATCGAGTCTTCATCCTGTATCCAGAGCCTTCAGGGGCAAGTTCAATGCTCGTACTTGTTTCTCCAAAAGTAGAAGCCCAGCAATCAAAATACTGAAGATTATGCTTAACTAAAGTGGAATACTGCAAATAACGCTGCATCGTATACATTTCCGTCATCGAGTTGGAAATAGGTGTTCCTGTTGCGAAAACAACTCCTTTTCCTCCTGTAATTTCATCCAAGTACCTACACTTCAAATAAAGATCTGAAGATTTTTGTGCATCTGTTGTAGAAAGTCCTGATACATTATTCATCTTTGTAAATAGAAAAAGATTTTTATAAAAATGTGCTTCATCAACAAAAAGACGATCCACTCCTATTTCTTCAAAAGTAATTAGATCATCTTTTCTATCATTCTTATTCAGTTTTTCGAGTTTTGCTTTTAACCCTTTCTTGGTTCTTTCTAACTGTTTGATTGTAAATCTTTCTCCATTGTTTGCTTTTAAAGAACTTATTCCATTTGTAATTTCTTCAATTTCATTTTCAATATTCATCTTCTGTCTTTCGATTGACATGGGTATTTTTTCAAATTGTGAGTGTCCTATGATAATAGCATCATATTCACCAGTTGCCATTTTAGAAAACAACTTTTTTCTATTTTTCTTTTCAAAATCTCTTTTTGTTGCAACTAGAATGTTGGCACTTGGATAGAGTTGCAAAAATTCTGCTCCCCATTGCTCAACTAAATGGTTGGGAACAACAAACATTGGCTTTTGTGCTAAACCTAATCTTTTTAATTCCATACATGCTGCCGTCATTTCAAAAGTTTTCCCTGCCCCCACTACGTGAGCAAGAAGAACATTTTGACCATAAAGGATATGTGCTATGGCGTCTTTCTGATGTTTTCGTAAAGTAATTTCAGGATTCATTCCCGGAAACTCTAAATGATCACCATTATATTCACGGGGTCTTATGCTGTTGAATAATCGATTGTAAATCTGTGTTAATTCTTCACGTCTTTGAGGATCTTTCCAAATCCAATTATTGAAGCTTTCTTTGATTGTATCCTGTTTTTGTTGAGCAATCATCGTTTCCTTTTTATTAAGAATTGCTTGTTTATTACCGTCATCATCATATTCATAATCAAATATTTTTGTCTGTTTCAAATTAAGACAATCTTCCATCAATCTATATGCGTTTGCTCTTGAAGTTCCATAAGTCTTATCAGCTTTTACGCTTTCTTTATCCATATTCTTTGCACTGATATTCCAATTAGCATTATAAGAAGAATAAGAAAGCTTCGTATAGTTTCTTACCCAGCTAGGTGTATCAAGCAATTCATAAAGAAACTGCTGATAGATTTCTACTGGAATCCAAGTTGCCCCGAGTCTGACCTCAATTTCACTGGCTGTAAGTTCTTTAGGCATTGCCTTTTCTAAAGCCTCCACATTCTTTTGATACTTTGGATCAATTGCTGCTGACATTTTGGCTACTTCTAATTTTTCTCTGATATTTCCACTAAGGTATTCATCAGCTGTTACATATTCTTCCTGTTCTTCATTTAAAACACTAGGGACTTTAAATATGATACCATCTAAATCTTTTTTGATTTTTTCATTACTTATGCCCGTCAATTCACTCATATAATTAATGTCGACTTTTGCTTTTTCACTTAAAGACACCATCAATGCCTCATTAGCTGTAGCAACATTGTTAAACTCTTTCTTTTTACGAATCGTTCTTTGAGTAAACATGGCTGCTTTAGATTTTAAAGTTCCATCTTCGTTTAAATTTTCTAAAGAACATAAAAGATAGAACGAACTGTCTTCTCTAAATGCAATGGTATTACCTCGACTGTTGAGCAAACCATATGCTTGAGTAAAAACATCATAGTAATCATTCAATTCTCTTTGCTTTTTAGCAATCATTTCCTCTGGATAATCTTCACTTTGATAGGTAATCAAATCTCTGACAGTATCACGTATTCTAATCATGCCTTTTATTCTTTTAAATGTTGTATCACCAACATCAACTTTATTCATTAAAGAATTTTCTCTGTAATAGACCTTATCACCTATAACAGTATAAGAATAATTTCTTATCTGCGGATCAGCAGGTATATTTTCAATCTCATTTTCATTTTCTTCCACAATATCAACTTCATCTATATGACCTTTGATATTATAGATAGCTTTTTCAAATGATTCATTGAGAGGTTCATCATATCCTACGACCGTTATATCCTCTCTGCCATACATTGCATGTGTTTTTTCAATTGTTCCTAAGATCATTTCAGGGTGATCAATATAATATTGATTGATGACATATCCTTCTTCTGTTATCCCTGTTGAAACCCAATCATCATCTTTTAAAACAGGACGCTCTCTTTTTTGAAGAAACAGAATATCACTGACCGCTTTTGTATCACCAAAAGCATCATTAGGTAAACGGATGGCACCTAAAAGTTCACATCTTTCATTGATATATCTTCTTACATTGCTGTTTCTTTTATCCATTGTATAACGTGAAGTTACAAAAGCAATAATTCCATTTGGTCTTACCTTGTCGATTGTTTTTGCAAAAAAGTAATCGTGAATATTGAAATTCAACCTATCATATTTTTTATCTACGACCTTAAAGTTTCCAAATGGCACATTTCCAACAGCTACATCGAAAAAACTATCTGGTAACTTAGTTTCCTCATAACCTTCTATTGCAATATTTGAATTTTGATAAAGCTGTTTTGCAATACGACCACCGATCGAATCCAACTCCACACCATACATCTTTGAACCCTTCATTTCATCTGGAAGCATACCAAAGAAATTACCAATACCACATGATGGTTCTAAAATATTACCATGTCTAAATCCTAAATTGTTCAATGCCTTATAGATACTTTCAATAACAACAGGTGAAGTATAGAAAGAAGTCAATGTTGATTCTCTTGCACTTTTATATTCTTCCTCACTCAACAATGATTTGAGTTCAAGATATTCATTTGCCCAGTTCGATTTACTTTCATCAAAAGCATCTGCTAATCCTCCCCAGCCAACATAACGAGATAGAATATTCTGTTCATCTTTTGTTGCATTTCTTCCTTGTTTTTCTAAAGAAAAAAGCAGTCTGATTGCTGCTACGTTATCGTTGTATCTTTCTTTTGGAGTTCTTTTACCTAAATCTTTATCCATAATTTGATAATTTATCTTTTCAGATTGAACAGGATCAATTGAAACATCTTCTTTTTGGATCTTATTTGAAACAGTATAATTATAATTATCTGCGAACTCTTTTACTAAAGAATAAGGCATGTCAGTATAAACAATAAAAGAACCATCATAATCTATATGATAAATGCCCCTTTTGTTAATGCTATCCTTAAATACCTGCTCGGATTCAACTATATAATTTTTTTCTAAAAGTCTATCAAGCCATTGATTTGCATAATTTTCTAAATCATCTTTTGTTGATAAAGCATCTTTATTTTTAGTATCAGAAGAAATTTCAATATCAATTGAGTCATTTTTATATGAAATTGGCTCTAACAGTTCTTTTGAAAAATCAACTTTAAAAGTCATATAAGGCTCACTTACTTCTATACCATTTACCTCATAATAGTGGAACATGTCTATTGTTTTTTCATCATGATCATATAAAATCATTAAAGGATCATCATTGTCACTTGTAGTTATCATGTTACAAAAACCAGAAACTTCATTCATAATACGTGGTACTATTTTTTTCATTTTTTCAAACAACTTACTATTTTCTTCATTTTCTTTATTGAAAATATCATTAGATATTGAATAATCTTCATAAGTTCTATCAATCAAATAATCAACAAGCGAATTTCTAAACTCATCATCATTAAGATATCTGTTATAAAAATCAGGATCCTTCGTTTCATAAGAAGGCATAATAGAAATCAATTCTTCTCGAATGTAATCTTCTGCCTCTTCATCTGTTGTATCACTATCACGTAATGCGGGATAAATCATAGAACGCTTAATTTGATTTTCAATGTTAGGAATGTACTTCTTAATTATTGCATGGTTTGAACTATCAATGTTAATATCTTGACCCGCCTGTGTTACTGGTTTTAACAAATGATCATTTAATGGGTTTTCTTTTAACAATTTGAGAAAATCATCTTTAGAATAATATTCTAAAAGCAATGGGAAGCTTTCATCCTGTAAAGTTATTTCATTACCACTTTCAATAATTTTGTATTCCGTTGCTCCAACATATACGCTATCTCCCAAGTTCCATTGATACTCTTTTGGAATATTTTCATTCTGTAAATCATTAGAAGATTCAGGGATAAGACTTTGATTAATACTTTTCCTTTCATATTCGAGTTGGTGTTGAAGTTGATTTTGCAAGAATGTTGGATAATATTCTTTTTCTTTTTTATTAAGATATCTGTCAAGCTGAATAAGTTCATCTATCCTTTTAGCAACCTTATCCCATTTTAAAGTGATTTTGATTTCATCTTTTCCAATCTCACGATAACGACTTAAACTCATTCCTTTAGCATCATAATTGACATTTATAAAACCTACTGCAGGAGAACTTCCACCCTCGCCATATTCTTTTTTTAGAAACTGAACCTTTTCTTTCAATGTAGTATTTTTTGAAAACATTTGATTGATTCGGTATTTGCCTTCTTCAAATCCACTTCCACGAGTCAATACTCTATCTATTTCCTGTTGTGAAAAAAAGATTCCATTTTCAAAATTTTGAATATTCTCATATACTGCATTTTTTTGTTCCTCCAGTGATGGAATCTGTATATCTGGTGCAAAATATCGAGATAATATCATGCCATCAATTTCTTTGGCAACAAAATTCCACGAATAATCATAAGAAACAACTTGATTATCAAAAGTTCCTAAATAAATATGCAGCCCATCATCTAATCTGTCATATCCAAGAATGACATCATCAACTTTCCATTCTCTTATACTGTCAGGATATATATGCTGAACATATTCACAACGTTCTTCATCATTATCATGTGTTTGAAAAAACTCAATGATTTTTCCTGCAGATTCTAAAAGTTCATCGTTATACTGAAAAACATGATAAAAGACATTCGCTTTGTTGATTTTGTTTTCATATGCCCTTTTTAATCCTGATTCATTTTCATAAGGCGATGTAAGATATTCATCTTTTTCAATAATTTTTGCAAGATAACTTTGAAGTTGAAAAAAAGACAAGTACGATTCGCTTTCCCGATTCAAGTAGTTACCACTCCATACATCCAATCCATCATTTCTTTTTTTATATCCAAGATAACTATAGTCATAATGTTCTGGACACCTGAATGTTTGAACAAGCGTATCATCATAACATTCTTTTAAATAATTTGCCCTTTCAATTTCATCTGTATGCTCATGAAAATACTGAATAATTTCTTCTTTGCTATGTTGCAATGAAACATCTTCTCTTAAGAGTTGAGGTAAATCACTTAAATCAAAGGGTGGCAATACATTATCGCCACCCTTTTCCTTATCGACTTCTTCAATTCCTAAATCTAATTGTAGATTATCTCCTTCAGAATGATTTCTTCCGCTGTTTTTTGAAGGTTGTTCATATGCTGTACCCATTCCATCTGATATATCTCTTTGTTCGGTGCTGGATTTTTCGTTAACAATTCCTTCATCAACATTTCCATCATCTCGTTTGCCTTCTTCTCTGTTTCCATTAAGTAAGAGTTCAGTTGATTCCTTACTCGAAGTGAAAAGAGAATCTCTGGCTGCTGTTCCTTCAGATACTTTTTCTTCATCATTGCGTATTTTCCTAAAGGTATCTCCTTGTCTACTGTCAAATTGGGCATTTGATAATCTCCCACTGTTGAGTATGTGATTTGTTCCATTGATAACACTCCCTTCATTTTTTTCAATTTTATCATCTACTAAACGATTGTTATTTTCAAATGTGCAATTTTGAATTATCAATTCTTTTGTAATACGAGAAATCACATTTAAAAGTGAATTACTTTCTTCCTGAAAAGAATTACCTATTACTCCCAACATTTCAGGTGTATTAAAAAGTTCTATTGATATAAAATCATTCGCTTCGAAATAAAATTTTGTTTCAATATCACATCTGCTCATTAAACTGTAGGCAACTGAATTTTCTAAAAGATTTCTATAAAGATTCCTTAGTTCATTTTCCTCATAGCTTTCAAGCAAAGAACCGTCTTTTAATTTCATCAACCTTTTAAAATAATCATCCACATAATAGCCTGTCTGCTCCTTTGCAAGTTCTTTGATGAAACTTCCTAAATCCTCATCATTTGAAGTCATATCAAATTGTTTTGCAATTTTATCAATCAATTGTTTATGAAACGACTCTTGTACACTCCATAAATGAAGTTCTCTATTACGTGGACTCCTTGTATCAGCAATATCAAAAACATATCTTATTTTTGTATATCGACCATCATCGTCTATAAGAGCTATACCTTTTGAACCTTTTTTGATCCACCTGTTCATCCTATTATTCCATGTTTCAAAGTCCGTACAGGCTTTTGCATCAGGTCTTTGCTGATAGATCAATAGTTGGTTGGTAAAATTGAAATTATAAAGATAGCCGGATGTTTTTAAAAATGAAAGCCATAATTCCTCACTTTGAATAATATCATGACATGATTTTTCAAGAAGTTCATATAATGTATCTAATTTATTCAATTCATCTCACCTACCTTTCTTGCTTTGTTTTATTTTTTCTTAAAAAGTTCTTATTTCTACACAAATTCTGCACAAGTAAATCTTTTGCACGTTTTTCCATATTTTTATATGCTTCTTCATATTCATTAAAATAATGTCCTGTATAAAATCCATATTTTCTATTTCCATTTGTTTCCCAAGTAACAAATTTAGATGGAGATGTAGGACTGTATCCAATAACAATCGAATCATCATTGATGTGTATTTCCTTAATGATTTCATAGGAACCATTTTTTTCCTGATAGAATTTTGAAATATCTATTTTATTAAGACTCAGTAAGAACATTGTATTTTCTGTAATATCTTTTCGCTTACAAAAATCAAAATAAAGATTCATTCCTTTTTTGTGAATAAGAGTTTCATAATTTTCTTTAACATAGCGCCAAATATCGTAATGGACATTCAACGGTGCATAAACCAATTCACATCCTCTTTCTAGATCAGTAAACAAAAATAAATCTGGATTGAAATTAAAATGATCTAGATTTTGTGTATGATTTCGACTATCAACAATATCAAGTTGGATAGTGCTTTTTGTATGTTTATTCACAGCAACTGCACGAACGATATCATCCTTATTTTTAAGGATATACTCAACTGAATAATTACATTTGGTCTGTTCATCGATTATTTCTTGGCAAATCTCTTTTATTTGTAATTCTTTCACTTTTTATCTTCCTTTCTATCAAATGAAAAAAGGGAGAAATTTCTCCCCTTCATTTTCTGTCTAATCTGTTTCAGATGTCTGATTTGAATATATATTTTTAAACCAGCAACTCCAAAAAGAATAAGAAGTGAAGCTAAAACCGAACAGACATTATTTGTCATTCTTTTCTCCATATTTTCTTTTTGCATAGAAACATACGATCAAACCTAAAGCAAACATTCCCATTGCAACATAGAAACTGATATTACTATCATCACCTGTTTTTACAACAACAGGTTTTGCTTCATCTTTCATAACTACTTTTTGAACTTCTCCTGTATCAGAGATTGTAAATTCAACATCACTTGCAACATTGTAGCCTGCAGGTGCTAAATCTTCATGAAGAACATAGGTTTTTGAAACAGTTAATCCTTCGATTCGATGTGGTTCTTTTTCAGAAGTCCATGATTCAACTACTTCACCTGTTTCCTTGTCTTTTAAGGTAAGTTTAGCTCCTTCAATTTCTTTTCCAGTTGTTGCATCTACTTTTGAAATATCTACCTTTGTGATTTCATCTTTCATTTTAACTTTGGTCACACTTCCATCTTCATTTACTGTAAATGTTACATCACTTGCTGTTGCATATCCTAATGGTGCAAGATCTTCATGCAAGATATATTTTTTACCTGATACAAGACCTCTGATAATGTGAACATCTTTTGTTGATGTCCATTCTTCTACAAGATTTCCTTCTTCATCTCTTAATGAAAGTTTTGCACCTTCAAGTTCCTTTTCATTAGTTGTATCTACTTTTGAAATTTCAGTTGCTGTCTTTTTATTAAGAACGTCAAGTTCTTTTGAATAGATGATCTTATCTGTGTGATCATAGCTTAAGTCAATGTCATAGACCTTATTGTTTTTAACATATCCTTCTAATTCTTGTACTTCTTTCAATTCATATTTTCCAAGTGGTAGTCCTGAAATATGAATTTCACCTAATTCATTAGTCACATAATATCCGTTTTCTGAAATATCCATTGAAACAGCTTCACCTTTTTTATAAAGAAGTGTATTTCTTCCATCAAGTGAATAGATGTCTTCTTTTGCTGTTAATTGGAAAGTAACACCTGAAAGATCTTCTAATGTATCTCTGTCTCTTTTTTGTACATGGATTTCACCATGAGGTGCAATGTTCGTTACATTCTTTGTAATGACATATTCTTTAGTTGTTAGATCTTTTTGTTCAAGATTGATTTGATGTACTTTTTCTGAAAGCACATATCCTTCATTTGTTAAAGTTTCCTTTAATTCATATTTGCCCATGAATAACGAATCAATGACAAGTTTTCCATTGGCATCTGTTTTTCCTTTAGCAACAGTAGCTCCTTTTGCATAGCGTAAAGTACCATCAACTGCACAGTAGATATTTTCTTTGGCAGTTAATTCATATTCAACATCAGCTAGTGCTTCATTTGTAGCCTTGTCTGTCTTTGTTAAAATGATTTTTCCTTTTGGCTGTTCATTTTTAACTTTCACAGTTAGAATTGGATCTTCATCCTCATCTTTGTCATAATCTCTTGTATTTGTAATTGTAAATTTTACAGATTGTTCTAGTTGCAAGAAGCCTTTAGGTGTTTCTACTTCTTCGATAGAATAATCTCCCGCGTCTAACTGTAAAGGAAGTGTTACTGTTCCTTCTTCAGCATCCTTTACTGTAACAACGTTTTTAGAATTAGTTGTAAATGTGTCATATTTTTTACCGCCAACTTTTTGTACAACATAGTTTCCTTTTGAATCTTTGATTTTAAATGATGCACCATTTAATGTGACTTTCTTTCCTGATTCAGCATCTAATTTGATAATTTTAAGTTGTGACGTAAATGGTCGGTTATTCACATTGACACGTTTTACCTGTTCAACATCTTTATATTCACTGTAATCATCTGTTACTGAAATTGTGAAATCTGGTGCTGTAATATAATCTTTAGGTGTCTTTGTTTCTTTGACGATATATTTCCCGTAAGGAAGATATGGTGTATTTGCTTTACCATTTGAATCAGTTGTAATAACTGCATAAGTTGTAGCGTTGTCCCATCCGACATGGTTAACTTCACTGTACAATTTGAACGTGAACTCTGCTCCTTGTAATCCTTTAACAAGACCTGAAATACTGTCCTTTTCTCCTGATTTGAAAACTTGGATCTTTTGCATATTCACTCTGTTAGTACCTTTTGCACTTCTTGATACTTTTGAAACTGTTTGTCCTTCATAATCAATTGATACACTGATCTTTGCATTATTGAAGATCAATGAATCATTTGTCTTTGATTCTTGAATGTAATATTTTCCTAATGGCAATTCACTCCAAGCAATTTTTCCATTGGCATCTGTTTTCTTGCTTGATACCAGTGCACCTTTTTCATAGTAAGTTTTTGTTCCAGCTTGATTTGTAATCTTTTCACTTGCATGTAATTCAAAAGTTACACCTTCAGTAGTAGCATCACCTTTTAGACCATTTGTTTTAGAAGTATCGATTTCTTTTTGAAAATCAATATTTCCTTTAGGTTCATCATCTGTAACACTCAATACTGTTGTCTTATCTTTTTCTACTTTGACTGTAAAAGTATCTGTATTTAAAAGATATCCATGTGGTGCTTCTGTTTCCTTGACTTCATAAGTTCCAACCAATAGATCATTCACTTTAATTTTTCCATTTTTTACAACAGTATTTTCATTATAACCGTCATATGAAACAGATTTGATATTGAATTTTGCACCATCAATGAGATCTTGATTTGTATTCTTTTTAGTTAATTCTAAAGAACCAAAATCAAGCCATTCAATATTTAAATAAAGACGCGCATCATCAGGATCCATGTTCCAAGTTCCTTGTGCTTGAGTTCCTGCACCTCCATCATGAATAGCTAATGCTGTAAATCGTTCACATCCTTTTCCACATACATTGTCACTGACAAAATTTGATGGTGAGTTTTGACATGGTGCTGTGAAATAGAAGCTTTGTCCACCATACACTTTTGCAGTACCACCTGTTTGTGTTGCAGAAGTTCCAGCAATGTGAATTGTCACATTTGAAGCCAATGGGATATTCACTTCAGCTGATGAAGCACCATTTAATTTCACAGTATTTGTAACTTGTTGCTTATTTGTCTTATCATAGCTTGCTTTAAACAATGCTCTGTTTCCTGATTTGTTGCCTTCCCAAGAAACACCATTACCTGGATCAGGTAATGAAATGATTCGACGATAGATGTTCATGATATTTGTACCATAATTACTTCCGAATGTTTGGTTGAACAAGTTTTCATCAAAACCTTTCCATTGTCCTGAATAAGCGCCACTTAAAAAGATATGTGTCAAAAGATATTTGATATCATCATTTGTAAGAGGGTCATCTGGACAGATAGCTGTCTTTAGATCTGCATCCGCAGCAAATTCACCATAGGCTGCAGGACCTCCAAAGCCATAGTAAAGTAGCTTTCTTACGTTTTCATTATTTTCAATGACCTGTGCAGGATATTTACCACTTGCAGGTGTTTTCTTTTCTGCTTCCAAACAGAAAGCCCATTTTCCATCATATTTACATGAATATGTTGACCATGAAGCAATGGATGGAATCTTTCTGCCCCACCACTCTGGATACTTGATATTTTTCACTCTTGTAAATTCTTTAGGAACAGATGAATCATAAGCATTTACAACACTCATTCCAAGTGTATTGAAACACATTGAAAATACCATTCCTACTGCTAAAAAAATCTTATATAGTTTAGAAAGTTTATTTTTCATTTTACTTTTTCTCCTGTTATTTATTGTTTGCAATGCAAGTTTTAAACATTGCCCTACTTCTTTTGTTTATTAAATGAAAAAAGGACAATCTTTCGATTGTCCTATGGCTTGAATACCCATTTATTTAAATACATATATTCCTCCAACAAAAAAAGACAGATCATATCGACCTGCCTGCTTATAATATTAAATGGATAAAGAATGAGAGATTTTTATAAAAATTTGTTGGTAATATTTTGAATTTTCAGTAATTATCTATGATAAACTATTTACTTATTCTTTATCCGTATTTAATTCTATCATGTTTCTACATAATTTGATAATGATTTACTTATCAATCTAATTTCTACAAAAATAATTGACTTACATAATTTTGAAGTCTATGAAGTATTCTTACGATATAGACATCATCATTCTTTACCATGTAAAAGACAACATAGTTTTTATAATGAACATATCTGTATCCACTGTTTACATCATTTTCAAGATACCATATATTTCCAATATCTGAATGACTCTTTAGATTTTCTATCTTATCTAAAATTCCTGATACTGTATTCTTTGCAGCTATTGGACTACATAATTTATATTTAATATAATCATAAATTTCATCAAGATCTCGTTGTGACTTTGGTGAATAGTGTATCTTATTCATTTTCAAATCTTTCCTTAAAATGTGATCTCATTGAATCTTCATCAATCCAGCCTTCTTCATTTGCTGAAGCTAAGCCTTCGTTTAACATTTTCATTACTTCTAGTTCTGCTACCATCTTGTCATACTTCCTCGCTTTTCTTGACATTTCTTCTTGTTCATTTATATCCATAATAGTATAACAACCATGTCCATTTTTTGTTAAATAAACAGGAGAACCAACAGTAACATCTTCAAGTACTGCACTGTAATTTCTTAAATCAGAGATAGGTTTTATATTTGGCATATTCTCTCCTCCTTTTATTAAAGTCATTATACTATTATTTTACGTTATATTCAACGCAATATACTTCGTAAAATTTCACTTAACTTTTTATCCAATTTTCATTTGTACCATATTGATAATGCGAAGCACCACATACTTCTTCATTTCCAGCACAATGTCCTTCATCTAATAATTGATTAATCAAAGTTTTAACTGAATAATCATTGCTACTATAATAAGACTCATAATCTTTATAATCTATTGAATGTGTCAGTTCTTTTCCACAATCACATTTAACCCAATATGTCACTCTTAAAATTTTTGTTTGTTCTTCCTTTTGAGGTTGTTGTACATTAGTAGTATTTCCACTTGATGCTGGCTGACTTGGTGTTACAGAAGACTGATTGCTTTCAACAGGCTGTACTGGTGTTTGTTTTGTTTCAACCTTCTTTTGTGTTTTATTTTCATTAGTATTTTGATTACTCGTTTTCTCTTGAGTTTGCACATCATTTTTTACAGATTCTTGATCTTCCTGAATCGTATTTTCTTCTATTTCTTGTTTGGTTGTATCATTTACAATTTCATCACTTTCATTGGTTTCATCTTTGGATACATCCTTTTTCTTTGTTTTCTTTTTTGATACCTCTTTTTGTGAAATAACTGCTGCTTTTTTATTTTCTACATGGCTATTCATTGGTAGTGCATTACAAACAACCAACAGTGTAGATAACGCTAAAACTATAATATTCCTTTTTTTCATACTTTCTTCATCTCCTTTTATTAATTGTTATTTATTTCATATACAGTTTAGACTTCTGTTTACTTATTATCAAATTTACTATTTCCTTTATTAATTTGTAAAAAGCACATTGTGAAAACACCTATTAGTGCACCAATTTGCATTGAAACAATAATAATTATTACTTCCTTCATAATATCCACCTTCCTTCAAAAAAAGACCTACAGTCATTGCTATAGGCCTTTTAACATATTTAGTTCTGATGTTAACTATTAAATTATTTCATTTTATGGTCTTGGTTTTAATCCATAGTAGATACCCAATCTTTCTGCTTTCCTCATTTGATAAGAATAATACAAGCCTGCAAGCGACAAAGTAGGTATTACATTTGCAAGTGTATCAAAATAGTAAACAACTCCAGATAAAACTGAAGAAAATAATCCAGTTGCTGCTCCTGAACCACTTAATTTATCTAATATATTTTTCACAAATCCGAAATACGTACTAGAAATCATCCCTTGTAATCCAGGTTCCAATTGGCTGTTCATATAATCTATTATTTCTTCTTCTTTTGTTTTTCCATTATCTAAAGCACCAGTAAATGCATTATACATTTTGTCACTTGTTGCTAAAATATCAGTACTATTTGTTATTCCAGCTGCATCAAGAGCTGTTATATATTTTGAATACTCATCATCCATATTTTCTTTTATTGATCCAAGCAATTCATTCATAAGTGTATAATTAGCACCATTTTCAATAAAATTCTTTATTCCACTTGTATAAGTTCTAAATGCTTTATAAATAGCGACACCTGCTTGTGCTTTATAAAATTGTTCATATGCATCTATATCATTTTGCGAAATAATATTTGCATATACAGGATGTCCGAAATTTTTTTCATCTGAAAAACTCTTATCATAGTTTATATTTTCAATATAATGAGAGGTATACAAATACAAAATATATATGCTTTCATCATGATTTCCATCGTTATATTCATTATCATATACAGATCTAATATATTTCATTCGATCTTTTTGTTCCCCTTTAGATGCAGGTGGGTTTCCATCATACAAATCTCCACTTCGTGATGATTGTATATTTACTTTTTTTGGTATAGATGTATCGAATAAATTATTTTTATCTAATGATAAATTATCTAATAATTCATCATCCGTTTGAGTTAGTGTAATTAAATTCAATAATTGTCCCGATGTAATACCAGCTGAATTATACTTATCTGAAATATCGATTATTTGATTAGTCACTTCATTTAATGTAATTTCATCTTCCGCATTTACTGTTGGAATAGTTATTAATATCATACCAGCCGTAACAATTCCAATAAGTATTTTTTTAATCATAAGTTTTCTCCTTTCTTTTCTCTTAATCAACATCTAAACTAAATAATGTAAACTGATTATAATTATTAAAACGGACAATCTTTTCCTTTTTATTTTGTAATCTTATTAGATAACTATTTTCTTGATTAACTTCATATGAATCTATTTTTCCAATAATATCTTCAATAACTTTAAAATCTTCTCCAATATCATTCTGATTTTTCATCATAAAAGTTGTATATCCCTTATTTCGACGAACGAGCGAATACTCTTTTGTTTCCAAAACATTACACTCTACATATGCTTTCGTCATGTATAAGTAATTTGCTTGTTTGAAGAAAGAAAAACTTAATCCAGATAACAGCAGAGTAATCGTCCAAAAAATAATAGATATCTTCTTAAAATGAAAATCGAGATAAACTAATTTTCGTCTCAACAAAAGTAATGTAAAATAAACTAAACCATCGAAGGATATTATATTAAGATATTTTTCAGCAATGATAAAAAACAACAAAACTGGGTACAAAATCAAAAAATAATTTTCGCCCAATATCTCATACACTCTATCTGATAGTGTTGGATATATATACTTTTTCAAAGACCTCACAAGAATTCACCTCCATTTTATCTTTATTAAATTTTACTATGTAAGCTTTTTCATTGTCAATTTATATAATTATTCACATACATAAAATAAAAATTGTTTATTTTTTCCTTCTATACTAATATTACTTTTTCCAGTAAGATAACAGGAAAGGGGTTCTTAGGGGAAAACCGAGTCACATTTCCCCACAAAAAACAGACTCCCCCTTCACTAAGTCTGCTGAAATAAAATGTACAAAAAATACAGTTATATATGTAACTGTCATCTTTCTTGCTCTTTATTTCTTCTTTTTGCCCATCCTTTTAAAAGTTTCAATATAACTTCACTTTTTTCTCTAGGCGTATAGTTTTTTGGAAAGTATTCATTAATATCCTCCATTTTAAACGATAATTTTTCTTTCTGATTCGCTTTTTCTTCCGTCATTATTGAATAAATAACATTTTCATCTAGACGATTTTCTCTTGATAACTCCTTCATTCTTATTGTTTGAGCATGTGACGGTGTTAAATCAAGTCCTTCAATATTTTTTACCACAAGTTGTTGATTTTCTTTTGAAAGATATGAAAGTTCTACAGCAGGATTAAATGCAATCTTTTTTCCATCACTTCTTATACCATCGACCATATCACGCAACGGTTCAATTAATTCAGTTAAACGAATAAATCGTTGAATCTGTGTCCTTGTGTTGCTAACATCTTCTGCCAGTTGTTCAATTGAATACTTATTTTTCAACTTCTGCCCAACTTGGGTAGAAGTTATATCACTTCTTTTACCTTGATGTTTCATTGCATCTAATTTCAATTTGTAAGCAAATCCTCTTTCAGTTGGTAAGATGTTTTCCCTTTGTATATTTGAATCAACCATAATAATTGTTGCTTGGTCATCCGTAAGTTCTCTTACAATAGCCTGTATCTTTTCTTGACCATTTACCATTGCTGCATTCATTCTTCTATGACCAGAAATCATTTCGTATCCGTGACCATTTGGATGTGGTCTTACAAGAACAGGAACTAAAATACCATTTGCTGAAACACTTTTTACAAGTTCAGACATTTGTTCATCATTTCTAACTCTAAACGGATGATTTTTAAACTCCTGAATATATTCAACAGGAACTTCCATTATCTTCTCTAGTTTTGCCTCCTGTCTTTGTTCTTCGCTGGTAAATAAATCATCGTACGTAGGAACTCTTATGTCGTTTATGCTCTTTTTCGGCATTTAAGATGACCTCCTTTGTAAAAGCTTCATAAGCTTTAGTTGCTGCACCGTTTGGATCATATTGAAATATGCTTTCTCCTATACCTGTACTTTCTGCTGCCTTTGTACATCTTGGAATTGTTGTATCAAATACCTTAATATGCCCTCCAAAGTTTTCTCTAACTTCATGTGTGATTTTCTTTGATAGATTTGTTCTTTCATTTGTCATCGTAATCAACACACCTTCAATTTTTAAATCATGATTAAGATTTCTTCTAACCATATTAATTGATCTTAATAAGTCAGCCATACCTTCAACTGCATAAGGCTCTGCCTGTACAGTTATAACAACTTTATCAGAAGCAGTAAGAGCATTAATAGGTAGATTATCCAGTGATGGATTTGTATCTATAATGACATAATCATAGTCATCTCTTACGGTATCAATAAATCTTTTCAATACCGTTTCTCTACACATAGCACTTTCTAATTTAGAATTTATTCCTGCAAGAGAAATATTTGATGGAACAATATCAACATTTTCATTACTGTGAAGTATTAGTCGTTCTCTATCAAGTTGTATATCTTCAATAACTGATACGATAACATCCTTCATAGATAAAGGATATTGTGTACTGTCATAAAATCCAAATGCTTTTGTTGAATGTCCTTGTGGATCTAAATCTAACAGCAATACCTTTTTGTTATTTAATGCAAGACATGCACTTAAACTAACAGATGTCATTGTTTTACCTACACCACCCTTTTGATTTGCAATTGCTATTACTTCGCTCATTTGTAATCACTCCTATCTTTATATATAGCATTAAATTAACCTCCTTTCTTTTTTGCCAATCAATGATTGGCTATGTAAAAAAGCCATCTACTATGATGGCTTTTATATACTATCTTTCTTGTTGTTTATGTTTTGTATTTTTACTGTAGTCTTTTAATGGAACTTTCTTATCCATTACATGCTCTCTAAGTTTAAAAAAATTATCATGACTTTCAGAAGCAATGATATAGTCAAAACAGAATTTTCCTCTGTCGGCTGATGGTTCAACTGTGCTTAAATACCTTTTACTATTAAAAGAAGAATATATAAAAGCATCTCCAACCTCTAAATCTTTAGCAAGTCTTATATTACCCTCATAGAATAAAACGAATGGTGGACATGCAATTTGTTTCAAAACTGTAGGATAGTTGTTATCTAAAATTGTTACATACTTTGTTTTCAATCCTCTTTTTAATTTAATAAATTCATTTTCATCTACAGGAACTCTTGCTTTTATATCGTTATATATTTTTTCAAAGTCACCATCATGCTTCAAAGCAAAATAAAGCAATACATTATTCATAAGTTCATCACCTCCTTTATATGCAAAAAGGAGATCCATTTTGAATCTCCTATACTTATTAAATTATTTACTTAGTCCCTTTTAATTTCTAATATGTTACCTAATTTGTTAGAAAAGCCCTATTTTTGTTAGATAAAAAGTCAAGAAAAGTTCCACACTTTGTTAGAAAGAAAAAAGGATATTCAATAAGCAATAATACCTATCAAACATCCTATTTTTAATAGAAAAACCAATAAAAATGGCGGCACTTATGGGATTTGAACCCATGACCTTACGCTTAGGAGGCGTATGCTCTATCCAGCTGAGCTAAAGCGCCACATCTTTTTTCTGCCCGTTATAGCTCATTTAGGCTAGATACTGCTCTACGCTTAGGAGGCGATTGCATTATCCAGCTATGCTACGAGGACAAAGCCTCTATTATCCTAACAAATATTTATTTAAATTACAATCTATGTATCTAATTCTTTCATTTTATTATGAAAGTCAATGATATCATTAAAAAGCATACGAATGACACAAATCATTGGTACTCCAAGGAACATTCCAATAAAGCCAAAGAAATGTCCAAAGACGGTAATAGAAAGTAAAACCCAAAATGGTGAAATACCAACAACATCTCCTAGAATCTTTGGTCCTAAGAATAATCCATCAAATTGTTGTAAAGCAAAGACAAAAACTAAGACCGCTAAAGCATGGAATAAATCTCCTGTCATCAAGGCTACAAGAACAGCAGGAAACCCACCGATAAATGGTCCAAAGTAAGGAATCATATTCGTAATCAAAATAAAGACAGCAAGAATTGGGAAGAATTTTACTTTTAAAATAGCGAGTCCAATAAATGCGATAATTCCAATAATTAATGAATCTAGGAATTTACCATAAATAAATTGTCCAAAGATTCGATGTGAGCGTACTGCATAATCATGAATAAGTTCTATTTTTTCTTTTGACATAAAAAGTGAACATAAACGATCAAAGATACCTACAAGCTTTTTTGCTTCAATTAAAACATAAGGTGTAAAAATCAAACCTAAAACAGCTGTAATAATCGTACTTCCTGCTTTAAAAAGAGTCCCAAGTGTCGCAATAGGATCAATAGCTTCAATTGAATTAACATATTTAACAACCATTTCATCTATCTTAATGATAACTTCACTGGCAAGATTACTTCCTAAATAAGTTTCCAATGTTTTTTCAAAGTTTTTAATATACAAGGTTAAATTATCCGCAATATTGACAACATAATTGACAAGTGCTGGAATGATTGCAATCATTAAAACAACAATAATTAAAACAAAGACAACAAAAACAAAAATAGAAGAAATTGTATGACTATATTTAATAAGCTTTTTATTTTGAAAAGAATCTAAAAACATTTCAAATTTATAAACCAATGGTTGTAAAAAATAAGCAAGTATTGCTCCTACAATCAAAGGAATAAAAGCTGATAAAATATTGGAAAATAATGAAATATCAAATGTTTTATAAATAAAAATAATAACACAAGCACACAAAATAATTCCTACATAATTCTTTACTGTCCTCATTTTAAACCACCTCAAACTTTTTTCCATTATATCACACTCTCTATATTTTTACGATGCTTATTCCAACTTCTTAATAATCTTCTTATATAATAAATACTCATTTTTTCATAAACTTCTTGAGTCTTTAAATCTACTAAACAATAATCTTGTTCATATTTTATAATGGTCAAACCATAATGATATAAACCACTAATGATATCAATATCCAATAAAAAAACCTCCTTTACACATTCTATGTATAAAGTGAGGTATTATAATAAATAAATAATAAATAGCTTAAAGACAACAAAAAACCACCTATAACATCAGAAAAATAATGTACACCTAAATAGATACGACTTAATCCTATTAAAAAAATCATCATTATTAAAAATATTTCTATTACTTTTTTATATTTTAGAGCGCTTTTTTGAACTTCAAGAACTAATAATCCATAACCAATCATCGCTGACATACTATGACCACTTGGGAAACTATAGTTTGTTTCTTTAACTAAATGATATATTTGAGGTGGTCTTGGTCTTTTAACCAAAGCTTTAATTATACGATTTATTCCTTGAATAATTAACAAGTGAATTCCTACCCAAATATCTTTTTTATTTTTTAAAATCACTAAAGTTAAAACAAGAATCACATAAAACCAAGTACTTCCAAGGGTTGAACAAAGTTTAAAAAAGGATGTCATAAAATCACATTTTAAATTTTGAACCAAATGATAAATGAACCAATCTATTGGTTGAATGACTTGATATTGAATTAAAAAATAATCAATGATAAATAAACAAAGAGGAATCATAAATAAAAATTTCTTTTTCATCTTATTCTTCTATTTCTAATTGATAAACTTTTTCAAAGACTTTAATAAGCATACCATAAAGCTTTTCATTACTACTACTAATTAAAAAACCATAAACACGCTTTGTGAGTGCTTTATATAATTTAGGATCATTAAATCCTAAATGTGCATTTAAAAGTTCAATTTGTTCCTTTTGATTTGATCTTAATAACAAATAAACAGTAATAACATATACCTTAGATAAATATTCAATAACATAACTTCTTTGTCTTCGACTCTTTAAAGAATAAACATCATATAAATCCCATAAGCTTTTCATTAAGTCAACATAACTATTTGATTTAGAAATATGAATTTTTCGACGTGTTCCATAACAATGGAAAGGAACATTTAAATAATACATTGATTTAATATATGGAATTGTTCCATAAACCGTTAATTCATTATAAAAAATATTTTCTTCATCTGTATTTATCTTTTTTAAAGTACTTGTTTTAATAATGACAGAACCTAAATCAATTTGAAAATGTTTATGAAACGCTTTAATATTATGCCATTCAAAAATTGTTTCCATTGGAAAAACATTTTTATAAGAGACACGTTTTTCTTTTTCTTGGGGAATAACATATTTATAATCAGTAACAAGCACATCTAAATTAGCTTGAATTCGAATAAAGTCACGAATCGTTTCAATAACACTTACAAGTGAAGGTTGATCTAAATAATCAAAGCATTGAAGTATTTTGAAATAAAGTCCCTCACTATGTTCTAGAGCTATTTTTAAAAAAGGAACATCTTCCCTTGTTGTAATAACTTTTACAGTTTCAGGATAAGCTTCTTCATATTCTTTTGCTACTTGTAATGTTTCGTCATGTGAATGACGATCGACAATTAATACTTCTACTTCATCTTTCATTAAAAGACATGAATTAATGGCTTTATGCATTTCCATGATTGAGTTATAACAAGGTATACATACTGTTAATAATTTCATAATTTAATCCTCCAAGTATATTTTATCATAATTCATCTATTAGTACACGTATTATTGCATTTCCTTTGATTTTGTGCTATTTTATTAAAGTATTTATAAGGAGGAAATAATATGCATTTTGTCATTAATGTATTTGTTGCTGGAGTATGTTTTATCTCTCTTATTTTATTTAAAGAGATTTTTAATAAAATCATGAAAGTCTTATTAAGTGTTGTTGGATGTGGAACTTTATCATATGCACTTTCTATTCTTATTAAAAAATGTGGTGAATGGTTTGGGTGTTGGTCTGGAGACGCTAAATATATTTTTAGTAATTTCTTATGGATCTTACCAATCGTTCTTGTTGTTTATATTATTATTTGTGTTATCATTGCAAAGAAAAATAAAGCTTAAATCAAAGCTTTATTTTTTTATACCCACAGCTTTTTTTGCAAGTCCATCGGCTACTTCATTATAATAATCACCACTGTGTGCTAAAACCTTTTGAAAATAGATATCAATATTTTTCTTCATTGCCTGTATGGTTTTTACATAGTTTTGCGTTTGTTCCTTATTTGCTTTCCATAAACCTGTTGCCCACTTTTCAATACCTTCATAATCATAGTAAATACAAATAGCTTCATAATGATGATCGATTGCATATTGAATAGCTTTTAAACATCCAAGTATTTCCCCTGAAACATTTCTCATAGAAGCATATTCTGGTTGACTTCCCTTACCTAATAACTGTTTGATAACCTGTTGTCCTTCGATTAAAACACAACCATATCCATATTCTTTCGTTTTTATGTTAAAACTTCCATCAACATAGGCAAGTAATCCTAAATCATCACTTGCTTTCTTCACTTCTTTTCCTATAAATACTTTTGCTTCCTCTTCAGTTGTAAATGATTTATAAACAGCTCCTGAATAACCATTGACTTGTTCTTTACATTCATCCCAAGTATGATAAATTCCTGGCTTTCTTCCTTCTTTAACTGCATAAAATTTTGCCATAGTTTACTCCTTAATTTATTCTTTTTTATTATAATCGTTGAAACAATAATTGTATATCTTTTTCAATTGTTTTAAAATAAATATAGTCTATTTTAAACAAGTGAGGTAAAGTGTATGAAACGATGTCTTATTATTATCAATCCATCATCTGGAAAACATATTATTCAAAATAAATTAGATCGTATCATCGGTCAACTAACTTTACAAAACATTGTAGAATATTTTGAAATATTTTATACAAAGAAAAAAGATGATGCTTATTATAAAGCAAGAGATTGTGATGAAAATCACTATGATTTTATCATGTCTGTTGGTGGTGATGGTACTTTAAACGAGGTTATTTCAGGAATGGTAGATAGTCATAAAAAAATACCATTATGTATATTAGCGGCAGGTACAGTAAATGACTTTGCAAACTATTTAAATATTCCAAGTTCAGTAAATGGTATTGTAGAAATGATCAAAAACTTTAATGTTATTTCGAGTGATGTAGGAAAAATTAATAATCAATATTTCATTAATGTTGCTGCTGCAGGAATGTTTTCAGATATTTCTTTTGTGGTATCAAAAGAAGAAAAGAAAAAGTTTGGTCCATTAGCTTATTATTTTAAAGGCATGACCCAATTACCTCAGCAACTATCAACAAATCTTCATCTTAATGTAACGGTTGATGATGAAAGTTTTGAAGAAGATGCTTACATATTTGCTATCACAAATACAAATCGTGTCGGTGGCTTTGATGGTATCATTCCTTTTGCGGATATTAATGATGGAAAACTCGATCTTGTTATTGTAAAAAAATGTTCTGTTACGGATTTAATTGCTTTGATTAAAGATTATCGTTTTGGTAAACACGATAAAAGTCCTTTTATACACTATGTTCAAGGACAACATATTCACATTACTTGTGATCAAGATCTTACAATGGATATAGATGGTGAAGAAGGAACCCATCTTCCTATTGATGTACATAACTTACAAAAATCAATTCAATTATTAGTTCCTTCAAAATAAATAATCATAAAAAAAGATTTCACTATTTTATAACAGTTGAAATCTTTTTTTATTCTAATTAATAATTTTTAGAACATCTTCTTCATTTGTTACATTAAATATATTTAATGTAAGTTCATTTAGTTTT